>Ga0315910_10004437_pt1 | contig 11746 bp, 10 predicted proteins | sample EdamamesoilMG_FD_204470 | JGI IMG/M metagenome (GOLD analysis project Ga0315910, IMG submission 204470) | Garden soil microbial communities collected in Santa Monica, California, United States - Edamame soil | ecosystem: Environmental > Terrestrial > Soil > Garden | place: USA: California...
TCGTGATCCACGGCTGCATCCACGAGGCGCGCCCGGAGGCGGGCTGCGTGATCCACACGCACACGCGCGCCGGCGTCGCCGTGTCGGCGATGAAGTGCGGCCTGCTGCCCATCAGCCAGCACGCGATGCGCGTGCAGCGCGAGGTGAGCTACCACGACTACGAAGGCATCGCGCTCGACATGGACGAGCGCACGCGCATGGCGGCCGACATCGGCAAGTCCTCGCGCGCGCTGATCCTGCGCAACCATGGCCTGCTCACGCTGGGCGAGTCGGTGCGCGAGGCCTTCGAGCTGATGTACTACCTGGACTGCGCCTGCCAGATCCAGATCGACGCTTGCGCCGGCGGCCTGGACAACGTCATCCAGATGAGCAAATCCGCCGGCGACGCCGCCGCGAAGCAGTTCAACCGCCCCGGCCGCCCGTCGAACCGGAAGGACTGGCCGGCATTGCTGCGCCTTCTTGACCGCAAGGGCAGTAACTACGCCAGCTAGCTGGCGTCCCTACTGCCGCATTTACTGCTTCAACACCCGGCCGATGACCTCGGCGAGCTGGTTCTTGCTGTAGGGCTTGGTGATGTAGCCGTCGGCGCCGAGCGCGAGCCCGTTGCGGATGTCGACCAGCTCGGCCTTCGCGGTGAGCAGCACGATCGGCAGCGTGGAAAATTCCGGGCGCCCGCGCAGCTGCGCGAGGATGTCGAAGCCGTTGCCGTCCGGCAGCATTACGTCGAGGAGCAGCAGGTCCGGGCGCGCCTGCTGGCGCAGATACCGCGAAAGGGCTTTCGCGCGATCGACGCTGTGCACCATATAGCCCGCCATGGTCAGCCGCAGTTCGCCCAGCGCCAGCTGGTCGGGATCGTCCCCCACCAGCAGGATGACGGTCTCGGCCGGCGCCTTGGCGAGCGGCGGCAGGTTGGCGATGCGATCCGCCGCGAGGAAGGAGCCCGAGCGCAGCAAGGTCGCACTCCCGAGGACCGTCGTCTTGACGAGGCGCTTCCTGTCCTCGTCGCTCAACGGCGGCAGCAGCGGCAGGCGCGCGCCGGAAAAAGTGATCGCATCGAGCTCGCCCGCCTCGCGCGAGGTGACCATCTTCAGTTCCTCGAGCTCCCGCAGCCATTCGTTAATCAGCTGGTCGGGGAAACGGCGCAGCCGGCCGCGGATCACTTCCTCGTGGCCGCCGACTTCGATCATGGCGAGAAGCCGCCGGTAGTCCTGCGGAAAATTGACCTCGAGCGGGAAATCCCCCTCGCCGACTTCCGATGCCAGGGCGTCCTGTCCCTCGGCGGTGAGCGTATAGACCCGGTCCATGGGCCGCGATTCTCAACGATTCGCCGTTCGCCGCCTAGCGGTTTGTCGGATCCCGCCTGCCTCTGTAAAAAAGGGTTAAAACTCCTCTGCGCCGACGATCTCACGACCGGCCCGGGCCAGATAGTCTATTTAGCCCGCTTGCTCGCCGGGCGCTCCGCGCAGCGTCTGCACCAGCCGGCCACTCGTGGATGCCGGTCGAGTTTCAGCCCGAACATGATTCCGAGCGCCAGCCAACTCGCCGCTGCGACGTCCACCAGCGAAAAAGCGCTCAGCAGGTATTCGCGGCTCCCGAGGCGCGCCTCGAGAACGTCCAGCTGACGGTTGAACTGGGACAGGTTGTACTCAGCGGCCGCCTTGCTTCGGTCTTCGGGCCGGTACGAAACAGGCGTATCGAGTCCGTGGTAGAGGTACTGCATCATGTAAGGACCCAATTCGGCCATGGCCCACACGGTCCACGAAATGGCGTCCGCGCGCTCCTGGCTGCCACCGGCCGGAAAGAGATTCTTCTCGACCCCATACTTGGTGCCTAGATGCAGGAGGATGGCGCCGGACTCAAAGAAGGACTGCTTCCCATCCACCAGTGTCGGCACCTTGCCGTGCGGGTTCAACGCGAGATAGTCGGGCGACCGGTGCTCCTGCTTCTTTGCGTCGAGCGCCACGTACTCATAGGCAAGGCCCAGCTCCTCCAGCGCCCACGCGACACGCGTGCCGGAAGAATGAGGCCACGAGTAAAGCTTGATCGCCATGCGCGCCTCCTTCAGATAATGACGATCCTAGTGCGATGCCAGTCCCTTGCCTAGGTCCGGCTAAGCCGACGATTTCGCGGCAGGCCTGCCGGGCAGGTTGAGCACCGTGGCGATGGTCAGGATCGCCGTCACCACCACGGTATAGAACACCACCGACGGCCGCCCGCCGTCGAGCAGCCAGCCGAAATAGACCGGCGTCACCATCGAGCCGACGTCGAGGCCGGAATACACGAAGCCGTAGACCTTGCCGGTCGACCCCGGCGGCGTGGTGGCGCGCACGATCAGGTCGCGCGAAGGATTGGTCAGGCCCGAGGAAAAGCCCGAGGCCGCGCACAGCGCCGGCAGCAGCGCCGCCGGCAGCCAGGCCGCGGCGATCACGAACATGAACGCCGCGTTGACCGTCATGCCGCCGACCGCGACCAGATCGTGGCGCGAGGTATGCGAAGCGACGAAACCGCCGGAGAGGATGCCCGCGGCGCCGCCCAGCAGGTAGGCGGTGAGCGTCGCCGAGGCGAGCGAAGCGCTGATGTCGTAGAGCGCCATGGTCGAGGCGATGCCGAAGTTCTGCATCGCGATGAACTGCACCGACACCAGGATGAAGTAGCCGAAGCACATCAGCACCGGCGCCGACAGCAGGATGCGCAGGTCCGCGGCCAGGCCGCCGTGCTCCGTGCCGCGGCGTCCGTCCGCCGGTTCGACGTGCAGCGCGTCGCGCTGCAGCGCCAGCACCACGATCACCACGGCGCCGATCAGCGCCGCGCCCAGCAGCGCGCCGCGCCAGCCCGCCGCGCCGGCCACCGCGATCGCGTACACCGGCGCCGCCGCATAGCCGAGGTAGCCGGCGATGCCGTGGCCGGAGAACGCATAGCCCAGGCGCTCCTTTTGCACGCGCGCGTTCAGGATCGAGAAATCGCAGGGATGGAACACGCTGTTGCCCAGGCCGCCGACCACCGCCGCGACCACCAGCATCTCGTAGCTGCGCGCGATCCCCGCAATCGCCGCGCCCGCGGTGGACAGCGCCAGGCCGAGGAACAGCACGCGGCGCGCGCCGTAGCGGTCGACCGCGAAGCCGGCGAGCGTCTGGCAGACGCCGCTGACGATGTAATACAGCGCCACGGTGCCGCCCAGCGCGACGTACGACACGCCCAGGTCGTCCTTGATCAGCGGGAACAGCACCGCGGTGGCGATCTGGAAAAAATGCGACAGCCCGTGCGCCAGCGCGATCAGGCTGATGACCTTGAAGTCCTGATGGAAGGTTGTTGCTTTTGTACTCAAGTCTTGAGAACTCCCCGGACAAAATCCACCACCGCCTTCAACACCTTCTCCGGCTGGTCCTTGTGCGGCGAGTGGCCGCAATCGGGCAGCTTGAGCAGCTCACAGCCCCCGCCCGCCTGCGCCGCGATCGCGTCCAGCTGCGCCATCGTGCCGTATTCGTCCGCTTCCCCCTGGATCGCCAGCACCGGGCACTTGATGCGGGGCAGGTATTCCTCGATGTTCCATTTCCTGAACGCCGGATCCAGCCAGGCATCGGCCCAGAGATGGAAAGTCTTTGACGCATTCCTATGGTACTTGGCGAGACCCGCCTTCAGGCCGCTTGTTTCGAACGTGGCGTTGATGTTTTTTATGCTTTCCAAGCCGGAATCTTCAACATAGACATGCGGCGCCAATACCGCCACGCCCCGCACCGGGTAGGTGCCCGCGTGGATCAGCGCGATGGACGCGCCGTCGGAATGGCCGACCAGGAAGGGATTCTCGACGTGCAGGTTCTCCAGCAACTCCGGCAGCTCGTTCAGCGCGCCATCGTGCATGAACTCCGTGCCGACCCGCGCTTCCCGCAGCACGTCCGAATTGCCGTAGCCGTAACGGTCGTAGAGCAGCGCGCGGCAGCCGGTCGCCCGTGCGACCTGCGCGGGGAAATCGCGCCATTGCCGGATCGAGCCCAGGCCCTCGTGCAGGAACACCAGCGTCGGCGACTTGCCGTCGATCCAGGCGTACTCCAGCGAATGTCCGGCGGCGGAAATCTGCGGCACGAATCCAGATTAGCATGCGCCATGCCCCGCACTTATCCCGCCGTCGTCTGGCTGGTGCTGCTCGCGACCCTGCTGCTGTGGTCGGGGAACTGGATCATCGCGCGCGCGGTGCGCGACGACATCGCCCCGGGCATCGCGACGGCGGGACGACTGGTGGTGGTTCTTCTGATATTGCTGCCGTTCTGTTTCAATTCCCTCGTAGAAAAACTGAAAAATCTCGATGGAACCCAATGGAAAATCCTTCTCTTCATCGGGTTTTTCGGCGGCGGGCTGCACCTGGCGTTCCAGTGGCTCGGGCTGCACTACACCACCGCCACCAGCGCCACGCTCTACCTGTCCACCGCGCCGATCTTCATCCTGCTGCTCGCGCGCCCGCTGCTGGGCGAGCCCATCGCCGCGCGCCAGTGGGCGGGCGTGGCGGTCTCCTTCTGCGGCGTGGCGCTGATCGGCACGCAGGGACAGCTTTTGTCCGGCACATCCCTCGCGTCGTTCAACGTCGGCGACGCGCTCGCGCTCCTGTCGATGGTGTTCTGGGGCGCCTACACGGTGCTCCTGCGCATGCGGCGCGACGACCTGGACATGGCGGAATTCCTGACCGTGTTGTGCGCGATGGGGCTCGTATGCCTGCTGCCCTGGGCAGGATGGGAAATCCTGAACCATGCGCGAACCGACCTCTCGCTCATCGGCGCCATCGCGGTCCTCTACTCCGCCGTCGGGTCGTTGCTGCTTGCGGGCGCGGGCTGGGCCTACGTGGTGAAGCGGCTCGGCGCCGCGCGCGCGGGCGTCACCATGCACCTGATGCCCGCGATCGCGGTGCTGCTGTCGATGATTTTCCTCGGAGAATATCCGAGCTGGTATCACGGCGCGGGCATCGCGCTGATCCTCGCCGGCGTCGCGCTCTCGTCCTGGCGCGCCGCCCGCTGACATAACCGCGGTCGGGTCCGCGCAAAAACGGGGCAAAGTCGCGGTGTACCATCTGCGAAAGGGAGGCCCTGCCTTGCTCGAACTGAATTCCGCATGAATGAAACTGCGACGGCGCCTGCGCTCGCCAGCGTGATCGTCCTGACGCTGCGGGACTTCATGCGCAGCCCGGTGCCGGAACGCGCCCGCATGAAAGCGCAGCTGGAGGCCCTGGTGGCGCTCGCCGTCAAGCCGCTGCCGACCGCCGGGCGAATCGTGCTCGACGCGCCCGAAGGCGCGGCGGTCGTGGTGCTCGATGATCCGGAAAAGGCCCTGCAGCTTGCCGAGCGCGCGGAGGCGGCGGCCGCGGACCTGTCGCTCGCGATCGGCGTGAACCACGGTCCGGTCAAGGTCGTTTCCGACGCGCGCCGCGGCACCGGCATTGTCGGCGACGGCGTTGCCGCCGCCCTCACGCTGGCCAACGCGGCCGCCCCCGGCCGTTTCGTCGCGTCGCGCGCGTTTCACGAGGCGCTCGAATCCGTTGCGCCCGCGCGCGCTGCGGAGCTGGATCCAGCCGGGGTGATCACCGACCTGCGCCTGCGGACCCATGAGCTGTTCACGCGCAATCAACAGGCTGCAGGCAGCCGCCGCCGCAAACTCTACGGGATTGGTGCGCTGGTTGCCGCCGCCATCGTCGGCCTGGGAATCGCGGCGCGTATCGAATTTCGCAGGGAACTTCCGCCGCGGCCCGCCTATATCGAGTTCCAGATCGCGCCGCGCGGCGAGATCGTCGTCGACGGCGTCGTCAAGGGAACCAGCCCGCCGCTGACGCGCCTCGAGCTGAGTGCCGGCCCGCACCGCATCGAAGTGCGCTATCGCACGTTCCCGCCGCTCGTTGCCGAAGTCAATCTCGCGCCCGACGAACAGATGACCCTGAGCCACTCGTTCGCCAGCCCCAAGAAGAAACCGGCCGAAGAGAGCGGCTGGCAGCGCTTCCGGCGGAAGATGGGCTTCTAGGCCATGAGCGACGCAACGCGCAGCCAGCTCGGGCGCTATCGCGTGCTCGCCGAACTCGGACGCGGGGCGATGGGCGTCGTCTACAAGGCGCAGGATCCCGTGATCAACCGCACCGTCGCGATCAAGACCATCCTGATGCCGGCCGACGAGGCCGAGCGCGCGGAGTACGAAGCCCGCTTCTTCCAGGAGGCGAAGGCGGCCGGCGGGCTGAACCATCCCGGCATCATCACGATCCACGACGTCGGCCGCGAGGGCGACGTCGCCTACATGGCCATGGAGATGCTCGACGGCGTCGAGCTGCGCGAGATGATGCGGCGCGAGCGGCTGGCGCTGCCCCTCGCCCTGGAAATCGCGGCGCAGATCGCCGACGCGCTCGCCTTCGCCCACGAGCGCGGCGTGTTCCACCGCGACATCAAGCCCGCCAACGTCATGGTCGTCCGCGGACGCCATGCCAAGATCATGGATTTCGGCATCGCCAGGATGCAGGTCTCGGAGGTCAAGACCCGGACCGGCATGATGCTCGGCTCGCCGAAATACATGTCGCCCGAGCAGGTCGGCGGCGCCACGGTGGATTTCCGCTCCGACATTTTTTCGCTGGGCGTCGTCATCTACGAGCTGGTGACCGGCAGCTCGCCGTACACCGCGCGCGAAGTCGGCGAGCTGATGCAGCAGATTTCCTCGGCCGCGCCGCCGCCGCCGAGCGCCGCGGATCCCGCGTTGCCGGCGATGCTCGACCTGATCGTCGCGCGGGCGCTCGAAAAGGATCCCGCCGCGCGCTACCAGAGCGGCGCGGAACTCGCGGCGGACCTGCGTGCCTGCCTGGCGGAGCCTGCCACGCGGCCGCGAAGTGAAATCCAGGCCGCGACGGAGACCCCTGCGCCGCTGGACTTCGATCTCGGCGGCGAATCGACGGTCAAGGTGGAACCCGCGGCCAAGACCCAGGCCGCTGGCGATGCGGCCCGGACGGTGAAGCTCGTCGACGCAGCCCGGACGCTGAAGCTCGGCGACGCGACCTCAGTCGCGGGCGACATTGCATTATCGGTTTCGCGCCGCTTCGATTCGGCTGCCGCCCTGGAACGTCTCGGCCACGAGAATCCGGCGACGGTCTCTGCGGGTACGGCGCGCCTGCCGCGCCTTCTCGCCAAACTGCGGCAGGACCCGGACTTGCGCGTCGTCGCCATCGGCGTTCTCGCGGCGCTGGCGGCGGCGATCCTGATTGCGGTCATATAAAAGAAGTAGCTGACCAACCCGAACTAGGGCGCATTGCTACAGCTTCATCGGCTTCCAGTAGCCGGTGAGCTCGAGGTAGCCCCTGCCCACCGGCGCGTTGCCGCGGAACGCCCGCACCGCGCCCTCCCAGTAAATGGTGCCGGTGCTGGCGCGCGCATCGAGTTCCTGGTCGTCCATCAGGGGTTGAAGCCGCAGTTCGGTTTCTCCGGCTCTCACCATGACTTCAACCGGATATTCAGCACCGGTACGCGGCGACTTCCAGGTTCTTAGAACCTTGAAAGATGTAGAAGGAGGTGCATAAACAGTCCCGCCGTCCCTGCCGCGCATGCGGAACGCCATCAGAGCACTGCCGTCGTCCATGTTGAGGCCGCACCAGTCCCAGCCTGCCGCGTCCGCGGCCATGTACTGGCTCGACCACTCGTGATCGAGCCACGCGGTACCGGTGACCTTCGCGCCGTTCGCCGTGCCGGAAACCGCCAAATGCGGGCGGCTGTAGTAGTAAGAAGCTTCCTCAGGGCTGTTGCCCTTGCGGCTGAAGCCCGCCTGGCCCTGAAGGAGCGGTTTGTTGCCAGCCTTGAATTGCAGATCGAGCGAAAAATCCCTCGCTCGAATGCGCGTATGATAGGAATCCCCGTCCAGCGCGAGCGCCCAATCGTCCACCCACACGTTCGTGTTCCCTTCCCGGCTCCCCGCGAGGTCGAGCGCGGTGCGCGCGGCGCGCTCGTCGTGGCGCAGGCGGCCGTGCTTCGGGTCGGAAAGCGCCGCGTGCGCGAGCAGGATCTGGCGCGGCGTGAAGCTGCTGGGATTGGCGGTTACGATGTCGGGCCTTGCCCGGAAAAACGTGATTTGGAATCCCAAATCCTCTCCGCGCGCGGTCTTCAGCCAGCCCGTCACATACCACCACTCCTGCCGGTAATCCGGATGTGCGCCGTGGTCGCGTGGAAAACTCAAGGGGGTGTTCGGCTTGACCAGAGGAAAAGCCAATCCCGCAAAAACAAAATCCCTGCGTCTCACCAGTCCTCCTTCACCGCCCGCACCGGGCCGATGCCGGTCGCCTCGCGTCCCGAAAACCAGGCGGTCAGCGAAGACAGCAGGACCAGCACGAGGGACAAGCCCGCCAGCAGGCCATACGGCGGGTGCAGGTCCATGCTCCAGTTGAAGGACTGGCGGTTGACGACGTGGATCAGCACGAGGCTGATGGCGCCGCCGAGCGCGAGGCCGACGGCGACGCCGGGCAGCGCCAGCAGGCCGCCCTCGGCGGCGAGCATGGCGCCGATCTGCCGGCGCGTCATGCCGAGGTGGCGCAGCATGCCGAACTCGCGCCGGCGCGCGAGCACGATCGCGCCGACGCTGGACGACAGGCCGAACAGGCCGACCAGCACCGCGACCGCCTCCAGCGCGTAGGTCACCGCGAAGCTGCGGTCGAAGATGGCGAGCGATGCGCGGCGGATCTCGCCCGCGCCCGCGGCCTCGAGCAGGCCGCCGCCCGGCAGCGCGCGCAGCGCGGCCACTGCCGCCGCGGCGTCGGCGCCCGGCTTGAGCCAGAGCGCGGCGTCGTTCGCGCGACGGTCGCCCGAGAGCGCGGCGTAGGTCTCGCGCTCGACGACGATCGCGCCGTGCTGGCGCGCGTAGTCGCGCCAGACGCCGGCGACGACGAACTTGAATTGCTTTCCTGAAATTGGAATCTGTATTTCGTCCCCGGGATGAAAACCATACAGGTCGGAAACCGCTTCCGAGATCCAGGCCACGGGCGGGTCGCCCGGCTTGCGCTCATACGCCTTCCCCACCGACGGAAAGCGCATCGAGTCGGCGTCGCGCGCGAGCAGCGCCACCGGCGGGCGCGCCGGATCGAGCAGCACGCGGCCGCTGCGCACGAACACGACGCGTTCGGCCTGCGGCAGCGCGCGCACGCGCGCCTGCAGGTCCGCGTCGATCCAGGCGGTCTCGCCAGCCTGCGTGCTGCGGAAATAGAGTTCGGCCGGCAGCACCGCGCCCAGCCAGCCGTCCACCGAGCTGCGGAACGAGGCCACCATGATCGCCATCGCCACCATCAGCGCAAAGCTGGCGACGATGGCCGCCAGGCTCACCATCGCCTGGCCCGGTGCGCCGCGCAGCTGGGCCAGGGCCAGGGTGAAGGGGATGTTTTTATTCGTTCTTATCCTTTCAAATACAAATCCCGCTATCCAGGGCATCAAGAAAATACCCCCCAGCAGCAGGCAGGCGATCGAAACATAGCCTGCCACCGGAATCCCGTTCACTGGCTTCAACGGAAGAAGAGCGAGAGCAAAAGCAATGCAAAACACTCCTGGCCAGACTTTCGCCGCGCGCGCGAACATGGCCTGCTCGTCGCCGGCCTTGAGCGCCTGCGCCGGCGGCGAGCGCGCGGCATCCAGCGCCGGCAGCAGCGCGCCTGCCAGCGCGATGGCGATCCCGGCGAGCACATAGGCGAACGCCGCGCCCGCCGAGAACGCGAGCTGCGGCGTCATGCCGCGAAACATGCCCGCGCCCAGGTCCGCGCCGGCGATGCGCACGGCAACGGCGGCGAGCGCGTAACCGCCCGCCACCCCGAGCAGCCCGCCGAGCGCGCCCAGCAGCGCCGCCTCGCCGAGCACCAGCCGCACGACGCCGCGGCGCGCGAGTCCCAGCACGCGCAGCAGCGCGTGTTCGCGCCGCCGGCGCGCCACTTCCAGCGCCTGCGCCGAGAACACCAGGAAGCCGCCGGTGAACAGCGCCACCAGCGCGAGCACGTTCAGGTTGACGCGGTAGGCGCGCGACAGGTGGGCGCCGGATTCCTCCACCGCGTCCAAAGCGCTGACATGCGTGCCGGGCGGCAGCAGCGCGGCGATGCGCGCGCGCATGGCCTCGCGGTCGGCGCCCGGCTCGAGGCGCAGGTCGATCCGGTTCAACTCGCCCAGGCGCCCGAGCCGCCACTGGGCGGTGGAAATGTCGGTGATGGCCGTATTGCCGCGCAGGCTGGCGATCGTGCCCGCGACATCCAGGTCGACCGTTTGCGCGCCGGAAATTATTTGCAGGGTCTTGTCGTTTTTAACCGTGGGGGAGACAAATACAACATCGGGTCGTAAAAGCTCCAGCCTCTTCGCGGGATCTTCGGCGAACAGCGCGGGCTGGATCAGCGCGGCGCGCAGCGGATCGAGGCCGATCAGGCGCAGGCTCTGTTTCGACCCGGCGACAGAGGCGTCGGCTTCCAGCACCGGGCTCGCCACGGCGATCCCCGGCAGGCGCGCGAGCGTCGCGTAGAGCGACTCGGGGAACCCGGCGCGGCCGCCGCGCACTTCCAGGTCCGCCTCGCCGGCGATCGAGCGCACGCCGGCGGCCAGTTCGTCGACGGCGGCCCGGTTGACGAGGTGCACCGCGTACCCGAGCGCGACGCCCAGGGCGATCGCCACGACCGAAAGGAGGATTCTTGCCTTCTGAAAAAAAAACCTTGCATTGAGAAGGGCAAAAATCCTGAACACTTGCCGAGCGGAGAGCATCGCCCGCCAGATGTTAGCGCAGGCGGTTTTGTCGTACGGCGGCGACAACAAAGTGACGCCGCGCGACGCCAGATCGCTCTAACCCCCTGTCAGTGCTGATAGTCGCGCCCGGGCATGCGTCTTGCTCGAGTTGCCTCAACTGACAACGGCTGGAGGGAGCCATGCGGCAACGATGCATCGAACTCAACCTGCTTCGCGGCGCCGCGCTGCTATGCGCCGGCGCCTTGCTGTCCGCGTGCGTACCAGTAGCGCTCACCGCGGGAGGCATCGGCGGCTCGACCGCCGTGCAGCATACGCTCGGCGGCATCACCTACCGCACCTTCACCGCGCCGGCCTCGAACGTGAAGACCGCATCGCTGGATGCGCTCAACCGCATGGGCCTGAAGTACACCGGCTCGGCCAAGGGCGAGCACGGCGCCGAGACGCTGAAGGCGAAAGCGACCGAACGCGAGATCGAGATCACGCTCGAGCCGCTCAGCCCCAGTTCCACGCGCATGAAGGTCGTGGCCCGCAACGGCGGCATCTTCTACGACAGCGCGACCGCCACCGAAATCATCCTGCAGACCGAGCGCCAGCTCGGGAGCAAGGCCTGACGAAAAGGAGACCTCCCCATGAACGACTTCCGACTGAAGACTTTGGCGGCCGCCTGCAGCCTGGCGTTCGCAGGCGCAGCGCTGGCGCAGACCACGGTGAGCGGATCCTCCTCCGGCATCACCACCGCGGCCGGCGGCGGCACGAGCGCCGTCTACCTCAAGCGCACCGAGACCCGCTTCGACGGATTCACCGGCTCGCCCGAGAATACCGACAGCCTCGCGCGCGGGTTGCGCACCGGCAGCGAGGTCACGCTCACAGGGAGCGGCGGCGAAACGGCGACCTTCACGCCGCCCACCAAGCCGATGGGTTACGGCAACGTCACGCGCGCCATGGACCTCGCGCAGCGCGACCTCGCCGCGGCCGGCATCACCGATCCGACGCCGGCCGAGTTCCAGATCGCCATGATGGGCGGCTCGATCACGCGGACCGAG
>Ga0315910_10004438_pt1 | contig 11746 bp, 11 predicted proteins | sample EdamamesoilMG_FD_204470 | JGI IMG/M metagenome (GOLD analysis project Ga0315910, IMG submission 204470) | Garden soil microbial communities collected in Santa Monica, California, United States - Edamame soil | ecosystem: Environmental > Terrestrial > Soil > Garden | place: USA: California...
GATCGCCAACCGGGCGCCTAACATCGGTGAGCTGTTCCAGGCTTCCGAGCAGTTTGCGCCGTTTACGTTCGTGCAAGGCGATCCGTGCTCGACGCGCGATCCGGCGCAGCTGCCGTACACGGCGAATGCGGCCATCAACGGAACCGCGCGGGCGAACCAAGTGATAGCGCTCTGCTCGCAGCTCATGGGGCCGGCGGGAGCAGCGGAGTTTTACAGCGAGCCCACGAACCAGCCCAACACGCTGCAGGTCGCGCGTATCTCGAATCTGCAGGGGAATCCGAATCTGCATTCGGAGCAGGCGGAGACGATCACGGCGGGGTTCGTCTTCGACCTCACCGACCGATCGAATCTGTCGATCGACTACTGGCGGATCCAGATCACCGACATGATCGCGGAGGAGTTCGGCGACATCCTCTACGAGAATTGCCTCGACCTCGACACGAATCCGACCCAAGACCCACTGTACCCGGACTGTACGCGGCTCGTGCGCAATCCGAGCACGGGTGCCAACGCGACGATCTCCACCTCGTACACGAACGAGCAGGAGGTCGATCTGGCCGGTTACGACGTGCAGTACAACTGGAGCCGCGACGTGGGGCCGGGCTCGATGGTGCTGAACGCGATGGCGACCATCGCGGATCACACGAAGACGCGCCCGAACTCGGAGGCCGATTGGTTCGACTACAAAGGGTCCTCGGGGCCGAGCAACATCCGCAGCGTCAATCCGTACGCGTACGACTACCGGCTGTTCACGACGGTCAACTACGCGGTCGGCGATTGGAGCGGCAGCCTACGCTGGCGGTTTCTGCCGAGCATCAAGAGCGAGGCGGCCGTCCGTACGCTCGCGTCACTGGATCAGCCGACGAATGACTACAACATCTTCGACGGGTCCATGCGTTACACCATAGGTCAGATGACGGAGCTGCGATTCGGCGTCGACAACCTGTTCGATGTCGAGCCCGAGCGCACGTTCCCGGAAGCGCAGCGTAATGACGTCTTCCCGAACAACTCGACGGGTCCGGGATATGACGCGGCCGGCGACACCAACGAAAACTTCTACGACTTCTTAGGAAGGCGGTGGTACCTGGGCTTCAAGATGACCTTCTAGATAGTCGAGCCGCGCTGGCTCGCGGCGGGATTTCGAGCTAGGTTAGTGCGACTTCGGGCCGTATCGTGGAGTGAGCCCGCGCCGTGATTGCTCGACAGTCTCCGAAAGTGGCCGAGGCCGCTCAGTGCGACTTGAGCGGGAACCATGCGCGTGCGGTGAGCCTGCTTGCCGAGGCCTGTGCGCACGGCGACGTGGAAGCGATGACTCGCCTTGGCAAGCGTTTGCTCGTCGCCGCGAACGCTCCCGATCGGCCCGCACATGGCGCGGAGCTGATCAGGACCGCTGCCCGCCTGGGCGGGGCCGAAGCGGCGGCCCAGCTCGCGGTGCTGTCGGCGATTGGCATGTTCGTGGATCAGAGTTGGGAGGCGGCGCTCGCCGCGCTCACGTTTTCGGCCGAGCGCGGCTGGCCGGCGGCGCAACAGCAGCTGCGGATCCTGGCCGCCGATCGCGAGCTAGCTGCTCGAGAGAGCGATCCCGCGCGCTGGCGGCAGCTTGCAGCCACGATCGACGCCGGCCGGTGGCATGCGCCGCTAACCGGCGCGACGTTGAGCGAATCTCCTTTGGTCCGTCATTTTCCGGATTTCGCGAGCGCGGAAGTTTGCGAGTGGCTGATCGACAAGTCTCGGAGTCGACTCGTGCGCGCGTCCGTGTACAGCCAACAGACCAGAAAAGAGAAAATCAGCGAAACGCGGACTAACACTTGGGCGATGTTCAACGTGCTCGAGGCGGATCTCGTCAGCGTGCTGGTGCAGGTGCGGATGTGCGCAAACACCGGCGTTCCGTTCCGCTATCTCGAGCCTTTGTCGGTCCTTCACTATGCCGTCGGCGAAGAGATCACGGAGCACTTCGACTTCGTCGACCCGGTGCAGACACCGAACTACGAGCAGGAGCTCGCGGAGAATGGGCAACGCATCGTAACGTTCTTGGTGTACTTGAACGACGACTACGCGGGCGGCAAGACCGAAATGCCCGAGGTTGGCATCTCGCACCGAGGGCAGAAAGGCGAGGGTTTGTTCTTCGTCAATGCACACCCGAATGGCGATCCGGATCGACGAACGGTGCACGCGGGACGCCCGCCGACCCAAGGCGAGAAGTGGGTCGTCTCGCAGTTCATGCGCAGCCGTCCGCTTTTCTGACCCGGCGCTCCGGCCTCGCAGCACGTATGCAAAATCCGGATCCTGTCCCTGACGAGCCGATTCGCTTCAATCCGGCCCTCGACCTCGAAGCTGCGACTCGCGCATTCGCACAGCGCGGCAGAGTTCGGATCGCGGATGTTCTGGACCCCCTGAGCGCCGCGAGACTGTACGGCTGTCTGGAGGCCGACGTGCCCTGGAGTCTCACCTACAACGAGGGCCAGAAGAACGTCTTTCTCGACGCCGCCACCCTGCAGGAGCGCGGCGAGCGCAAGCAGCAGGAGCTCTTGGCGAGCATCCTGTCGCGCGCACAGGGCCACTTCCAGTATTTGTTTCGCAGCTACCCCATGGTCGCCGCCTACCTCCAAGGCGACGACCCGGAGCTGTTCTTGCACTACGCGTTCGAGTGGCTCAACGATTCTCGGACGCTCGAAGTGCTGCGGAGAATCACGGGCATCGACGCGTTGATCAAGGTGAACGCTCAGGCCACGCTCTACCGCCCCGGGCATTTTCTCAAGCATCACGACGACAGCGGTTACCCCGAGCAACACCGCCGCGTCGCCTACGTGCTGTACCTGACGCGCGGCTGGCGCGCGGATTGGGGCGGTCAGCTCCAGTTCCTCGATGCGCACGGCGAGGTCGAAGAGGTCTGGATGCCGCGTTTCAATTCACTGGGATTGTTCCTCGTGCCGGCGCCACACGTCGTCAGCTACGTGGCGCCATTCGCCACGCAGCCGCGTTATGCGATCACGGGATGGCTCTGCGACGGGCCCGAGACGGTGGGGAGCGCGTGAGCGGCGTCGCGCACGTAGGAATGCGGAGCCATGAACAAGCCTGATTCGGCGCTGAAGGATTTCATTCACGTCGAGAGAGGGATAATTCCCGGTGACCTCTGCAGCAAGATCGTCTCCGAAATCGAGCCGCGGGAATGGCGTCAGCATGGCTGGTACGGCAATGTGCAGGACAAATTCGTCACCCATGAGACGATGGAACTGGAGGTCCAGGAATGCACGACGGAACACTTCGAGCTCCTGACCCCCTGGGTTGCGAATGCCGGCAGGGCCTACAGCGCGAAATTCTCCTTTCCGGCCGAGCTCACGCAGCCGATCGCACGCAGATTCAGTGCCATTCGATTCAACCGGTATTCGCCCGGGCAGATCATGCGACAGCACCACGACCACATACACAACCTGTTCGACGGTGTGTACAAGGGCATCCCGGTGTTCTCCATGGTCGGCAATCTGAACGCCGACTACGAGGGGGCGGATCTGTACTTCTGGGACGGCTACAAAATGCCGCTGGGCGTCGGCGATATCTGCCTTTTCCCCTCGCTGTTCATGTATCCGCATGGCGTAACGGAAGCGACGCGCGGCAAGCGCTATAGCTTCGTTTGCTGGTACTGGTGAGCGCCCCGGCCGCGCTTCGAGCCGCGTGAGAATCGCCAACGTCAACGATGGGCAGGAAGACGAGATCTATGTGATCGACGACTTTCTGCGCGACGCTCAGCTCGTGCGTCGGCTCGGGTTGCAGGCCGAGTACCCCGTGCCGCTCGAGACGCCATGGTATCCGGGACGGAACTCGAGCCGGCCGTTCCCGATCGTTGGGCTCGACCAGATGATCGGCCACATCACGGGGCGTGCCGTGGCCCCGCTCGCCGACAGCGCGCACACGAAGTTTCGAGTGTGCCTCGCGGACGAGGTCGGCAAGGGTGGCGTTCACATCGACAATTGCCACTGGACCGGCGTCTATTGCTTGACGCTCGACGAGCACGCCCGCGGCGGCACGGACTTTTTCCGGCATCGTCCTAGCGGCACTTTGCGAGCCCCGGTTTACGCAGAGGATTGGTCGAGCTGGCCCTTCGACACCGTGGCCAAGCTATGGAATGAAGTGATACACCCGCACACGAACGATGCGAGCAAGTGGGAGCTCGTTCGCAGTGTGCCCATGAAGTTCAATCGGCTCGTGCTCTTTCGTCCTTGGCAGTGGCACAACGCGGGCGCCGGCTTCGGCGACCGCCTCGAGAATGGGCGATTGATCTATCTGCTGTCGTACAACTCCGTGTGATGCGGTCGGACAGTTCCTAATGCCGGATTTTGATTAGTGGCTCGACGATGCCGGTCAGTCGCGACAAACGAAATTGCTGGCGTCTTCGGGGTTGCCGCTGCCCGTGTAATGCGCGTGCTTCGGATACGCGCACAACGGCCGGCTGCGACCGGGGAACGCCTTGCCCGTGGCGACGACCGAGTCGGGCGCAATGTCCTTCTCGACCCAATTCATGACCGCCGTGAGCAGATCGAACTCGTCGAGCGCGGCATCGCCGCCGCGGCAATGCAGCATTCCGGGAACGGCGAAGAAGCGGCTCCAGCCCTGAACCTTGTCCATACCGCCGTTGGCCGCGGCCATGCGCTCGTAGTAGTCGATCGTGTCGGTGGCGTGGAACGTCGGGTCCGCCATGCCGTGATAGAAGAGCAGCTTGCCGCCATGGCCCGAGAAGGAGCTCAAGTTCGTCCAGATGGAGTCCGTCATCTGCGCGATCGGGTTCTCGAGCATCTCGAACAGCCGCCCGTCGACGTCGACGCTGGTCGGCAGCGGCGCGTTGTCCGCCGGTGGTGTTGCGCTCGGTAGAAACGCTGCGACACCGGCGTCGTTCGGGCTCATGCGGTAGATCAGCTTGCCGCGCGAGTTACGCGGACCTGCGAAGCCCTTCTCGAGTGCGCCGACTTGCGCCGGCGACAAACACCCCGTGTTGTTCGAGCCGGTGCAGGCGAGCATCGCGGGATCGAAGTCGCACGCGCGCGGGTTGAACACCATGCCGTCGCGTACGCCGTCGAGGGCGTCGCACGCAGCGAGCACTCCGTCGGTCACGATCTTCTTGTCCGCTTCGGAAAACAACAGATGCGGTTGCGGCCGACCCTTCGCGTCTTTCGGCGCGGCCTCGTTGAACGCCGCGCGCAACCACGCGTTGCCGAGTCCCGAGTAGCCGACGTGGATCGCGGGATCGCCGGAGACGACGCCGTCAAAATAGCTCGGGTAGCGCTGCGTCATGACCATCGCTTCGCGGCCGCCCGTCGAGCAGCCGGCGAAATACGAGTACTCCGCGCGCTGGCCGTAGTACGCGGCGACCATCTCCTTCGCGACGACGGCCACGTCGCCGATCGCGAAGTGGTTGAAGTCGATGCTCGCCTGCTGATCGGCGTCGTAGCTACGGTCGAAATTCCTTTCGCTCTGGTGCCCCGTGTCGGTCGAGACGACGGCGAAGCCGCGAGCCAGTCCCGGATTCGCACCGACGGCAGCGACGCCGACGGGCGGGCGCACCAAGCCGTTGTAACCGCCGCCGCCCTGAAACAGGAACCGCTGATTCCAGTTCACGGGCAACGCCAACCCGAAGCCGATCGCGTACGGCTTGCCCTCGGCGCCGATGCGCGCGTTGATCGTGCCGTCGACGCGGCAGTGCGCCGGCAGCGGCGGCGCGGCCGGAACGAGCTCGGTTTTCGTGACCGCGACCTTGTAGGTCGGCAGCGAGAAGCTCTTCAGCGCGGCGCAGTCGGGGGCCGCGTGGCTCGCGAAGCTCCACGCCAAGAGGGGGACCAACAGGGCTAGGTTCTTCATGGACGTGCCTCGTGATTTCGAGTCCGCCGCCAGTATGTTTTCGCGCGACATGGCGTGCCAGGTCATCCGCAATGGGGAGCATTGGTGCTACCCGTCGCGCGCGCTGACGGCTTGCGGGCGCTGCTCCTCGAAGAACATGATCGGTGCGTCTCAAGAATCTTGGGCGAACAAGAAGGGGACGAGCCATGCGCTTTCAACAATCACGCCGCGACTTCATCGTGCAAGGCTCGCTTGCCGCTGCGCTCTCCGCGAGCGTGGTGCGCTCGACCTGGGCGCAGACGCAACAAGTCGAAGTCGAGACCACGTTCGGTCGCGTGCGCGGCACCGAGAATCGCGGCATCAAGGTCTTCAAGGGTATTCCGTACGCCGCGAGCACGGCCGGCAAGAATCGTTTCATGCCGCCGATGAATCCGGCGGCGTGGACCGGCGTGCGCGATGCGGTCGACTACGGCGCACGCGCACCGCAAGCTCAACCGCGCCCGCGCGGCGAGGCGGACGAGCAGGGCGCAACCCCGGGGCAAGCCGAGAGCGAAGACTGTCTCTTGTTGAACGTGTGGACGCCGGGTTTACGCGACGGCGGCAAAAGGCCCGTGATCATGTGGTGTCACGGCGGCGGCTTCAACACCGGCTCGGGCGCCGCGCCCGTCAACGACGGAACGAACCTCGGTTTGCGTGGCGACATCGTCACCGTCACGACGAACCATCGCCTGAACGTGCTCGGCTACACGTACCTCGGCGAGATCGGCGGTCACGACTTCGAGCAGTCGGCCGCACTCGGCGTGCTCGATCTCGTGCACGCGCTGAGATGGATTCACGACAACATCGAGCGCTTCGGCGGCGACCCCGGCAACGTCACGATCATCGGCCAGTCCGGCGGTGCGCAAAAAGTATCGACGCTGCTGACGATGCCGTCCGCGAAGGGACTGTTTCATCGCGCCGTCGTCATGAGCGGCTCGGCACTGCAGCTCCTCGAGCGCGAGGCGTCCGCGCGCGTGACGCGCGAGCTCGTCGCCGAGCTCGGGCTTAGCGTACCGACGATCGCGCAGCTGCAGGCGCTGCCGATCGACCGCCTCATGACCGCGTACTTCGCCACCGTCGCGAAGCTCAGCGCACAGCGCCTCGGCAACGGCTTCCGGCCGGCCGTCGACGGCACGGCGATCACGCAGCATCCGTTCCATCCCGCGGCGTCGCGCGTGTCGCCCGACGTGCCCGTGATTTTCAGCCACACGAGCGGCGAGGCGACGTTCCGCGCGGACGAACGTCTGTTCGCGCTCGACGAGGCCGGCATGCGCAGCGAGCTTCGGGCGCGCGTCGGCGACAGAGTCGATCCACTCGTTGCGCTGTATCGCAAGCTTTACGCCGGAGCGACACCCGCGGACCTCTATTTCCTGATCGCGAGCGACCAGCAGTACGGCGCCGCGGCCATGAAAGCAGCCGAGCGCCGGTCGGCGCCGGGTTTTGCGCCTGCATATTTGTATTACTGGAAGTGGGAGTCGCCGCTCGAGGGCGGCAAATATCGCGCTCAGCACACGATCGACATCGCGTTCGCGTTCGATAACGTCAAAGCGTCTCGACTCACGGCGGGCGCTCCGGACGCGCAGGCGCTCGCGGACCGGGTCAGCGAGGCTTTCATCGCGTTCTTCCGCACCGGCGATCCGAATACACCGAAATCGAAATTGCCGACCTGGCCCCGGTTCGACGCCGTCAATCGACCGACGATGGTGTTCGATGGCACCCCGCAGCTGCGCAACGATCCGTTGCGCGAGCAACGCCTCGCGATGTGGGACACCCTCGGCCTCACCTGAAAACGTCGCGCCAGCACGGTTTTCTGAGCCCGAACCGTTCGGTTCGTTGGTTGCCGTTCGCCGCTCACCGGCATAGGCTGACGTGAGGGGCGGGGGAATTGATCGGCGCACGTAAAGGCCAAATTCGCGATCTGTTGCGGGGCGCACGGGCGCGCTTGCATCCGGAAGAGTTTGGTCTGCGCGACTCCGGCCGGCGCAAGAAAGTCCCTGGGCTGCGTCGCGAGGACGTCGCCGTGCTCGCGCAAGTGAGCCTCAAGTGGTACACGTGGCTGGAGCAAGGCCGCGAGCTCAATTTTTCCGAGGAGCTGATCTACCGAATCGCGCGTGCGTTGCGGCTCGTGCCATGCGAGGCCGCGTATCTCGTCGCGCTCACGCGTAGAAGTCCTTCTCCCGAAGTCACGACGGCCGCCTCGAGCACCAGCGACTGGTTGAGCCGCACGATATTGTTTGCGCCCGTGCCCGTTCTGGCGATGACACTGCGCTGGGACATCGTCGCGTGGAACGAGCTCACGACGTGCGTGTTTCGCGACTATGGCGCCGTTCCATCGGCGGAGCGCAATCTGCTCAAGATCGTCCTGACCGACCCGCGCTATCGGCGCGATCCCGAAGCGTTCGAGCAGCTCGTGCGTCGCCTACTCGGCGAGTTTCGCCTCGATTTCGGCCGCTGCGCCGGCGATCCAAAATTCGAGCAGCTCATCGCGGAGCTTTGCGAGACGGTGCCCGATTTCGCGCGGCTCTGGAGCAGAGTCGAGCTTTGGAGCGCGCCGCGCGCGACCGTCGTCGAGCACGATGAGCTCGGTGATTTGTACTTCGACCGCGCCACGTATCTGACGGAGTATGAGCCGCCGATGCGCGTGGTGATGTTCATTCCGGGCGACGCAAATACGGCGCGCGTCATCGCGCGTCTCGAGCGGCCCATGGAGGACGACCTCGTCCGCGCGAGCACGCCGCGCCCCTCGAGTGCGGCGACCGGCACGCTCGCCGCCGGGGCCGTGCGGATGCCGCGCGTAGTGACGGCGAAACCGGTCGTTCGCTCACCTTCGTCGGGCGCGACCCGGATCATGCGCGGCGAGGGCGCTGTACTACTGCGGCCAAACGTGCCGTCCGGTCGTCGGGGGAAAGCCTATGCATGACAGCGGAAATGTCCGCATCCACGCCGTGGTGTGGTTTGCAGGCATCGCAGTCGGCGCGAGCGCCGCCGCCCAAGTGCCGATCGTGGTGGCCACCGTGCCCGCCGAGGACACAGCCGCGGCCGTCGTCGACCCGAATTGGAAAGCGCCGCGAACGTCGTGGGGCCATCCGAACCTCGAAGGCGTCTACAGCACGGACGACATGCGAGGCGTGCCGCGCGACCGGCCCGAGGACATGGGCACGCGCGAGAAGCTCACGCCGGAGGAGTTCGCGGCGCGCGCCAAGTCCGATGCCGACGAGCGCGATCGCGTTCTGAACAAAGCTTCATACTCGTCGAACAGCGTCGGCAGCCGAACGTTCGGCTGGACGTCGCAAATCATCGATCCCCCGAACGGACGCATGCCGCCGCTCTCCGCAGAAGGCCAGGCGCGCGCGCGGCCCGTGAAAGACCGTGGCTCGTACGGCGCCGGACCGTTCGACACCTTCGAGGACTTCCATCTCTACGACCGCTGCATCACGCGCGGCATCCTGGGCTCGTCGTTCGCCGTCGTCTATGGCAACGGCGTCCGCATAGCGCAGAGTCCAGACAACGTCGTCATCAGCTACGAGATGCTGGCCGATTCACGCGTGATCCCGCTCGACGAGCGCCCGCACGCGCAGGACAGCCTGAAGCAGTATCTCGGCAACTCGCGCGGCCACTGGGAAGGCGACACGCTCGTCATCGAGACGACGAACTTCAACGGCAAGACGAGCATCGGCGGGAACGGCATCGGCGTTCGGCATAGCAATCAGCTCGTGCTGACGGAACGCCTCCGACGCGTCGATCCGAACATGATCGAGTACCGCGCGACTGTCGACGATCCGTTGACCTACACGGCGCCTTGGACGGTGCGCATGATGTGGACTACGCAGCCCGGCTACGAGATCTTCGAGTACTCGTGCCACGAGGCGAATCGCGCCATCGCGGGTGGGCTCGGCGGCGAGCGCAACTACGAGGCACGCGTCCGGGAAGCACGGGCGAAAGGCTTGCCGATACCGGAGCGGCTGCCGAGCCAGCCGAACCTTGCGCCGCTGCCGACGGACGACTCCGCGTTCATCAACATCAATCGTGAAGAGCACGAGCGGCGCTAGCGTCGGCCGGGCACACCATGCGACGACAATACTTATTCGCTGCAGCGCTCGCTTCGCAGATGCTGCTCTCAGCCTGCGCACCCGCCGGCGACTCGACCGCCGACGCATCGAGCGATGCGGCGACCACCGCAGCGCGCAGACCGGCGCGCATCAGCGGCCACCCCAATCTGAACGGTGTTTGGCAGGCGATGAACACCGCGTACTGGAACCTCGAAGGCGGACCGGCCCAAGCAGTGCCGGAATTCTGGCGGCTCGGTGCGCTGTTCGCCGTGCCGCCGGGGCCGAGCGTCGTCGAGGGCGGCACGATTCCGTATCTGCCGGACGCGCTCGAGCAGCGCAACAAGAACCGCGCGGCGTGGCCCGCCAACGATCCCGAGACGAAGTGCTACCGCGCCGGAATACCGCGCTCGACGTACATGCCCTACCCGTTTCAGATCGTGCAGGGCGACGGCGACATCATGTTCATCTATGAGTACGCGACGTCGAATCGCACCGTGCGCATGACGAACCACCTCGACCCGAAGGAGGTCCTCGTCGATCAGTGGCTCGGATGGTCGAACGGCCGCTGGGAGGGCGAAACGCTCGTCGTCGAGGTGTTCGGCCAGATCCGCGACACGTGGCTCGATCGCGCCGGTAATCATCACAACGGCATGACCGTCGAAGAACGCTACACGCCGATGACGGAGAACCATATCTGGTACGAGGCCACGATCACGGATCCGAAGACGTTCTCGCGGCCGTGGAAGATCGCGATGCCGCTCTATCGGCGCATGGAACCGGACGCCGAGGTGTTCGAGTACAAATGCGTCGAGTTCGCGGAGCCGCTGCTGTACGGCGAGCTTCTCAAAGAGCCCATCAAGTAAGGAGAGTCCATGAGCTTCAGGCAACGGTTGCTCAGCATCGTCGCGACACCGCCGCTCATCGCGGCCGTGCCGGCGTTGGCGCACCACTCCTTCGCCTCGGAGTTCGACGCGAGTCGTCCCGTCGAGGTCCTGGGTGTCGTCAAAGAAATGCGCTTCAGCAATCCGCATTCGTGGATTTACATCACCGTCAAGACAGACAGCGGTGAGATTCAAGATTGGGCATTCGAGGGCGCTGCGCCGAACGCGTTGCTGCGCCGCGGCTTCAATCGCGATTCGTTGCCGCCGGGCACCGAGGTTCGCATCCGCGGCTTCCAGGCGCGCGACCGCACCAATCGCGCGGCGGGCACGCAGGTGACACTCGTGAAAGACGGGTCACGGCTGTTCGTCGGCTCGACGGGCGTCGGCACACCGGGCGATCCGACTGTTCAAGGTGGTGGCGGCGAGCAGTGATTTGCCAACGACGCTGCCGGCATTATTCAGCACAAACTTTACTTTGGAGAGAACAATGACTAGCAAAGCTTTCGGATTTGTCGCCCTGATCGGGGGTTTGATGGTCGCTGCGTCGGTCCAGGCGCATCACTCGACCGCCGGTGTCTACGACCCGGCTAAGGAGGTGAAAGTCACGGGCGCGCTGGCCAAGCTGCAGTTCGTGAACCCGCACGGCTCGATCGTCGTGACGGTCAAGAACGCCGACGGCACGACGACCGACTGGACCTTCACGACGGGTTCGGCGACGGCGCTCGCGACGCAGGGGATCACGAAGGTCGGCCCGAACGCGCTGAAAATCGGCGAAGAGGTGACCGTCGTGGGCACGCCGGCACGGAATGGGAGCCCATTGGGAGGCCTCCGGTCGCTGACGCGCGCGGATGGCACGGTGCTCGGCAACGCCGGCGGCAACTAAGAGAACCGGGGGAATCAACATGACATCTCGAACAAGAATGGTCTGCGGAAGTGCTGCCGTCGTTG
>Ga0315910_10004439_pt1 | contig 11742 bp, 8 predicted proteins | sample EdamamesoilMG_FD_204470 | JGI IMG/M metagenome (GOLD analysis project Ga0315910, IMG submission 204470) | Garden soil microbial communities collected in Santa Monica, California, United States - Edamame soil | ecosystem: Environmental > Terrestrial > Soil > Garden | place: USA: California...
GACCTGCACATGGTGCAGTACCGGCTGCAGGGCGGGGCCGTGATGAACAACGTGGCCACCATCTGCAGCCGGCGCATCCGCCGTGGCGAAGGCAATCCGGGTGCGCCGGACGAACTCGAGGAACTGTTCGCGCGCACGCACCCGGGCGTGCGCGACAACCTGCGCTACGTTTCGCGCGAGCGCAATTGGGTGCTGCACGACCGCGACCCGGCGACCAACTGGACCGACGGCGCCGTGACGCTGCTGGGCGACGCCGCGCACCCGACCCTGCAATACCTCGCCCAGGGCGCGCAGATGGCGATCGAAGATGCCGTGGTCCTGGCCGAAAAAGTGGCCGCGGCGGGCGAGGACTACGCGCGCGCCTTCCTCGCCTACCAGCGCGAGCGCATGAACCGCAGCGCGCGCGTGGTGCTGTCCTCGCGCTTCTTCGGCGAATACATCCACGTCGATGGCGGCGCACGCGCGCTGCGCAACGAACTCGCGCGCGGCCGCGACCCCGACAATCCCTGGGAGGTGGATTGGCTCTACAAGGGTATCGAAGTCAACGGCATGCTCTAAATGGGGACAGACCCCATTTTTCTCATTAAGGCGCCAGCGACGGCAGGGACCGCAAGCGCGCATAGATCGGCGTGAAATCCGGCGCCGTTGCGCGCAACAGCTGCGCGAAGGAATCGATGACGAAGTAAGTCGTCTGATAGCGGTCGATCTGGTAATCCGTGCGCAGGGCCTTTTCCAGATCGAAATCCAGCCGGCGCGGATTCGGATCTGTCACGCAGTACGCCAGCTCGCCGCCGGAGGAAATCAGTCCGGCACCGTAGGCGCGAATGCCGTCGGGAGTTTTCATCAGGCCGAATTCGATCGTGTACCAATACAGCCGCGCGAGCATTCTCACCGCATCCAGGCGCATCGCCTTCAGGCCGCCCTTGCCATATTCGTGCAGGTGGTCGGCATACACGGGGTCAAAGAGCAGCGGCACGTGGCCGAAGAAATCGTGGAACACGTCGGGCTCGACGATGTAGTCGAACTCCTCGGGCTTGCGCAGCCACACGGTGACCGGAAAGCGTCGCCCGGCAAGATGCGTGAAAAAGGCTACGTCCGGGATCAGGCCGGGCACCGCGACGATCTCCCAGCCGGTTTTCGCCCGGAGTTTCTTTGAAATCTCGTTGAATTTCGGTACTCCGGCGCCTGCATCCAGCCCGGCGATCGCCGTGATCCATTCCGGACAGGCGTAGAGCGGCACGAGTTTCGACTGGCGCTCGTACAAGCGCTTGAATAGCGCATGTTCCTCGCAGCGATAGGAGCTCCAGTCCTGCTCGACGGAAAAGTCGGCGGCCGCGCGGCTGTAGTCGCCTCTCAGGGCCATGCACGCATTTTAAATGGGGACAGACCCCATTTTTCTCATTTAGCTGTCAACTTGTCCCGTCCCGGATCGTTGGTTTGCCATGCCGCGATCTGCCCGCATTGTCGTCCCGGAGATGCCTCTGCACGTCAGGCAGCGCGGCCACAACCGCGAGCAGTGCTTTTTCAGCGACGAGGATCGGGTGGTTTATCTTCGGTTTTTGGCGTACTTCGCGCATCAGTATGGATGCGCGATACATGCCTACTGCTTGATGACCAACCACGTGCATCTTTTCCTGACTCCGCGGGAGGAGTGGAGCTGCGGTTTGCTGATGAAGTTTCTCGGCCAGTGCTATGCGCAGCACATCAACAAGGCCCGGGGGCGGTCCGGCAGCCTGTGGGAGGGGCGTTACAGGTCTTGCCTCGTAACCGACGATCGATATGCGCTCGCCTGCTACCGATACATCGAACTCAACCCGGTGCGAGCGGGGATGGTCGTGCACGCGCGGGACTATCGCTGGTCGAGCCATCGCGCCAACGCCGAAGGGGATGACGACCCGATGCTCAAGCCGCACCGGGCCTACGCGGGCGCTCGCGCCTATCGGGCGCTGTTCGACTGCGACCTCGACGAGGTGCTCGTGACCGATATTCGAAAAGCGACCAGCGGCGGCTACGTTGTCGGCAGCCTCCGCAAGGCCCGCGGCCGGCAGATGAGAAAAATGGGGTCTGTCCCCATTTAAGCTACACGCACGGGCAAGCTACGGAATCCTCGAAAGCGAACCCGCCGGTCGCGTTCGGGTGCGCCGGCCAGTTCGATCCTGGAAAAGCGCGCAAGTAACCGCGAAAAGGCGATGCGGCCTTCCATGCGCGCGACGTTCATGCCGACGCAGACGTGATCGCCCTGGCCAAACGCGAGATGGCGATTGGGCTTGCGCGCGACGTCGAAACGGTCGGGATCGGCAAACTGGGCGGGGTCGCGGTTGGCCGCGCCGATGCCGATCGTAATAGGGTTTCCCGCCGGCAGCGTGGCGCTGCCCAGCGCCATCGGCGCAAGCAATCGGCGGTTGTTGAGCTGGATCGGGCCGTCGTAGCGCAGCATTTCCTCGACTGCCGAGGTCACGAGGGCGGGATCGGCGCGCAGCTTCGCCAGCTCGCCCGGATTGTGCAGCAGCGCCCACAGGCCGTTGCCGATCAGGTTGGTGGTGGTTTCGTGCCCGGCGTTGAGCAGGAAGATGCACTGGTGGTAGAGCTCGGTGTCGGTGAGTGTCGCGCCGTCCTGCTCGCCCCGGATCAGCCGCGTCAGCACGTCGGCTTCGGGATCTCCGGGGGATCTCTTTCTATCCTGAATCAGATTTTGCAGAAATGAAACGAACTCGGTAACCGCGCGGTTGCCCGCGTCGAACATCTGCGGCGTGAGTTTCGGCTCGAGCCCGGTGAGGATCGCCACCGACCAGGCGCGCAGCGGGCTGCGCTCGGGGCGCGGAATGTCGAGCAGGTTGCCGATTACTTCGATCGGGATCTGCGCCGCGAAGGCGCCGATGAAATCGACGTTGCCTTGTGCGGCCATGTCCTCCAGCAGCGCATCCACCAGACGCGCGACGTCCGCTTCCATGCGCGCGATGGCGCGCTGGTTGACCGCGCCCATGATGATCCGGCGCACGCGCGTGTGCAGCGGCGGGTCGTTGAACACGAGGCTGGTGGTGTGGTGCTCGTAGAGCGGCGAGTCGCCGAGCTTGGGCCCGAACTCCTGCTTTTTGTCGGAGCTCGCATGCGGATTGCGGTAGACCGCGAGCGCGTCCTCGTAGCGCGACAGGAACACGCCGCCGCCTTCCAGCGCGTGCACCGGATCGTGCGTTCGCAGCGCGGCATACCAGGGATAGGGATCGTCGAGGAAATCCTGCGGCACGCGCGTCAGCTGAAAATCGCGCACCGCGTTCGCGCTGGTCATTCGGCTATTATGCCGCCATGCCGCAGAAGACCTACCGCTACTACGACTTCATCATGGTGGCCTTCGTCACCGTGCTGATCTGCTCCAATTTCATCGGCGCCGCCAAGCAGGCCGTGGTGGATCTGCCGTTGCTGGGGCCGACGCCGTTCGGCGCGGGCGTGCTGTTCTTCCCGATTTCCTACATCTTCGGCGACATCCTCACCGAGGTCTACGGCTACGGCCGCGACCGGCGCGTCGTCTGGGCAGGGTTCGGCGCGCTCGCATTCGCCTCGTTCATGGCCTGGGTGGTGGTGAGCCTGCCGCCCGGACCTTCGGGGTACATGAAGAGCTACCAGCCGGCGCTCGAAGCGGTGTTCGGCAACGCATGGCGCATCGCGCTCGGGTCCATGATCGCGTTCTGGTGCGGCAGCTTCGTCAACAGCTACGTCCTGGCGAAGATGAAAATCTGGACGGCGGGCAAATGGCTCTGGACGCGCACCATCGGATCGACGCTGGTGGGAGAGCTCGTCGACTCGTCGCTCTTCTACTTCATCGCGTTCTACGGCATCTGGGAATCCAGCGACATCCTGAAGGTGGCGATGGTCCAGTACGTGCTGAAGACCGGCTGGGAGGTGGTGATGACGCCCGTCACCTACCGCATCGTTGCGTTCCTCAAGCGTATCGAGAACGAGGACTACTACGACAAGGACACGAACTTCACGCCCTTCAGGGTGAAGGTTTGAGCGGGATGTTCCCGCTCCGGTAGGCCTCCAGCACCCAGCGCAGGCGCGTGCGCTCGTCGTTCGGCACGTCGTCGATCAGGTAGGCGCCGTCGACTTCGACGAAGAACTGCCCGGCATAGTGGAAGGTCGGCGCACCTGTCTTGGTCTTGGCAGCGTCGGCCAGTTTCCAGATCAGCAGGCTGCGCTTGTCGACGACGATCTCGGCGGCGACGCTGTTCTTCGGGTCGAAGTATTCGGCGAATACGCGCTTGAACGTGTCGTCGCCATGCGTCTTCTTGAAGGTGGCCAACTCCTCGTAGCGCCGGCGGGGGGCATTGGACAGCAGCGCGGCCCCCTCGATGTCGCCGTCGGACAGGTGAAAAATGATGAGCTTGGCGGACTCCAGCGCGCTGGTCGGAACCGGTTTGGCGTCCGGCCGTAGCAGGTGCGCATCGGCCGGATAGGTGCGCAGCGTGTAGGTGAGGCTGCTGCCGTCGGCGCGCGTGAGGGTGCGGGTTTCCTCGGTCTGGGCCTGCGCGGTGAGCGCTAACAGCAACCCCGCCAGCAGAACTGGGCGTGGAAACCCCGACCTCATGCTGCTGCGCGGACGGGCGCAGCGCGGTAGCGCGCGAGCAACTCCGTGAGTTTCCTGCGCGCCACTTCGACGCTCTTTGCCTTGATATGGCCGTAGCCGCGAATGGACTCGGGCAGCGAGCCGATTTCCACCGCCAGCGCATGATTTTCGCGCGTCAGGCCCGTGAGCAGCGTCGCGACCGTCTGCTCGTACTCTTCGATCAGGGCGCGCTCCATGCGTCGCTCTTCGGTGCGGCCGAAAATGTCCAACGCCGTCCCCCGGAGGCGCTTGAACTTGGCGAGCAGACCGAACGCCGCCATCATCCATGGCCCAAACGTCATCTTGGCCGGTTCGCCGGTGCGCGGGTCGGGTTTCGCGAGCAGCGGCGGCGCGAGGTGGAACACCAGCTTGTAGTCGCCCTCGAACATGCCGTCGATCTTCCTGCGAAACGCGCCGTCGGTGTACAGGCGCGCGACTTCGTACTCGTCCTTGTAGGCGAGCAGCTTCGCGTAGTAGCGCGCGACCGCCTCGGCAAGCTTGGCCGAACCGGTTTTATCCTGCTCGATTTTTCGTACATTGAGAACAAGGGTTCGATATCTCTCTGCGTAGGCGGCATCCTGGTAGCCGGTGAGGAACTGCGAGCGCCGCTCCATCAGTTCATCGAGATTGCGCGAGAAATGCTGCTCGATCGGAATCACCGCCGCCGGCAGCGCAATGCGCCGCACGCGCTCCAGGTCCACCGCCGCCCGCCGGCCCCATACGAAGGACTGCTGGTTGAAATCGACCGCGACGCCGTTCAGCTCGATGGCGCGTTCGATGGCTGCGCGCGCGAGCGGCACCCAGCCCTTTTGCCAGGCGTAGCCCAGCATGAACATGTTGGTGGCAATGGAATCGCCCATCAGCGCGGTGGCCACCTCGGCGGCGGGCACGAACTCGGCGTTTTTGCCGCCGCAAGCCTCGAGGATGTCCTGCTGAAGGTTCGATCCCGGCAGCTGCCAGTCCGGATTCTTCACGAAGGCCGCGGTGGGCGAGGTCGTGCCGTTGACCAGCGCGCGCGATTTCTGCGCGTGCATCTTGTCGAGCGCGTCACCGCTCGCCGTCACCACCAGGTCGCAGCCGATTACCAGGCGCGCGTCGCCGGTGCCGAGACGCGCCACATGCACGTCCTTCGCGCTCGCGGCGATTTTCACATGCGACATCACGGCGCCGTATTTCTGCGCCAGGCCGGACATGTCGAGCACCGACACGCCCTTGCCCTCCAGGTGCGCCGCCATGCCGAGGATCTGGCCGATGGTGATGACGCCCGTGCCGCCGATGCCGGTGACGAGAACGCCGAAGGATTGTTGAAGAGCGGGTATTTCAGGTTCCGGAAGAGCAAACGTTTCCTCGGTCGAAGTCGCGCCGGACTTGCCCTTTTTCAGTCGCCCGCCTTCCACCGTGACGAAGCTGGGGCAGAAGCCCTTGACGCAGGAGAAGTCCTTGTTGCAGGTGGATTGGTTGATGCTGCGTTTCCTGCCGAATTCGGTTTCCAGCGGTTCGACCGACAGGCAGTTCGATTTTGCGCTGCAGTCGCCGCAGCCCTCGCAGACCATTTCGTTGATCACCGCGCGCTTCGCGGGATCGGGGTAGGCGTTGCGCTTGCGGCGCCGGCGTTTCTCCGACGCGCAGGTCTGGTCATAGATCAGCGCCGAGACGCCCGGGAGCTCACGCAGCTCACGCTGCACCGCGTCAAGGTCGTCGCGATGGCGGATGGTGACGCCAGGCGCCCAGGCGGTGCCCGCAGGATACTTCTCCGGCTCGTCCGTGACGATGACGATCGGCTTCACGCCTTCGGCGGCGATCTGGCGTGAAATCATCGCCGGGTCGAGGGGGCCGTCGTGGTGCTGGCCGCCGGTCATCGCCACCGCGTCGTTGTAGAGGATCTTGTAAGTCATGGTGACCTTGGCCGCCACCGCCGCGCGAATCGCCATCAGGCCCGAATGAAAATAGGTACCGTCGCCGAGGTTGGCGAAGATGTGCTTTTCCTCGGTGAAGGGCGCCTGGCCGATCCAAGGGGTGCCTTCGGCGCCCATGTGCGTGAACGTCGACGTGCTGCGGTCCATCCAGACCGCCATGAAGTGGCAGCCGATGCCGGCCGTGGCGCGGCTGCCCTCGGGCACGCGCGTCGAGGTGTTGTGCGGGCAGCCGGAGCAGAAGTAGGGCTGGCGCACCGTCGTCACGCGAGGCTTGGCGAGCGCCTTCTCTTTGAACTCCAGAAACGCGAGCCGTTCCTTGAATTGATTTCCCAATGAGGAAGTCAAATTCAACTTCACGAGCCTTTGGGCAATCGCTTTGGCGACGATGGCCGGGTTGTGCTCGTAGTGCGCCGGCAGGAGCCAGGTGCCCGCGGGCTGGCCCTCGGCGCGGCTCCATTCGCCGTTGTCGTCGAATTTGCCGACGACGCGCGGCGCGCGCTTGCCGGCTTCCCAGGTGTAGAGCTCTTCCTTGATCTGGTACTCCATAAGCTGGCGCTTTTCCTCGATGACGAGGATCTCTTCCAGCCCCTGCGCGAAGCGGCGCGCGCCTTGCGGCTCGAGCGGCCAGGTCATCGCCACCTTGTAGACGCGCAGTCCGATGTCGCGCGCGACGTTTTCGTCGATGCCGAGGTCGGCCAGCGCCTGCATGGTGTCGCCGAAGCTCTTGCCGGAGGTGATGATGCCGAGCCTGGCGTTGGGCGAATCCCAGACGACTCGGTCCAGGCCGTTGGCGCGCACGTAGGCGAGCGCGGCGTACACCTTCCAGTCGAGCAGGCGCGCCTCCTGCTCGAGGAAACCGTCGGGCCAGCGGATGTTGACGCCATCGGGCGGCAGCGCAAAGTCGGCGGGCAGCCTGACCTGCACGCGTTCGGGATCGACGATCACCGATGAACCCGACTCGACCACGTCGGTGACGCACTTGAAGCCGATCCACAGGCCCGAGTAGCGGCTCATCGCGTAGCCGTGCAGGCCGAAGTCCAGGTAGTCCTGCACGTTGGCCGGATTGAGCACCGGGATGCAACAGGCCTTGAGGATGTGCTCGCTTTGGTGCGCGAGCGTGGAGGACTTGGCGGCATGGTCGTCGCCTGCGAGGACCAGCACGCCGCCGTGCTTGGAGGTCCCGGCAGAATTCGCGTGCTTGAACACATCGCCACAGCGGTCGACGCCGGGGCCCTTGCCGTACCACATGCCGTAGACGCCGTCGTATTTCGCGCCCGGGAACATGCCGACCTGCTGCGTACCCCAGATCGAGGTCGCCGCGAGGTCCTCATTGACTCCGGGCTGGAACTTCACGTGGTGCGTTTCCAGGTGTTTTTGCGCGCGCCACAGCGCCTGGTCGAGGCCGCCGAGCGGCGAACCGCGGTAGCCCGAGACGAAGCCCGCGGTATTCAGCCCCGCGCGCTGGTCGCGTTCACGTTGAAGCAGGAGCAGCCGGATCAACGCCTGCGTGCCGGTGAGGAACACGCGGCCCTTGTCGAGCGTGTACTTGTCGTCAAGGGAAACCTTGGCGAGCGTGGCGGGATCGACCGGGGCGTTCATCAGGCAATCTCCTCGAGCGCAGTCGTTCGCATATTAGACCGTGCCATTAGACCGTAGCTCCCTTCCTGGTGCGTTTCGACTCCAGCGCCAGCGCGGGCTGGTCCCAGTAGGGTTCCGGTCCGAACGATTCGGCAAGGTAATCGATGAATACGCGTGTCTTGGCCGGCAGGTAGCGGCGGTGAGGGTAGACCGCGTAGATCGCGACGTCGGTTCCGAAGTCGTAGTCGGGCAGCAGCGGCACCAGCAATCCATCCGCGAGCTGCCGGCGGATGTCCCAGGTGGATTTCAGTGCCACGCCCAGGCCGGCCATGGCCCATTCGCGCAGCACCTCCCAGTTGTCGCAGGCATAGTGTCCGCTGACGCGCACCATGCCGCGCTTGCCGTCGGGCCCCTTGTATTCCCAGTTCATCTGCAAGTCGGTGGTGGTCAGGCAGTTGTGCTGCCGGAGGTCCTCCGGCACGCGCGGCGCCGGATGTTCCCGCAGGTATTGCGGGCTCGCGCAGACCACGCGCCGATTGGGCGCGAGCTTGCGCGCCGCCAGGGAAGAGTCCTCCAGTTCGCCGATGCGGATCGCGAGGTCGTAGCCCTCCGCGATGACGTTCACCGTGCGATCCGAGAGGCTGAAGGCGAGCTCGATCTTCGGATAGCGCGCCGCGAACGGGGGCACCAGCGGCGCGATGTGCTTGTGGCCGAACGAGGCGGGTAGCGCGACCTTGAGCAGACCCTGCGGCTCCACACGTTGCGCGGCAGCGGCCGAGTCGGCATCCTCGATCTCGGCAAGAATTCTCGCGCAGGCTTCGTGGTAGCTGGCGCCTTCGTCAGTAAGCGCTAACCGTCGCGTCGTCCGGTTGACCAGGCGGACTCCCAGGCGGGCTTCGAGTGCTGCGAGGCGACGGCTGACGACGGCCGTAGAAACGCCAAGATCGCGCGCGGCCGCCGAAAGGCTGCCCGCAGCCACGACTTTCGAAAACACCGACATCTCGTAAAGGGAGTCACCCATGAGAGAAACTTACCTTTGCAATATTAACAAAGGTGTTTTTCTTAGTGTTTGGATTGTATATCGTTCCGCAAAGCCGTAGATTTGATGCACCGCAGCACTCGATACTGAATTTAGCGTATCAGCAGCGGCAAGAATTTAAGAACGCGCCTTCCGCGGTCTCCTCCCTCCTCCTCCGCGGTAGGGTTCGTCCCCTCCGCACTTGCCGCAAGGCGGTGCGGAGAGGGACCGCGTCTGACCTGCATGGATGACGACCTTACACCCCTTACACCTTACCTAGGTGCGCTCGCACCGCTCCAGCCGGTAGCCGTAGTTGTAGACCGGTACGACTCGAAAGCCGGTTTCCGGTCGCAAATCGAGCTTCTTGCGTACCTGGCTGACATGGGTATCGACGGTGCGCGTCGCCAGGTCGCCTGAGCGGCCCCAAACTGTCTCCTGCAGATGGCCGCGCGACATCAGTCGGCCGATATTGCGGAACAGGATGACCGCGAGATCGAATTCCTTGGGGGTCAGCTCGATCTTCGCGCCGGCGCGGCGGATCTCGCTGCGCTTGATGTCGATCTCGAGTGGCGGAAACGACAGCAGGTTTTCGTCTTCGCGCGGGTACGCGCGCCGCAGAAGCGCGTGCACGCGCGCGAGCAACTCGGCTTGTCGGGCGGGCTTGATCATGTAATCGTCGGCGCCGTTCTCGAGCGCAAAGACAATGTCCTGCTCCGAATCGCGCACGGTCACAAACAGAATCGGTACCGTGCGCGAGACGTTGCTGCGCAGCCATTGCAGGACATCGGTGCCGGACACATCCGGCACCTGCCAGTCCAGCACGAACAGGTCGAAGCTTTCCCGGGCGGCGCGCATCATGGTTTCGCGGCCCGAAAGGTAGCCGTGGACGTCGTGCCCGTCCTGCCCCAGCCAGCGCTGCAGCAGCGCCAGCTGGTCGGGGTCGTCCTCAAGGATTGCGATGCGCACGAGGTGATGATAAGGCCGTGCGCCGTGGGAGCGAAACGGACGCCCCAAGCCGGTTTACGGCCGCTTTGGCCCCTCCCGGCTCCCCGTGAGACAAAATCTTGCCTAACTGACGGAAATAAGACATAATTTATGGTTCCGCCGGAGGGGTGCCCGAGCGGCTAAAGGGGGCAGACTGTAAATCTGTTGGCCTTGCGCCTACGTTGGTTCGAATCCAACCCCCTCCACCAGAAATTCGGGCGAGCGGCGGAAGTGAAACGGGTGAAGCGAAGCGGTGACGGACGAGTTTAAAGGCGGGTGTAGCTCAATGGCAGAGCAGAAGCCTTCCAAGCTTATGACGAGGGTTCGATTCCCTTCACCCGCTCCAGAAGTATTGCAGGAAGAGGTACCGGGCAGTGGGAAAACATATAGCCCATGTAGCTCAGTGGTAGAGCACTCCCTTGGTAAGGGAGAGGTCATGTGTTCGATCCACATCATGGGCACCACAGGCGGCAGGCACGATTTCGGCACGGGCAATTTCAACCTATAGGTATTTTCCGTCATGGCAAAAGGCAAATTTGAGAGAACGAAGCCGCACCTGAACGTGGGGACGATCGGGCATGTGGACCATGGCAAGACGACGCTGACGGCGGCGATGACGCACATCCTTGCCAAGAAGTATGGGGGCGAGGCGAAGAACTACGACCAGATTGATGCAGCGCCCGAGGAGAAAGCACGCGGCATCACGATCAACACGGCGCATGTGGAGTACCAGACCGAGAAGCGCCACTACGCGCACGTGGACTGCCCGGGGCACGCGGACTACATCAAGAACATGATTACTGGCGCTGCGCAGATGGACGGGGCCATTCTTGTCGTGTCGGCGGCCGATGGGCCGATGCCGCAGACGAGGGAACACATCCTCTTGGCGCGCCAGGTGGGGGTGCCCTACATCGTCGTGTTCCTGAACAAGGCCGACATGGTGGACGACAAGGAGCTGCTGGAGCTGGTGGAAGTCGAGGTTCGGGAGTTGCTCTCGAAGTACGAGTTTCCGGGCGACAAGACCCCGATCGTGATCGGCTCGGCGTTGAAGGCCCTGGAGGGCGAGGACACCGACATGGGGGTGAAATCGATCCTGAAGCTGGCCGAGGCCCTGGATGCGTACATCCCGCAGCCCAAGAGGGCCGTGGACGGGCCGTTCCTGATGCCGGTGGAGGACGTGTTCTCGATCTCAGGGCGCGGCACGGTGGTCACGGGACGCGTTGAGCGCGGGATCATCAAGGTGGGCGAGGAGATCGAGATCGTGGGCTTGAAGCCCACGACCAAGACCGTGTGCACGGGCGTGGAGATGTTCAGGAAGCTGCTCGATGAGGGCCAGGCCGGGGACAACGTGGGGATTTTGCTCAGGGGCACCAAGCGCGAGGAAGTCGAGCGCGGCCAGGTGCTTGCCAAACCAGGCAGCATCACCCCGCACGCGAAGTTCGAGTGCGAGGTGTACATCCTGTCAAAGGACGAGGGCGGCAGGCATACCCCGTTCTTCAACAACTACCGGCCGCAGTTCTACTTCCGCACGACCGATGTGACCGGTGCGGTGGAGCTGCCCAAGGGCACCGAGATGGTGATGCCGGGGGACAACATCAAGATGGTGGTGACGCTGATCACCCCGATCGCGATGGAGCAGGGGCTGC
>Ga0315910_10004440_pt1 | contig 11741 bp, 11 predicted proteins | sample EdamamesoilMG_FD_204470 | JGI IMG/M metagenome (GOLD analysis project Ga0315910, IMG submission 204470) | Garden soil microbial communities collected in Santa Monica, California, United States - Edamame soil | ecosystem: Environmental > Terrestrial > Soil > Garden | place: USA: California...
ATTTCACTTACTGGGAGGAGGCCGAGGTCTCCGGTCTGATCGCGTTGCGCGACAGGCTCAAGCCGCTCGCCGAGGCTGAAGGCGTCAAGCTCAACTACCTGCCGCTGATCGTCAAAGCGGTGATCGCGGCGCTGCGCAAGAACCCGGTCTTGAACGCCGTGATCGACGAGGAAAAAGGCGAGCTCGTCATCAAGCACACCTTCGACATCGGCATCGCCGTCTCGACCGACAACGGCCTCATCGTGCCCGTGTTGCGCTCTGCCGATCAGCTCAACGTGCTCGCCATCTCGCGCGAGATCGACCGCCTGAGCAGCGAGGCCCGGTCGGGCAAGGCGCGCCGGGAGGATCTCGGCGGCTCGTCGTTCACCGTGACCTCGCTCGGCAAGCTCGGTGGCAGCTTCGCCACGCCGGTCATCAACTACCCCGAGGTGGGCATCCTCTATGTGCCGCAGATCAAGCAGAAGCCGGTGGTGAAGGACGGCCAGATCGTGGTCGGCAACACCATGAACCTCGGCATGAGCTTCGATCACCGCGTCATCGACGGCAACGCGGGCGCTTCGTTCACGCAGGACGTCGCCGCGCTGCTCGAGAACCCGGATCGGCTGCTGCTCAGCATGTGAGCTGCGGGGCAGGGCGCCGCCGTGCGGCGCTCGCCCGTGCCCCGTCGAATGCTCCCTTCGAGCCTGCCCCCTCGGCCTCCCCGGCTGCGGGGGCAGCTCGTTTTGTGCGCTTCGACGAGGGCCGAAACTGTTCCAGCGTGGCTAGGTCAGCAGGCCTATCGACGCGGCCGGTGCGCGCCATGCCTTGGACGCGTCGCGACGAGCGGCCGGGTTTGACAGTGCACAGGTGTGCTGCTAAGTGGCCCCCCCCGTGCGCCGAGTGGCTCTCGTTCACGCGGCCGGGGCGGCAATCCTCCAGCGCCGGGAGGGCCTGCCGGCTGACGAGGCTTGTCTGGCGGCTGGGTACGGTAAATCGTGGCGATAAAAAGCCTAGGACTATTCTCTGGGAACGCCAACCGCGAGCTCGCGGAAGAGATTGCGCACGGGTTGGGCACTCGGCTCGGCGCCGCGCGCTTGTCTCGCTTCAGCGACGGGGAGATGTTCTGCCAGATCGAGGAGAACGTCCGCGGGGTCCACAGCTACGTCATCCAGCCGACATGCTCGCCGGTCAACGATAACCTGATCGAGCTGCTGATCATGGTCGACGCCCTGCGCCGGGCTTCGGCCGGGTCGATCACGGCGGTGTTGCCCTACTACGGCTACGCCCGCCAGGACCGGAAAATGGCGCCACGGACGCCGATCACCTCGCGGCTGATCGCGGACCTGTTGCAGACCGCGGGCGTGAGCCGGGTCCTGTGCGTGGATCTGCACGCCGCGCAGATCCAGGGGTTCTTCAACGTCCCGTTCGACCACCTGTTCGCGCTGCCCGTGTTCCTGGAGGACTATCTGCGCGCCACCTTCGACCAGCACGCCGTGTTCGTCTCGCCAGATGCCGGCGGCGTCGAGCGCGCTCGCGCTTATTCGAAGCGCCTGGGCGCGTCGTTGGCCATCATCGACAAGCGCCGGGCCCGCGCCAACGAGAGCGAGGTCATGCACCTCATCGGCGACGTCAAAGATCGCGAGTGTATCATCGTCGACGACCTGATCGACACCGGCGGCACGCTCTGTAACGCGGCCCGGGCCGTGATGGACAAAGGGGCCAAGCGCGTCGTCGCCTGCGCCACGCACGGTGTCTTCAGCGGCCCCGCGCTGCAGCGCATCGACGAGTCGCCCCTGGCGGAGGTGGTCGTCACCAACTCGATCCCGCCGTCGCGAGACGGAAAGCGCTCGCCCAAGATCAAGTATCTCTCGATCGCTCGGCTTTTGGCGGAAGCCATCCGGCGAATCGATGCGAACGACTCCGTCAGCTCGCTTTTCGTTTGACCGACCACCCTGCTCGATGACAGAAGGCGCGATGCTTAGGCCACGATAGCCTCGTCCGCGTCCGGCCCCGTAGATTTTCAGAGTTAGTTTGAGAAGGATTTTCGCATGACAACCAACACCCTCGTCGCGACCCGTCGCCCTCAGGGCGGCAAAGGCCCCTCGCGGCGCCTGCGCGCCGCTGGCAAGATCCCCGCGGTGGCCTACGGCTTGGACCTGGCGGCGACCGCGCTCGCCGTTTCTCCCAAGGAGCTGACGAAGATCTTGAGCGGCGAGCACGGCCTGAACACCGTGGTCGAGCTCGAGGTCGAGGGCGGCCCGAACCTGCACACGCTGGTGGTGGACTACCAGATTCACCCCGTGACGCGCGCGCTCCTGCACGCGGACTTCAAGAAGATCGACCTCGACAAGCCGGTCGACATCGAAGTCAAGTTCGAGCTGACCGGTAAGCCCGCTGGCGTAACCGCCGGCGGCGAGCTGCACCAGATCTTCCGCAAGCTGCCGGTGCGCAGCCTGCCCAGGAACATCCCGGTCAAGCTGGTCCACGACATCACCGAGCTCGGCCTCGATCAGGCCGCTCACGTCAAGGACCTGAAGCTGCCCGAGGGCGTCGAAGTGCTGCTCGCGCCCGAGCACACCTTCGCCACCATCTACACTGCGAAGAAGCGCAAGGACGAGGAAGAGGCCACCCCGGCCGCAGGGGCCGCTCCGGCCGCTGCTGGCAAGGAGGAGCCGAAGGCTTCGTGATGCTCGTCGTGGGGCTCGGCAATCCTGGTCCGCGTTACGTCGGAAGCCCGCACAATGTGGGCTTCCGCGTCGTGGATCATTTGGCCGAGCGCCACGGTGTCACGGCTTTTGGTGTCCCAGCTCTGGGCGCGGCCCCCGCTGGCGCAGCTGCACCCGAGGGCCCTGCCGGAGTCTGGAGCGAACGCTTCGGCGCCCGGCTGTGCCTGGCCAACCTCGACGAGCGAGAGCTCGTGTTGCTCGAACCGCTGACGTTCATGAACCGCTCCGGCGAGAGCGTGCGCAAGGCGATGGCGTTTTTTCAGATCGAGCAGGAGCAGGCACTGGTCGTGCACGACGAGCTCGACCTTCCGCTCGGCGCTCTCAAGCTGAAGCTCGGCGGGGGTGAGGCCGGCCATAACGGCCTCAAGAGCGTGTCCGCCGAGCTCGGCACGCGCGACTACGCCCGGCTGCGGGTTGGTGTCGGGCGACCGGCGGTGGGTGAGGTGGTCGACTACCTGCTCGCGCCGTTGCCGGCAGAAGCGTCGGCCCAGCTCGGCGAACGGCTCGACGCCGCAGAAGCAGCGATCGGCCTCTGGGCGAAGCACGGTATAGAGCAGGCGATGAACCTGGTGAACCGAAAGGCTGCGGGCGAACGACCCGCGCGTTCGGAAGGCCAGCCCGATTAAAGGGCGCGAGCACAATCCCGCGCTCGCCCAACAACCCATTTTAGATAGAATCCCAATCAGACCGTCCGGAGACAACAATGGCCGAAGCACAGGCGATCACGTCAGCACGCGAATACGAAACCATCTACGTGCTGCGTCCAGACGCGGGGCGTGAAGCCTCGGAGAGCATCGGCAGCCGCGTGCTCGATGTCATTTCGAAGCAGCACGGCTCGCTCACGCGCGTCGAAAACTGGGGCTACCGCAAGCTCGCGTACCCGGTTCGCAAGCACGCGCGCGGCGTCTACGTGTATCTGAAGTATGTCGGCGACGGCGCGCTGGTCTCCGAGCTCGAGCGCAACCTGCGCCTGCAAGACGCCGTGCTGAAGTTTCAGACGGTCAAGATCGGTGTCGCGGCAGCCGCCGAGGCCGCCAAGCCCGAGGACATCGAGTTCGAGCACCTCGACGTGATCGAGGACGCCGAGCCCGAAGAGTCGCTCGCGAAGACGCTGGGCCTCGAGGACGTGCGCGACGATTTCCGCGCGCAGCCCGAGGCTGTCGAGAGCGAAGAGGCCGAGGGCGAAGAGGAAACCCCCGACCTGAACAACGAGAACTAATGCGACGTCGTGCGCTCCAGGCGTGCGCCTCTTGGTGCGTGCCGAGCGCAGACCCGCGACAGTAAATTTATTGGACCTGACAGTTAGGACCGGACGATGGCGACCCCGATTCAAGTAGTTCTGCAGCGAGAAGTGCACAACCTGGGCGAGAGCGGCGACGTGGTGCGCGTGCGCCCCGGGTACGCGCGCAACTTCCTCTACCCGCGTCAGCTCGCGCTGCCCGCGTCCGCGGGCAACCTGGCGCGCGTCGAGGAGTTCAAGCGCCTCGCCGATGCTCGCAACGAGGCGGCGCGCAAGCAAGCCCGTGGCACGGCCGATCAGCTCGGTTCCGTCAGCGTGAAGATCACGCGCGCGGTGGGCGAGGAGAACAAGATGTACGGGTCGGTCACGGCCAAGGACATCGAGAGCGCGTTCGCGGAGAAGGGCATCACGATCGATCGCAAGCAGATGGATCTGAAGGACCCGATCCGCACGCTGGGCCTCACCGAGGTTCCGATCCGCCTGCACTCGGACGTCACCGCAGTGCTGCGGGTCGAGGTAGTCAAGCAGACCTGAGAGGAGCCTGAAGTTGGCTTCACCCGGCGGCGATCGGCGGCAGGGGAACTTCCCCCCGAGCGAGCTACGTCCTAGCGGCGGCCGGGTGCCGCCGCACGACCTGGACGCGGAAGCGGCCGTCCTGAGCGCGGTCATGCTGGCCCAGGAGGCCTTCGACCGCGTCGCCGAGTTCTTGCGCCCCGAGCACTTCTACTCGGGCGCAAACCAGCGAATTTTCGAGGCGGTGATCGCGCTGCAGAGCGAGAGCCGCCCCGTGGACGTGATCACCGTCGCGGGCTGGCTGCGCGATCGGGGTGTGCTGCAACAGGTCGGTGGGACGGCGTATCTCGCCCAGCTGACGGATGCCATCCCGACCATCGCGCACGTGGAAACGCACGGGCGGGCGGTTCGCGAGAAGTGGCGCCTGCGCCGGGCCATCGCGACGTTCCAGGACTTCACCGCGGTCGGTTACGGCGACTGCGGCGAGGTTCAGAGCTACATCGACAAGGCCGAGCAGGCGATCTTCGACCTGGCGCGCCAGCCCGAGGCGAGCAGCGTCGTCAGCCTGAAGCACGCGATCCACGGCGCGTTCGGGATCCTGAGCGAGGCGGCCAAGCGGGGCGGCGGCATCACCGGGTTCCCGACGGGTTTCCACGATCTCGACAAGAAGACCGCGGGTCTGCACCCCGGCGATCTGTACATCGTGGCCGCGCGCCCCGGCATGGGCAAGACGTCGTTCGTGCTGAACCTGGCCGCGCAGCTCGCCGAGCCGCGCCGGGTGACGGTCGAGGGCAGCTCGACGGTGGATGAGCTGGGGACGGGCGTTATCCTGTTCTCGCTGGAGATGCCACGCGAGCAGCTGGCGTCACGTCTGCTCGCCAGCGACGCGGGCGTTGACGTGTCGAAGATCCGAAGCGGCGCCATCGGCAAAGACGACTGGATCAACCTGACCGAGTCGGCGTCGAAGCTCGGCCACCTGCCGCTCTGGCTCGACGACACGCCCGCCATCGGTCTGCTGGACCTGCGCGCGCGCGTGCGGCGCTTGCAGGCCGAGGTGGCGCGTCGCAGCTCGGACGGTCCGAAAGCCAACCGGCTCGGGCTAGTGATCATCGACTACTTGCAGCTGATGTCCGGGCGCCAGGGCGCACAGAGCCGCGAGCAAGAGATCAGCGAGCTGTCCCGCGGTCTCAAGCAGCTGGCGAAGGAAATGAGCGTGGCCGTGATCGCGCTCAGCCAGCTGAACCGCTCGGTGGAGACCCGCAGCCAGACCGAGAAGCGGCCGCAGCTCAGCGACCTGCGCGAGTCAGGCGCCATCGAGCAGGACGCCGACTGCATCCTTTTCATCTACCGGGACGACTATTACTTCCCGAACTCGACCGAGCCCGATACCGCGGAGCTGATCATCGCCAAGCAGCGTAACGGGCCCACGGGCAAGGTGATGTTGCGCTTCAACAAGGCGTGCACGCGCTTCGAGAACCGCGCCGCCGAAGAGTACGAGTTCAACGAGTGGGACGGCTTCCAGGACGACTCGGCCGGCGGCGGCGGCGGCTGAGCCCGGCGTGGGCTCTGGCCGCCGCGCGGCGCCTCCAGCGCTAGAGGCGCCCTCTCCCCGCAGCGCGGGCGGGTCGCGTGAGTCTCAGGCGCTCGGGGGAGGCTGCTCGCCGTCTTTTGCCGGCCGCGCGTCGCCCGACGCCGCATCGGCCGGCTCAGCGTCGTCCGCTTCTGCTTGGGCGGCGGCGCTCGGCACCGCGGTGCGCGGGGGCAGGCGCCGTGCGATCAGGCGCAAGAGCTCGTCGAGCTGGAAGCGGGTCGCCGCGCTGACGAGCAGCAAGTCGACGCCGTGGCGCTCGGCGAAAGCGCGCTTCAGCTCGGGATAGACCTCGGTCACCTCGGGCCTGTCGGCTTGGCTCAGCACCACGAGCTCGGGGCGCTGCGCGAGCTCCGGGCTGTACTGGAGCAGCTCGCGGCGCACGATTTCATAGTCGCCGAGGGGCGAGCGCGCCGGGTCGAGGTCGATCGTCACCAGGTGCAGGAGCAGCCGCGTCCGCTCGACGTGGCGCAGGAAGCGCAGGCCCAGGCCCACCCCCTCGCTCGCTCCTTCGACCAGCCCGGGCAGGTCGGCGACGACAAACGAAGGCTCGTCTTCACCGAAGGTGACCACGCCCAGGTGGGGCTGCAGCGTCGTGAACGGATAGGCCGCGACCTTCGGACGGGCCCGGCTGACAGCGCTGACGAACGTGCTCTTGCCGACGTTGGGGAAGCCGAGCAGGCCGACGTCCGCCATCACCTTCAGCTCCAGCACGAGATCGAAGGCCTCGCCGGCGCCGCCCGGCTCGGCCTTGCGCGGCGCCTGGTCGGAGGGCGTCGCGAAATGCTTGTTGCCGCGGCCCCCACGGCCGCCGCGGGCGATGCAGACGCGCTGCCCGGGCGCGAGCAGCTCGGCCTTCGGGGTGCGGGTCCCCTCCACATAGGCAACCGTGCCCAGCGGCACCTTCAACGTCAGGTCGTCCGCTGCGGCCCCGTAGCAGTCCTTGCCCTGGCCGTTCTCCCCGCGCTCCGCGCGATAGACCGCCTGCCGGTGGAAGTCGTACAGGGTTGCGAGGCCGGGGTCGGCCTCCAGAAAAACGCTGCCGCCACGCCCACCGTCCCCGCCGGCAGGCCCGCCATGAGGGATGAAGCGCTCGCGCCGAAACGCCACTGCTCCGTCCCCGCCGTTGCCGGCCTCGACGCGGAACCGACACTCATCCACGAAATGCATCAGGAGCGGGCTTATACAGCGAGTGGACGGCTGCGGCGACTGGTTTGCCGTGTTAAAAGCCCGCATGTCGCCCGGGGAAAACGCCGCTGGTTCGGAACCGGACAGCGTGCTGGCGCGTTCGGCACCGCCCGAGCGCATCGCGGTGGTCGTCAACGGCAACGCCAAGAACGTGACGGCCGAAGTGATTTCGACGCTCGACCAGATCCTGCTCGGCGGCGATCTGTTCGTCTCGCGCAGCCTCGGTGAAGCGGACGAGATCGCGAAGGTCGTGATCAGCCGTGGCTACGGCACGGTGCTCACGGGCGGCGGCGACGGCACGTTCAGCGTGATGGTGACCAAGGTCTATGCCGAAGCGACACGGCAGGCGGCGCCGCTGCCGCGGTTCGGCTTCTTGAAGCTCGGCACGGGCAACGCGCTCGCGCACGTGGTCGGGGCGAGCGGCTCGGGGCGCGGCGCGCTGGCGGCCGACATCCGGCGCCTGCGTCAGGACGCGGGCAGTCGCGAGGTGGGTCTGGTCGAGGTCGACGGCGAGCTGGCGCCGTTCTGCGGGTTCGGGGTCGACGCCGTGGTGCTGCAGGACTACGAGGCGCTCAAGAAGCGGCTGGGGGGCACCCCGCTCGAGGCGCTGGGCGCTGGCCCCGTCGGCTACGCCCTCTCGAGCCTGACGCGCTCGCTCCCGCGCGCCATGGTGCGCGGGCCGGGGTCTTGCCGGATCATCAACCGCGGCGCGCCCTGCTTTCGAGTCGGCCCCAAGGGTGCCGTTTCGGCGCAACCGCTCGAGGCGGGGGAGGTCCTGTTCGAGGGGCCCGCGCGCCTCGTCGGCATCGCGACGATTCCGTACTACGGCTATGGCCTGCGGGCCTTCCCGTTCGCCGAGGACCGTCCCGATCGCATGCACCTGCGTATCTCCAACCTGTCGGTGCCGGCCTTCCTCCGGCACTTTCGTGGCATCTGGCGGGGCGAGTACCAGCCGCCGGGAGAGATCAGCGATTTTCTCGTGCAGCGCATCGAGGTCCAGCTGGAGCCTGCGCTGCCCTTCCAGATGGGGGGCGATTTCCGGTGCGAGACACGCGAGAAGACGGTGAGCCTCGCGCCGCGGCGGATCCGCCTGGTCGATTTCTACGCTCCGCCGAGCGCCTCCTGAGCCCGGTCTCGTGAGCCGGTGCGGGGGCGGCCCGGAGTCCTGCGCCGGCTACCGTTAGCGGTTGCGAGGGGCTGCCGGTGGCGTTACGAGGGCGCATGCCCGAGCGCCGGCGTGTCGATTGGGACGAGTACTTCATGAGCATCGCCGCCCAGGTCGCGACCCGCTCCACGTGCGACAGGAAACACGTCGGGGCCGTCGTCGTGCGCGACAAGATGATCCTGGCCACGGGCTACAACGGTTCGATGCGCGGCATCGAGCACTGCGACGATGTCGGGCACCTGATGCAGGACGGTCATTGCGTGCGCACCGTCCACGCCGAAGCGAACGCCATCGTGCAGGCTGCCCGCAGCGGCGTTCGTACCGACGGGGCCAGCATCTACGTCACTGCGTCGCCGTGTTTTGCGTGCTTCAAGCTGATCGCGAACGCCGGCATCGCTCGCATCGTGTTCGGCGAGTTCTACCGGGACGAGCGCATCTTCTCGTTCAGCGAGCAGCTCGGCATGACGCTGACCCACCTGCCTGCAGAGAGCAAGCTATCCCGAGCCGAAGAGGCCGGCACCCAGGAGAAGACAGACAAATGAGCGGCAGGCGAGTGTTGGTCATCGGCAAAGGCGGCCGCGAGCACGCCCTGGCAGAGCGCTTGCTCGTCTCCGACTCCGTCGGCGAGGTGATCGTCGCTCCCGGCAATCCGGGCACGGCTCGGAGCTCGGCCGTCGCACCCGGCAAGGTGCTGCGCAACGCCGAGGGCACGCCGCTCGAGCTGGCGCGCGCCGTCGCGCCGGATCTGGTGGTCATCGGTCCCGAGGCGCCGCTCTGCGAGGGCCTGACCGACGAGCTGTCGTCCGCGGGGTTCCTCGTCTACGGGCCGAGCCGGGCCGCGGCGCAGCTCGAGGGCTCGAAAGCCTTCCTCAAGGACTTCGCGGTCCAGCACGGGATCCACACGGCGCGCCACGTCACGGTGCGATCCGAGGCGGAGCTCGGGCGCGCGCTGCGCGAGTTCCAGGAGCCCCCCGTGGTGAAGGCCGATGGCCTGTGTGCCGGCAAGGGCGTCGTGGTGGCGGACACGCACGAGGAGGCCGAGCACGCGGCGCGCGAGATGCTCAGCGGGCGTGCTTTCGGCGCCGCGGGCCGTACGCTCGTGCTGGAGGAGCGCCTGTACGGCAGCGAGGTCAGCGCTCACGCCATCTGCGACGGCACCCGCGCGATGCTCCTGCCGTTCGTGCAGGATCACAAGCGGCTACGGGACGGCGACAGCGGGCCCAACACCGGGGGCATGGGCACCTACGGACCGGTGGTCATGCCGGATCCGCGCTTGATGGGCTTCATCCAGAGCCAGATCGTGGACAAGATCTTGCAAGGCATGGCGGCGGCAGGCACGCCGTTCCGGGGCACGATGTTCGCCGGGCTCATGCTCAGCCCCAGTGGTGATCCGGCGTTGATCGAGATCAACGTTCGCTTCGGCGACCCGGAGACGCAGGTGTTGACCAACATCCTCGATGGGGATCTGTGCGAGCTGCTGAGCGGCGCCGCGCGCGGCCGCCTCGAGCCGTCCGCCGTGTCGCTCGCGCAGAACAGGAGCGCGTTGTGCGTGATCCTGGCCGCGCCGGGGTATCCCACGGAGCCGCGCTTGGGCGAACCGATCCGCGGCCTCGCCGAAGCGGGGGCGCTGCCCGGTGTACACATCTACCACGCGGGCACGAGCGCGCGCGGAAGCGACACGTTGACCGCCGGCGGTCGCGTGCTGGCGGTGACCGGCGTCGGCAGCTCCTTGATGGACGCGCACGAGCGCGCATATGGCGCCGCTCGCCACATCGATTTCGAGGGCAAGCAGCTGCGCTCGGACATCGCGTATCAAGCGCTCGGCAGCGCTGCCACGATCGCGCCCGGCCCGCTCGGGCGTCGGGTGTCGATGTAGGTGTTGGCGTGCGGGGGATCTAGGGCCGAGGCCCGGACGATATGTGCTGGGGGTATCGAGATAGCGTTGGGCGCCGAGCGGCCTTCTGCGGTAATATTGCGAGAGTTGGCGTCATGTTGCGCGACGGCTTCCCGCGGCTCCTCAGACGGCTAGAGTGGTGAGCGTTGGACTATCGGCGCATGGGATGGTGTCGGTGTCGTCGGGGGGGTCCGGGTCGCGGTGGACGCGTTGGTTACGGTGGACAATCGGGTCGCGATCACGGGCGCGCCGCGGATCAGCGGGTAGCTCGAGTCGTGCGAGGGATTGCGTGACACCCGCGGTTGCACCTGTAGCAGGACCCGCCGCGCCGTCCCCCGTGGCCGCCGCCTCGGGCAGATGGCAAATGGCTGCGGGAGGGTTATGGCGGGACGTTCGCTAGTACCGCCGGTGATCGGGGCGGAGGGTCTTCGGCGCCGCGTCTGGCTGCGCTTTCAGGACCAGCGCGACTTCGAGCTGCCCGCGGGAGTGACCATCGTCGGGCGTGGCGACGGCTGCCAGCTCATCCTGGACGACCCGCTCGTCTCGCGCCGCCATGCTTGTTTCGTGGTCGACGACCGCGAGATCACGGTCAAGGACCTCGGCAGCACCAACGGCGTCCTGGTCAACGGCACGCGAGTGGACGAGCAGCAGGTCGTGGTTCCGGGTGATCAGATCACCATCGGGCGTCATAACGCCGAGCTGTGCTGGGTGCCGTTCTCGGCAACGGAGCGCGGTCCGCGTCCGCGCGAGCGCAGCAGCGGTCGACCGGCGGCCGACACGGTGGTGGATGATCGACCTGCGGGGACGGCCGCGCCGCCGCCGCACCCGGCCGACGGCGAAGCCACGCACGAGACGCGGATGCTCGACATGCTGTCGGGCGTGGCCGAGAAGGCGTTCGAGCTCGGTCGAGGCGCAGACGCCGAGCGCATCCTGCGCCGGCCGCTGGAGGCGATCCTGGCGCGGGTGGAGGAGGGGGCTCCGTGCGAAGCGCGCGAGGCGGCGGACGCGGGGCTGCTCGCGGTGCGGCTGGCTCGTGCGACCGGGCAGGCCGCTTGGATCGACTTCGTGATCCGGATGTACGCCGCCTTGAGGCGGTTGCCGACCACCGCCATCGTGGACGAGCTCCATCTGGCGGTGCGGGCTGCTCCGGACGTGAACTTGCCTGCTTTCCGGCGCTACCTCGAGGCGCTGCGCAGCGCGCAGGCCGGCTTCGGCCCTAACGACCGCTTCCTGCTCCGGCGGCTCGAGGGGCTCGAGGGCGTGCTCGTCTCGTAGCCCGAGGCTCGTAGAGATCTTCCGGGCGCGCGTCGCGCGCTGGCGCCGGCGTACGCCCGCAGGCGGGCGCCGAGCAGCTCCATGCGCCAAACTCAGCTCACGCCGCGCGGCTCAGAAGAAGTTGCCGATCGTGAACTCGAAGCGGCGCGTGTCTTCGAACGGCAGCGGGGCGA
>Ga0315910_10004441_pt1 | contig 11737 bp, 11 predicted proteins | sample EdamamesoilMG_FD_204470 | JGI IMG/M metagenome (GOLD analysis project Ga0315910, IMG submission 204470) | Garden soil microbial communities collected in Santa Monica, California, United States - Edamame soil | ecosystem: Environmental > Terrestrial > Soil > Garden | place: USA: California...
GTTGCATTTTGTCGGGGGGCGGGACGCCCCCGAGGACAGAGCTAGAGCCGCGCTGCGAAGCAGCGCAGCGGGCGAAGCCCGCTTCAGAACCAGCGAAGCTGGTTATGAGCTGGGCGCTAGGCGCGTCAGCGCAGGAGCAGCACCAGGACGTCGACGAGGACTCGCTCGGCTCTCGCGCGCTCCTCCGGCTCCACGGCGCCCGGCCCGGTCCCGGTACGAGCAAGGCCGCGGCCGAGCGCCTCGGCAACGGCCGCTGCAGCCGTCAGCCGCAGAGGATCGCGCGCGGCCGGTGCCATCCGTGATGCCTTGAGCGCCTCGAGAGCACGGCCGAGCGCCGCTTCGAAAACGGTACCGGCCAAGGAGAGCGTGTGCGGCGCCTCGCCTTCCTCGCGGAGGGCAACGAGGAGGCCCGCCGGCTCGAGAGCTGCGAAGTCACACCACGCGCCAGCGAGCGCGCGGAACCGCTCGACGGGAGTGCGCGCGCGATCTCCAGCACTCTGCATCCGCTGCTCGAGTCGACGAGCGGCCGTCGTCACGGCGGCTCGACGCGCGTGCTCGACATCGTCGAAGTACTCGTAGAACGTGCCCCGCCCCACACCTGCCAGCTCGATCACGCGCGAGACGGTCGCCGCCGGCTCGACCGCGAGCACCCGAGCGGTCGCGGCCACCAAGCGCTCGCGATGCTCGGACAATCGCTGCTCGCGGGTCTGACTTCGGTCGTATTGCCCGCGCCCAGGGGCGGGTGCGAAGCTGTCGAACCGGGCCATTGAGATACTACCGGTCTCAATGATAGCAGAGAGTGACCTGAACCCAAGCTCGAGCTCGGCCGGGACTGCGGTCGAAGAGCAAGAAGACGAGCGGTGATCAGAACGATCTGATTTTCATCGACGAGTTGGCCGCCTTGAGCTTGGCCTACCGCCAGGAGAGCATTCAATAATAACAAGTAATAGTCGATAGTTAACTAATAATACTTTGTTGTCTTTATTCGTCGCGTCCTTCAACGTCCGAAGCGGGACGACGTGACCAGTGCGGGCTCGTGGCGCCACGGGGAAATTGCGCCGGTCGAGCCCTTTGAGTCTCGACGCGAGGCCCGGGGATGCTGGTAGGCTCCGCCGGCCGTGAGCGATGCCTTGGAGGTCTTCGCGACCGCCGAACTCCGTGCCCTGGAGGAGCAGGGACTCCTCCGCTCGCCCGATGATGGGGCGCCCCGGCGCGCGGCTCAAGCGGCCGCCGCCGCCCTCGGGATCGCCTTCGTCGACGCCTCCTCGAACGACTACCTCGGCTTTGCCTCCGAGAGTGTTTCACGTGAAACAAGTGTTCAGGATCACTCGGCTGGTGCCGGGGCGTCTCGCCTGATCCACGGGACCCGAACGGCTCACCTGAGCCTCGAGGCCGAGCTCGCGGACTGGGTCGGCCTGCCCGAGGCTCTGCTCTTCACGTCCGGGTATGCGGCTAACGTGGGTCTGCTTCAGGCGCTCGGGACCCAAGGGTCACTCATCGTCTCGGACGCGCTGAACCACGCTTCGATCGTGGACGGCTGCCGCCTCGGTCGAGGGCGGGTCGTCGTGGCGCCCCACCTCGACCTGACGAAGGTGGCCGCCGCCCTGCGAGAGTCGAGCGAGAGCCACAAGTGGGTCGTCGTTGAGTCCTGCTTCAGCATGGACGGCGACCTACCCAACCTGGGGTGGCTCCGGAAGATCTGCGACCAGGAGGGCGCCGGGCTCATCGTGGACGAGGCCCACGCCCTGGGTGTGCTCGGTCCGGGCGGCGCTGGCCGCTGCCGGGAGCTCGGTGTGGTGCCCGACGCGCTGATCGGTACGCTCGGCAAAGCGGTGGGGGTTCAGGGAGCGTTCGTCGCGAGCTCGAGCGCCCTCCGCACCCTGCTCTGGAATCGAGCCCGGTCGTTCGTGTTCTCGACTGCCCCATCCCCTGCCTTGGCAGCACGCGCGCTGTTTCACGTGGAACGGGCCCGTGCCGCCGACGCCGAGCGGGAGCGCTTGCACGACCTATCCCAGGCCCTACGCGTTGCCCTCCGGCGCGCCGGGGTCGACCTCGGGAGCGCTGCTGGACCGATTGCTCCGGTCATCGTCGGCTCGAACGAGCGCGCGCTCGCGCTCGCCGAACGGCTGGGGTCGGTCGGTATCCTGGCGCAGGCGATCCGCTTCCCAACGGTCCCCCAAGGGACCGCGCGACTTCGACTGACGGTGAGCGCTGCCTGGCCTGACGGGGCGCCCGAGCGCGTCGCGGCCGAGGTAGCGCGGGGCCTTCAGGAGCTCACGTGACCCGGCGGGTCGTCGTGGTTGGGACCGGGACGGGCGTTGGCAAGACCTGGGTCGGCGCCACCCTCGCGAGGGCACTCCAGCGACGATGCTCGGTGCTCGCCCTGAAGCCGGTAGAGACCGGGGTCGACGAAGCCTCTGACGCGATCGCATCCGGGGAGCTTTCGGACGCCGCAGTTCTAGCGGCTGCATCGACCGCGACCCCAGCGCCCGGCCCGTATCGCTTCGCTCCACCGGTGTCCCCGCACCTCGCCGCGCGCCGTGCGGGAGCGACGATCGAGCTCGCTCGTATCCTCACATATGTCCAGCACCATGAGTCTAGTCTGGGCGCGCTCGACGCCACCGTCGTCGAGACGGCAGGGGGGCTCTTCTCCCCGCTCGGCCCCGACCTCACGAACTTCGACGTCGCAAGAGCCCTCGACCCGGCTTGCTGGGTCCTCGTCGCACCGGACTCGCTCGGCGTGCTCCACGACGTGAGTGCGACCATGGGGCTTGCGCGCCGTCTCGGGCGAACGCCCGACTTCGTCGTTCTCTCTTCGGCGCGGCCTCCTGACGCGAGCACCGGAACGAACGCGGCCGAGCTCGTGACGCTCGGCATCGTCGACCGCGCACTGACCCTCGCGCGCGATGCCACCGAGCCACTCCAGCCGATCGTCGCCGCGCTCCTCGAGCACGAAAAAACGTAAGATTTCAAGGCGGCGGGAAGCAGAGAAACCGCCTGGCGCGCCCCTGCCCGTCGTGGCAATTCGGTGAGGGACAGGCGAAACCGACGCCAGCAGCGACCGACCCTTCGGGCATGGGAAAAGTCATGACCAAACTCAAGCTCACGAACATTGCCGACACGACTCTGGCCGCCAATGGCTTGCTTCGGCCGGACCAGGTCCGCCGACTGGAGCTCGACGCCCTCGTCGATACGGGCGCGACGATGCTCGCGATCCCCGCCGATGCGGCTCGGGAGCTCGGCCTCGAGGAGCTCTCCCGCCGCAGCGCGAAGCTGGCCGACGGCACCATTCGCGAGCTTTCCATGGTCGGCGGCCTTCGGATCGAGATCCTCGGCCGTGAGATGACGTGTGATGCTCTGGTCACCCCGGAGGGCTCGACCGCGCTGATCGGCCAGATCCCGCTCGAGGGCCTCGACCTGGTGGTCGACCCGAAGTCACGCGAGGCGACGGTGAACCCGCTCTCGCCGGATCAGCCGCTGCTCGACTTGCTGCGCGCGTCCTGATTCGCGCTCGCCGAGGCTCTAAGTCCGCACGACGCGGCCGCCGGCAAGCTGTACCCGGCGCGCGCGGAGCCGTTCGGCTTGCTCGGGGGCGTGGCTCGTCAGGATCACGAGCTTGCCTTGCTCACGCTCTTCGACGAGGGCTCGTTCGAGGAGCGCAGCGCTCGTGGCGTCGAGGCCCGTCCACGGCTCGTCGAGCAAGAGCACGCTCGGCCCGTGGACGAGCGCGCGCGCGAGCGCCACGCGCTGGCGCTGGCCGCGCGACAGCGTGCCGAACGGGCGCTCGCCGAATTGCCGTGCCTCGACCCGATCGCAGATCCGCTCCCAGGCGCCCTTCGACTCCACGCCGTAGAGCTCCGCCGCGAGCTCGACGTTTTCGCGGCCCGTGAGCTCGCGGTAGCAAAGCGAATCGTGGGCGACCCAGCCGAGCTCGCCCCGCACGAGCTCCAGATCCTCGCCGAGCGGCTCGTAGATCACGCGCCCGAGGGTGGGCCGGATCGCGGTCGCGAGCACGGACAGCAGCGTGCTCTTGCCGGCGCCGTTCGACCCCTCGAGCGACCAGATCGCGCCGGCCTCGAAGGTCAAGCTCACCGCGCGAAGGGCGGCCACCGCGCCGAAGGTGCGGGTGACCGAGTCCACCACGATGCGGTCGATCCGCGGCAAGCTCCGGCCGTTTTACCACCGGATGGCCGGTGAAAAGCGCAAATGTCCGGAAAGGCCCGGCGCCGACGGCCGAAGGCGGGGCCCTACCGCAGCGGGGCCCTCACTTCCAGCGGAGAACCCCGTGCTAGTATCCAACGCGGATGAGTTCTTCCGCTGTCGCCCTGGAGCCGCGGCGCGCCGAACAGCTTGCCGAGCTCCGGCTCGCGGTGAGCGGTGCGCTCGAGGGTAAGGCGGAGGTGGTCGAGCTCGCGTTGATCGCACTGCTGGCGCGCGGCCACGTCCTGCTCGAGGACGTGCCCGGGGTCGGCAAGACGACGCTCGCCCGCGCGCTGGCCCGCGCCGTCGGCGGCGAGATGCGGCGCGTGCAGTTCACGAGCGACCTCTTGCCGAGCGACGTCCTCGGCGTCTCGATCTACGAGCAGCACCGTGGCGACTTCGTGCTGCGCCCCGGTCCGATCTTCACCAACGTTCTACTCGCCGACGAGATCAACCGCGCGAGCCCGCGCACGCAGTCCGCACTGCTCGAAGCGATGAGCGACGGCCAGGTGTCGCTCGACGGCCGGACGCTGCCGCTGCCGGAGCCGTTTTTCGTCGTGGCCACGCAGAACCCGCAGGATTTCGCGGGAACGTACCAACTGCCGGAGTCTCAGCTCGATCGCTTCATGATGCGCCTGCGCATCGGCTATCCGCCGCCGCACGTCGAAACGCGGCTGATGCTCGACCCCGACTACGACCGCATCGAGGCGGTGCCGGTCGTGCTCGATCCGCAGTCGCTCGTCAGCATGCAGCGCGAAGTCGACCGCATCACCACCGACGGTGCGCTCGGCGCGTACTTGCAGGCCCTGATCACGGCGACGCGCACGACCGCGTCGCTATCGCTCGGGGCCTCGACCCGAGCGGGCATGAATCTCTCGCGCGCGGCGCGGGCGCGTGCCCTCCTCCACGGTCGCCACTACTGCATCGCGGACGACCTCCACAGCTTGGCCGTGCCGCTCCTCGCGCACCGCGTTCGCCTGGCGTCGCATGCGGAAGGTTACGTCCCGTCGCGCGACGAGGCCGAAACCGCCGTGCGCGAGGTGGTGGCGCGCGTGCCCGTACCGCTGTGAGCACGGTGCCGGGGAAGGCTCCGACCGCCGGTTCGTCCCCGTCGCCGAAGCCCTCGGCGCCGCTACGCTCGCGCTCGAAGGTGCCGAGCAAACCCGAGACCGGGTGGCCGCGCGTTCGACGCTGGCTCTCGCGCTTCAAGCTGCCGCGGCGCCTGCGCTTCACCAAGGAAGGGCGCTACTTCGTTCTGATCACGTTCCTCGTCGGCTTCGCCGCGATCAACACCGGCAACAATCTCCTCTACCTGCTGTTCGGCATGTTCGTGTCGCTGATCATCGTCTCGGGCGTGATGAGCGAGCTCAGCCTGCGTCACCTCACCGTCGTGCGCCGGCTGCCACCGCGAGCACAGGTCGGCCGCGCGCATCTGGTCGAGATCGAGGTGTACAACCACAAGCAGCGCATTCCCTCGTACGCGATCGAGGTCGAGGACCTTCGGGCGGGCCAGCCCGCGGACAAACGCTGCTTTTTCCTGAAGATCAGCCCGCGTTCGGCCCAGGTTGCCGCGTACCGGCGGACCCCCGCTCGCCGCGGGCGCGACCACCACGTCGGCTTCCGCATCGCGACCCGGTTTCCGTTCGGGCTCTTCGAAAAGTCCCGCGATCTCGGCTCGGAGGGCGACCTCGTGATCTACCCGGCGGTCGATGCACTCGTCCTGCCGGCGGACGAGGCGGGCGACCGCCAGGGCGGTGTGCTGACGCTCGGCCGCGGTACGGGTGACGAGACGGCCGGCGTGCGGCCGATGCGCGACGGCGACGACCCGCGCGACATTTTCTGGCGGAAAAGCACGCAGCCGAATCAGATGGTCGTGCGCGAGCGCGTGCGCGAGGCCCGGCGCGACGTCACCCTGATGCTGGAGTCACGCCATGCGGGCACGCGTCCGACCGACGAATTCTCGGTCCGATTCGAGCGCCGGATCCGTGAGCTCGCGTCCCGCGCCGTCGCGCACCTGAAGCGGGGAGACGCGGTGACGCTCGCCACGACGGCGGGCGAGCGAGCGACGAGCGTACCGGCGCGCGGGGCCGACCCGCTGCTGCGTTTTTTGGCTCTGCTCGATTCGACGCCGCTCGACGAGGGCACGCCGAAAGCGGACGCTGCGGCGGGGGCCGAATGAGATTCGGGCTCGTTCATCGCGTGATGACCGACACGCTCGCCGTGCTCGGGCTGCTCGCGCTGCTCTCGAGCGGCGAGATCGATCGCTCGATTTCGGTGGCCGTCCTGCTCGGTCTAGCCGCGGCGCTCGCCCTGCCGGAGCGCTTTCAAGAGCGGCCGCTGTGGCGCAAAGCCTCGACGATCTTGCCGATGCTCCTGCTCGGGGTCCAGGTGCTGCGCCTGCTTTCCGGCGCGAGCTTGCTCGTCACCGCGATCGAGTTCGCCGCCGCGCTTCAGGTGCTCAGGCTCTCGACGCGCCGTGGTGCGGCGCACGACCAGCAAGTGATCGTGCTCGCGCTCCTGCATCTCATCGCCGGCACGGTGCTCGGCAGCGGGCTCACCTACGGCCTGTGTTTTCTCGGGTTCTTGGTGATCACGCCGGGCGCGCTGGTGCTCAGTCACCTCAGGCGGGAGGTCGAGGGCAACTACCGTCAGGGCGCTCGGGACCGAACCGGTTTGCCGGTCGACGTGCCGCGGATCCTACGCAGCCGGCGCGTGATCGGGCGGCAGTTCTTGCTGCTCACCTGCCTCCTTTCGGTGCCGATCTTTCTGTTCACGGCGGTGCTCTTCGTGCTCTTCCCGCGCGTCGGGCTGTCGCTGCTCTTGCTGAACCGCAATCAGCCGGAGCGGATGGTCGGCTTCTCGGAGCGCGTCGATCTCGGCGGCGTCGGCAAGCTCCGCACCGATCCGAGCATCGTGATGCGGGTGGAGCCGCCGGCGCTCGGTATGGCGCCGCCCCAACGCCTCGCCCTCTACCTCCGCGGTGCCGCCTTCGACCGCTACGACGGCCGCGCCTGGTCCCGCCCCCCGCGCGACGATTTCCGCGCCGAGCAGAGCGGGAGCCAGGTCAAAATCCAGCGTTTTCCGGACTCGAAGCAGGATCGAACGATGCGTATCGATCTCGAGTCGATCGACCCGCCGGTGGTGTTCCTCCCGCTCGACGCCGTGGCACTCAGGGTGCTCGCGCCCGGACCGAGCCTCGACCAGTCCTATCCCGAGCTGTTCATCGCGCCGGAGGGAGTGCTCCGGTACCGCTCGTCGGCCCAACGCGGCCTTCGCTACGAGGTATCGCTCGCCGGCGCGCACGAGTTTCGCACGCCGGAGCTCACGCCGGTCGACCGCCTGCGCTACCTCTCCTTGCCCCCGCTCTCGCCGCGCATCGCCGCCCTCGCCGAAACGTGGACGGCGGGCACCGAAAGTGGCCTCGAGCGCGCGCGGCGGATCGAGGCTCGGCTGCGGAAGGGCTACAAATACGACCTCGACTCGCCGTCGGGCGCCGCCAAAAATCCGCTCGAAGACTTCCTTTTCGAGTCCAAGCGGGGCCACTGCGAATTCTATTCGACGGCCATGGCCGTGATGCTGCGGTCGCTGGGCGTGCCGACGCGCAACGTGACGGGCTTCGTCGGGGGCACGTTCAACCGCTTCTCACGCTCGTACGTGGTGCGCCAGGGCGACGCGCATTCGTGGGTCGAGGCCTGGGTCGAGGGGGTCGGCTGGACCCGTTTCGACCCGACGCCGCCGTCGGACGCGGCCCCGCGGAGCGAGCTCACCGGCGCGCTCGCCGTCGTCAGGGACCTGGTCGAAGCCCTCGGCCAGCGCTGGAGCCAGCACGTGGTCGGCTACGATCTCCGCCAGCAGCTCGGCCTCTATCAGGAGCTGAAAAACAGCTACGACCGCCTGCTGCCGGACTACCCGCGTGCACGCGCCGTCCTCGAATCGCCGCGGCGCCTGGTGATCGGGTCGATCGCGCTCGTGGTCCTCGGATTCGCGCTGCGCGAGCTCTGGAAACGGCGTCGATCGCGGGGCCCCGAGCGTGAACGACCGGATAGCGAGCGTCGCGCCCACGAAGCCGCCGAGCTTTACCGTACGCTCGAGGCGGTGCTCGCGCTGCGCGGCGTACCGCGACCGGTCGGCGTGCCTCCGCTCAGCCACGCGCAGTCGCTGGCCGAGCTCGGGCATCCGCTCGGCGCCGACGCGGTCGACTTGACGGAGCGCTACCTCCGATTCCGCTTCGGCGGCGAATTGCTCGACGCCTCCGCCCGCAAGGCGTACCTCGAACGACTGCGGGCGCTCCGGAGCCTGCCGCTCGAGCGACCGGCAGCTACGAAGCCACCACGGGCCGCTTGAGCACCAGGTGCGCCAGCGTCCGGGCTTCCGACCCGGCGACCGTCGAAGCGACGCCGTAGTAGGCGTCCGCGGCAGGTCGCGCCTCGAACGCGTCGTACTCGAGATCCGGACGGCCGCTCTCCACCCAGGCAACGACGACGGCGGCGTCCTTTTCCCCGTGGATGCCGAGCATGTCGACGGCGACTCCGCGCGCGAGCTCCGCGGGCGTGATCGCGCGCTGGGTCGAGGCGAGCGGCCGCACCTTGCTCCGCGGCCGCTCGCCCTGGCCGAGGCTCGAGCGCGAGTAGGCCTGCACGATCAGCCGATAGCCGTCATGGGAAGCGGCCAGCTGTGACGCATCGGCGCTGACCGCAGCGCGCACGAGATGCACGCTGCCGATGCCGACCGTGGTCGCCGCAACGAGGGCAACCCACGAGGCACCGGCGGCGGTCCCGAGCGGGCGCCGGGGGCGGGGCGACTTCGGCTTGGTGCTGGTCACGGTGCGTCTCCGAGAAACGGGTGGGCCTCGCGGAAAGTTTCCCGGACCCTACCGACTCGAAAAGCACTTCCCGTGCCAATCGCGAAACAGTCGCGCGAGCCTCCATGAGCGCTTGCCGATCAACCTATCAAATAGCTAGAACGATTCGGCTATTTGGCTATTTTCCCGCCGCAATCGACGCCGCCCACGGAAGCGCGCCCCGGCAATCGGCGGTGCTCGCCAGCACGCCACGCTGTCGTCGAAACGGCCCAAGCGCGACACCGAGATCGCGCCCGCGGCGCACGATGGCGAAGGGCCCCCGCCGGGAGCGCTCTTGGCACAGTCGCCCGGTGCGGGTCGCCGACACCGCCCGCTCGCTCGAGATGCGGGCGGCCGGCGTGGTGCCGGCGTCCTCGGGTTCCGCGAGCAGAGCGCCGCGCGCGAACGCTTCCAGCGCGCGCTTGGCGGCAGGCTCGTCGTCGAACAGGGCGTGGACGGCGACCGCCACCTGGTCGCCGGTGGCGAACACCACGACCTCGTCGCCGGCCCAGCCCGTCGCTGCCGTCCCGGCGCTGGCGAGCGGCATCCAGTCCTCGAAGATAAGCCGGAGCCCCTGCTCGCCGAGCTGGTCGACGTAGATCGCCTCGCTCGGACCACCGGGCGGCGGGGGCGGCGAAGCGACCTTCGTTGCGCCTTCCTGTGCCACGTATTTCTCGGGGTGGAGGATCTGCTCGGTCGTCGTCGGCGGCTTCCGCCATGCGGCATCGACCGCCGCCCAGCCGCCCGCGCGCCGGAGCGCGTGGACGAAGACGACGCCGTCCGTATACGGGGCGACGATCGAGCGCTTCAGGATCGCGGGGACCGTCGCGATTTCGGGCAGCGCTTCCATCATCCCGATGCTCTGCGCGAAGGTCGCCTCCGACAGGTCGAGCGCCGTTTGCCCCCGGGCGGAGAGCATCACGTCGAGCATCGCGCTCGTCGCGTCGCCCTCGGCCAGCGCCTGCACGGCAGCCGTCGCGTCACCCTTGCCCGGCGCCCACTTGAGCTTCGGCTGGAGGTCGTAGTGCTGGTCTTGAATCGCGTGAACGAGCTCGTGCCAGAGCGTGGCTGCCTGTGCTTCCTCGCCGAGGTCGTCGAGCAAGAACATCGTTTTATCGCGCGGGTCGTAGTAGCCGGCCACCTGCGTCCCGAGCAGCTCGAGCACGGCCTTCTCGTAGTCGAGATCGGTGGGCACGGTGCCGAACGCCACCAGGCTCTCGGTGATGCCCTGGACCTGGCGCGGCTCGAGCTCGGTGAGCACCTCGTTTTTCACGCGCTCGCCGAGCTCTTTTCGCGCAATGACACGGCTCGACACGGTGCGGAGCGTCCCGAGCTGTCGCACGCGGACGACTTCCGCGAGCGCCTCGTTCACGACCGCCCCGGCGTCGTCGGCGGGCGGCGCGCCCGACGGCGCCGCCGCTTTCGCCGTCCCGCTGGTCGCCGGGTGCGCGGCACCGGGTTCTCGGGGCCGCTCCGCCGCGCAGCCGATCACGAGCCACAAGAGGACGGCGCGCCCGAGCCTCACCCGGCTGCCTTGCGCAGCGCCTCGATCGCGCCCTTCCGGTCGTCCTGGCCGAAAATCGCGTTGCCGGCCACCAGCACGCGCGCGCCCGCTTCCACCACCGCCCTCGCGGTCTCGGGCGCGATCCCACCGTCCACCTCGAGATCGATCGGCAGCTTCTCGGCGTCGATCATCGCTCTCACCCGACGGATCTTCGGCAGCATCGCCGGCAAGAACTCCTGGCCGCCGAAGCCGGGATTCACCGTCATCACGAGCACGAGATCGAGGTCGGCGAGCACCCAGCGCAACAGCTCCTCGGGGGTATGCGGGTTCAGCACCACGCCGGCTCGCTTGCCGAGCTCCCGGATCGTGGCGAGGCCGCGCTGCAGGTGACGGCACGCTTCGACGTGGATGCTGATGCCGTCGGCGCCCGCGTCGGCGAACGCGGCAAGGTGGCGCTCCGGCTCGACGATCATCAGGTGGACGTCGACCGGAAGCTTGGTGGCGCGCTTCACCTGCTCGACCACGAGCGGTCCGAACGTGATGTTCGGCACGAAACAACCGTCCATCACGTCCACGTGGATCCAGTCGGCACCGGAGGCTTCGGCGACCGCCACCTCCTCGGCCAGGCGTCCGAGGTCGGCGCTCAGGATGGACGGTGCGATGCGAACCTGGCTCGACACGAGGCATCCGGACTACCCGAGCTTCGGGGCAAACGCCAGCCGCCGCTCTGGGGCCGAACCTGACCGAGCGCTGACGTTACTGGCTCGGCGGGGCATGTTAGGGTGAAAGCACGAGTCAGCCTCCGCCCCGCGAGCCATGATCACCCGCCCCCTCGGCAAGCAGGACTACGACCACATCGTCCAGATCATCGACCGCTGGTGGGGCGGTCCGACGACGGCGCTCGCCCATCCAATCTTTTTCTACGAGCTCGGTTCGATGTCGCGGGTCGTGGAGCACGACGGCATCCTGGTCGGATTTCTACTCGGGTTCGTCGCACCGGGGCCGCCGAAGACGGGCTACGTGCACCTGGTCGGCATTCACCCGGACTACCGGCGCCGCGGCGTCGGTAAAGTCCTCTACCAGACCTTCGAAGAGGACTCGCGCGCCGCGGGCTGCACCCGGCTCAAGGCGATCACGACCGTGGGGAACGAGGGCTCGATCGCCTTTCACAAGGCGACCGGCTGGAGCGTGAC
>Ga0315910_10004442_pt1 | contig 11735 bp, 7 predicted proteins | sample EdamamesoilMG_FD_204470 | JGI IMG/M metagenome (GOLD analysis project Ga0315910, IMG submission 204470) | Garden soil microbial communities collected in Santa Monica, California, United States - Edamame soil | ecosystem: Environmental > Terrestrial > Soil > Garden | place: USA: California...
GCCCGGCCCCGGCCGCAACGGCGCCCGGCAGGATGCTCAAGCCCGCTTTCGAGAGCACCTCGTTGCCGCCGACGTGGTCCGCGTCCATGCTGGTGTTGATGATGTAGCGAATGGGCAGCGGCGTGATTCGGCGGATCGTAGCCAGCACTTCGTCGGCGCGCGCCGTCGAGCCGGAATCGACGAGGATCACGCCTTCCGGTCCGATCTGCACGACGATGTTGCCGCCGGCGCCGCCGATGACGTAGAAGTTCTCGCGCAGCTGCACGACCTCGATCGGGCTCGGCGGCGTCCGCTGCGCCGACGCACCCTCGCTCCACGCGCCGAGCGCGAGCAGCACGACGATCGAGAGTAGAGAGCAGACGGGTAACAGACGCCTTTCTTGTCGCTTCATTCGTGGACTTAGGTTACCGGCGCGGATCATTCTGGTTTCCGCGTCTCGCCGCCGTCAAGCGATCGCTATATGTCGCGCGCTTTGTCGCGGCGAGCGCGGCGTGAGGGTTAGCGGTGTAGCAGGAAGACCGGTAAATTCGTCGCGAACAGCATGTGCTCCGTGACTCCGCCGAATAGAATTTCGCGTAGCCGGGTGCGGCTATACGCGCCCATGACGACGAGGTCGGCCCGCACTTGGCGATATACTTCGTGGATCTCCCGCTCGATGTCGCGGCCGCGAGTCCGTATGCACTCGGCTTCGACGTCGAATGTCGCAAGGTATTGCGATAGCTGCGACGACCTCGGGCCCGCGCGGTTTTCCGGACCCGAGCTCACGATCACGACACGGTCTGCGTGTCGTAGTAGTGGAATGGCAGCCGATGCCGCCGCGGCGGCCTCGGCACTCTGATTCCAGGCGATCACGACGCATGTCGCGAGCTTGTGGACTTGGCGCTGCGGGAGGACGAGCACGGGGCGTCCTGAGTCGAGTAAAGCCGCAAGCAGGAACGCGCGCGCGCGACCGCCGCTCTGCGGTTTCGGCCGCGACACTACTGAGAAATCGGCGACGGGCCCCGCGATGCCGAGCGCGCGTGCCGGGGACCCGACGATGTCGTGCCAAATCGCCCGCTGCCGATGCCGGGCTGCGAAGCGACGACTGACGGCGAAGCCGCGAGCCTCCGCGGCTTCCTTGAACAGCCGCCGCGCGGCCGCGCTATCGATCGGACCCGCATCGACGAATTCCGCGCCACCGACATTTCGGCGCGCGGTCCTCTCCCCTAAAGGCTCGCGCCGCCGTGGGCGGATGTGACAGCCAGCCACATTCGAGTCAATAGTGTCGGCAAGCCGAAACGCGGCGTCGAGGGTGAACACGCACTCCGGCCGATCGGCCGTCGGGACCAGGATGACTGACATGACGATAAACCTCCACGCCTCATTCCAAGGGCTACGACGGGGACGCGGCCGGCTTCACTGCACCACGATGGGCCGCTACTCGGCCATTGCGGATTGCCGCAACGACGAGCAACGAGAGCGCGCGGTGTCGGCGATCGACACGGGCAGCGCGTCACTCGCCAGCCAGGAACTGCACGACCGCATTCAAAAGATATACGCCGACCAACGTCGCCCCGATCCAGCTCGAGCGCCTGAGCAATCGTGTGCGCGGTCGATAACTGAACCCGACGACGGCGGCCGCGCTCATGATCGCGGCGGATACGGCGGTCACGGCATGCGACGGAGAGACGGCGCTCAAGATCGGGCCCGGTGCGTAGACAAAGTCGTCGAGAGCGACGATGGCGACGTCGAAAAGGTTGCTGCCGAGCAGGTTCGCGACCGCTAAGTCCACGGAACCGAGCGTCATCGCGGCGATCGATACGGCAACTTCAGGCACAGATGTGGCGAGCGCGACGAACACGGTACCTACGAAGGTATTACTCCAACCCATTTGAGTGGCGATCTCTACCGCGACGCGCGGCAACGCGGCGCCGGCGGCGACGACGAACAGCGCCGAGATCGCGTACCGGCTGAGCGCTGTGCTCAGCGAGCGACCTTCCACGCCGGGTATCAGTGGCTCATGCACCTGTGTCTCGACTAGTATGCGCCGCTCGTAGTGGAACACGGTGTACATGGCCGCGACGTACGCAACGAGGATCAGCGGCGAGTAGAGACCGACGTGACCCACGCGCAGGCCCGGCAAATCGCGCGACACGAGCACGCTGAACGCGACGATGCCAGTAAGAATCACGCCGAACGCCGCCGATACGATGTGTCCCGTGCTGGCGCGCGTGTAGAGCGGCTCATTGCGCGCGACGAGCTCGAGCACGACGAGCATGAGCAGGTTGAAGACGCAGCTCCCGAGCGCATCACCGATGGCAACGTTCGGCGCGTCGTACGCAGCTATTGCGCTAACGCCGGTGACGAGCTCGGGAAGAGAAGTCGCAATCGACAGCAGTAGGAGTCCGATCCAGGCGCGGCTCCAACCCGAGATCTCGGCGATGTCATCGGCTGCGCTGCACATGCGATAGCCAGCAGCGCCGATCACGCCGACGATCGCGACGAACGCAGCCCAATCCAGCCAGACGCCCATTAGAGCGCGACTAGCGATGCTAGTGGTTCCGACAATGGCATGCGCTCGATCTATTCAGAGTTCACCCATCGTACCTCGTTCGTCGAGCCGTGCCCGACAGCGACGGAGGCGACGAAAATCAATTGCTGTGAGCGAAGTCGTTCGAGCTGGTCAGCCATCTCATTAAACGCATTCGCGATAGCGCGAATTTCGAGCGGCCCCTGCACTTCGGCGCGTGTTTTATCGTCACTGGCCGCGTAACGTCGTATCGCATCTCCAAGCGCGAGCATCGGTCGGTACACGACGCTGCGAGCACCGATCGCGACCAGCCCGTCACGATCAAGAGCGCAGCTGCTACCGAGAATCCTATCCCGGTCGCGATTCTGTCCCAAGTTGCCGCTTGCGCTGTCGCCGCGGATGCTTGTGCGACATTGATTCGCAGAAGTTCCTCCGCTAGAGCAAACGCGCCGTCGAAGAGCGTTACAGCCTCGACGTATCGATCGAGAGCGGGCAGACCCGCCATGGCAAGCTCAGCCTGCTTCGCAAGGTAAACGCCAAGCTCCTCCTCGAGACGCGCGAGAGTCTCGGCTTCGTCTGGTTGAACTCACGTAGAGCCGTGCGACTTCGACCCAGCTAAGCACGCTGGCATGAACTTTCGCAGCGCCGGCAGCAAGCTCGGGCGCGCTCATGAAGTTCGCCTGGTTCGTATTGCGCGCGTGCCACAACAATTGCAGCTCGATCTCCCCGGCAGCGCGGACACTCTGCAGGCTGGCGTCGATTTGACTCGTCAGGCGATACAGGTAAGTCGTGATGAATACTAGCGATCCTGCCGACGCCAATGTGCATACGGCGATCAACACTGCGATGACGCGGACGACTTTTCGCAGTTCCATTGCGAGACCGAGCTCAGCCGCTAAGGCGGCTCAAGTACGCCGCACGGGTTGAAACTAAATGGATGGATGGTCGATTCTGATCAACCATGCGCTTCATTCCCCATCGACCGCCGATCGCGGTCCGGCATTTTCATGCAAGCATCGCGATGTACTGGCGAACAACTCCCCTCGTCGGCAGCGTCACTTCGCCGTGCGTCACGGCTCGGTTGCGCACGACGCTCGTGTTCATCGCTCGCACGGATACTCGGCGGCCAACATGCGGTCCAACAAGTGCTTTGCTGCGAGGCCGTCCAGCTCTTGTTGCTCGCCGTGCGATAGGAGCCGTCCGACGAGCTCGTTTATCGACGTCTCGGCGGGCAAACATACCTCCGGCCTGCTGCGCGTGGCGCCGAGGCGCATTCCAATCCGAGTTCGAGCCGCTCTTGCGGCAAACGTTTCTCGCGATTCGGTATCCGCCGCGATTTGCATGATGCCTTGAACCGAGCGGCCCGCGATGGAGCCGCGGATATATGAATCGCACAGCCCTCCGGCCACGCTGGTCGCATCGCGCGAGAAGCTCTCACAGCGCTCCACGAGCTCGCGCGCCGGGAGCGTCTCAGTCACCGCCGCCGCGCTCGAAGTGAGCATGAAGGCCGATATTTGCAGCACTCGCAAAACGACATGCATCTCACTCTCCGTGGGCTTCGACGGACGTGCGAGCGCCTTCGAACCTTGTCGCTCGTCTGCCGAACACCAACCTTCCGAAGGCGAGTGCCAGCAGGGCCGATACCGCTGACGCAATTAGAATCGCTAGCTTCGCGCTTGCGAGGGCTTCGGTGGATTCGAAAGCAAGGTTCGCGATAAACACGGCCATCGTGAATCCGATACCGCCCAACAGTGCGACGACCGACAGTCCTCGCCAACCGATTTCGTGTGGTAACACGCACCAGCGCATCCGGATGGCAAGAGCGCTTGCGCATAGAATTCCGAGCGGTTTGCCAATGACCAGCCCGGCCACGACGCCATACGCTACTGAGCGCAAATGATCGGCGTCGAGATTCATGCCGGAGAGAGTGACCCCGGCGTTAGCGAAAGCGAACAGCGGCAAAACGCAGTACGCAACCCACGGGTGCAAGGCTGTTTCGACGCCTACCACCGGCGGGACGAAATCGCGCTCCGCGCGCTGAATACCGCGCAGCGATCGGACGAGGTCATGTCCATTTGCTAAGCCGTCGCGTCCTCGCATTCGGCGGAGCCGCTCGACGACGGACGACGCCTGGCTTGGATCGGCGAGCGGCACAGCGGGCGTCAGTACACCGAGCACGAGCCCCGCCAACGTAGGGTGAATGCCGAGTTGCCAAAGGCCGAACCAGAGCACCGAGCCGGGCACAACGTACGCAACCGCTGTGCGGATACCAAGCCGCTGCATGAGCAGCACGAGAGCGACCGCAGCGCAGGCGAAGAGAGCGCCCCGCGGATCGAGATCGCCGCTGTAGAACAACGCGATGATGGCAACGGCGCCGACGTCATCGATGATCGCCAGCGCGAGCAAGAACACCCGCACTGCGCGCGGAATCGAGCGTCCGAGCAGCGCCAGCACGCCCAGTGCGAACGCTATATCAGTCGCGACCGGGACGGCCCATCCCTGACGGAGGCCCTCTTCCGAGTTGAAGGCGAGATAAAGCGCGGCCGGGACAAGCATTCCTCCGAGCGCGCCGGCAATTGGAAGAGCAGCGGCGCGAACCGTGCTCAGTGCGCCCTCGTACAACTCGCGCCGAATCTCCAATCCAGCGACGAGGAAGAAGATGGTCATCAGGCCTTCGTTGACTACGAAGTGCAGCGTGACTGTTGCAAAAACCGCACCGATGCCGAGCGTAATCGGTGCGTGCCAGAGATCGTGGTACGCATTTGCGAGCGGCGAGTTGGCCCATACGAGCGCCGCAAGTCCTGCAGCGATTAGGACACCGCCGCTGACTGCTTCTACGTGGAGAAACCGCTCGATCGTGCCGAACACACGAGCCGTCAATTGTTGCGAGGCACCCCACGACGGGCGCCGAAGATTGGTGCTCACGAAGGTCTCCGCGGTTGGCGGCCCGACCAACCTCTCCTACCGGAGAGTCCTGTGCACCCGGCACCCGAGCGGTATTGACCGCGGCGACATGAGATAGTTTCAAACGACTCGAGTGATCACGCTTGGTTCGTTTGTTGCCGTTCCTCGCAAACTGCGAGCCGCCGACTCGTGCGGGTGTAGTATTCCGCGTCGGCGCACTGCGCCGAACAACAACATCACCAGGGGCTGCCATGTTTCGATTCGTCACCGCGTTAGTGTCCGCGTCGATAGCCACGCTTTTTTTGGGTTCTGTCGCCGCGCAAGAGCCTCGGCCGCCCGCGCCCCCGGGCGAGATCGTCGGCGTCGGCAACTTCGGCCACATCGTTCAAGACGTCGACGCGTCGCTCAAGCTCTACCGCGACGCGCTGGACCTCGAGGTCACGGTCACCGCGCCGTTCGCGCCGACCGAGGCGATCATGAAGATGGGGCACACCGAGGGCGGCCAGTCGCGGATCGCGGTGCTCAAGATCCCGGGCCTTGCGATGGGCATCGAGCTCATCGAGTACAAGGACGTGGAGCGTAAGGCGCAGCATCCGAATTTCGTCGACGCGGGCTCGGCCAACGTGTCGATGCGCGTGCGCGATCTCGACGGCCTGTTCGCGAAGATCGAGAAGGTGCCGGGCGTGAAGGTGCTCACGGCCGGCGGCAAGCCGATCAATCTCGAGACGCCGAACGGCAAGCTGCACGCGGTGTTCATCCAGGACCCGGACGGGTTCGTCGTCGAGCTGCTCGACTCGCAGCCGCGCGCGGGCGAGACCACCACGGGCTACGTGTTGTCGGGCGGCTCGTTCGAGCCTTCGGTCGCGAGCAGCGAGGCGAGCGTGAAGTTCTACAACGAGCTGCTCGGCTTCAACTTCAAGCTCGGCGAGAAGTTCAACGACAACCAGACGATGGCGTCGACAGCCGGCGCGCCCGGCGCGAGCTTCCGCCAGAGCACCGCCACGATCCCCGGCACGAGCGTGCCGATGACGCTGATCGAGTTCAAAGGCGGTCCCGCGAAGAAGGCGCTGTCGGGACGCACGCAGGACCCGGGCACGGCGCTTTTGCAGCTCGTCGTGAAGGACGTCACCGCGCTCACGAAAAAGCTCAAGGACGCGGGCGTGCACATCGTGTCGACGGGCGGCGCGCCGGTTGAGGTTTCGCCCACGCTCAAGATCGCGATCGTGCGCGACCCGAACAACATGCTGCTCGAGCTCGTCGAGCGCACGCCGGCGCGTTAGTCGCCGCGCCGCGCCGCGCCGCGAATCGACGCTGACAGCGTTGCGCGTCAGGAGAGCCGTGCTCCACCACTCCCTACTGTCGCACCTGCGATGAGCATTGCACCCGACACCTCTACGGCCGCCCGCGCGCTCGCGGCGGCCGGCGATCAGGACTCCGCGCGTGACGTCGCCGCGTTGGATCTCGCCGCACGCGGCGTCGATCGCAAGCTGGCGCCGACGCGCTTAGGCATAGTCGAGCGGTTGATGTTCGGTCCTGCGCCGTCCGTCGCGGAGCTGCAGTCCGGCGCTGCGCTCGCGCGTTCCGTAAGCGGCACCGAGCACGCGATCGTAGCCGCCGCGCTCGGCTCGCTGGCGCGCGGCGAAGCGTTCACGGCCGACGCACGTCTGTCGGCCGCGCTGCGACGCACGGTCGCGGCCGAGAAGGCATTCGGTTACACGGTGCCGGCGGCATTCGGCGGCGCGAGCGCTTCTTACGGTCAGCTTGCCGCAGTAGAGGAGGCGTTGGCCGCGAACGGCTTGGGCCCGCTCGCGGTCGAGCTCTCCGGCCAGCTCACGATCGGCGCAGGCTCGTTGCTCGCCTACGGCGACGAACACCAGCGGCGCACGTTTCTACCGCTCGTTGCCGAAGGGCGACCGATGGCGTTCGGTCTCACCGAGGTCGGCGTCGGCGTCAACGCGAAGAAGATCCAGGCTCACGTCGAGGAGCAACCGGACGGCAGCTACCGCCTGTTCGCCGAAGGTGCCGCGAACAAGCTCTGGATCACGAACGCGGTGCACGGCGGGTTGATCGCAATCGCGGCGCGCGTCGGCCGCGGTGGCGCAGGCATCGGTCTTTTCATCATCGAGCTGCCTGCCGCGAACGTCACGCGCGACGCCGCGCACGACTACGAGTTTCGCTGCGAGCCCTCGGGCGTCGCCGCATTCGTCGCGAACTTCAACTCGCGGCTGCACTTCAGCAACTTTCCGCTGTCGGCGGCGAGCCGCATCGCCGCGGACGGCGTCGAGGTGTTGTTCTACTGCCTTCGCATGGGCCGGTGCATGCTGGCCGCGATGGCCGCGGGCTATCAGCGCATGCTCGCGCGCGACGCGAGTCACTACGCGCAGCAACGCATCGGCGTCGGCGGGCCGGTCCTGCGTCACGAGATTCCGCGCCTGAACCTCGGCAAGATGCTCGGCGGCGCGCTCCAAGCACAAGCGCTGGCCTACTTGTCGCTGCAGCAGGACGCCGACGGCGTCGATCTCGCCGGGCTGCGCGATCTGACGAAGACGGCGGCGGCCGGCGCGGCGCTCGAGTCGATGCACGCGTGCGAGCACGTGCTGGGCGGACGCGCATTTCACGGCGGCAGCCGCGTCAACGACGCGCGCGTGAACCTGCATCTGTTCGGCGTCGTCGAGGGCGAGGACGATCTGATCCTGATGGGCATGGTGCGCGACGTGACGCAGCGGTTCGTCGATCGCTACTTGAGCCCGTTGCTCGGCGTGATTCAATCCGCGAACGCGTCGCCGAGTGGCACGAAGCTCGACGAGAGCGAGCGCATCTTGCGGCTCGGCTTCTCGAGCCTGGTGCGTCACCCGGGCCGCACGCTGAAGGCGTTCGCTCGGCTATGCGTGCAACCCAAGGTCTGGATCATCGACGTCTGGTTCCTGCGCAACGCTCTTGCCGATCTCGCGCGGCTGCCGCTGAGACTGCTGCCGGCTGCGGCGTTCGCGCGTTATCGCGCGGTCGCGCCTCCGCTACGGCGTTACGCACGCTACGCCGAGCGCAAGCTGCGCAGCCTGCGCTGGACCTATTTCTGGCTCAGCGTGTTCTATCAGCTCGAGCTCACGCGCGCGCAGATTCCTTTGCAGCGGCTTGGCAAATGCATCGAGCACTTGGTGTCGATGCTTGCGATCTGCCATCACGCGAGCGGGGCAGACTCGAGCGTGCGCGAGGTCGCCGCGCTGCAAGCGCAGCTCTTGAAGGACAAGTATCGAGCGATTCGCGTGCTGTCGGGCTTGCGGGCCATGCAGCAGACGCGGCGCGCCGTCGCGGCTATCGGCGCGAGCCTCGAGGCGGGGGAGTGCTCGCTGCTCGACGGCATCGAGCCGCAGGATTTCGGCCACTCGTGGGAGCCACCGCGCCGCCGCGCGCGCTGAGCCGCGACTCTCGGCCCTGCGGCGAGCGCCGGCGTGTGGCCCCACGCGCCATCACGAGCCTCGAAAATCCCCTCAGCCGAAAGAACGCGCAGCGTGCGCGCCAGGGCCCCTGCCATCTGTTTCGGTAGGTGTTGAGGATGTACATGCCCGGTTGGCCGAGGGTCATGCTGCCTGGCTCGTATCCGGCGGTTCGCACGCGCTCGCCGGCGTCAGCGGAGCCGTGCCGAGAGGCCCGTCAGTGTGTCGGCGAGGCCCTTCTTGCGCTTGACGGTGATCGCGTCGCCGCCGCCGCGTGACACGCTTTGTGCGAGCGCGGCCAATTGCTCGGCCAAGCGTGAATCCTTCGTGCCCGCCGAGAGCGCCGGTGCGACGAGATCGAGCGCGCCCGAGACTTCGTCGAGCGCTGCCGCCGGCACGCCAGCGCCGCGCCGCAACTGATCGACATACGCGCGCGCGACGACGGGCTCGGCCGGCCACGTCACCGGAAACTGCTGCTGCGGATTGAACGCGCCGCCCTGATCCGCCAACAGCGCCGCCGCGATCTCGTTCTGCGACAAGAGCTCGCTCGGCGCGAGAGCGAACACGTCGAGGCCGCGCTGGATCTCCGTCGCGTACACGCGGCCGTTGTACCAGTACGACGACCAGTAGCCCGCGAGCACGAGCTCCTCGGCGTCGACGGGGCCGCGATCGAAATACGCGATCTCGACGGGCGCGGCCGAGTCCGTGAAATCCCAGACCGAAATTCCGCCTTGGTACCACGACTGAACCATGATGTCGCGGCCCGGCACCGGCACGATCGAGCCGTTGTGCGCGACGCAGTTCTCTTCGTCGACCTGTGGCGCTGGCATCTTGAAATGGCTGCGGTAGACGAGCTTGCCGTCGACCAAGTCGTAGACGGCGTCGGCGCCCCAGTCGACGCGGTCGTGCGCGCGGCAGCGTGCGCGTGAGCCGCCGCCCCATTCGTCGGTGAACACGACTTTCGTGCCGTCGTTGTTGAACGTCGCCGAGTGCCAGTACGCGAAGCCCTTGTCGACGACGGCGTCGATGCGCACCGGCTTCAAGGGATCGCGGATGTCGAACACGATGCCGTTGCCCGAGCACGCGCCCGCCGCCAAACCCGACGACGGGAACACCGTGATGTCGTGGCACTGGTCCGTCGCGCGCGTGTCCTGCGTGTCGTCGCCGTGGTCGCCGCCGCGCCAGAGGCCGGCCATGACGCCGGTCTTGGGATCTGCGAACACCGTGGGCCTGTCGACGATGCGAGCGCGCGCCGGGTCGCGCACGGGGATCTCGATGACGTCGATGCGAAACAGCGCCGTGCGCGTGTCGCCGGCGACGGCGCCGATGCAGCCCGGCAGCTCCTCTTCTTCGCGCACCGGGGCCGTGCCCGAGTTGTAGACGATGATCTTGCGGTCGTCGCTCGCCACGACGGAGTGCGTATGCGAGCCGCGGCACGTCTGCACCTGGCCGACTTGCTTTGGATGCGTGAGGTCCGAGATGTCGAAGATGCGCAGGCCGCGGAAACGATCGGGGCTCGCGTCGACCTCGACGCCTTCGAGCCCGCAGTCGACGCGGCCGCGCGTCTGCTCGACGGACATGATCAAGAGATCGCCGACGACCGAGACGTCGCCTTGGCCACCCGGGCAGACCACCGATGACAAGAGTTGTGGCCCGTCGTTGTCGCGCAGGCGATAGAGGTTGAAGCCATGGTAGCTGCCGACGACCATCACGTCGCCGCGAAACGCGAGGTCCGTGTTCGCGAACGACAAGAGCGGTGCGCGCGGGTCGCGATTGTTGTTGCCGCCGCCGCCTTCACCGTTACCCGAGGGCTCGTCCTTTTTTGCAGTGTCGGCCGCGGGCCTCTCGCCGGCCGCCGCGGCCGCGAGCGTCGCGAGCCGCTTCGGGGGCAGGTTGGCGGGATTCTTCGGATCGACGAACCCCGGCGGCTTCGGCAACGACGCGACCTTCGTGAGATTCAGGCTCGCCTCGCCGGCATCGGCGAAACCCGCCTTCAGCGTCGCGCGCGGATCGTTCGAGAGCCCGACCAGCAGCACGTTCATGCGCTCGATCTCGGCGTTCTGGTCGTTCGTGACGTCGCGCGTGAACTCGAACAGCGCAGGTTCGTATGCCGAGCCCGGCTGCGCGGTGAGGTCCGTGACCATCTCCACGGCGCCTTCGTGATGCTTGATCATGAGCGTCAGGAACAGGCGGTCGAAGTCCGTGCCGTTCGCGGCCGCGAGCGCGGCCACCTGCTCGGGTGTCGCCATGCCCTTCATGCCGCCTGTGTGGCCGGCGTGCGCCGCGTGATCCATCGCCGGATCCATCGCCGGCTCGTTGCGCTCCGCGAGCCAGTTCTGCATGAACTCGATCTCGTCCTTCTGCGAGGCTTCGATGCGGCCGGCCGCGTCGAGCAACTCCTTGCGGTTCGTGCGGTCCTTCACGAGCAAGGCCATCTCGAGAGCTTGCGCGTGGTGGGGAATCATCGCCTGCAGGAAGTGCACGTCGGCGCTCGTGTAGGCCGTGCGCGCCAACGCGATCGCCTCGTCGGGCCGCAGTGGGCGCGACGCGGCGCCCGGGGCGCCGGGATTCACGATCGGCGCCTGCGCGAGCGCGCCGCTCGCGAGCGCCGCGAGCGCGGCGCCGCTCAAGGGGCCTAGCAGCCCTCGGGCGCGGCGCGTAAATGGCGTGTTCGTCACAGACCCTCCCGCTCGAATTGCGCGTGCCGTTCCGCTAGGGTGCACGCAATGCCTCGCACTACTCAAGCCATCATCAGCCTCAACGTCGTCGTCCCCCGGCACGAGCGCGCCGATGACACTGATCGAGTTCAAAGGCGGTCCCGCGAAGAAGGCGCTGTCGGGACGCACGCAGGACCCGGGCACGGCGCTTTTGCAGCTCGTCGTGAAGGA
>Ga0315910_10004443_pt1 | contig 11733 bp, 11 predicted proteins | sample EdamamesoilMG_FD_204470 | JGI IMG/M metagenome (GOLD analysis project Ga0315910, IMG submission 204470) | Garden soil microbial communities collected in Santa Monica, California, United States - Edamame soil | ecosystem: Environmental > Terrestrial > Soil > Garden | place: USA: California...
AGAAGAGCGGCGCGCAACGCGTCACCGCCACCTGGTGGGCGGCGATCGGCGGCGCGCTCGCGGCATCGGTAGTTTGGGCCATGCTCTGGGTCATGCAGGCCGGCGCTCCCGACGAGACGCGCGTGGTGCTCGCGCTCAACGAAAGTCGTGACGTGCCACTGGTCATCGATTCGGAGCGCAATCTCGAAGGCGCGACGATCCGGTTGTACGTATCCGGAAGCGTGGCGCTGTCGGGCTACGAGGAGCAACACGAAATCGAATGGCTGACCACGCTCACGCGCGGCGCGAACCTGCTGTCGCTGCCCGTGGTCGCGCGCGAACCCGGCGAGGGCCTGGTGGTCGCGGAGATCGAACACGAGGGACGCAAACGTCGCGTGAGCGTCGCGATGCACGTCTCGGATGCCGGCCGCACGACGCTTGCGCCACGCACCGCCTCGAACGAGGATGACATCGCATGAACAGTGAAGGCATGATGCGCAGTGCGCGGCGCCTGATTACGATGCTGGCGCTCTTCGTCCCGGTGGCGTTCGCGCAGACGCCGCCCGCGCGTGATCGTGACGATCTCGACGTCACGATGCGCGTCATCGTGGATCCGAATGCCAAAGTACCCGACGAAATCGTGCGCAAGATCCAGTTGCCAAAGCCGGCAACACCAGCCACCTCGTCGGACAAGCAGAACGATAACGCAGCGCCGAAAGACGGCGGCAAGCCCAGCGACCCTGGTTCGCAGGGCAAGGGCCATGCTCCGGATGCTCGCGGCCAGGGCCGCGAGTTTGGCCAGCAGGTTTCCGAGGACGCCAAGCAGCGATCCGAGGAAGCACGGCAAAACCACGGCAAGCCTCCCGAAAAGCCACCCCGCGGCCCTCCGGATCAACCCAGGCCGGGTGGTTGAAGCGCCGCGTTACGCGGCGTTATTGCTATTCGTCGTCTTCGCTTCGCTGACCGGCGCACGCGCCGCGGCGGGCGATGCCGAGTCGCGCTTCGCCGAGGCCAATTCGGCATTCCAGGCCGGTGAATTCACGCGCGCGCTGCAGCTCTACGAACAGTGCGTGCAGCTCGGCATGCAGGGGCCCGCGGTACATTTCAACATCGGCGTCGCGGCTTACCGCGCGGGCGACTACGCGCGTGCCGAGAGCGCCTTCCGCGAAGTCGCGCGCACACCGGCGATGGCCCAGCTTGCGTACTACAACCTCGGACTCGTCGCGCTCAAGCGCGGTGACCAGAAGGCGGCGCGCGGCTGGTTCGACCGCGCGGCGCGCGATCCGGCGGACGAGACGCTCGCGGCGCTCGCCGCGCAGCGCCTCGAAGAGCTGCCGCAGCAGCGGGCGGGCTCGCCCTGGTCGTACTACGCGCGCGCCGGGATCGGCTACGACGACAACGTCGCGCTGCGTTCGGAGTCGATCGAAACCCCCGGCATCGGACAGGACGATTCCTTCGCCGAATTGCTGGTCGCCGGAAGTTATTCGTTCCTGCCATCGTGGCGCATCGATGGAGCGGCGGGCCTCATGCGTTACTCCGAGCTCGACGAGTTCGACCAGTCGGCGCTGTCGCTCGGCGTGGCGCGCGGCTTCGAGGTCGATTCGTGGTACTTCGAACTGGGCGGCTACGCGACGCAGCTTTCGCTCGGTGGCGCCGTCTACGAGCGTTCGGCCGCCGCGGTCGCGCAGGCGCGGCGAAACTTCGAAGGCTTCGGCACGTTGCGCGGGCAGCTGCGATGGTCATCCGTCGATGGCGACGGCGACTTCAGCGGACTCACCGGCTCACGCACCGAACTCGACGTGCAATACGACTGGGCCTGGAGGGCGCTGAATTTCTCCGCGCGCACCAGCACCGAGCTCAATGACAGCGAGGACGAAGTCTTCGCGTCGCGCTGGGTGGAAGTCGGCGGCGTGGCGCGCTGGGACGCGACGCCGCTGTGGTCATTCAGCGCGGATCTGCGCCTGCGACGCACGCGCCACCCCGATCAGCCCGAGGTGCAGGAGGGCTGGGATGACAATCGCCAGTCCTATCGGTTCGAAGCGACGCGCGTGCTGTGGAAGGGCGCGCAGCTCTGGCTGCGCTTTGGACACGAGCGCAATGCTTCGCCGGTCGATGCGTACGACTACGACCGCAACTGGGTGGCCGCTTCTCTCGAGGTCTGGCGTTGACGTCAGGCCGCCGGCTGGGCGCCGGCATTGCCGTTCAGTTTCGGAGACTCGATCGGCCGCCCCACGGTCATTGCCTTGGTGAATTCCTTGTCCATGGTACGCAGCGACGGCTCGGCTTCGACGCCCAGTGCCTCGACCAGGGTGGTCCAGAACGCGCGCGCGCCCACCGCCGCGGCAATGTCGAACACCTCGGCATCGGTGAAGCCGTGCTTCTTGAGCTCGGCGACATCGGAGGCGGCCACCGCGAACGGACCCCGCGCCACCTTGCGCGCGAAGGACATCATCGCCGCCTCCGCGGCGGTGAGCGACGCGGGCGAAGCGCCGCGCGCCATGAGCTGCACGTCTTCGGGCGAGAAGAACGCGGTCAATGCCTTGCCGTGCGCCAGGGAACACAAGGTGCTGCGCAGGGTGTGCGCGGCGGCGAACGTGATGAGCTCGAAGCGCCGCTTGTCCATGTGGCGCTTGATGCCGTTCTGCAACTGCGCCCAGAGCAGCATCAGCTCCGGCCGATGGCTGAACACCTTCGCGTAGTTGGGCACGAACCCCCAGAACGACTTCTGGCGCTCGTACATGGCGCGGATCTCGTCGTTGATCTCCGCATCCGGAATGGTCTCGATGAATGACATGAACGTTCCTTGTTTCAGAGGGCGTAACGGCTGATCTGCACGTATTCGCCGACGTTGGCGTAGTCGCCCGCGGCGCGTTGCGTGCGGAACTCGCGCCAGTTGATGGGCCGGTAGCGCGGCGGATGGCGCGCGTCGACGGTGGATGGCAGCGGCGCGTAGACCGTGCTGTACGCGGGGTTGAAGAAGAACGGCGCGCTGAAGCGGTCGTCGACCGGGTTGACCACCGCGCGATGCAGCGGCGCCACGTACCGGTCGTTCGACCACACCTGCGCGATGTCGCCCAGGTTCACCACCAGCGCGTCGCGGCGCGGCTCCACCCGCCACCAGCCACCGCGGTGGTACACCTCGAGGCCGGGCAAGTCCTGCAGCAGCAGCGTGACCACCCCGGAGTCAGTGTGCGGATTGACTCCGAGGTGGTCCGCCGGTGCCGGGCACTTGGGGTAATAGTTCAGGCGCAGGAAGCTGGTGTGCTGCGGGCGAAAATGCGCGTCGAGGGATTCCGCCGGCATGCCGAGATTGCGCGCCAGGATGCGCAGCAGCCGCAGCGAGAGCGCATCGCAGGCCGCGTAGAAGGCGTGCACGATGGGCTCGAACGCCGGCAATCCCGCCGGCCATTGCGGCTGCATCAGCTCGCCGTCCGCCGGGCCGTAGTCGTACACCTGCTTCCAGTCGCGCGTGTAACGCGTCAGCTCGCGATCGTAGAAACCCCACGGATTCTCCGCGGTGCGCGAGATGGCGAGCTTGGCCTCCAGCGGCGCGCCGAACAGCGCGCGCATCTGGCGGCGCAGTGCATCCATGAGGCGCACATCGATGCCGTGCCCGACGACCTGGAAGACGCCCCACTCCCGGCACGCCACGTCGATGGCGCGATGCGTGTGCGCGCGCTCGGCGTCGGCGATGTCGATGATCGGTGGTTGCAGCGACATGGTCGTCAGGCGCTCTTGCGCGGCTGCAGCCACTTCGGCAGGAGCGTGTACGGATCGATGTTGGCTTCGCGGTCATAACTCACGCCGAAGGCATCGAGTTTTTTCTGCAACGAGCCATTGCGCCAGGCATCGAACAGGTCGGTCGCACCACCGATGTGTTCGCCACCGATGAACACCTGCGGCAGGGTCTTGGCGCCGGTGCAGTCCGCGAGCACCGCGCGGATGCGGCCGCCCAGGTCGTCGTTCTGGTACTCGACCGAATCCACGTCGACACTGCGGTACGCGATGCCGAGCCGCGCGAAGAACTTGCGCACCGACCAGCAGAACTCGCACCACTCGAGCGCGAACATCACCGCCGAATCGGTGTCGATGATTTCCGCGACCTGGCGCGCCGCGGCGGGATCGATGGCCGGCGGCTTTTCCGCCACCGCGGGCAATGCCGCGGGCGCCGGGGTCGGCGCGTCGAAGCGATACGACGGCGTCGAGCGCGACACCGCCCACTCCTCCGCCGTCATCTCCTCGCCGATGCCCTCGAACAGCGGGGTAGATAGATAACGCTCGCCGGTGTCGGGCAGCATGCAGACGATGTTCGTGCCCGGCTTCGCGCGGCGCGCGATCTCCAGTGCGGCGGCCAGCGTGGCGCCGCTCGAGGTGCCGGCGAAGATGCCTTCCTTGCGGGCGAGCTCGCGCGACAGGCGCAGCGCCTCCGTACCGGCCACCGGGATGATCTCGTCGACCAGCCCGGCGGCCACGGCTTCTTCCGTCAGCTTCGAAATGAAATCCGGCGACCAGCCCTGCATGAGATGCGGGCGGAAGCGCGGGTGACTGCCCGTGGGGCGGCCCGCGGCGTCACGCGGCTGCGGCACGCGGCTGCCGAGCACCGGCGAGTTGTCGGGTTCGGCCGCGATGACCCGGGTCTCCGCGCGTTCCTGCTTGAGCGCGCGCGCGACGCCCTTGAGCGTGCCACCGGTGCCGAAGCCGGTGACGAAGTAGTCGATGGTCTTGTCGGAGAAATCACGCAGGATCTCCTGTGCGGTGGTGCGCGAGTGCACGTCCGCGTTCGCCTGGTTCTCGAACTGCCGGCACAGGAACCAGCCGTGCGTGTTGGCGAGCTCGACGGCCTTGGCGAGCATGCCGCTGCCCTTCTCGGAGGCGGGTGTGAGCACCACCTTCGCGCCGAGGAAGCGCAGCAGCTTGCGGCGCTCGACGCTGAAACTTTCGGCCATGGTCACCACGAGTGGATAGCCCTTCTGCGCGCACACCATGGCGAGCCCGATGCCGGTGTTGCCGCTGGTGGCCTCGATGACCGTCTGTCCGGGCTTGAGCGCGCCGCTGCGCTCGGCGTCTTCGATCACCGCGCGGGCCATGCGGTCCTTGACCGAGCCCATGGGGTTGAAGGATTCCACCTTGACGTACACGTTGACGCCGGCGGGCGCGAGCTTGTTGAGCTTGACCACCGGGGTGTTGCCGATGGTTTCGAGAATATTGGAGAAACGGGGCATGAAAGACCTCCTTGAGTGGGCGGATCGTGGGCCCCGGGCGTGGGTTTGAGCGTGGGAATCGCCGTGGAAAATTCAATTTCCACGCCCCTTCCCACGCCGGGTTCAACGCTCACCGGTCATCGTTGCGCTTCTGACCCCTGAATCCCCCCATCTAGAGGAGCAACTCGAATGAAAATGACCACCCCCGTCGACAACGGCGTGAACGTCGAAGCCCTGCTGGGCGCCCGCAAGGCGCTGACCGATGCGCCGGAAGCGGCCCAATTCAAGTGGCGCGCCACCTGCAGCTGGGTCAACGGCACGCACAGCCGCTCGTCGGTTTCGAGCTTTTACGGCCTGGGCAGCGAGCAGGCGCACAAGACCGAGTTCAAGTACGACGCCGACCACCCGGCGATCTTCGCCTCCGAGGACAAGGGCGCGACGCCGGTCGAGTACGTGCTCGTCGGCCTCGCCTCGTGCCTCACGGCCGGCATTGCTGCGGTCGCACAGAACCGCAAGATCCAGCTGCGCTCGGTGAAGGCCACGCTCGAAGCGGGCATGGACCTGGCGGGCATCCTCGGCATCGACAGCGAGGTGCGCAATGGATTCAACGGCATCAAGGTGACCTTTGAAATCGACGCCGACGCCACGCGCGATGAGATCAACGCGCTGGTGGCGCAGTCGCAGCGGCGTTCGGCCGTGTTCGACATCGTCACCAACCCGACGAACGTGACCGTCGAAGTGAAATGACCCGCGGAGCACGCGGCGCCGGCGCCACTGACGTCATCGTCATTGGCGCCGGCCACTCGGGCCTGGCGATGAGTGCGTTCCTGTCGGCGCACTCCGTCGACCACGTGGTGCTCGAGCGCGGCGAAGTCGCGAACTCGTGGCGGCACGAGCGCTGGGACTCGCTGCGGCTGCTCACGCCCAACTGGCAGAGCCGGCTGCCTGACTACTGCTACGAGGGCGCCGATCCCGACGGCTTCATGACCATGCCGGAGGTGATCGGGTTCATCACGCGATATGCCGGGTTCATCGGCGCGCCGGTGCGGACCGGGACGACCGTGCGCTCGGTGCGCCAGGAAGCCGCGGGCTTCCGCGTGGCGACCGATCGGCGGGAGTGGTGCTGCCGCGCGGTGGTGATGGCGAATGGCGCGCATGGAATCGCGCATGTGCCGGCGCTGGCGTCTGCGTTGCCGGGGTCGGTGCGTTCGCTGACCGCGAAAGAGTATCGGCGTCCCGGGCAGCTGGATGAGGGCGGCGTGCTCGTCGTGGGCGCATCGGCGACGGGTGTGCAACTGGCGGAAGAGCTTCGCGCTTGCGGCCGCGAGGTGACGCTCGCGGTGGGTGAACACATCCGCATGCCGCGCGTGTATCGCGGGCGCGATGTGCAGTGGTGGTTGAACGCGGCGGGCATCCTCGATCAGCGCTTTGACGAGGTCGATGACCTGGTGCGCGCGCGGCGCATTCCGTCACCGCAGCTCGCGGGTTCGTGCGGGCGGAGCTCGCTCGACCTGAACGCGTTGACGGATCGGGGCGTGAACATCGTCGGGCGATTGGTGGGAATCGGCGACGGCAGGGCGCAGTTCTCCGGCACGCTGCGCAATGAATGCACGATGGCGGATCTCAAGCAGGCGCGCATGCTGGATGCTTTCGATGCGCTCGCCCGGAGGAGCGGTTTTGCGGCGCCGCTGGACGAGCCGATGCGCTTCGCGCCCACGCGCGTGCCGGAGATGCCGCGCCTGGTGCTCGATTTCGAACGCGAACGGATCCGCACCGTGATCTGGGCCACCGGCTTTCGCCCGGACTTCTCCTGGCTGCAGGCGCCGGTGTTCGACCCCAAGGGACGGCTGCGCCACCACGGCGGCATCGTCGCGCCCGGGCTGTACGTGCTGGGCCTCAACTTCATGCGGCGCCGCAAGTCGAGCTTCATACACGGCGCCGAGGACGATGTCCGCGAGCTGGGGGCGCATCTGCTGGGTTCGGTTCGGGATCCGCGCGCAGTTGTTCACCTGAAAGCGAATGCCGCCGTCTTCAGACCCGGTGTATAGCGGCCGACTATCTCGCCGCTGCCATCTCGAGAACAATGCCGGATTCTTGTCCCGGCACCGTCTTCGGCATTGTCAGGGAGGCGGCGAGTTCGCGCAGCAGCTTCGCGCCGTCGCCGCGCCAGGCGCTGCCGTGCATGACGGCGAGCGTGGTGGGGTGTTCGCGCGCGAGGCGTTGGAGTTGCGCGGCGGTTTGCGGAGCGTGCGCGTAGTAGTCCATCGGTCCGCGGAAGGCTTCGCTGGGCCCGAGGATGTCGCTCTCCGTGAGCGCGACCTCACCGCTGCCGCCCTGCGTGAACAGGTCGCCGCAGAAGAATGTGCGCGTGGTGATATCCATCATCAGCCCGCATTCCCAGGAATGCGGCACATGCGGCGTATCGAACCACTTCATCGTGCGGCTGCCGATCGACAGCTCCTCGCCGTCCGCCAGCGCACGCGGCGCGCGCTCGGCGAAGTCGCCGATGGCCACCATCGCGGCCACCTGGCTGCACAGCGGCACCGCCCGCGGCGCGGCGCGCAGGAACTCGTTCAGCGCGCCGCATTCGTCGGCCTCGAAGTGCGACAGCGCGAGGTAACGCAACTTCTCCAGCGGCAGCACCGCGCGCACCGCTTCGCTCACCAGCGGAAACAGTGCACGCTGGCCGGTATGGAACATCAGCGGCTCGTCGTCGACCACCAGGTACTGGTTGAAGTTGAACTGGCCGGCGCCGCCCGGCAGCGCCACCGGCGTGTTGATCCGGTAGATGCCCTTCCCGATCTCCTGGATGTTCGTGCCGGACTGCGAATTGGTGATCATGAAACCTCCCTTGATTGGCCAGTATGTGTAACGAACGCCCGGGTCGTTACACCTGCTGTGCATGAGATTGGAGAGCCTCTATGCTCGCGGCGTGCCGGTCACCGCAACAACCGCTGACGACCCGGCCGCGCAGCTCGCGCGGCGGATCCTGCAGGCGACCCCGGGCGGTGACGCGCAGGCCGAGGCGGAGTTCTGCCGCCAGTTCGCCCCGCGCATCCGGCTCTTCGGCCTGAAGCGCCTGCGCAGCGAGGCCGCCGCGGCCGACCTGGTGCAGGACGTGCTCTTGCTGGTGCTGCAGAAACTGCGCGCCGGCGCGGTGCGCGAGCCCGAGCGCATCGCCTCCTTCGTGCTGGGCACCGCGCGCCAGCTGTGTATCGATACCCGCCGCAACGGCGGCCGCCGCGAGCGCCTGCTCGACACCTTTTCCCTGGATCTCGAGCCCGACGACACATCCGACTCGCACGAACTCGACGCCGCCCGCCTGCAGCACTGCCTGCAAGCCCTGCCCGAGCGAGAGCGCGCGGTCATCATCATGAGCTTCTACGACGACTGTCCCGCCGAGACGCTGGGCGCGCAGATGGGCGTGAAGAGCGGCAACGTGCGGGTGATCCGCCATCGCGGACTCAAACATCTGCGGGATTGCCTGGAAGGATCCGGAGGTGCGCAATGACGCCACACCTGCACGACGCCGAACTCGACTCGCGATTGTGGTCATGGTGGCTGGATGAACTCGACGAGGCCCAGGCCAGCGAAGTCGAAGAAGACCTGTTCGCCTGCGGCGACTGCGCCGCGCGCCTGCGCGAGTTGCTGGAGCTGCGCGATTCGGTCCGCAACGCGCTGCGCGACAGCCGGTTCGCCTCCGTGGTTACGCCGGCATTCGTGCGACGCCTGCAGGCCTCGGGCCTGCGCCTGCGCGAGTACCACCTGCAACCCGGCGAAAGCGTGCCGTGCACCATCGCGCCCGCCGACGACTTCGTCGTTTCCCACCTGCACGCGCCGCTCGAGGGTGTGCGGCAGGTGGACCTGGTCTACGACGACGGCCACACGCAGCATCGCGCGCCGCACCTGCCCTTCGACGCCGCGGCCAACGAGGTCACCGTGATCCCGCCGGTCGCGATGTTGCGCAGCCTGGGCACCGCCACGCACCGCATGCGGCTGTTAGCGGTGACGCCTTCTTCCGAGCGCCTGCTGGGCGAGTACACCTTCAACCACGAGCGCTGGTCTCCGGGATAGACTCCGGCCTCAATGGCAGGGTTCTACGGCACGGATCTCGTCGGCGAGGAATTCATTCCCGCGAACCCACGCGCCGGGCTGGTCATCGTGCATGGCATGGCCGAACATCGCGGTCGCTACGCCGACGCGGTGGGCCGCCTCACGCAACACTCCCTCGCCTGCTTCACCTTCGATCTGCGCGGCCACGGCGAATCGCCGGGCGATCGCGCCGACATCGATTCCTTCCAGACCTACGTCGATGACCTGTTGAAGATCCGCGCGGGCATCGAACACGGCCATCCCCAGCTGCCGCTGTTCATCTGGGCGCACAGCCTCGGCACCGTCGTCGCCATCCGCTGCGTGGAGCAACGGGGCGAACACCTGCGCGGCGTCATCACCTCGGGCTGCCCGATCGCGGCCTTCCAGCGTGTTCCTTCGCCGCTGCGCAGTGCGCTGGTGGCGCTGTGCACGCCCTTCTCCTCGGTCCACGTGAGTCCCGGCCTCGGCGCCGAGCAGCTGTCGCATTCGCGCGAAGTGCAGCAACGCTACGTCGCGGACCCCCATATACCCGGCAAGGTAACGGTTCGCTTACTGATAGAGCTCGAAAGCGCCTGCCGCGCGTCAATCGACGAGGCCGGATCCATCGTCGTGCCGTGGCTGGCGATGCACGGCGCCGCCGACCACATTGCGCCGCCGCAGGGTTCGGAGCAGTTAGTCGCCGCGCTCGGCTCGACGGACAAGACGCTGGAGCTCTTTGCGGGAATGCGTCACGAAGTGCACAACGAGATCGAGCCGACACCTACCGAGTTCTACGCGCGGATGCTCCACTGGATCGAGGGACATCTCGCCTAGCGCGCACGGAGGGTCTCATGCGCAACACCCGTCACGGAGCGACGCTCGCACTTCTCGCGACCCTCGCATGCAGCAGCACGCCCGGCGGAACGCCGCCGGCGCAGGACGATCTGGCCTACATCCAGCCCAAGAAGTACTGCACGCACCCGCTGGTCACGGTCGGCATCCCGAACGAATACGCCAACACGCCCACCGGCGAGTTCCGCTACGAGAATCGCGGCAAGAGCAGGAACCAGGTCTGCGCCGTGGTCGCCTTCGGCACGGCCTATCAACTCGTGAGCTGGCTGGAAAACGGTTCGGTGCAATCCGCGGTGCTCTCCGACTTCGCGGTGTCGGTGATGCGCGCCGATGCGCCGCAGCGCTTCGACGAGGAATTCGAGCAGTTCCCGGTGAACACGCTGCTCACCCTGCCGCCGAAGGAGCGCCGCATGCTCCTGAGCAGCGGCACCGGGGCGCCCGAGCTTCAGCCCGACACGCGGCTCGACGATTTCCTGACCGCGGTCAAGCGCGGCAAGATCGACCAGACCATCCTGCTTCCCTCGCACCTTTCCCCGGCGGTGCCTTTCCTGATCCGCTACGCGACGCTCTGGGCGGACGAGGCCGGCCTCGAGTCCGAACGGCGCGAGATCTTCTACAAGGCGCTGCTGCGCTCGATCCGCTTCGGCGACCCGGTGAAGGCCGGGTCGAAGAGCGCGAGCACCCCGCGCACGACACTGCAGCTCGTCGACGAAGCGCTCGACACCGGCGCCGGCAAGCGGCCCACGCCGCTCAACGAGCTCAAGGGCCTGGGCCTGAAACTCGTGCTCGGCGATACGCTGGTGGTGCGCAAGCGCGTGCTGCTCGCCGATCGCGACCTGCGCCTGGTCGTGGAGGGCGCGAAGCTCCGCGCGAAGAACCCGCCGGACAACAAGCCCGGCGCCGCGGCGGATGAGCCCGTGGCGCTGTTCGCGGCCACGGCCATCGAGGAGAACGCGCTCAGCCCGGAGCTGAAGCGCTTTCGCGACGTCAACTACCGCAGCGTGCAATTCAGCAACGTCACGCAGCGGCACTTCCGCTTCACCATCGAAGAGTTGTGGACGCTGCTGCAGCGTACGGATGCGGAAGTTCCGGCCCGGCAGGCCGGGCGCATCGCCCTCGTGCTCACCGGCGGCGGCGTCAAGGCCGCCTACCAGACGCGCATGATCGATTATCTCTACGACCAGCAGCGCCTGGTCAGTCCCGACGAGCCGGCGCCGAAGGAGTCGTGGTCGCAGAAGGTGCAGTACGTCATCGGCACTTCGGGAGGTGCGCTGCTGGGCGTCTTCGTGGCCGCCATGGACCCTGAATTCAACCAGGCGCGCTCGAAGTTCGAGGACCGGCGGCTCACGGCCATCCTGTGGAAGGAACCGGGCGGTGGCATCCGTTCCTACGACGTGTTCCCGTTCGTCGACATGATGCGCTACGCCAGCTTCATCATGGCGCTGGTCGTGGTGTGGATCGTCTCGGCGATGATGCTCGCGGTGTTCCGCTCGAACTACCCGCAGGTCAAGCGCTTCGACCACTCCAACGACTCCTTCTTCGGCCGGCGCGCGCGCGCCTGGCGCGAGAGCTGGCCGTGGATCCTGGTCATGCTCATCGCGCCGATCGCCATCCTGAGAGTGGCCAGCGT
>Ga0315910_10004444_pt1 | contig 11730 bp, 14 predicted proteins | sample EdamamesoilMG_FD_204470 | JGI IMG/M metagenome (GOLD analysis project Ga0315910, IMG submission 204470) | Garden soil microbial communities collected in Santa Monica, California, United States - Edamame soil | ecosystem: Environmental > Terrestrial > Soil > Garden | place: USA: California...
GGCCCACCCTACTTCTTGCGGTACTTGCCCCAGAGCTCGTCCAGCCGCGAGTAGCGGCCGCAGCCGGTGGAGTAGTAGCGGTAGCGCACCGGATTCTTCAGGTGGTAGTCCTGGTGGTAGTCCTCGGCCTTCCAGAACTCGCCGGCCGGCTCGATCGGCGTGACGATCTTCTCGCGGAACGGCTTGTCCTTCTCCCACCGGGCCTTCGACGCCTCGGCCAGCCGCTTTTGCTCGGCGTCGTGCGTGAAGATGCCCGGGCGGTACTGCGAGCCGCGGTCGCAGAACTGCCGGTCCATGGTCGTCGGGTCGTGGTTGAGCCAGAACACCTCGAGCAGCTTCTCGTAGCTGACCTTGGCCGGGTCGTAGGTCACCTGCAGCACTTCCGTGTGCCCGGTGACGCCGGCGGACACCTGTTCATAGGTGGGATTCTTCACCTTGCCGCCCATGTAGCCGGAGACGGTCGCCGTCACGCCGGACAGCTTGTCGAAGGCCTCCTCGGTGCACCAGAAGCAGCCCGCGGCGAACGTGGCCTTCGCCAGGGTTTGCGCCGGCGCCGCGGCGGGCAGGAGCAGGGCAAGGACGAGCAGCAGTCGAATCATCGGGAAACCTCCTGTCAGCGTTTCAACGCGGCGGGCGAGATGAGCACGCCGAACTGCTCGCACCAGATCACCACGCTTTCGAACTTCGCCAAATCCACGCCGGCGGGCACCGGGTAGTTCTGGCCGCCCTTGAAGGCCTTCAGGCGGCCGAGGTCGACGTACATGGTGCGCGCCACGTTGGTGCTGGGCACCACGTTCTTCTCCGGCACCAGGTAGACGTGGAACTTGGGGCCCGGCCCGACCTCGAAGTCCGGCTCCAGGTACAGCACGCCCTCGTAGACGGTGACCTTGCCCTTGCCATAGTGGATCGGGTCGGCGGGATTGGCGTGGATGAACTCGCCGCGCGCCAGCACCTTGCCGGTCGCCGGCGACTGCACCTTCTCCTGCGCCACGATGTCGGCGAGGAACAGGTAGGGGTAGGCGAAGATCCCGAGCGCGAAGCCGGCGGCCACGCCGCAGGCACCGCCGACGACGAACAGCAGGGCGGAACGCAGGAAGGAGGCCATCCTCAGGCGCCGATCACCACGGAAGTCATCGAAATGGAAGTCATGACCTGTTCGTTCAGGTAAGTCGCGCGCTCGCCTTTTTCCTGACAGGCCAGCGCGTAGAGCAGCGGCAGGTAGTGCTCGGGCGTCGGGATCGCCATGCGCGCATCGGCGCCCAGCGCCGGATAGTCGGCGAGCGCCTGGTGGTCGCCGGCGTCGATGCGCTTGCGTACTTCGGCGTCAAAGCGCAGCGCCCAGTCGTAGGGCTTGCCGTCGCCGGACCGCCACACGGCGAGGTTGTGCACGATGTTGCCGCTGCCGAGGATCAGGACGCCTTCGTCTCGCAGCGGCGCGAGCTTCCTTCCCAGCGCATAGTGGAAGGCGCCCGGCTGCGAGGTATCCAGGCTCAGTTGCACCACCGGCACGTCAGCTCGCGGGTACATGGCGATCAGGACGCCCCAGGCGCCGTGGTCCAGCCCTCGCTCCGTATCGAGCCGGGCTCCTGCCAGCTCGGCCGCGCGACGGGCGAGGGTGGCATCGCCGGGGGCGGGGTACTGCACGTCGAACAGCGCCTGCGGAAAGCCGTAGAAGTCGTGGATGGTTCCGGGCTGGGCGGCGGCGCTGGTGCGCACGCCGCGCGTTTCCCAGTGCGCCGAGACGCACAGCACCGCCCTGGGCCGCGGCAGGCGCTGGCCCAGCGCCGTCCAGTTACGGTGAAAGCCGTTGTCCTCTATCGCGTTCATCGGGCTGCCGTGCCCGAGGAACAGCGCCGGCATGCGCATCGCGGCGCTACTCGACCTTGGCCTTGGCGCGCAGGTCCCGGATCAGGAATTCCACCTTCTGGCGCGTCAGCCGCTGCTGGATCTGGGGCTTGACCTGCGCGAGCGGCGGGAAGGCCACCGCGCGCGAATCCTCCAGCAGGATGACGTGGAAGCCGAACCGGGTCTGCACCGGCTCGCTGGTGATCTGGCCCTTTTGCAGCTTGACCATCGCGTCGCCGAAGGCCTTGTCGAAGGTGGCCGGCACGTTCCAGTCGAGGTCGCCGCCGCGGTCGCGCGTGCCCTCGTCCTTGGAGCGCTTCCTCGCCACGTCTTCGAACTTGGTACCCTTCTTCAGCTCGGCAATTACCTTGCGCGCGTCGTCGTCCGTATCCACCAGGATGTGGCGCGCGCGGTACTCGGTGCTGCCGGTCTGCGCCTGCGCCCGGTCGTACTCCTTCTGCACTTCCTCGTCGGTCGCGGCGTGGTTGCGCAGGTAGTCATTGAGGAAGGCGCCGACCACCACCTCCTGGCGCGCCATCTCGAGCTGCAGCTGCACTTCCGGCTTCTTCGCAGTGCCGGCGCGCGCCGCTTCCTGCGCCAGCAGCTCGCGGTTGATCAGGTCGTCGCGCACCGCGCTGCGCGTCTGTTCGTTGTCCTGGGCGCCGCGCGCGGCCTGCTGGCGGACCATGAAATCCTGGCGCGCGCGGGAAATGGCCACGCCGTTCACGGTCGCCACCGGCCCGGTGGCGGCGGGTTTGGCCGGCGCCTTGGCCGCCGGCTTGGCGGCCGGTTTCGCGGCGGGGTCCTGCGCCTGCGCGGCGCAGGCGAACGCCGCGGCGGCGGCGAGGGCGAGCATGCGGTTTGTCATCGAACTTCCTTTTCGTCAGGGGCGCGCGCGGTGATCGCGAGCGCGTGGATGGGGTGCTGCATCAGGTCGCCCAGCGCTTTGTATACCATGCGATGGCGCGCGACGGTGGGCACGCCCGCGAAGGCCGGCGCGACGATGGTCAGGCGCCAATGCGTGCCGCCGCCGGCCTGGTAGCCGGCATGGCCGCGGTGTGCTTCGCTCTCGTCCAGCAGCTCGAGCCGCTCGGGCTGCAGCGCGCCCAGTCGCGCGCGGATCTGCTCCGCGACGCTCAAGGCTTGTCGTCCACGTAGCGCGCGAGGACCAGGCCCTGCGCCAGCACGAACAGCAGCATCAGGCCCATGCCGCCGAACAGCTTGAAGTTGACCCAGGCGCCCTCCGAAAAGTTGTAGGCGACGTAGAGGTTGGCGACGCCCATGAAGGCGAAGAACGCGGCCCAGCTCCAGTTGAGCCGCCCCCACACGGGCTCGGGCAGCGTGATCTGCTTGGACATCATGGCCTTGATCAGGTTCCGGCCGGCGAGGGCGCTCCCGGCGAGCACGGCGGCGAACAGCCAGTAGAGCACCGTCGGCTTCCACTGGATGAAGGTCTTGTCGCGCAGGGCGAGGGTGAGGCCGCCGAACACCACGATGATCGCGAGGCTGGCCCACAGCATCGGCTCGATCTTCCTGCCGCGCAGCGCCAGCCAGCCGATCTGCGCGATGCTCGCCGCGATCGCCACGCCGGTGGCGACGTAGATGTCCCACACCTGGAAGGCGGCGAAGAACAGGATGACCGGGAACAGGTCGAACAGGAACTTCATGGCAGGGGCGCGATTCTACCGCAAGCGGCGCGCTCTACTTCCAGCCGCCGAGGACCCGTTTGGACGCTTCGTTGAGCGGGCGGATGAGCAGTCCGGTGGTGGACACGTTGATCGCATACTGCGCGCCGTCGCCCATCGGCGCATAGGCCGCGCTGCCGTAGAGGGCGTCGGCAAGCGGCAACCAGCGTTGCTGGTCCTTCAGCAGGGCCCACAGGTCGAAGGCGGCGTCGGTGGACAGCGCATGCACCGTGCGCGGCGCGCTCTTCTCCAGCGCGATGTCGGCGTAGCGGCCCGACACGCGCTCGAAGCGATACAGCGTGTCCAGGCCGAGGAGGGTGCCCATCCCTTTCCACTTCAGCACGCGCGCGTCGATCTGCCATTCGTCGCCGCGGATCTCGTAGCGGCGCGCCGGCGCCGACTGCAGGACCAGGATCAGCTCGTAGCGCTTGGGGCCGAGCGCGCGGAAGATCGCTCGCGCCGCTTCCTGCTCCTCGGTCATGCGCGCATAGGTGTGCAGGCTGGCTGCCACCATTGCGCCCGCAGTGCCCAGGGCCGCGACCACGGCGGCCAGCACGAGGTAGACCACGCCGCTCTGGATGCGCCAGTCGCGCAGGCGCCGCACCGCTTCGATGAGGCACAGCAGCGCGATGACGGCGCCGAGGCCGCCGATGAGGAGCATCACGGTGGTGGGGTCGAGCGCTGCGATCCAGGCGGGCATGGGACTCTCCTAGCGCAGCAGGCCGCGCTTGGCGTGCCAGTCGGCGATGGATTCCACCGGGTACCGGCGAAAACGCTTGTCGCGGCTGCCCTTGGGCAACACGACCCAGTCGGTTTTGTAGTCCAGCATGATGTGCTGGCGCTCCCTCGCCACGGGCAGGGGCGTGTCGATCGCGGAAGCGAAGGGGTAGACCGCCTCGGACCAGCGCCGGTCCCAGACCCACAGCGCGCTGCCGCACTTCGGGCAGAAGTGGCGCTGGCCGCCGCCGCGCATGGCGCGGTAGATCTTCGTCTTTCCTTTGACCCTGAGCGTAGCCGCCTTGCCCATGACGTTGATGGCGTAGCCGCCGCCGCCCGCTGTCTTGCGGCAGATCGAGCAGTAGCAGTGCATGTACGGAGTCGGTGTGGCGGAGCGGACGGAGAAGCGCACGGCCTTGCAGTGGCAGGAGCCCTTGAGCAGCATGCTCCCACTATACCTTCGCTTAGCGCGCGGTTTTGCGCCAGGCGTCCAGCGTCAGCAGCTTGCCGCCGGGGCCGGCCACCATGACGCGGTCGCCGCCCGGGGTGACGTAGAAGGTGTTCCAGGTTTCGCTGCCGGCGCGCGCTTCCACGGGCCAATAGCAGACATTGCCGTGGCGCCTTGGCGCGTCGATCGATAGCACGTACTTCACGGCCGTCGACTTCGCCTGCTCGCGCTCCCAGGCCTCCGTCTCCGCCAGGTGCTTGACCCTGGTCACGGCGCCGCGCATGGGCGCGCCGCCCTCTTCGGGCAGGCTGCATTCGGCGCCATTTGCGAACCAGGGGGCCGCCAGCAGCGCAAGCGCAGCGCCGAATGCCTTAAGCTGCCTCGCCATGAGCGCGATTCTATCGCCCCGCCTCGCCATTCCGCTGCTGATGTTCCTCTCCAGCGTGTTCGCGGCCAACCATGTCGCTGCGCGGCTCGCGTTCGACCATGGCACGAGCGTCGCAGCGGCGGTGGCCGTCCGTTCGATTACCACCGCGCTGGTGATGGTGGTGCTGCTGCGCCTGGCGTCGGTCAGTTTTGCGCTGCCACGCGCCACGCTCGCGCGCGGCCTGGGCATCGGGGTGCTGGTGGCGATCCAGAGTTTCTGCCTGTACTCCTCGGTGGCGATCATTCCCGTGGCGCTCTCGCTCCTCGCCTTCAACACCTTCCCCATGTTGTTGGTGCTGCTCAGCTGGGCGCTGAACGGAGAGTTCCCGGGGCGGCGCGCGCTGGTGGCGATGCCGCTGGCCCTGTTCGGGCTCGTGCTGGCGCTGGACATCCTCGGCACGCTCGAGGCGATGGCGGGGCGCTGGGCCGAGATCGGCGCGGGCGTCGGCTGGGCGCTGGGCGCGGCGGCGACGTTCGCCTCGGCGTTGTTCTTCACAACGCGCCACCTGAAGGCCGTGGACGGCCGCATGCGCACGCTGCTCACCATGGGAACGACCGGAGTCCTGGTGGGGCTCGCCGGGGCGGCGAGCGGGTCGCTTGCCCTGCCGGTCGACGGTACAGGCTGGACAGGACTGGTGCTGCTGACCTTGCTCTACGGCACCGCGATCACTTCCATCTTCACCGTGGTGCCGCGGCTGGGCGCCGCGGCCAATACCGCGGCGCTCAACTTCGAGCCCATCGCCGCGCTGATCCTGGCCTGGGCGATCCTCGGGCAGGCGGTCGCGCCGCTGCAACTGCTCGGCGCGCTGATCGTGGTCGGCGCCGTGATCCTCATCGGCACCAAGCGGCACTGATCAGGACAACTTCACGTACTCGTATTCCACCGGCAGGTTGTTGATGCCGCGCTCCGGCGGCGCGATCCAGCCGGCCATCTTCCCGGGCTCCACCACGCGCTGCATGAGCGAGCGCACGAACGCGCGGTCGGCCTCCGTTGGCAGCCATTCCCCGATGCGCCGGTCGAACTCTTCGCGGGAAATGAGCTTTCCCTCCGGCGTGACGGGCTGGTTGACCCAGGAGCCGATCGAGCGGCGAAAGCGCGTGGAGGGCAGGGCGAGCCGGAAGGCGTGGCCGGCGCGCTCGATCTGGCGGTTCCAGCGCTTCAACCCGATCTCGCAATCCTTGAGGTAGGACTCGCGCATCACCTCGTTGAGCGCGTTGAGCATCGGCACGTCCTGCACGCCGTCCGGCGTATCCAGCTTGAGCTGCTTGTCGCGCAGCACGTGGTCCTCGTACTGCGACTCGTCGGGCCGGCCCTTCAGGCCGTTGGCGAAGTTGGACGCGGCGTTGGAGGAGATCTCCGAGCCGAAGAGGTCGAGCGACGAGGAGCACCAGAAATTGAGGTACTTCTGCAGCAGCGCCAGGTCCACGGCGCCGGCGGCGCGCACCCTGGCCGCATCATCGGTGCCGAGTTCCTTCATCACTTCGAGCGTGCGCTTCACCACGCGCGCAAGGCCGGTCTCGCCGACGAACATGTGGTGCGCTTCCTCGGTGAGCATGAAGCGGCAGGTGCGCGACAGCGGGTCGAAGGCCGACTCGGCGAGGCTTTTCAGCTGGTACTTGCCGTCGCGATCGGTGAAGTAGGTGAAGCAGTACAGCGACAGCCAGTCCGAGATCGGCTCGTTGAAGGTGGTGAGGATGCGCGGCTTGTCGGCGTCGCCCGAGTGGCGCGCCAGCAGTTCCTCGGCTTCCTCGCGCCCGTCGCGGCCGAAGTAGGCGTGCAGCAGGTACACCATGGCCCACAGGTGGCGGCCTTCCTCGACGTTGATCTGGAACAGGTTGCGCAGGTCGTAGAGGGAAGGGCAGGTGTGGCCGAGCAGCCGCTGCTGCTCCACGGAGGCGGGCTCGGTGTCGCCCTGCGTGACGATGAGTCGGCGCAGCGTGGAGCGGAACTCGCCGGGCACCTGCTGCCAGACGGGCCGGCCCATGCTGTCGCCGAAGCCGATCGTGCGCTCGCTCTGCTGGTCGGCGAGGAAGATGCCCCAGCGGTAGTCCGGCATCTTCACCGTGCCGTAGGTGGCCCAGCCGTCGGCGTCCACGGACGTGGCGGTGCGCAGGTAGACGTCGGCGCCCTGGAAGTCCGTCGGCCCCATGCCCTTCCACCAGTCGAGGAAGTGCGGCTGCCAGTGCTCCAGCGCGCGCTGCAGCGTGCGGTCGTTGGCCAGGTTGATGTTGTTGGGTATCTTCTCGCTGTAGTTGATGCCGGACATGGCTACACCCGCTCCCGGTTGAATTTCGCTTTCGCCCCGGTGCCGTACACCTTGAGCGCGCCCTGCTCGCCGACGGCGTTGGGGCGGATGAAGATCCAGTTCTGCCAGGCCGACAGGCGCCCGAAGACGCGCGTCAGCATGCTTTCCTTGCCGGTGAAGCGCAGGCTCGCCTCCATGCCCGTGAGCGCATCGGGCGACAGGCTCGCGCGCTCTTCCACGGCGAGGCGCACCTCGTCCTCCCAGTCGATGTCGTCGGGCGTGGCCGTCACCAGGCCGAGCTTGCCTGCGGCCTGCGCGTCGTAGGCCTTGCCGCGCTCCAGCGGCGGCACGGCGCCGCAGTAGCGGGTGCTCAGGCGCGTCTCGCCGCTCACGGTCGGGTAGGTGCCGAAATTGAGCGGGGAGAGGGTGAGGGTGGCGCCGTTGTCCGCGTCCAGCATGAAGCTGCGGTCGGCGGCGAGCGCCAGCTCCAGCAGCGTGCCGGCAAAGCACGAGCCCGGCTCGATCACGGCGAAGATCGAGCGCGAGGAAACGTCCAGCCGCGCCAGCGTGCGGCGCAGGTAGCCGACGGTCTCGCGCACGAACCAGTCGGCGGCGTTCTTCTCCAGCAGCGCGTCCAGTTCCAGCACTTTCGCCGGGTCGCCGCGGGTCTTGAGGATCCACAGGCCGATGTCGAGCTGGTTGTGGCGCAAGTCGAGCAGGGCGCGGTCGAGTTCCCGCGCCAGGCGCAGCGGGTACCAGTCGGCGCTGCGCTCCAGGGCAACCCGGTCGGGGCCCTGCACGGTGATCTCGGCCGTGCCGGTCGCCGGGTCGACTTTCACCTGCACGAGCCGGCTCTCGCCCAGCGGCGTGAGCGCCACGCCCTCGCCGCCGGGTCGGTCGGAGGCCTTCGCCAGCTCCAGCGCGCGCGCCTTCACCCTCTCCGCGAACTCCTGCGGCTTGGCGGTATGGTCGATCAGTTTCCATTCCTTCGCGCGGTCGGCGCGCACGCCCTCGGCGGTGGTGCAGAACACGTCGGCGAGGTCGCGCCGGACCTTGCGCTTGTCCACGATGCGCGTCAGGCCGCCGGTGCCCGGCAGCACGCCGAGCAGGGGCACCTCGGGCAGGCTGACCGTGCTCGAGCGGTCGTCCACCATCAGGATCTCGTCGCAGGCCAGCGCCATCTCGTAGCCGCCGCCGGCGGTCGTGCCGTTGAGCGCCGCGAGGAATTTCAGGCCCGAGTGTTCGCTCGCGTCCTCGATGCCGTTGCGGGTTTCGTTGGTGAACTTGCAGAAGTTCACCTTCCAGGCATGCGTGCTGGTGCCGAGCATGTAGATGTTGGCGCCCGAGCAAAACATGCGGCTCTTGCCGCTGGTGAGAACCACGGCCCTGGCCTCCGGGTGCTCGAAGCGGATGCGGTTCAGCGCGTCGTGCAGTTCGATGTCCACGCCGAGGTCGTAGGAGTTGAGCTTGAGCTTGTAGCCGGGCGCGAGTCCCTTGTCCTCGGCGATGTCGAGCGTGAGCGTGGCGACGGGGCCGTCGAAGGCGAGCTTCCAGTGGTGGTACTGCGCCGGCGCGGTGTCGAAACCGACCTGCACCGGCAGGCTGTGGGGTGCGTTCATGCTTCCTCCTTGGCGGCCAGCGCCTTCAGTTCGGCGAGGCTCTGCTTCTGCGTGCGTTGCGTGGTGTCGAGCACGGCGTCGGCGCGCGCGTACAGCCGCCCGCGGTCCGCCAGCAGGCGCCGGATTTCCTCCAGCGCCGCCGGGCTGCCGCGGAACGGGCGCATGTCGCCCTGCGCCATCACGCGCTGCATGTGCTCCTCGGGCGTGGCCTTGAGCCACACGCAGGTGCAGTGGTCCAGCAGCAGGTTGTAGGTGTCGGGATCGGTCACCAGGCTTCCCCCGGTGGCGATCACCGCGCGCGGCTGCGTTTTCAGCACGCGCGCCAGCGCCTTCCGCTCGAAGCGCCGGAAGGCCTCCTGGCCGTACATCGAGAACACTTCGCCCAGGGGCGCGCCGGCTTCCTTTTCCACTTCGCGGTCCAGCTCGATGAAGGGGAGGTCGAGCGATTGGGCCAGCTTGGCGCCCAGCGTCGACTTGCCGGCGCCGCGCAGGCCCAGCAGCGCGATGCGGGTGTCCTTCGCCGCGCTGCCGTGCTCGCGCACCAGCACCTCGACCGGTACCTGCATGGCGTGCGCGAGCTTGCGCAGCAGCAGCACGGAAATGTTGCCCTGGCCGGCCTCGAGCTGCGCCAGGTAGCGCTCGGACACGCCCGAGGCGAGGGCCAGCGCCTTGCGCGTCATGGCATGCGCCGCGCGCCAGGCGCGCACGCGGTCGCCCAGGCGCCCGAGGTAGGCGGCTTCGGCCTGGTCTTCGCGCTGCAGCGTGCTCGGCGGGGCGCCCATGGCGATATGATTTATAGTGCTTGATCCGTGGAAGATGGTGCATTATAGTGTGCGGCGCATGAAAATCAACATCCTCGTCGGCACCATGACCGGCACGGCGCAGATGTGCGCCCAGGAAATGGAGCTCGCCCTGGACGGGGACGACGTCCAGGTCGCGACCCTGCTCATGGACAAGCTCGATCCCGGGGTATTCGCCGACCGCGAGGCCGCCTACCTCCTTTGCACCTCGACCTACGGGCAGGGGGACGTGCCCGACAACGCCAAGGCGCTCTACGAGGCCCTGTGCAGCCAGAAGCCCGACCTGGCCGGGGTGCGCTACGGCGTGTTCGGCCTGGGCGACCGCACCTACGCCGAGACCTTCAATTTCGGCGGCAAGCGCTTCGACGACATCCTGCAGGCGCTGGGCGCCGAGCGGATCGGCGAGCGCTTCATGAACGACGCTTCCAGCGGCACGCTGCCCGAGGAGATCGCGGTGGAGTGGGCCCAGGCGTGGGTTGCCAGGCTGCGCGAAAGGCTGGCCCAGACCGCCTAGAATTGCGCTGGAGGAGGAGTTGCATGGAGCTTTCCCGGACCGACCATTCCGTTTCGCCGCCGCACATCGAGGTGCCGCGCGAGTACAACGCGGCCTTCGACCTGATCGAGAGGAACCGGCAGGCCGGCCGGGGCGCGAAGATCGCGTTCCACGACGACGCCGGTTCCGTCACCTACACGCAGCTCGCGGAGAAGGTGAACCGCTTCGGCAGCGGCCTGCTGGCGATGGGCCTGCGCATGGAAGACCGCGTGCTCATCGCCATGCACGACTCGATCGACTGGCCGGTGGCGTTCCTCGGCGCGATCCGCGCCGGCATCATCCCGGTGGCGGTGAACACGCTGCTCACCACCAGGGACTACCAGTACATGCTGTCCGACAGCCGCGCCAAGGCGCTCATCGTGTCGGAGGCGCTGCTGCCGCAGTTCAAGCCGATGATCGACGGCCTGCCCTTCCTCCAGCACGTCATCGTTTCCGGTTCCTCGTTCAACGAGGTCCTGGCCAAGGGGCAGGAGACGCTGGCGCCGGCGCCGACCACGCGCGACGACGCCTGCTTCTGGCTCTACTCCTCGGGGTCGACCGGCATGCCCAAGGGCACCGTGCATTCGCACTCGAGCATGATCGAGACCGCGGAGTTGTATGCGCGCGGCGTGCTGGGAATGAAGGAGTCGGACGTCGTCTTCTCCGCGGCGAAGCTGTTCTTCGCCTACGGGCTGGGGAATTCCCTGTCCTTCGTCCTCGCGCTCGGGGCGACGGCGGTGCTGATGGCCGAGCGGCCGACGCCGGCGGCGGTGTTCAAGCGGCTGACGACGAGGAAGCCGACATTGTTCTACGGCGTGCCGACCTTGTACGCGGGAATGCTCGCCGACCCGAATTTCCCGAGAAAGGAAGACCTCGCGCTGCGCATCTGCGTGTCGGCGGGCGAGGCGCTGCCGCCGCAGATCGCCAAGGGCTTCAAGGAACGCACCGGAATGGACATCCTCGATGGCATCGGCTCGACCGAGATGCTGCACATCTTCCTGTCGAACCGGCCGAAGGATTTCCGCCACGGCTCCACCGGCAAGGCCGTGCCCGGGTACGAGCTGCGGTTGGTGGACGAGAAGGGCAACCTGGTGAAGCAGGGCGAACTGGGCGAGCTCGAGATCTCGGGGCCGACCAGCGCCATGTACTACTGGAACAACCGCGCGAAGACCCGTTCCACGTTCGTCGGCGCGTGGACCAAGAGCGGCGACAAGTATTCGCAGGACGCCGACGGTTTTTACGTCTATGGCGGGCGCACCGACGACATGCTGAAGGTGGGCGGCATCTGGGTGTCGCCGGCGGAGGTGGAGGCGGCGCTGGTGTCGCACGCGGCGGTGCTGGAAGCCGCGGTCGTCGGCCAGGAGGACGAGCAGAAGCTGGTGAAGCCCAAGGCCTACGTGGTGTTGAAGCCC
>Ga0315910_10004446_pt1 | contig 11725 bp, 8 predicted proteins | sample EdamamesoilMG_FD_204470 | JGI IMG/M metagenome (GOLD analysis project Ga0315910, IMG submission 204470) | Garden soil microbial communities collected in Santa Monica, California, United States - Edamame soil | ecosystem: Environmental > Terrestrial > Soil > Garden | place: USA: California...
TACCGTCAATCAGTATCTCGAGAAGAATTTCCCCGACTTCTTTGCCGAAGCCCGTTTCCACGTCGGAAACGACGATTACTTCCTCTACGCCCGCTTCGGCAAATACCTCGCCAGCTCGATTGAGCACCGGCGCTTCAAGGCAGACAAGATCTCCCGCGGCTTCACCGTCCTGAACAAGCTCGCCCGCAAGGCGGAGCGTGATCCCCAGGTGCGGCACATCCTCGTGTCCGGTCCGCTGGAAGAGATCGTCGACGAACCCAAGGCCCGCGAGCTCGCGCGCAAGCGCCTGTCGCCGGCCGCGCAGAGCTACCTAGAAGGGCTCTGCGAGTAACAGCGTTCGCCCCCACGGGGGCGACGTGTTACTTCTTTCCGGCCTGTTCGCAGGCCTCCCGACCCTGTTGCCGCAGATCGGCGGGCGCGAACTTGTCTTTGCCAATTTCGCAGGCGAATTCGATGGCCGGCTTACTGCCCGCCTTCGCGTAAGTCTGCAGATGAAGAGTTCCTGCGCACGAGCTACTCCGTTCGCCAGAGGCCGTTCGACTTCCAGGCGTTGAACGCCCAGCGCAGCCATCCCACCAGCGCGAAGGCCATCCAGCCGGCCCAAACAAAGAACAACAGCCGGTAGCTCCACAGCGGCACCGAGTACACCGCGGGCATATCGAGCACACCCTTCGTCTGGTCCTGGAACCAGGAGAACGTGCCGGATCCCGATCCCGGGCCGAGAACGCCCATGTCAGGCGCCGACAGCAGGCCGTTGCGTATTCCCGAGAACACCAACAGGAAGATGGTCAGCGCGGTGAAACAGGCGAGCAGCACCTGCAGGATGTTGAAGTTCAACCGCGCCAGTGTTTCCCCCGGCTGCCATTGCTCCCGCCAGCGCATGATCAGCAGCCACGTCGCGGTGAACGAGAACACCCACCAGGACTGTGTAGACAGGCCGAGGCCGAGCAGCAGCCACTCGTGGAACTTCAGCGGCGAATCCTTCCAGCGGCCCAGCAGCCACGCGACAGCGATGAACACCGCGAGCTCACCCCAGTACAACACTGCCGGGCCGACGCCCGATCCCGCCGCGAACAGCGACCAGCGCGACACCGGCATCGAAATATTCGTGGTGATGTTGCTCGCGGAGGCGCCGAGATCGATCTGCGACGGCCGCGTGCGGAAGCCGATATCTCGCGACTCTTCCCAGTCGATCTGCACGCTGTGTTTGCCGGGCGACAGCGCCAGCGGCAGTTCGCCCTTCTCCGGGCGCAACTGAACCGGCTGATTGTCCAGCCGTACGGCAGTCACACGGGCCTCGACCGGAAGCTTCACGGCATGGCGCCCGCCCTGCGTGCTGCGGTACTCGAAGTACACCGAGCTGTTCGAGGAACGTTTTCCCGGCGTCAGTGTGTATCTCACCGCGTCGATGGCCAGCGTGGTGCCCTCGATGCCCGAGGGTCGCGTGACATTCACCACGAGTTTCTCGCCAGGACGCGGAATGAAGCGAAACGTCCAGGTGGACAGCCCGGGCGACTTGGGCATCACCGCCGGGAATCCTTCGAAGCTCACGTGCCATTGCGGGCTGACGGCGAAATCCCAGGCCTCGCTGCGCGCGGCGCCTTCCGGCAAGGAGATTTCGAAGGTATCCGAACGCACCAGCCCGGAATTCCATGCCGTCGAGTCCTCGCCGGTCGCCAGTCCCACGAGCGCCACGCCACCGCGCGTCTCCACCCCGGTCGTCAGCACCGATTCACCTTTCAACAGGGGAATTTCCACCGCCAGCGCGGCGCGTGCCGGCGCGATGCGCGACACCTGCGTGTTCAGCGTCCAGTCGAGGTCGAGATTGAAGACGCGTTCTACGTGCACATACGCCGGAAACTCCGCGCCCGCTTCGAGAGTCTCGCTGGCACCCCGCCGGTCGGCACGGCGTTCGCGCGCCAGCTCGAGCGATCCCGAGACCAGGCGCCCTTCATTGACGCCACTCGCCGTCCAGCCGCGTGTATTCACTTCGATGACGCGTGGAGTCTGCGGGAAGGCGATCTGGATCGACTCGGCGGACGCGAGCCGCCCCGCGAGACGCACGGTATGCGCTCCGGCCGCGAGCGGCACCCACAGACTCGAGTCCTCATCGCGCGCCACGGAGATCGAGGGGCGCGAATCCACCGAAACATCGTCGAGTTGCCAGCGATCGCTGGCATGCGGCATGGCCACCGCGAGATTCGCGAGCGCATTCACGCGCATCACGATTTCCAGCCGGTCGCCGTCGGCGACCACCCGTGCCTCCGCGATCTCGGCGCAGTCCGGCGCGCACTCGGGCGCCGCCGTGAGGCGGCGCTTCAGTTCCTCGAGCAACTCCGTGTTCGGCGGCGACGGGCCTGCGGCCGGCGTCGAATCGGCGGACGCGCGCGGCGATCCCGCAAATGCCAGTACCGCGAACAGGATGCTGGCCGCGGTGGCGCTGGACCCGAATCTCCCCGGAAGTTTCCAGGTGCCGCCGTAACTCAGGCGTGCCAGCCAGACGAACAACAACGCCAGCCCGACGACGCCGAGGATGCGCCAGAAAAACAGCGCGATCGGGCCCAGGTAGAGGAACCGGACTGTGTCCGTCGCTTCAACCGGACCGGACCACCCGTATGAATAGGAGTTGTAGCGCCAGGCCGGGATGCCGGGGCCAGCCTGCAGACGCGTGCCGCTGGCATACCGCTGCATCACCATCGCGGAATTCAAGCCGGACAGGTGTTCCCGCTTGTTGACGAGGTTCCTGGAGACACTGGCGCCCGGCACGCGCTGCAGCGCTTCGGCGACGCTCTTGTCCGGAAACGCACCGATGTCTTCGGCGGTGATTGCGTCGACAGGCGCTGCTGCGTCAGCCGCGGGAGCCGCGGCCGCATCGGCATAGCCTCGTTCCTCGACGATTCCAGCTTCGAGGGGCATGATCTGTTGTGTCTGAGCCCGCAGCACGTACGCCAACGCACTCTGCGATTCGAGTTGCGGATACAGCGCGAAGCGCACCTGCATCCACATGAACGGCAGCAACGCCAGCGCCAGCACGACGAAACTCGCCGTGCGATAGCCGCGCGCGAATTTCTGGAATCGGCCTTCGGGCGCGGCGCGGGCCACGGCCAGCGCCGCGAGCAGGTTGCCCCACAGCCAGATCAGCGGCGGCGCTTCCTGGTAAGTCAGCAGCAGGGCCACGGCCGCGATGGCCGCCGGCACGCGCCCACCGGTCCAATAGACGAACACCACGACCAGCGCCAGCCCGAAAACACTCCACAGTCCCCAGCGCTCGAACCAGGATCCCGGCGCCGCATCGGCGCCTGTGACCGCGATGAGCCTGTGACCGGGAGGCAGGTGCAGCACGCCGTTGACGCGGTCGAAACGCTGGTTCCAGCCGGTGGCCGGCATGCCGCGGCTGGCGGCGGTGCGCGCCACGGTAGTCAGGCCAAGTTGCGGACTGCGGACTTCGAGGCCGGTGCGTCCCTGCTCACCGGCGGTGACCAGCAGCGGGACACCGCCGGCGCTGGCGCTTTCGAGTTCGAACGGCGCCGACATGTCGAGCCGCCAGTCGCGCCGCATGGTGCCGTTGATCTGGTCGACCGCGGTGAACCCGCCATGATCGAAGTCCAGCCACAGGTTGCGATTCAGCGCGAGGCGGTTGTCGTCGGTATTGCTCAGGCCGCGGCTGCGTTCAACGACGTTGAGCTTCGAGTCCAGCGCCATGCGAAACGCCGGATACTTCTGCCATTCGCCGGGCACATTGGCCTGCACCGGATCGATACCCTCGGGTCCCTCGGCCGTCGCGACGCGCAGATCGTCGGCGTCGGCGAAGCTCCAGATCTCGTCGCGCGGCCAGGTGGCGGCGCCGGGGTCCGGCCGGGCCAGCGTGGTCGCCACGCCCGTGGCGCGCGCCACGAGCGTGATTTCGTGCGAACCGGCCCGCACCTGTACTCGCAGGCCGCCGTCGCGCTCGAGGCGTGCGGGAACGCCGCCGCCGAGACTCAGCGGCGTGAATCCGTCGGGCAGCACCCGGCCGAGCAGTTCCTCGCGCGCGTCGCCCGCGACATTGAGACGGATACGCGTCTGCAGGTAGGTGGGCACGTAGTCATTGACCAGGCGATAGACCTGCACCTCCATGGCGGCGGGCTGCTCGGCGCTGCGGCGTTTGCCGAGCCACACGGCGCCGTCGGGACGCTCGGGCTGGGCCACTCGCTGGCCATCGACGCTGAGATCGATGAGTGCGCTGAGCGGCGACAGGGGCAACGACTCCGGCCGCGTGGCCCAGGTGAAACGGCCGCTGATCGTGTAGTTGCCGGGGGCGAGATGCAGGCTGGGAACTTCATCGTGCGCGACCAGCGCGCCGGGCGCGCCATTGACGCGCACATCCTGCGGCCAGTATTCGAGATCACCCGGCAGCGCGACCCAGCTTTCCGCGTAGACCTGCCAGCGCTGCGTGAATGTTCCGCCCCGGGCATCGACGGCCAGCGTCAGCCGCTCCGGCCAGGCACAGCGGAAGGCGTCGGCGTCGATGGGTTCGCCGTGTTCCAGGTCCGTGGATGCCAGGAAAGGACAGCGGCGAAATTCCTCGCCCTCGAGCACCCAGCCCTGCCAGTCGCGCAGCGCGGGTGGAATGGCTTCCTGGCCTGGCGCTGCCGCGGACCCGCAGACAACCAGCGCGAACAACGTCGCGCGCATGATTCCGTGCATGAGCGATGCCCTCGTCCCCTGTGCGCCGATGAGTGTAACAACGGCGAGCGTCACGGGTTTGGTCTAGCATGCGCGGCTCGATGACAGGCGCAAACGACATCCTGGATTTCTGGTTTGGTTCCGGACCGTACGATGCCGCGCGGCTCGCAGAGCGCTCGACGTTCTGGTTCGGCGGCGATGGCGCCCAGGCCCAGGCGGCGCGTGACGAACTGATCCGCTCGACACTCGAGCCCATGCTGGAACGCGCGTCGCGCGGCGAATTCTCCGCGTGGGCGGCGAGCCCGCGCCGGCGGCTGGCGCTGATCCTGCTGTTCGACCAGGTGCCGCGTAATTGTTACCGCGGCACCGCCGCCGCTTTTGCCTTCGATCGCGAGGCGCTGACGCTCAGTATCGAGGGACTGCAGCTCGCGGCGGACGCCGCGCTGCACCCGGTGGAACGCATCTTCTTTTATCTGCCGCTGGAACACGCCGAATCGCTGGAGGCGCAGGATACCGCGATCGCGGCCTTCGAACGCCTGGTCAGCGAGGCGCCGCCGGAGTTGCGCGACTACTGCGCGTATACCGCCGGGTACGCGAAGAAACACCGCGACGTCATTGCCCGGTTCGGCCGCTTCCCGCACCGCAATCGCGTACTTGGGCGCGCCAACACCGAAGCCGAGTCCGAGTGGCTGGCTGACAATCCAAACGCGTTCGGACCGTGATCCGGTGCTCAGGCGGACGTCATCGCCACCACGATGCTCGGGTACTGCATGTCGAGCTGCAATTTGCCCTCGCGCCAGCGGCGTTCGAGACGCTGGTACGCGGGCAGTCTTCGCAGGTGCCAGTAGAGCAGGAACGCGCCGAATCCGATGCCGAACGCCACCCACAGATTTCCCTTGATCACGGCGAGCAGCGTGCCGGCGATGCCAAGCCCGAACAGCAAGCCGGGAATCTTCAAGACAAGCCGTTCGCCACGGCCGAAGCCGCCCTTGAGTGCCGCAACCTCCGAGTCGTATGGCTCGTCCGGATATTCGGTCATGAAAGCGACGACTCGATACGTGCCCGGCACGATGAGGGCGTCACTGCGGATGTTCGGATTGGATGGATAGTCCTGCCGGCAGGCTTCGGTTCCACCGAAACCGATGCGCCCATCGGTGACCACCAGGGTTCCTTCCCTCTTCTCTTCCTGCACGCAGAATTTCAAGAGCTCGGCAGGAATGGGTTCGTCCACGTAGGCATGCAGCAGATAGGCGCCGTCGGCGCCCGTCCGGAATAGCATCATCGCGTGCGCGTCTTCCAACGCCTCGAACCCGGACTCCGGCTTGCGAGGGTATTTCGCGGGCAGCGAAGCCACGGCAAACAACGCCAGTGCTGCAATGTCGGTTCCCCCCGGCAGGACGAGGCGGGTCACGTCGGCTCTTCAGTCAGCGAGGTCGGGCTCGACGAAACACCAGGCGACTTCGGGAAATTTCGCCTTGATGTTGCGTTCGAGCCGGTTGAGTCCCGCGACGGCCTCTTCGATGGTCAACCCAGGCGTCATGCGCACTTTCACCGCGACCATGACCTGCGGGCCCATCTGGATGGTGATGGCACGAAACAGCTGCTCGATGCCGGGCTCGTCGGCGATATGCTCGGCCAGCGCCTTCTGCAGGTCTTCCTCGGCGGAGCGGCCGACGATCAGTCCCTTGATACGCATCGCGATGAAGACTGAGACACATACCAGCACCACGCCGATGACGATGGAGCCGATGGCGTCGAACACGGTATTGCCGGTGATCGCAGCAAGCGACACGAAGATGAACGCCAGCACCAATCCCAGCAACGCGGCCAGATCCTCGCCCAGCACCACCACCAGCTCGGCGTTGCGGGTGTTGCGCACCCAGTAGGTCAGCGAGCGTTCACCGCGCAGCTTCTTGATTTCGCGCAGGCAGCCGAGCAATGAGAAGAACTCCAGAACCACCGAAACGCCCAGCACCAGCAGCGCCACCCAGACTTTGTTCAGCGGCTCGCTGTGCTGCAGCTTGTGCCAACCCTCGTTGATCGAGAACAGGCCGCCCATCGAGAACAGCAGCAGCGCGACGATGAAGCTCCAGAAATAGGTGACGCGTCCGTAGCCCAGCGGATGTTTCGCGTCGGCGGGTTTCTGCGCCTGCCGCAGCCCGAGGTACAGCAGCACCTGGTTGCCGCAGTCGGCGAAGGAATGAATCGACTCGGCCAGCATGCTGCCGGAACGCGTGAACCACGCGGCCGCGAGCTTGGCGAGCGCGATACCGAGATTGGCGACGAACGCGTAGAAGATCGCCTTGGCTGACGAACCGTGATCAGACATCGTTGTTTTCTAGTTGGTTGGCGAAAAATCGGTCTGCGAGATCTTCATCTCGGTCACCGGCCCGTATTTTGCGGCGGTCTCGCGGATCTTTTCCGCGTCGCCGATGAGCACGACGACGAGGTCGGCCGGCCGCGGGAATGCGTCCGCGGTCACCGCCGCTGCCTCGGCGAGGTCGACCTTGGTCAACGCGGCGCCGTAACCCTCGATGTAGTCCTTGCCCAGGCCGTAGAACTCCAGCTCCGCCAGCGCAGATGCCCAGTGCGCCGCGGTCTCGAGCCGGGTCGGGTATTGACCCAGCACGTAGGCGCGCGAGGAATCGAGCATGGATTGTTCGATGGACCCGTGTTTGAGCCGGTCGAGGGTTTCCAGCGCGAGATCGAGTGCCTTGCCGGCGTTGTCGGTCTGGGTGAACGAGCGGATCGAGAACTCGCCCGGCATCGTGCCGCGCACGAAGCCGGAAGACGCGCCGTACGACAGGCCCGACTTGATGCGCAATTCGGTATTGAGGATCGAGGTGAAACGCCCGCCGAACAGAGTGTTCACGAGATCGAGCGCCGGACGACCGCTGTATTGCCGGTCGACACCGACGTTCGCCAGCCAGAAGTAGGTCTGCACCGCGCCGGGTGAATCCACCAGCAGCACGCGCCGGCCGCTGACACGCTGCGGCTCGGCGAGCGGCGCGGCGGCGGACCCGCTGGCCTTCGCCCAGCCTCCGAACGCCGTGCTGAGCGCCTTCTTCATCCACTTCGCATCCAGGTCGCCGGCGAACACCAGCGTGGCGCGATCGGCGACGAAGTTGGCGGCGTGGTAGTTCGCGACGTCGGCGCGGGTGATCGCGGCCAGCGACCGCTCGCTGCCATTCTGCGGGCGGGCGTAAGGGTGCGATCCAAACAGCAGCGCGCGTCCGTAGATGGGCAGCAGCTGCGACGGATCGGAATCCTTGGCCGACTTGATGAACTCGATCTGGCGATCGCGATACTTGCTGAACTCGTCGGCCTCGAATCGCGGGCGCATCAGCGCATCTGCCAGCAGTTCGATCATCAGCGCGCGATCGCGCGACAGGAACTGTCCGTTGACGTTGATCGCTTCGGCGCCGGACGCGGCATTGAAACTGCCGCCGACGCCCTCGATGGCGTCCGCGAATTCGAAGGCATTGCGCTTGCCGGCGCCGCGATCCAGCAGGCCTGCGACCAGCGAACCCACGCCGGGCTTGCCGGCCGGGTCGGCGAGCGAGCCGCCGCGCACGTAGCCGCTGAAGGCAATCAGCGGCACGTCCTTCTTCGGCATCAGGATCACGGTCAGGCCGTTGGACAGGACGAAGCGCTGATGCGCCGGGATCTTCACGCCCGCGGGCGGCGCGTCGGCCGCGAACGCTGTGGTCGCGAGCAGCGTGAGCATCAGCGCGGCGCAGGCATGACGAGCGCTCATGGCTTGACCTCCACGGCGGCGGCCGGCGCCGGTGGCGTACTGGCTGCCGGAGGCGATTGCAGGATGCCGACGGTGCGCTGCCGGTTCTGGAAAACCAGCGCCGCCGCTTTCTGGATCTCCTCGCGCGTCACCTTTTCATAGGTGGCCGGCGACTCGAACAGCTTCCTGTAGTCGCCCGAGTAGATTTCGAATTCGCCCAGCAATCCCGCCTTGCCGTCGATGGTCGCGAGCCGCTTCCAGAAAGTCGCCGCGTACAGGTTCTTGGCGCGCGCCAGCTCGGCTTCGGTGACGCCCTGCGCCACCACCTGCGCGATCGCCTCGTCCAGCACTTTGAGAACAGCCGCCGGATCCGCGCCTTCGGGCAGCGTGAGCCACAACCACGTCAGGCCGGGATCGAATCCCTCAAGAAATGCGCCGCTGACGTCGATGGCGAGTTTCTTCTCCTCGACCAGCAGCCGGTTCAACCGCGACGCGTCGCCCTCGGCGAGGATGGTCATGAGCAGGTTGATCGCGGGACTCTGCGGGTCGTTCGCGGCCGGAGATTTCCAGGCGACGTGCAGCAGCGGCGTCGAGGCGTCGCGCTCGACATACACGATCTTTTCGCCGAGCTGTTCCGGCTCGGTGGTGCGGATCGGCGGCGGGGGATCCTGCCGCGGGATTGGCTCGAGGTATTTCTTCGCCAGCGCGAAGACTTCCTCGGCGCTCACGTCGCCGACGAAAAACATCGTGCAGTTGTTCGGCGCGTAGTGGGTCTTGAAGAACTTCTGCAGGTCTTCGATCTTCCAGCTCTGAATGTCGGCGGGCCAGCCGATGGTCGGAAACTGGTACGGATGGGCGACGAACGCCGTGGCCTGCACCTGTTCGACCAGGAACCCATCGTTGCTGTCCTCGACGCGCAGCCGGCGTTCCGAATACACCACACTGCGTTCGCTCTCGATGACCTGGGGATCGAAGGCCAGGTTGGCGAGGCGGTCGGATTCGAGGTCGAACGCCAGCTCGAGCGCGGTGCGCGGAATCCAGTCCTGGTAGACCGTCACGTTGTTGCTGGTATAGGCGTTGTTGGCGCCGCCCTGCGCTTCCATGAGGCGGTCGAACTCGCCGGGCTGACGCTTGCTCGTGCCGTTGAACATCATGTGCTCGAAGAAATGCGCGAGCCCGGTGATGCCGGGAACTTCGTTGCGGCTGCCGACGCGCACCCAGTTGTAGATGGCCACGTTGGGAATGTCGCGGTCGGGCCAGACGATGATCTTCATGCCATTCGCCAGGGTCGTGGATTGCACCTGGTCGGCGCCCGGCACCTGGGTCGCGGCTACGGGCTTGGTCGCCGCCGCGGCGGTCGCGGCCGCCGCGAGCATGAACACAAGGCACGAGAACGCGCGGCTGCGCGAAATTCTGGGCATGCGACACCTCGGAAGGAGAGCCGCAACTCTACTCGGTACGACCCGGGAAAAGAAAAGCGCCGCGTACGGGGGAAGTCGTGCGCGGCGCCAAGAAGCGAACACCGGGGAAGAGTTGTTCGCAGTCCTTTATGAGGAGAGCTGCTGGAGCGCTACCTCGAAACCTTGACGGTGGAGATTGCCGCGAGCTGCGCCCGGGCCAGTCGTGCGTCGATGGGCGCGAACATCACGCTGCCACCGCGACGACGCCGGACCAGCATTCCTGCCATCGCCGGCCGCGAACTCGCGACACCCTGGGCGTGGGGAAGAATCAGCGTCACTGTCGATCTCGCCATCACGAGGCTTGATAAAGCAATGGCTGTGCCAGCCATGCCGGCCCTGAAAAATCAGTGACTTGTGAGGATGCGGCCCGGAGGGCTTCCGGCCAATGTGACGTTCAGCGTCAGTTAGTGACGTGCGCGGCGACTGCGTGCCGCAAGCTGCCGAGCTTCTGTCAAGGCGGCAGCACGGGGACGCAGGGTTTGTTCGACACTTTGAGCCCGCCGCAAATGGCGCGCGCCTGTGCTTCATCGCGCACGACGGCCTGCAGCCTGTAGACGGTCTTGCCCGCGGACTCGCCGACCACGACGCGGGGTTCGAGTCCATCGAGCGTGCCGGGCACTTCTGCTTTCAGCTTGCTCCACTCGGCATTGGCACGCTCAGCCGACGAAAATGCGCCGAGCTGCACGCCGAAGCCGGACACCGCGGCAGCACCTCCGGCAGGCGGCGGCGCGACTTCGGGAATGGCCGCGCCCTCGCCCGCTGCCGCCGGCGCGGCCGCGGCGCCCGGCGGGGATGCGGCAAAGTTGTCGATCCGGATGCGGGCCTCGCGAGCCCATTTGCCCGACGGATACTGCGCGAGGAACTGCTGGTACGCCTCCCGGGAATCGGCTTCCGCCGCGATGCGCCAGTCCCTTTCCTCGGCGAGTTGTGCGAGCCGCTCGCGAGCCGTGGCGACCAGCGCGCTGTCGGGATGTTCGGCAATGAACTGCTCATAGGACTCGGCGGTGTCGGCGGCCTGCGCCGAACGCCAGTCGCCCTTCTCCCGGCTGCAGCCGGCCAGGGCCAGCAACGAGACTGCGAACAGCGTCACGAGGGCTCGAGTGCTCATGGGATTATTGTAATGATGTGACGCTTGCGCCTGAAGACTTGGGAGTGACCATGCCGGAAGAACCAAAACGCCGACTCTCCGATCGACTGGGATTGTCTCCCACCGTGATCGCGGAGAGCACCACCATCGTCGGCGACGTGGTGACCCAGGGGCCGCTCATGGTCTCCGGCCAGGTCCAGGGCAATGGCCGCATCGGCGGTACGCTCTCGGTGAGCAAGTCGGCGCACTGGGAAGGCGACATCAGCGCCCGCCAGGCCGTCCTGGCCGGCAGGATCACCGGCAAGATCGTCATCGAGGACAAGCTGGAGATCAGCGCCAGCGCCGTGATCAAGGGCGAGATCGTCGCGAAGATCCTCGCCATCGCCAACGGGGCGCGCATCGAAGGCGCGGTCACGGTCACCAGTGGCAAGGCGATTCTGAAATTCGACGAGAAGCGGACCGAGCCGGACGCTGCTTAGCGTCCGTAGGCTGCAGGCTGAATTCGTACAATCTCTTGGCGTTGTCGTGCTCGACTCTTCAGCGCCAAGCAATCAACAGCGTCACGGATCGCAACGTCCGCAAGTCGCAACTCGCCTATTTCTATAGGCGCATTGCTGAGCCTTGCAGTAGATAAAAGCTTGGCAGATCCTACCAAGCAGGGCACATCTGTTCGGCAGGCACGACTCCGCGTCGAATCTCATGCTTCATCGCAACGGGAGCTTCCGACACGCCCTACAGCGTACTGCCGTCAAATATTCCGCGCCTGGCATGTATGTC
>Ga0315910_10004447_pt1 | contig 11723 bp, 15 predicted proteins | sample EdamamesoilMG_FD_204470 | JGI IMG/M metagenome (GOLD analysis project Ga0315910, IMG submission 204470) | Garden soil microbial communities collected in Santa Monica, California, United States - Edamame soil | ecosystem: Environmental > Terrestrial > Soil > Garden | place: USA: California...
CCGCACCCGGTCGAGTTCGAGATGTACTACAGCCTCTAGTTCGAGGCTGGTTAGCGCGATTCTGTCAAAGGCAATCTGTGGCGGGGTTCTCAGGAACCCCGCCACAACCTGGCAGAAGGCGCCGCTTGGCGCTAAGCTTGGAGCATGCGTAAGTGGCTGATCTTATTGTTCGCGTTGTCGGCGACTACCGCGACCAGCGCACCCGCCTGGAGGTGGGTCGATGCGAACGGCCAAGTGCATTTCTCCGATCGCCCCGTGCCGGGAGCTCAACAGGTAGAGCTCAGCGGAGCGCAGGGTTTCGGCACGCAAGTCGCGGCGGCCGCGGGGTCGACGCCGGGTGCGACGCAACCCGGGGACGCGCCTCCTCCGTATCGCAGCATTCAGTTCGTGAGCCCAGCGGACCAAGAGGTGCTGTGGAATATCGGCGCCCAGCTCACCGTGCAAGTTCAGTTTCAGCCGCCGTTGCAGCCCGGTCATCGCTACGACCTGATCTACGACGGCCAACCGCGGAACCTCAACACGACGACGACGCGAGTCGTGCTGCCCGACGTCTTCCGCGGCACGCACACGCTGGTCGTGGTCGTGACCGATGGTTCGGGCGTCGTGCTCCAGCGCTCGGGCGCCCGCAACTTCACGGTCCAACAGACCAGCGTGCGGAACTAGGCGAGCGCGCCTCCGCCGCTGCACGCGGTTCATCCGTTTCCTCCACACCGCTGCGACGGTCGCGCCGCAGCCCGAATGCGGACAACATTCTGCGCGGCCTGTCCACGGCCGTCGTTCTGCTCGACGATCAGCTGCTCGTCACGTACCTGAACCCTGCCGCCGAGACGCTGTTCGGTATCAGCTCGCGGCGCACTGTCGGTCGCGCGCTCGTCGAGGTCATTCATCCCGCTGCGGAGCTCGTGTCGCTGTGTCAGCGCGCGCTGGCTACGAGCCTCACGTTCAACCTGCACGAATTCGTCGCGCGCGTAGGCGACCGCGATGTCGTCGTCGATTGCCGCGTCGCTTTGCTCGACGACGAGCATTGCCTCGTACTCGAGTTCCTCGACACGGAACGCGACAGACGCATGCGACGCGAGGCGGAGCTCGTCGCGCAGCAGCGGCTGTCACGCCGCATCATTCGGCAGCTTGCGCATGAGGTGAAGAACCCGCTCGGCGGGTTGCGAGGCGCTGCTCAGTTGCTCGAGAGGCAACTGCCCGATGCGGAGCAGAAGGCCTACACCCGAGTGATCATCGAGGAAGCCGATCGCCTCGCTGCGCTTGTAGACGGAATCCTGCGCGCAGGCGGCGCGCCGCGCCCCGAGGAGATCAACCTGCATCGGATCATCGAGCACGTTGCACAGCTGATCGAAGCGGAGAAGCGCGCGACGATCGAGTTCGTTCGTGACTACGACCCGAGCCTGCCGTCGGTCACAGTGGACCGCAATCAAATGATTCAGGCTTTTTTGAACGTGGCGCGGAACGCGTTGCAGGCGCTCGGCGACCGTGGTCGTCTGATCTTCCGCACGCGCGCGTTGACGAATTTCACGGTCGGCGGCGAGCGCCATCGCTTGGTGCTATCCGCCGAAGTCGAGGACAACGGCCCGGGAATTCCCGAAGAGCTCAAGGAGACGATCTTCTATCCACTCGTGACGGGACGGCCGACCGGAACCGGCCTCGGACTGACGATCGCGCAGGATCTCGTGAGCCGCAACGGCGGCCTCATCGAGTTCACGAGCGAGGCCGGTAGGACGATATTTCAGATCAGGCTACCGGTCGTGAACGGAGGGGGCCACTGATGGCAACTCCGGGTCTCTCCGTGTGGGTGGTCGACGACGACGAGTCCGTGCGCTGGGTGTTGGAGCAGGCGCTGAAGCAAGCGCACATGTTCCCGCGCGCATTCGAATCGGGCGGCGAGTTCTTCACGGCGCTCGAGCAGGGGCGCCCCGATGTCTTGATCACCGACATTCGCATGCCGGATATGAGCGGGCTCGAGCTCATGGAGCGGCTCGCGCGCACCGATCCAGATATTCCCGTCATCGTCATAACGGCGCATTCGGATCTCGACAGTGCGGTTTCCGCGTATCAAGGCGGCGCGTTCGAGTATCTTCCGAAGCCGTTCGACATCGACGAGGCCATCGAGCTCGTGTCACGCGCGGCGCGCCAGCGCAGTCGTGACGACGGCGAGCAACCTGCAGCGCGGCCCACGCCCCGAATCATCGGCCAGGCGCCGGCCATGCAAGAGGTCTTCAAGGCGATCGGGCGGCTCTCACGCTCGAGCATGACTGTGTTGATCACCGGCGAGTCCGGCACTGGCAAGGAGCTCGTCGCGCGCGCGTTACACGACAACTCGCCGCGCGCGACGGGTCCCTTCGTTGCACTGAATACGTCCGCAATCGCAGCCGAGTTACTCGAGTCTGAGCTTTTCGGCCACGAGAAGGGCGCGTTCACCGGTGCGACCGAAAGGCGCATCGGGCGCTTCGAGCAAGCGAACAACGGAACGCTGTTTCTCGACGAGATCGGCGACATGTCCGTCGCGTTGCAGACGCGCTTGCTGCGCGTGCTCGCAGAGAGCGAGTTTTTCCGCGTCGGCGGCCAAACGCCGATTCGCGTCGATGTGCGCGTGATCGCCGCGACGCACCAGGATCTCGGGCAGGGTGCCGCGACCGGCAAGTTCCGCGAGGACCTCTACCACCGGCTCAACGTGATGCGCATCGAGATCCCGCCGCTGCGGCAGCGTCGCGAGGACATCAAGGAGCTATCGCGGTTCTATCTCGAGCAAGCCGCGAACGAGCTCGGTGTCGCACCGAAGACGCTGAGCGCCGATGCCGTCGACGCGCTGCAACGCTACGACTGGCCCGGCAACGTACGGGAGCTCGTCAACGTTTGCCGGCGCTTGACCGTCACCGCGGCGGGCCGGGAGATCGTTGCGCCGGACCTGCCCGCCGAGCTCGGTGGAGTCGGTACGCAGTCGGGTGCCGATTGGACCGCCGGCCTATCGCACTGGGCCGAAGGGCAGCTCGCGATCGTCGAGCCGGCGCCGCTCCTCAACGAGGCACTGCCGGCGTTCGAGCGCACGCTGATCTTGACCGCGCTGCGTCATGCGCGCGGCAAGCGACTCGAAGCCGCCAAGCTGCTCGGGTGGGGACGGAACACGCTGACGCGCAAGATCAAAGAGCTCGGCCTCGAAGGGCGCGTGTAGCGAGCTCAGCCGCTCGCGGCTTGGTTCAGTGCCTTGGCGGGATCGATGCCGCCGATCAAATCCGCGATGCTCGTGAAGCGATGCGCGCGCAGGTAATCCTCGATGCCGGCGTTGACTTTGATCGGCGCCAGCGGGTCGTAGAACAGCGCAGTGCCGAGACCGACGGTCGTGGCGCCGGCGAGCACGAACTCGAGTGCGTCGTGGGCGGTCTCGATGCCGCCTTGCCCGATGATCGGAATGCCGCGCTGTCGGCACTCCTGATAGACCTGGTGGACCTTCAAGAGCGCGATCGGCCGAATCGCGGGGCCGGATAAGCCGCCCTGAATGTTGCCGATGACGGGCGTGCGCGTCTCGACGTCGATCGCCATCCCCATCAGCGTATTGATGACCGCGAAGCCATCCGTGCCGGCATCGATGCACGCGCGCGCGTTCGCGCGAATGTCGGTTTGATTCGGCGACAGCTTCGTGATGAGCGGCTTCTTCGTCATCTTGCGGCACGCGGCGACGACGCGCGCCGACATATCGGGGTAGTTGCCGAACGCGACCCCGCCTTCCTTGACGTTCGGACAGGAGATGTTGATCTCCATCGCATCTACGGCTGAGTCGTCGAACCGCTGCGTGACCTCGGCATACTCCTCGATTGTCGAGCCGCACACGTTGGCGATGAACCGCGTCTCGGTGAAGTCGAGCGTCGGTAGGATTTTCTTCACGACGTAGTCGACGCCGGGATTCTGGAGCCCGATCGCGTTCAGCATGCCGGCCGGCGTCTCCCAGACGCGATGCGGTGGATTGCCGAGACGCGGGGCAAGCGTGGTGCCTTTCAGCACGATCGCGCCGACGGCCGCGTTGCTGAACCCCTCGACGCGCGTGTATTCCTCGCCGAAGCCGACACAGCCCGACAGCAACACGATCGGCGAGTTGAGCTTGAGACCGCAGAAATCGAGTTTGAGGCGGCTCATCGAGGCGGCAACGCTGAGTGCGACATCGATGCCGATTATCGTATGAGCGCCGGGCGCAGCGCCACTCCGAGCCCGGCGCGGCGCCTGGGTCTATGATTCGCGGCGATGTTGCACGTGATTCTGTTCAAGCCGCAGATTCCGCCGAATACCGGCAATCTGATTCGACTATGTGCAAACGCGGGGGCAACCCTGCATCTCGTGCATCCGCTCGGCTTCGACTTGAGCGAGAGCCAAGTCCGTCGCGCGGGGCTCGATTATCACGAGATGGCGTGCGTTCGCGAGCATGCGGATCTCGCCACGTGTCTCGCGGCGCTCGGCACCGAACGCGTGTTCGCGCTCACGACGCGCGCGACGCGGTCGGTCTACGACGCCGAGTTTCGCGCCGGCGATGCGTTCCTATTCGGACCGGAGACCAGCGGGTTGCCGCAATCGCTGCTCGACACGATCGCGCCCGAGATGCGCTTGCGGATCCCGATGCGGGCCGGCAATCGCAGCTTGAATCTTTCGAATGCCGCTGCCGTGACGGTCTACGAGGCGTGGCGGCAGCTCGGCTTCGCCGGCAGCACTACCCCAGCTCGGAGCTGATCGGCCGGCGCATCAGCGCGGCAACGGCCGCACGCGGATCGGCGCCCTCGTGCAGCACCTTGTTGAGCTGATCCACGATCGGCATCGGCACCTTGTGGCGCTCCGCGACTCGGTGCACGGCACGCGCGCCGTTGTATCCCTCGACGACTTGCCCGATCGCCGCGAGCGCGTCGCGCGCGCTAGCGCCATGCGCCAACTTCAGGCCGAAACGGCGGTTCCGCGATTGATCGTCGGTGCAGCTCAGCACGAGGTCGCCCATGCCGGCGAGGCCCATGAACGTTTCCTTGCGGCCGCCCAAGGCCAAGCCCAAGCGCGTCATCTCCGCGAGCCCGCGCGCGATCAGCGCGATGCGCGTGTTCGCGCCGAAACCGAGGCCGTCGCAGATGCCCGCCCCGATCGCGTAGACGTTCTTCGTCGCCCCGCCCACCTCGACGCCGACGACGTCGCTCGACGTGTACGCGCGGAAGGTCTCGCTGCTGATCCGTTCCGCGAGCCGTTGCGCGCAATCCTGGTCGCCCGACGCGATCGTCATTGCGCTCGGCAACCCGGCGCCGACTTCGCGCGCGAACGTGGGCCCCGATAACACGGCCGTGGGCAGGCTCGCAGGCAGTAGTTGGCCGGCGACCTGAAAGGGCAGAAGACCCGTGTCGAGCTCGAACCCTTTCGTTGCCCAAGCCAAGCGGCGCAGCGGCAACGCGGCCAACGCGGTCAACGTCGCGCGCAATGCGTGGCTTGGCACGACGACGAGCACGTCGTCCGCGTCCGCCACGGCTTCGCCCAAGTCGGCAGTGATCTCGAGTAGCTCGGGGAACCCGGCGTCGGGTAGATAACGCGTGTTGCGCCGCTCGCGCGCCATCGTTGCGACGTGGCTCGCGTCGCGGCCCCACAGAGCCGCGGGATGCCCCGTGCGCGCGAGCTGCACGGCGAGCGCCGTGCCCCACGACCCGGCGCCGATGATCGCGATGCGGCTCGGTGCGCTAATGCGTCTCGCCGCTCGCCGCGGCCGGCGCTGCCACCGTTGCTGCGGCGGCCGCGGCGGCTGGTGCCGCAGCGTTGCTAGCGCGGTTCGCGCGATCCTGGATGGCCTGCGCGTAGATCGCGTCGAAGTTCAGCGGCTGCAGCAACAGCTGCGGGAAGCCGCCCTTCGTCACGAGCTCGGCGACCGTTTCGCGCGCAAACGGGTACAGCGTATTCGGGCAGAAGGTGCCGAGTAGGATCGCGCGTTCCTCGGCCGTGTAGCCCTGGATCGCGAAGATGCCCGACTGGGCGACCTCGGCCAGGAACAACGTCGTGGTGTTGTCCTTCGCCTCGACCGTAATCGTCAGCGTGACCTCGTGCGTATCGGGCGCCACTTCCTGCGCGCTCGAACGAACGTTCAGCTGCGTCTGCGGCGCCACGCTGGTCGTGAAGACCATCGGCGCCTTAGGCGACTCGAACGATAGGTCCTTGACGTAGATTTTTTGGAGGAGCAGTTGTTTTTGCGCGGGCGTTGTCGGTTGTTGGTCGGCCATCGTTCGTCCAGTCGTAGGTTTAGGTGAATGATTCTAACGTGCGGGCGCCGCCAGCAAGCGATCGAGCTCGCCGGTCTTGTCGAGCGCGGAGAGATCGTCGAAGCCGCCGATGTGGCGGCCGTCGATGAAGATCTGCGGCACCGTGCGGCGACCGCCGCTGCGCTCGATCATTTCGTCACGGCGTCCGGCCTCGAACATCACGTCGATCTCCGTGAATTCGGCGCCTTTGGCCGTGAGCAGTCGTTTCGCGGCGCTGCAATAGCCGCAGAACGGTTGGGAATACACGATTACACGTGCGTCGGCCATGCTATTTGACCAACGGCAGGTTGTCGGCCTTCCAGCCGGCCACGCCGCCCTTGAGGCTGAACGCATTCTCGTACCCGGCCTTGCGGAGCAGCCCGGCGGCTCGGCCCGAAGTCGAGCCGTCGGTGCAAACGGCCAGCAGGATCTTGTTCTTCTGCTTGTTGACCGCGTCCTCACCCTGCTGCAAGCGATCGAGGCCTACGTTCTTCGCGTTCACGATGTGCCCGGCAGCGAACTCGTCCGCTTTGCGCACGTCGATTACGAGCGCGCCCTTGTTGATCAGGCGAACCGCGTCGGCCGTCGTCACGTGCGTTGCGCCTTGGCCGCGCAGCCTGAGCTCGTAGAACATCACGGCCGACCATGCGACGAGGAGTCCGGTCACGAGCCAGATGTGGTTGTTCGCGAATTCGACGAGCTGGGCCATGGGATCGACTGCGGCGGGGCGTCCGTGCGCTGTTTTTGGGCAAGTATAGCAGCGTGCCGCGCCGGTCCCGGCCGTGGGCCCGATAGGCGTGAAAAACGGGCCCCGATGCGACTAAACTCCGGCCCGGTATGCGGACAGTCGCACGGGTCAGAACCCGTACCCTATTGAAGCTCGCCGGTCTCGCCATCGCGGTGCTGATCGGCGGTCAGTCCGCTCCCGCGCAGGATCGCAGCCAGAGCGAGGCCGCGCTCGCGAAGGTTCGCAAGGAAATCAAAGACGTCGAGGCGCGCGTCGCTCGCGAGCAGTCGAGCCGCGACGCCGGGGCGCGAGCGCTACGGACCGCGGAAGTCGGCATCGCCGATGCAGCACGCAAGCTCGCCGACGTTCGCTCGGACTTGCGCGCGCAACAGAGCACACGCCGCGGCTTGGGTCAGGACACGGACCGTGCCAACCAGCGGCTGGCCGCCGAACGCGCGGCGCTCGCCCGGCAGGTCCGGCTCCACTACATGACGGGTCGCGAGGAGCTGTTCAAGCTGCTGCTGTCGCAGGAGAGCCCGGCCACGCTCGGCCGCATGCTCGTGTACTTCGACTACTACAACCGCGCGCGCACCGAGCGGATCGCCGCGGTCTCCACCGAGCTCGCGAAGCTCGACGAGCTCGACGGCGCGACCGCGCGCGTCGAGGAGGAGCTCACGGCGCTCGAGGCGAAGCAGGCGAGCGAGCTCGCGGCTCTCGAGAGCGCCCGCGACGCCCGCCGCGCGGCCGTCGCAAAGCTCGACGCGGAGATTCGGGATGCGAGCGCGGCCGCGACAAAGCTCAAGAACGAAGAGCGGCGGCTAACCGACGTAGTGAAGCGTCTTGCCGAGCTCTCCACGAGCTTTCCGGTCGACAACGAGCAGCCGTTCTCGCGCGTAAAGGGCAAGCTCACTTGGCCCGTGCAAGGCCGGCTGGCCGGAGACTACGGTCAACCGCGCGGCGCGGGCGGCCCCGTGAAATGGACCGGCGTGCTCCTCGAAGCAAATGCTGGCACACCCGTGAAGGCGGTCTATCATGGCCGCGTCGCGTTCGCGGATTGGCTGCAGGGGCTCGGCCTGCTCGTGATCGTGGATCACGGCGGCGGTTACATGAGCCTGTACGGGCATAACGAGGCCCTGCTCAAGGAATCCGGCGATTGGGTGGAGCCCGGGGAGACGATCGCGCAGGTCGGCGACTCGGGGGGGCAGGCGCGGCCCGGCCTGTATTTCGAGATCCGATACAACGGCGAGCCCGTGAATCCACATGCGTGGATCGCCGGAGGTCGGCGATGAGTGCTGCGATGCATGACATAAATGGTCGCCGTTCGCTGCTCTGGGGACGCTGTGCTAAGGTGATTCGCGACTCAAGGGGATTCGAAAAATAACAATGACCCTGACGTTACGCGGCATCGTTCTATTGTTCACAGGCGTCGTGCTCGGCTTTGGCCTCGCGCTCGGCAGCGCCGCCTGGACCGCGCTCTCGACTCGCGCGAAACCGCCGCCGGCCACTCTCGACCCCACGATCGAGTCCGCCGCCCTGGTGGCCGAGGTCATCGACCGCGTGCGCCGCGAGTACGTCGACGTCGTCGACGACCGGCAGATCGTCGAGGGTGCGATCCGCGGCATCGTGGGTGAGCTCGATCCGCATTCGACGTTCCTCGACGCCGCGGCTTACGAAGACATCCGAATCAGCACGTCCGGCAACTACACCGGCGTTGGTCTCGACGTGGATCTCGAGGACGGCAAGGTCACGGTCGTGATGCCGCTCGAGGGTGCGCCCGCTGCGCGCGCCGGCATTCTTCCCGGCGATATCGTCGTCGCAGTCAACGAGATTCCCGTGGACTCCAAGGACGTCGAGGCCACGGTCACGCGGCTTCGCGGCGAAGCCGGAACGCCCGTGACGCTCGACGTGCTGCGACCCGGCACGGCGACCGTTTTGAAATTCGCTTTGACGCGTACGGAAGTGCACGTCAAGACCGTTCTCGGCGAGTATCTCGGGAACGGGCTCGGGTACATCCGGGTGTCGTCGTTCTCGGAGGGCACTGCCGCAGACCTCGAGACCGTGGGCCGCGAGCTCGCTGCCCAGGCCGGCCGCGAAGAGCTGCTCGGACTCGTTCTCGACCTGCGCAGCAATCCGGGCGGCCTACTCGATTCGGCCGTCGCGGTGGCCGATGAATTTCTCGCGGAAGGTGTCGTCGTCAGCGGCACAGGCCGCATTCGCCAAAGCCGCTTCGAGCAAGCGGCATCGCCGGGTGACCCGTTCGAGAACGTGCCGCTCGTGGTGCTCGTGAACGGCGCATCCGCGTCGGCCGCAGAGATCGTGGCCGGTGCGTTGCAGGATCACGGTCGTGCGCAGATCGTCGGCGAAACGACGTACGGCAAAGGCTCCGTGCAAACCGTCATGCCGCTCGGTGAAGGCAGCGCGATCAAGCTCACGACGTCTCGGTACCTGACTCCTTCGGGACGGTCGATCAACGGCAGCGGCATTGCTCCCGACGTCGTCGTCGCCAGCGACGACATCAATCGCCAGTACCGCGGCGCGAGTGGGCGCATCGCGCTGCGCGACGACGAGCAGCTGTTCGAAGCTCTGACCCTGATCAGCGCCGAGTCGATCACGGTGAGCTCGACGAACTGACGCTCGACGCCGTCGCGCGCGGCAGTTAACGTGTCGCCATGAGTCGCGACCCGATCGAACGCGGTCTGGAGATCGAGCAGGCCCAATTGCGCGGTTTCGCGCGCAGCATCTCCGAGATCGAATGGCTGCTCTTGATCCTCGTCGTGTTGTACGTCTTCACGTCGAACCCGACACTCGCTCGAAGTCCCGGAGTTCTCGGAGTCCTGCTGGGGTTCGCGGGCTTCGTGCTGTTGTTCCGCTACGGACGGCCGCTCGCGAGGCACACGCACGCGAAGCTTGCGATTGAGATACTCGTGATGCTCGCGTTCCTAACGGCCGTGCTCACGGCCGTGGGCGGAGTGCATAGCCCGCTGTTGAATTTGTACCTGCTGCCGATCGTGACCGCGGCGCTCGTGCTCGGCAAGCGAGCCGCGTGGCTCGTCCTTGTCGCCGTGTGCGCGTGCTATCCGCTGATCGGTGTGCTGACCGGCGGTGTGGACGCATTGACGCGCGAGTTCGTGATCGCCGCGGTCGGAGTGCTCGCGCCGTTCGTGCTGGTAGCCTTCTCGACGACGCTGCTGGTCGACAACATCAATGCCGCCAAGCATCGGATCCGCGCGCTCTCGGATCGCGACGAGCTGACGTCGCTGTACAACATGCGCGCATTCGCGCGGCTCGCGGAGCACGAGCACGAAACCGCGAGCCGCACCGACCGGCATTATTCCGTGCTCATGGTCGACATCGAGCACTTGAAGATCATCAACGACACCTACGGTCATGAATCCGGCAGCCGTGCCGTAAAGCTCGTCGCCGAAGCGCTCGTGCGGTTGACGCGCTCGAGCGATATCGTCGCGCGTTACGGCGGCGACGAGTTCATCGTCCTGCTCTCGGGTGCGGACAAGGAAGTCGCCGACGACGTCGCGCAGCGAATCCGCAACGTGGTGTTTTCGACCACGCTCGAAGTCGACGTGAAGATGGTGCGTATCAAGGTCAACGTCGGTGCCGCATCGTTCCCGGAGAGCGGCAACAACCTCGCGGCCGTGATGGCGGCGGCCGACCGCGCCATGTACAAAGACAAGGACATGCGTGAGCCGCCAAAGGGCAAGCTGATCATCCAGAAGCGCTGAGCGTCGCGCTGCCGTTCGTCAATGAAGAAAGCATCGACCAAGGGCTTTCCGTTTTGGGGGACACTCGCGATCCCCGGCGGGTTGTTGTGGGGCACGTTGCTCGGCGCGACCGCGGGCCTGCTGCTCGGCAATCTTCTGATCGGCGCTTTGATCGGGGCCGGTCTCGGCCTCGGAGTCGGGCTCACGTTGTTCGCGGCTGCGATCGTGATCGCTTCCGGCAGAGTTTAGGAACGGTGTGCGCATGGCGAACACGATCAACTTGCTCGGGCGTGGCATAGGCCTCGTGTGCGCGGCGGTGCTCGCGGGCGCGTGGGCCTTCGCGTTGTGGGTGCCGACCGCGGGCCTCACGTTGAGCGGCATCAGCGTGATCACGGCTTTGCTCCTCGTGGTTTTCGCGCTGTTCGCGGGGATCGCAGCGGTGCACGGTCACGCGCTCGTGGTCGCGTTGCTGTTCTTGGCGTCGTTCTTCCCCGTGGGCGTGTTTCTGCTGCCTACGGACCATTGGCTGAAGTGGGTCGGCTACGTGGACCTTGGCCTGCTCTTGTCCGCGGTGCTGTTGTGGGTGACCGCGCGTCGGGTCGTGGTCGCCCAGTAGTGTTCTAGAATGACGCGGTCCAGAGCGGTGACGGAGTGACGATGCGGAGCTTGAGGCGGGCTACCCTGGTTGTGTTGACGATGTGGCTTGCGGCCTGCGCGCCCGAGGTGGGCTCCGAGCGCTGGTGCGAGAACATGCGCGAGAAACCGCGCGGCGACTGGACGGCCAACGAATTGGTCGAGTTTGGGCGCAGCTGCGTGCTCTAAGAATGGCGTTGACCATGCTCACCCGAATCAGCCGAGCTGCGATCCCGTGCGTGATCGCCTCGATCTTCGTGCTCGGGATCCGCCCGGCGTTCGCGGACGCGCAGCTCGACGCCGCGCGAGCCCGCTGGGGTGCCGCTGCACTGACCGGTTACGAGTACGGCTATCACAAGTACTGCGATTGCCACCGCGAGTCGCCGCCCGAGA
>Ga0315910_10004448_pt1 | contig 11716 bp, 11 predicted proteins | sample EdamamesoilMG_FD_204470 | JGI IMG/M metagenome (GOLD analysis project Ga0315910, IMG submission 204470) | Garden soil microbial communities collected in Santa Monica, California, United States - Edamame soil | ecosystem: Environmental > Terrestrial > Soil > Garden | place: USA: California...
CCTATCCCGGGACCACCCGGGAGGTGCTCCTTCCGGCGCTGGAGCGCACCGGGCTCAAGGTCGGCGTCGACTTCTTCCTCTGCTTCAGCCCCGAGCGGGTCGATCCGGGCAACGCCAAGTGGCACACGGTGAACACCCCCAAGGTGGTCGGCGGGGTGACGCCGGCCTGCCTGGAGATGATCCAGGGGTTCTATGGCCAGGTGTTCGACACGCTGGTGCCGGTGAGCAGCGCCGAGGCGGCGGAGCTCACCAAGGTGTATGAGAACACTTTCCGGATGATCAACATCGCGCTGGCCAACGAGCTGGCGCAGGCCTGCGACGTGCTGGGGATCGACGTGTGGGAGGTGGTGGAGGCGGCGGCGACCAAGCCGTTCGGCTTCATGAAGTTCACGCCCGGGCCGGGGCTCGGGGGGCACTGCATCCCGCTCGATCCGCACTACCTGAGCTGGAAGATGCGGACGCTCAACTACAAGACCCGGATGATCGAGCTCGCGAGCGAGGTCAACGCCGGGATGCCGGAGTTCGTCGTCCGGAAGGTGTCGGACGCGCTCAACGAGGACGGCAAGGCGGTGAAGGGGAGCCGCGTGCTGGTGCTCGGCGTCGCCTACAAGAAGGACATCGACGACCTGCGCGAGAGCCCGGCGCTCGACATCCTGAAGCTGCTGCAGGACCGCGGCGCGGACGTGACCTACCACGACCCGCACTGCCCGGAGATCAAGGACGACGGCCACACCCCCATCCAGGGGTTGCCGCTCTTCAGCGTGCCGCTCGACCGGGCGCACCTGGAAGGGGCGGACGCCGTGGTGCTCGTCACCGACCACACCGCCGTCGACTACCAGCTGGTGGCCGACCACGCGCGCGCGGTGGTGGATACGCGCGGCGTGATGCGCCGGGTGCGGGCGCCGCACGCGCGCGTGATCGGCCTTTCGCTCACGGGGGCCCGCGGCTGAGGCCGCGGATCGACCGATGGGGATCCACGTGACGCCGCAGCCCAGCCCGCTCATCGCGGGATTGCGCCGGCTCTACGGGGCGGCCTACCGGTTCCGTGCCGCCATCGCGGTGACCCTGTACCTGTCGGTCACCCTGATCGCCTACGCCGGCGCCTACCTGCTGCAGGGGGACCTGCGGTGGCCGGTGGAGCTCACGGCGACCTTCTGGTCGAGCGCGGTGCTGCTCGGGCTCATCCGCGCGAGCAGCGTGGTGGCCTTCTCGCTCAGCACGGCGCGGTGGCGCTTCATCGGGACCCGCGACGTGGTGCGTCTCGTGACGGCGACCGCGGCGGGCTCCGTGATCTTCGCGCTGGTGGCGGCGACCCTCCCGCTGGTCCCCCCGGTGCCGACGACCATCCTGGTGATGGAGTGGTTCGCCACCACCTCGCTCACCGCCGCGATGTGGATCGGGTACCGACTCGCCTACGAGTGGTACCGGCACCAGCAGGCGGGGTACAACGGGAGCGCCCGGCGAGTGCTCATCCTCGGGGCCGGCGAGGCGGGGAACCTCCTCGGGCGCGAGATGCAGCGCTCCCCCGTGGGGCTCCGGCCGATCGCCTACCTGGACGACGACGAGCGGAAGTGGGGGATCCGGCTCAACGGGCTGGAAGTCCTCGGTCCCACCTCGCGGGTGCGCGAGATCGCCGCGACGTGGAAGATCGACGAGATCATCATCGCCCTCCCCTCGGTCTCGGCCCCGGTGCTGCGCGACGTGGTGGAGCACTGCGAGTCGACCGGGCTCCCGTTCAAGGCGCTCCCCGGGATCGCCGAGGTGCTGCAGGGGGACGTCGGGGCGCACCAGGTGCGCGAGGTGCAGCTGGAGGACCTCCTCAGCCGGAAGCCGATCGAGCTCACCCTCCCCGCGCTCGCCGCGGAGCTGTCGGGGCGCTCGGTGCTCATCACGGGTGCCGCGGGATCCATCGGCTCCGAGCTGGCGCGGCAGGTGGCGCGCCACGGCCCCGGGACCCTGGTGCTCTTCGACCAGGCGGAGACCGCGCTCTTCTTCCTCGAGATCGAGCTCCGGGAGCGGCACCCCGGCCTCCGGCTGGTGGCGGTGGTGGGCGACATCCTCGATGGCGGCGCCATCGAGCGGGTCTTCGCGGAGTACGGTCCCGACCGCGTCTTCCACGCGGCGGCGTACAAGCACGTCCCGCTGATGGAGGCCAACGCCCGGGAGGCGGTGCGCAACAACGTCCTCGGCACCTGGCGGGTGGCGGAGGCGTCGGGGCGGCACGGCGTCGACAAGTTCGTCCTGGTGAGCACCGACAAGGCGGTGCGGCCGGTGTCGGTGATGGGGGCGACCAAGCGGGTGGCCGAGTGGGTCATCCTCGAACTGCAGCGGCGTCATCCCCGCACCTGCTACGCGGCGGTGCGCTTCGGCAACGTGCTGGGGAGCGGCGGGAGCGTGATCCCGATCTTCCGGCGCCAGCTCGCCGAGGGGCGGCCCCTCACGGTGACGCACCCCGAGGCCACCCGCTACTTCATGACCATCCCCGAGGCGGTGCAGCTCATCCTGCAGACCTCGCTGCTGGATGAGATCCGGGGCCACATCGCGATGCTCGAGATGGGGGAGCCGGTGCGGATCCTCGACCTCGCGCGGAACCTCCTCGCGCTCTCGGGGAAGCCCCTGGGCGACGGGGGACGGATCGTCTTCACCGGGCTCCGGCCCGGGGAGCGGCTGCACGAGGAGCTGGTGGCGCCGGAGGAGGAGACCGTGCCGACCCCGGTCGCCAAGGTCCGCGTCATCCGCACCGCGAGCGTTTCCGAGGTGGAGGTCCTGCCGCTCCTGACGCAATGGGATGAGTCGATCTCCGGCGGCGGCGGGCGGGAGATCGTGCCGCAGCTGCTCAGCTGGTTCGGGCTGCCGGCGACGCAGGAGACCCCCACGCCCCTTCCCGAGGCGATCGCGCGCCTCGACCGTCATCCCCCGCGGCGGGCCCGGCGATGAATCCTCCGGCCAAGTCCGCGCTCGCGGAGGCGACCCCGTCCACCGGCACCCCGACCACGGGGGCGCCGGTCGAGCTTCCGCCGCCGGTGCACGCGCCGGCGCCGGAAGAGGTCGCGGCCGGCGGGCGCTGGCGCCGCCGCTCCCGCCCCTCAGGGGAGGCCGCCGTGGCACATCCGGGACTCGATGAAGCGGCGAAGCTCCGGCTCGGGCTGCAGCGCCGCGCCCACATCAACCTGCGCCGCCACATCCGGCGCGACCTGGTGCGCGTCAGCGTGCTGGTCGGCGCCGACCTCGCCGTCTTCGTGGCGATGCGGGGGATCGTCCGGGCCATCCGCGACCACGGGATCCTGGGCGAGGTCTCCGCCAGCTGGATGAGCGAGGTGCTGCCGCGCGGGATCCTCTCCGGCGCGCAGTTCGGCCTGGCGCTCCTGGTGGGGCTCCTGGTCACCGGCAACTACGGTGAAGGGGATGCGCGGCGCGATCCGGGCCGGCTCCTCCGGGGTGCCGCGCTCGCGGCCGCCCTGCCGCTCTGGCTGCAGCTCTGGAACCTCGGTCCCGAGGTGGTGCTCCCCTGGTACGCGGTGACCACCACCATCATGTGGCTGGGGCTCATCGGGGTGCGGATGACGATCGACCGGATCGTGGCGCTGGTGCGCCCCCCGGAGCGGGACGCCCTCGCCACCCTCCTCGTGGGGAGCGCGACGGAGTGCCGCGCCGCCCTCGCGATGCGCCTCTTCAACGGGAAGGGGGAGTTCCGCGTCATCGGCTCGGTCGAGGCCGGTCCCTCGCGCGGCAATGGCGCGCTGGGCGGGGTCGAGGACCTCCCGCGGATCATCCACGAGCGGCGCGCCGAGGCGGTGGTGATCTGCGGCTCGCTGGGACAGCAGGCGTATGACCAGGTGGTCGACGCGGCGCTCTCCGGCGGCTGCGAGCTGGCGGCGATCCCCCGCGGCGCGAACGCGGTGGCGGTGCGCCCGACGCTGGTGTGGCGTGAGGGGGAGCCGGTGGTGATCCTCGCCGCCCCCGCGCTCAAGGCCCAGCAGCTGATGATCAAGCGGGCGGTGGACATCGTGGGCTCCCTCTTCGGGATCCTCCTCCTCTCTCCGTTCCTGCTCACGATCGCGGTGCTGATCAAGCTCGATTCCAAGGGTCCCGTCCTGCTCCGGCAGCAGCGCGTGGGGCTCGGCGGCCGGCTCTTCGGGATGTTCAAGTTCCGGACGATGGTCGCCGACGCCGACCGCAAGAAGGCCGACCTGGCGCACCTGAACCAGACCGGCGACCCGCGACTGTTCAAGATCAAGAACGACCCGCGCATCACCCGGACGGGGCAGTGGCTCCGCCGGTGGAGCATCGACGAGATCCCCCAGCTCCTCAACGTGCTGATCGGGGACATGTCGCTGGTGGGCCCGCGCCCCTTCTTCCTCGACGACCTGGCCCAGTACGAGGCCCACCACTTCGACCGCCTCGGCGCGAGCCCCGGGATGACCGGGCTCTGGCAGGTGAGCGGGCGGAGCTCGGTGGTCGACTTCGAGGAGGTCGTCCGGCTGGACCGTGACTACATCGAGCGCTGGTCGCTCGCGCTCGACCTCAAGATCCTTTTCCTTACCGTGCCGGCGGTGCTCCGCCGGACCGGGGCCTTCTAGGAGCTTCGTTCGTGCACGCGCTTCGCACTCTCTTCGACCGCACCGGCAAGCCCGGCGCCTATTCCACCCAGTTCCTCCAGCACATGGGGCAGACCCTCGCCAAGATCGACGGCGAGAAGGTCGGCCAGGTGGTGGAGGCGGTGGCCTCGACCCACGCCGCCGGCAAGGCGATCTACGTCATCGCCAACGGCGGCAGCGCCGCGGTGGGCTCCCACTTCGTGAACGACCTGGGGGTCAACTGCCTGGTGCCGGGGAAGCCGGGGTTCCGGGTCTTCTGCCTGGCGGACAACGTCGAGGCGATCACCGCCGTGGCGAACGACTCCGGGTACGAGAACATCTTCCTCTACCAGCTCCGCTGCGTGCTGCAGCCGGGGGACCTGGTGCTGGCGATGTCGGTCAGCGGCAACAGCCCCAACATCCTGAAGGCGGTGGAGTACGCCAAGGGGAACGGGGCGAAGACCGTGGGGCTCTGTGGGTTCGACGGCGGGAAGCTGCAGCAGGCCGCGGACGTCACCGTGCACATCCCGTCCACCAAGGACGAGTACGGCCCGGTGGAGGACGCCTTCTCGGTGATCTGCCATATCGTCTCGGGGTACCTGGCGATGAGCATCGGCCGCCCCCTCCACCACTAGGACCGACGATGACCGCTCCGTTCAAGGTCGGGATCATCGGCCTCGGCAAGATGGGGATCATCCGTGCGCAGGAGCTGCGCCGGCACGCCGACGTGCGCATCGTCGCGGGGTCCGACCCCGACGCCGGGCGCCGCGCCGCCTTCGCCGACATCGCCACCAGCGCCGACCCGAAGAGCGTGATCGAGAGCGACGTCGACGCCGTCTTCGTCTGCACCCCGAACCGGTTCACCCCGGAGCTGGTGGCCGCCGCGCTCGACGCCGGGAAGCACGTCTTCGCCGAGAAGCCCCCCGGCCGCACGATGGCCGACGTGGAGATGATCCTCGCCGCCGAGGCGCGGAACCCCGGGCGCACCCTCAAGTTCGGCTTCAACCACCGCTACCACGCGGGGATCCAGGAGGCCAAGCGGATCCTCGACGGCGGCCGGCTGGGCCGCATCCTCTGGATGCGCGGGGTGTATGGCAAGGCGGGGAGCCAGACCTTCGAGCAGGAGTGGCGGAGCGCGCGCGACCTCTCCGGCGGGGGGATCCTCCTCGACCAGGGGATCCACATGCTCGACCTCTTCCGGTTCTTCGCCGGGGACTTCCCCGAGGTCCAGAGCATGGTGACCACCGCCTACTGGAACTTCGACCTCGAGGACAACGCCTTCGCGCTGCTCCGCGGCGACGAGGGGCGGATCGCGATGCTCCACAGCTCCAGCACGCAGTGGAAGCACAAGTTCTCCCTCGAGATCTACACCTCCGAGGGGTTCCTCTCGGTCAACGGGATCCTCTCCTCCACCCGGAGCTACGGGGACGAGACGATCACCGTCGCCCGCAAGATCCTGGAGCCCGGCGCCCCGATGGGGAAGCCGCGCGAGGAGACCCTCTACTTCGACACCGACCCCTCGTGGCAGCTCGAGGTGGATGAGTTCCTCGACTGCGCCCGGACCGGCGCCCCGGTGGTGCACGGCACCTCCGCCGACGCCTGGGCCGCGATGGACCTGGTGTACCGCATCTACGGCGCCGACCCGCGCTGGCAGGAGGAGCAGGCCCGCCGTTCGGCCGCCGTGCAGCGACGGGGGTCCGCGTGAGCCCTCGCGTCGCGATCGGCCCCTCCTCCTTCGCGGAGGCCGATCCCGCGCCGATGCAGCTCCTCCGGGAGGCGGGGGTCGAGGTGATCCCCAATCCCGTGGGACGGCGCCTCACCGAAGACGAAGCGATCGCACTCCTCGCCGAGGCCGACGGATTGATCGCCGGCCTCGAACCGTTGAACCGGAAGGTGCTCGGCTCGGCGGTCCCCCGGCTCAAGGCGGTGGCGCGGGTCGGGATCGGGATGGACAACGTCGACCTCGCGGCGGCCAAGGAGCTCGGCGTCCGGGTCTCGAATACTCCCGAGGAACCGGCGAACGCGGTGGCGGAACTCACCGTCACCGCACTCCTCGCGCTCGCCCGCGAGCTGGTCCCCTCCAACGAGGCGCTCCACAAGAAGGAGTGGAAGAAGCTCATCGGGAGCGGGGTGTACGGGCAGACGGTGCTCCTGGTCGGCTACGGCCGCATCGGGCGCCGGGTGGGGGAGATGCTCCGCCCCTTCGGCGTGAAGCTCCTGGTGAGCGATCCCGCCCTCAAGGCCGGTGACCTCCCCGCCGACGTGGCGCAGGTATCGCTCGACGACGGCCTCGCGGCCGCGGACGTGGTGAGCCTCCACGCCGGCGGGAAGGCGACCCTCCTGGGTGCCGCCCAGCTCGCCCAGCTCCGTCCCGGCGCGCTGCTGTTGAACAGCGCCCGTGGGGAACTGGTGGACGAGCAGGCGCTCTGCGCCGCGCTCGATCGCGGGCAGGTGCGGGGCGCCTGGTTCGACGTCTTCTGGCAGGAGCCGTACACCGGGCCCCTTACCGGGTACCCGCAGGTGCTGCTGACCCCGCACGTGGGGACCTACACCAGCCAGTGCCGGCGGGACATGGAGTCGGCGGCGGTGCGGAACCTCCTCCGGGACCTGGGAGCGGGGAAGTGACGGTCGGGATCGACCTCCGGGGCCGTACCGCCCTGGTGACCGGCGGGACCCGGGGGATCGGGGCCGCGGTCGGCGATCTTTTGGAGCAGGCGGGTGCCACCGTCCTCCTCACCGGGTCCAAGGCCGACGACGTGGCGCGGCGGAACGGGGAACGGAAGGGAGGGACGCGGGAATACCTCCACGCCGACCTCACCACGGCGGAGAGTGCCGCGCCCTTCCTCAAGGCGGTCGCGGGGCGGAAGGTCGACATCCTCATCAACAACGCCGGGGTCAACAAGATCCAGCGCGCCACCGACGTGGGGGCCGAGGACCTCGACTGGATGCTCACCATCAACCTCCGCGCCCCCTTCCTCCTGGCGCAGGCGGTGCTCCCGGGGATGGCGGAGCGGAAGTGGGGACGGATCGTGAACGTCGCCTCGATCTGGGGTGTCATCACCAAGCCGGGGCGGAGCGCCTACACCGCCACCAAGCACGGCATCGTCGGGCTCACCAAGACCCTGGCGGTGGAGCACGCGGCCGACGGGGTGCTGGTGAACGCGGTCTCCCCCGGCTTCACCCGCACCGAACTCACCGCCTCGACCAACTCACCGGCCGAGCTGGACGCGCTGGCGCGCTCGGTCCCCGCGGCCCGGCTCGCCGAGCCGGTCGAGATCGCGCGGACGGTGCTCTTCCTCGCCAGCGACCTCAACACCTACATCACCGGGCAGAATGTCGTCGTCGACGGTGGCTACACCAGTGTCTGACCTGACGGTCCGTTCCAAGATCCAGGACTATGTGGTCCGGTTCCGGGACGATTTCGCCGCCGAGCTCCGCGCGGAACTCCGCCCCACCGACGTCGTGATCATCGACGCGGCGGTGCGGAAGGCGTTCGCCGCGGAGTTCGCGCCGATCCTCGCGGCCCAGCCGCACATCGAGATCACCGCCACCGAACCGCAGAAGAGCTACCAGGGGGCGGAACGGATCATCGCCGACCTGATCGCCCGCGGCTTCCGGAAGGACCACCGGCTGGTGGCGATCGGCGGGGGGATCACCCAGGACGTCACCGCCTTCATCGCCTCGATCCTCTACCGCGGCGTGGACTGGCTCTTCTTCCCGACCACCCTGCTGGCGCAGGGAGACTCCTGCATCGGGAGCAAGACCTCGATCAACTTCGGCGACGCCAAGAACCAGGTCGGCGGGTTCTATCCGCCGCGGCTCATCGTCATCGACCCCCGCTTCCTGGAGACCCTCCCGGCGCTCGAGATCCGCTCGGGGCTCGGGGAGATGGCGCACTACTTCCTGATCGGTGGGGAGCAGGACTTCGTCCGCTTCGCCGAGGATGCCCCCAGGGCCGCCGGCGACCGGGCCATCCTCCGCGGGCTCATTTCCCGGTCGCTCGAGATCAAGCGGGCGATGGTGGAGCGCGACGAGTACGACCAGGGACCGCGGCAGATCTTCAACTACGGGCACACCTTCGGGCATGCCCTCGAGTCGATCACCGGGTACCGGGTGCCCCACGGCGTCGCGGTGAGCTATGGGATGGACCTCGCGAACTTCGTCTCGGTCCAGCTCGGCCTCCTCGACCCGGCCACCCGGCTCCGCGCCCGCGCGGTCCTCGCCCCGATCTGGGACGGGGTGCCGCTCGGCACCGTCGACCTCGCGGCGTACGAGCGCGCCCTCCTCAAGGACAAGAAGAACGCCCAGGGCCAGCTCGGGTTGATCCTGACCCGGGGGTTCGGCGACATGTTCAAGCAGCTCGTCCCGCTCGACGCCACCTTCTCGGGGTGGCTCCGGACCTGGTTCGCGGAGGTGTCGTGACCGCTCCCTCGCTCAAGTCCCGCCTCGCCTCGAAGGCGCCCCTCCTCGGCTCCTGGCTCTCCTGGGGGTTCACCCCCGTGGCCGAGGTGATGGCCCGGGCGGGGTTCGAGTTCCTGGTGGTGGACCAAGAGCACACCGCCATCGGCGTCGCGGAGATGCACGCGCTGGTGCAGGTGATCGACCTGGCGGGGAAGTACCCGCTGGTCCGGGTCGCCGACAACGACACCACCTACATCAAGCAGGCGCTCGATGCCGGCGCCCACGGGGTGATCGTGCCGATGATCAACAGCGCCGAGGAGGCGCGGCTGGCCGTGGCGCGGGCGCACTATCCCCCCCAGGGGATCCGCGGGGCGGGGCTGGCGCGGGCGCAGGGGTATGGCCTCGACTTCGCCGGGTACCAGGCGCGGGCCGCGAAGGAGACGGTGGTGATCGTGCAGATCGAGCACATCGACGCGGTGCGGAACATCGAGGCGATCCTGGCGGTCGACGGGGTGGATGGCTTCATCGTGGGGCCGTATGACCTCTCTGCTTCCCTCGGGCACCCGGGGGAGTGGGACCATCCCGACGTGAAGGCCGCGCTCGACGTCGTCGGCAAGGTGGTCCGGTCCACGCACAAGGCCCCCGGCTTCCACGTGGTGCTGAGCGACCACGCGGGGCTCAAGTCCCGGATCGAGGCGGGGTACCGCTTCATCGCATACGGGGACGACATGGTCTTCCTGGCCGAGAAGACGCGGGACGAGATCGCGGCGGCGCGGAAGCTCCTGTCGTGACCCCGCCGAAGATCACGGCGATGATGCCGATGAAGGGGCACTCCGAGCGGGTGCCGGGGAAGAACATCCGCCCCCTCGCCGGGCGTCCCCTCTTCCACTGGATGATGGAAGCGCTCCGGGGGAGCAAGTACGTGGGCGAGATCCTGGTCAACACCGATTCCGACCAGATCGGGCTCGACGCCGAGCGGACCTTCGGGGCCCGCTACATCCGGCGTCCCGAGCACCTGCTGGGCGACCGGGTGAGCATGACCCCGCTCATCGAGTACGACTTCACCCAGTGCGATGCCACGGTGATGCTGCAGACCCATTCCACCAACCCGCTCATCACGAGCGCCACGGTGGACCGGGTCATCGAGCGCTACTTCGAGGCGGGGGACCACGACTCGGTGTTCACGGTGAACACCTTCCACTCCCGCTTCTACTGGGCCGACGGCCGTCCGCTCAACCACGACCTGTCGGTGATGCTCCCGACGCAGGACCTCCCGCCGGTGTACGAGGAGAACTCCTGCCTGTACGTCTTTTCGCGCGAGTCGTTCGCCGCGGCGGGGCGCCGGATCGGCCACCGGCCGGTGCTGGTGCCGACCGACCCGCTCGAGGCGGTGGATATCGATGAGGAATGGCAGTTCACGATGGCCGAGTCGCTGATGCAGCGGAGGATCGCAGGGGCGCAGGGACGCAGGGGCGCATAGCAGAACTGACGCATTCAAGGGAGGAAGATGTGATCGTCGATCGTTTGGACCGCTGGAGCCGGCACCTGCAGGGTCCGGTCTGGAAGAAGGCCTTTGAGCACCTCGCGACCCTGGGCCCCGACGCCCCGGAAGGGACCATCGAGCTGATGGGGAAGGACCTGACCGCGCGGGTGATGAGCTACGGCACCAAGTCGGCCGGCGAGGCGCGGATCGAGGCGCACAAGGACCACATCGACATCCAGATGTCGCTGGTGAACGACGAGCGGATCGACTGGTGGCCCCTCGAGGGACTGGTCCCCTCCACCGAGTACGACCCGGCCAAGGACGTGACCTTCTTCAAGGACCCGGGGAACGCGGCCGCCTCGGTGATGAACCGGGTCGGGCACTTCACGGTGCTCTTCCCGGAAGATGCTCATATGCCGCAGCTGCACACCGGGGCGCCGCACGTGGTGAAGAAGGTCGTCATCAAGGTGCGCTTGAGCGCGCTGAAGTGAGCCGATGACCGCTCGGCCGGTCTGGCTCTCCCACCCGCTGGACGAGTCCACCCCGGCCTACGGCGGCGGGGCGGGGTTCGTCCGCGAGGCGGTCTCCGCGATCGCCCAGGGAGGGACCGCCAACAGCGGCCGCTGGAGCTTCCCGAACCACCTCGGCACCCATCTCGACGCCCCGCGCCATTTCTTCGACGCCGGAGCGACCCTCACCGACTATGAGGCCGGTGACTGGGTCTTCCGGCGTCCGGCGTTGGTGGACCTTCCCTGCGCCGACGACCAGCTCTTCGGCCCCGCGGAGCTGGAGGGGAGGGTCCCGGCCGATTGCGATCTCCTCCTGGTGCGGACCGGGTATGAGCGGTTCCGGACCGACGAGAAGTACTGGGCGCGGAACCCGGGGCCGAGCGCCGAGCTGGGCGGGTGGCTCCGGACGAAGCACCCCTCGGTGCGGGCGCTCGGGCTCGACGTGATCTCGGTGACCGCGCGGGCCCATCGTGAAGAAGGGCGCGCGTCGCATCGCGCCCTCCTCGATCCGGCGCGCCCGGGGCGTCCCCTCCTCGTGATCGAGGATATGGCGCTCGCGGGGGTGTCGGGGGCGCTGGCGCAGGTCATCGTCCTCCCCCTCCGGGTGCGGGACGGGGACGGGGGGCCGTGCACGGTGGTGGGGTGGCCCGCGTGAGCTTCCTCGATGCCGCCCTCCGGAAGGCCTCCTACATCCTCCGCGAGGAGGGGCCGCTGGTGCTCGCCGACCGGGCGGCGCGCGCGGGGAT
>Ga0315910_10004449_pt1 | contig 11716 bp, 15 predicted proteins | sample EdamamesoilMG_FD_204470 | JGI IMG/M metagenome (GOLD analysis project Ga0315910, IMG submission 204470) | Garden soil microbial communities collected in Santa Monica, California, United States - Edamame soil | ecosystem: Environmental > Terrestrial > Soil > Garden | place: USA: California...
GAGCGCGAGGGCCCTCATTGCGGCGTGGCCTTCGGCTTGCTCGAGGGCTTGGGGCGCGTGGCGGAGGCCGGGGGAGGGGGAGGGGCGGCCGCAGCGCGTTCGAGCTCGGCGAGCTCGGCTTCCGCGCGCGCCCGCTGCGCGCCCGTCTGCTCGATCAGCGTCCGGGCGGCCTCGAGCTTCGTCTCGTTGTCCGTGACTTTCTTCTCGAGCGCCGCGGCGTGACGCTCGGCCCGGGCGAGCCGGGCCCGGTCGCGCGCGGCCTCGGCCCACTCGAGCGACAGCTCCTCGAGCTCGGCGGCGTGCCGGTGATCCCCGGCCAGGCGCGCCCGATCTGCGCGGGTGAGGGCGCGGCGAGCCTCGGCGAGGGCCTCCCGCACGCCGCCGCCGGGTGCTTCCCGGCTGACCTCCGCGACCAGGGCCTGCGCCGCATCCCGCGGCCGAGGGGCGGCGAGGGCGGCGCTGGTTTCGAAGAGCGCGAGCGCGGCCATGGCCATGGGCGACTTCAGCGACGTCACCCGCGAAAGAAGCCACCGACCGCCGGCGCGGTCAAGCCTCGGCCGGCGGCCGGCCGCCGGGCCCCTCACGCGTGGACGCAGCATCGTTCCGCGCGTGGGTGTAAAAGCAAGCCATGAGCGACCAGGTGCGCATGGGCTGGGACCCGTACTTCATGGCCATCGGGCGGGTCGTTGCGACGCGTTCGACCTGCGATCGAAAACACGTCGGTGCGGTGATGGTGCGGGATCGCATGATCCTTGCGACCGGCTACAACGGCTCGATCCGGGGGCTTCCGCATTGCGACGACGAGGGCCACATGATGGAGGACGGCCACTGCGTGCGGACCGTCCACGCCGAGGCCAACGCGATCGTTCAGGCCGCGCGCAACGGCGTGCGGCTCGAGGGCTCCGACATCTACGTCACGGCCTCGCCCTGCTTCGGGTGTTTCAAGTTGATCGCCAACGCCGGCGTGAAGCGCATCGTGTTCGGCGAATTCTACCGTGATCAGCGGATTTTCGAGCTCAGCAAGACGCTCGAGATCGATCTCGTCCACTTACCGATCGAGTCCGTGCCGTAGTCCACGGCCTGCTCAGACGCGGTGGCGCATCGTCGCTTCTTCGCCGAGGTTTCTTTGCCTCAGGCGCTCGAGCAGGAGCTCGCGCTCCTCCGGGGGATCGATGGTGATCGGGGTGCGACCGCGCAAGAGCGACAGCGCGCGCTGAACTTCTTCGCTCGCCGTGCCGGCCTCCCTCGCGGGCGCGGGCGCCGGTGCGCCTTCCGGCGCCGGTGCGGCTGCGGGCGCCACGGAAGCCGGGCGAGGGGGCTCGGGCGTCGCGCGCTGGACCGGACGCAGGGACGCTCGATCGGAAAGCTCGACGGCCCTGTCGATGAACGTTTTCGTCGAGGCGCCGTAGCGCTTGAAGCGAACGCGCAGTCCCCCGGGGCGAGAGCCGCTCGGCTCGACGTTGGCGAGAGCGCGCGCCTCGGCGCGGATCGGTCGTGAGCCGTCGCCGAGCGTCACGTCGAACGTGACCGGGGTCCCCGGCGGCAGATCGGCCTCGCCGATGAGGAGCATCGTGCGCGCGTCCATCGTCCACGCCTCGTGCTTCAGGTACTCCTCCGCGCTGGCGTAGGGGCGGATGACGTGCAGAACGACCGGCTCGGACAAGACGCCCATTATGCCACGATGCGGGCGCTCAGTCCTGGCTGGCGGCGCCTTGGGCGCCGCGCTAAACGGCGCCCGTGACTCGTCGTCGCAAGGTGCTCGTCGTCGGCTCCGGAGGGCGGGAGCATGCCCTCGCCGCCCGGTTGCTCGAATCGGAAAGCGTCGGCGCCGTGATCGCCGTTCCCGGGAACGCCGGAACCGCCAAGGTCCCGTCGTGGGCGGGTGAGAAGACGCTGTCGAATGCGCAGGGTCACCCGCTCGAGATCTCGCGCCGCGAGGCGGTCGACCTCGTGGTGATCGGCCCCGAGGCGCCGCTCACGGCGGGGCTCACGGACGAGCTCGCCGGGGCGGGGTTCGCCGTGTTCGGACCCAGCAAGAGCGCGGCGCGGCTCGAGGGCTCGAAGGCGTTCATGAAGGATCTCGCCGCGCGGCACGGTCTGCCGACCGCACGGCACGAAGTGGTGCGCGACGAGCGCGAGCTCGAGTCGAAGGTTCGCGCTTTCGCGGCGCCGCCCGTCGTCAAAGCGGACGGCCTCTGCGCGGGCAAGGGCGTGGTCGTCGCGGAAACGCACGAGGAAGCGCTCGCCGCCGCACGCCACATGCTGAGCGGTGAGGCCTTCGGCGATGCGGGGCGCGTGGTGGTGCTCGAAGAGCGCCTGCTCGGCGCCGAGCTTTCGATCCACGCCATCGTCGACGGGGACCGTTTCACGCTCCTACCGGCCGCCCAGGATCACAAGCGCCTTGCAGACGGGGACCGCGGTCCGAACACCGGCGGCATGGGAACGTATGCCCCCGCGCCGCTCGCCACGCCCGCGCTCGTCCAGCGGATCGAGCGCGAGATCTTCGCGAAGGCCGTGCAAGGGATGGCGAGCGAGGGGACGCCATTTCGCGGCGTGCTCTTCGCGGGTTTGATGGTGACACCGGCGGGCGATCCGTTGCTCCTCGAGTTCAACGTGCGGTTCGGTGATCCGGAGACGCAGGTCTTGATGCAGTCGCTCGGTGGCGACCTGGGTGATGCGCTCCACTCGGCCGCCGTCGGCAAGCTCGATCCGAGCGCTCTCACCGTTCGCGACGAGCATGCGATCTGTGTCGTGCTGGCGGCGTCGGGTTACCCGGCGAGCCCGCGCACCGGGGACGTGATCCACGGGCTAGAGCGCGCGGATCAGCTGCCCGGAGTCAGGGTTTTTCACGCCGGAACGCGGCTCGACGGCGATCGCGTCGTCACGGCTGGTGGCCGCGTGCTCGGCGTGACGGCCAGCGCCGAGTCGCTCTCGGCCGCCCGCACGCGGGCCTACGACGCGGTCAGCGTGATTCATTTCGAGGGCATGCAGCATCGGAGCGACATCGCGTACCGGGCGCTCGGTGCGTCGTGACGGCGCTCGCCCGCGTGCTCGAACGCGGCGCCGTGGTGGCCGCCGCTACCGAGTCGTTCTTCGGGCTCCTCGCCGACGCGACCAATCCACGCGCCCTCGATGCGCTCTTCTCGCTCAAGCCGCGCGGGAGTGAGCGTGGCGTCGGTCTGATCCTCGCCGGCCGTGAGTCCTGGTCGTCGCTGGTGACGGACATTCCCGATGCCGCCCGTGCGCTCGCGGACGCCTTCTGGCCCGGTGCGCTTACCATCGCGCTTCCGGCGCGGCCCGAGGTTGACCCCCGCCTGACCGTCGGCGGCACCATCGCCGTCCGCGACGCGGGGCCGTCACCTGCCCGCGAGCTCGCCCTCGAGCTCGGCCGGCCGCTCACCGCCACGAGCGCGAACCTGCCCGGCGAGCCACCGGCTCGGCGCGCCGTCGACGTGGAGCGCGCGTTCGTCGACGCCGTTCAGGACGGCCGGCTGGTGGTTGCCCCGGGCGAGAGTCCCGGTGGCGCGCCGTCCACCCTCGTCGCGTTGCAGGCAGGGCGTATCGTCCTCGTCCGGGAAGGCGCCGTGGCGAGCGCCGCCCTGCTCGGCGTTCTCCGGCCGTTGGGCCATGACCTTGACGGGCCCCCGACCTCTCGCTAGCTACACCGCCCATGGAACGAGCCAAGAACTTCAACGCTGGTCCCGCGGCGCTGCCGCTGAAGGCCCTGGAACGCGCCCAGGCCGAACTCCTCGATCTTGCCGGCACCGGCATGAGCGTCATGGAGCACAGCCACCGCGGCAAAGCCTACGAGGCCGTGCACAACGAGGCCATCTCCCTCGTTCGCGAGCTACTCGGCGTGCCGGAGCAGTACGAGGTTCTCCTCCTCCAGGGCGGCGCGAGCCAACAGTTCGCCGTCGTTCCGATGAACCTGCTCCCCGCGGGCAAGAGCGCCGACTACGTGCTCACCGGCTCCTGGTCGCAGAAGGCGTACAAGGAAGGCAAGATGGTCGGCACCGTGCGCGTCGCGGGCACGACCGAGAAGGACGGCAAGTTCGCGCGCATCCCGGCCGCCTCCGAGCTCTCGCTCGACGCCAACGCCGCGTACGCGCACATCACGAGCAACAACACCATCTTCGGCACGCAGTGGCACGACTTCCCGGCGACCGGCTCGGTGCCGCTCGTCGCCGACATGTCGAGCGACATCATGTGGCGCCCGATCGACGTGACCAAGTTCGGCCTCATCTACGCCGGCGCCCAGAAGAACCTGGGCCCCAGCGGCCTGGTCCTCGTCATCGTCCGCAAGGACCTGGTCGAGGGTGGCAGGAAGGACATTCCCACCATCTTTCAGTACCGGACGCACGCCGAGAACAACTCCCTCTACAACACCCCGCCGACGTTTTCCGTGTACGTCCTCCGCAACGTGCTCGACGACATCAAGAAGCAGGGCGGCCTCGCGGCGATGGAAAAGAAGAACCGCGAGAAGGCGAACCTCATCTACTCCGCGATCGATGCGCGGCCGGATTTCTACTCGTCGCCCGTCGAGAAGGGCTCACGCTCGACGATGAACGTCGTCTTCACGTTGAAGACGCCCGAGCTCGAGACCGAGTTCCTGGCCGAAGCCAAGAAGCAGCGGATGGAGGGGCTCAAGGGTCATCGCTCCGTCGGTGGCATGCGCGCCTCGATCTACAACGCCGTGCCGGTCGAGGACGTGAAGGCCCTCGCCGACCTGATGCTGAAGTTCAAGGCCTGATCGCCTGCCGCACACGGCGGCGCCGCGCGTCGCGGCGCGCTGGGTAGCGGAAATCTCATGGGAAACCCGGCGGATCTCCCCGGTGCTGGACCCCGATCTATACTCCGCGCGCCGTGTCGTCCGAGCTTTTGAGCGCTACTGATCCTCCCGACGCTCGGGAATCGCCAGGGGCCTACGAGATCATCGTGCTCTTGCGCGACGTGATCCGCACCTTTCCGCTGCCGGCGAGCGGTGAGGTCACGATCGGGCGAGGGGAGGGCTGTACGCTCCGGCTCGACGACGCTTCGGTCTCGCGGGAGCACGCGGTCCTTCGCGTCGGCAACGGCTTTTTGATCGAGGATCTCGGAAGCCGGAACGGGACGTTCGTTCACAAACCGCCCCGGGCGGACCCCCGCCGCGCCGATCTGGCGACCGAAACCATGAGCGTTCGACAGCTGCTCCGCCGCTCCGCCGAGGTTTCGGTCGGCGACAGCCTGATGTTCGGTGCGGCGCGGGCGGTGGTGCGTCACCGATCGAGACGCGAGGTGCCGGCTTTGACCGAAATCGGGGCTTCGAACGTGGGCACCCGGGACGAAGCCACGCGCGCCGTCTACGGCCAGGCCGTCCGCGTCGCGCGCTCGACGATCAACGTGATCCTGCTCGGCGAGACGGGCGCCGGGAAGGAAGTCCTGGCACGCGCCATTCACGCGCAGTCGCCGCGGGCTCAGGGCCCGTTCCTCGTCGTCAACTGCGCGGCCCTCAGCGAGACGCTGCTCGAGAGCGAGCTCTTCGGTTACGAACGCGGCGCCTTCACCGGCGCGGTCCAGGCGCGCGCCGGTCTGTTCGAGGCGGGCAGCGGCGGCACCGTGCTCCTCGACGAAATCGGTGAGCTCCCGCTCGGTATCCAGGCCAAGCTCCTGCGCGTGATCGAGGAGCGGGCCGTGAAGCGCCTGGGCACGAACGTATCGAAACCGATCGACGTGCGCTACATCGCGGCGACCCATCGTGACCTCGAGGGTCAGGTGATGAATGGGGATTTCAGGCAGGATCTCTACTTTCGGCTGAACGGGATTTCGCTCACCTTGCCGCCCCTTCGCGAGCGGCTCGGCGATCTCGTTGCGCTCATCGAGGTGTTCGTGGCGGCGGCGTGCCGTGAGCTCGATCTCCCGTTGCTCACCGTCGCGCCCGAAACGCTCGAATTCCTCCGCGCCTACTCGTGGCCGGGCAACGTGAGAGAGCTCAGGAACGTCATCGACCGCGCGGTCGTGCTCTGCACCGAGCGCGTGATCCTCCCCGAACACCTGCCGGCAGCCGTCCGCGGCGACGCTACCCGCCTGAGCAGCGTACCGGCGCCGAACTCGCGAGGCGCCCGCCTGTCGACGAAGCCGCCCCCATCACCCGGTGGCACGCCGCATTCGGACCCCGTACCGCAGAGCGGGGAGCGCGAGCGGATCGTCGAGGCGCTTCAGGTCTGCGGCGGCAACCAGACCCGCGCAGCGCGCATGCTCGGCATCTCCCGGCGCACGCTGGTCACCCGCCTGAGCGACTACAAGATCCCGCGCCCCCACGGCGGCGGCGACGATCTGGCCGACGACGCCGATCTGGCCATCGACGCCGAGTAGAACCCCGGCCTGACGAGGGCCTGGGCTCCCCGGAGCGCTGCGCAGCCTGAGCGTGTCATTGCGCACGCTGCGCGCGCACGCGCCGAGCGGTACAGGAGATCCCCGAAGAAGCGGGATCGGAACGGATCCTGCATGGATTCGAGGGGGGAAGCTCTGCGCCGCTCACCGGCAGGCCTTGACGAAGCCTCCGCGTCGTTGCCTTCTAGCGTGGGTCCATGGCCGCAAAGAGGCGCCGGAAGCGCAAGGGTGGGGAGGAAGGGTCGACGATCGGTAGCGCCGGCGTGACCACCGGTGGGGTGTCCGGGGCTCAGGGCTCGGGTGGCAGCGATTCCGGTGAGTCGAACGTGAAGATGGTTGGGGTGGTCGGATTGCTCGTGATCCTCGCCGTCGCGATTTTTTCAGGCGTGCTCAAGCCCAGCAAGATCAACATCTTCACGGGCGACATCGAGTTCGTCGATGGCACGCTGTCCAAAAGCGAGATGGAGCAAGTAGCGGCGAACGCCAAGGACCGGAACGTCACCCCACCCGCGGCGCCCGCGCTCACGCCCGTGGATGTCGAGCGTCTCGTGCCTATCGCGGAGCTGAAGAGGTATGCGACGAACCGGCCACTCCCGCCGCTTTCAACGTCGCCAACTCCCCCTCCGACGCTGACGGGCCTCCGGCCGACGGCAGCACCGGTGCTCACGGGACTCAGGCCGCCCACAGCGAATCCGACGACTGCCGCACCTGTCCTGACGGGTCTCAGGCCACCGACGGCCGCGCCCACCGCCGAGGGTCAGCCGAATGTCGGGTCGCTGCTCAGGCCCATCGATTTGCGATTCGCCGGAAGCTGGAAGCCAGGGATCGGAGCGACTCGCTACCAAATCGAGGTCACGTCGGCGGGATGCTCGTTCAAGGAGCTCATTCGCCTGGCGGAGAACGGCACGCCCATCGTCACGGCGCAGGGAAGCGGCGTTCAGGTCGGCGGCGTGCTCTTCGTCGCCTACAACGCTTCGTTCGGAAAAAAAGGAAGCGCTCGCCTTTCCCTCGATGCAAGTGGGACGACGCTCACGGTCGCGCTGACAACCGAGAAACAGACCCGCACACTCACGCTCACGCGCGACGTTTCCTGAACGTTCGCTGGGGTGAGGGAGCTGAGCGCGAGAGCGCAAGATTTCTTGCGCTGCGGAGCACTCGGCGTCGCGCTTTGCTTACCCGTGTTTCGATCGGTGGCCGCGCGCCGCCGAGGGATGGAGGCCGACATGGGGCGCTGGGAAATGATCGTGAGTGGGCTCTTGGCGTTGGCGACGGCGTCCTCGGCGCCGTGGTGGTGGACTCGGGTATTTCCGGAGAAACCAGCCGAGGCGAGTCTGGCGGCGGAACCGGATCCGCCTCTACCGCCGGCAGTCCCGCAGTCGCCCCCGCCTTCACCACCCGATACATCGACTTCGGCACCGAACCCGCCGCCGCCTTTGCCGCCCCAGCCGGCGTCTGGAGACTGCGAAGGCAAGTGGTATCTGCAGATGGCTTCAGGGAGCGATCGAGAGGGGTTGAAGGGAATCGTCGATCGGATTCGAGCGGTGGGAGGCGCGTTCGCGGAGACGGGTCTCTACACCACGTCGCGCGGCGTCTACGCCGTCTCCGTCGGGTGCTTCGAACGGTTCAAGGCCGACGAATTGAAGGACGAACTTTCCGAGAAACGTCTGCTCGAGAAGTCTGCCCTCGTCACTCAGGGTCAATCGCTCTCGCAGCAGGTGTACTGAAGCGCGCAGCGCTCGATCCGTTCATGCGCGCGGCTTGATCCGGTCGCGGAGCATCCACACGATCCCGACCGCCACGCCCAGGCTTACCGCGATCGCCCCTGCGAGTGACGCCAACTGAAAATCGAGCATCCACGCGAGTGACCAGGCAACGAGCTCGATGGCACTGGCTGCCATCAGGGGCACCATCAGGTTTTGGTTGGTCATGGCCCGGAGGAGAGGGTAGCGCGCCTCCATAGGATCCCACCCGGCGATTCGTCTCGACGGCTCAGCGAGCGGCTGGCTGCAGTTGCCACTGCTTCGCCCCTGGGGCCTACTGTTCCGCGTGTGGCGCAAAGCCTCGGCCGAAGACGACGAGGTGATCGTCGAGATGTGCCTCGCGCTCAACCGAGAGGATCCTGGCGAACCGGTGAGCGCAGAGCAGATTCGGCGAACGCTCGCGACCTTCCGTGTCGAGCCCACCCGAGGGAGAGCCGTCGTCGCTGAAGTCGATGGCGAGGCCGTTGGCTACGCGTTGCTCGTGTCCTTTTGGTCGAACGAGTACGGTGGAGAGATATGCGCCATCGATGAACTCTACGTGGCGCCGTCGCATCGAAGCCGAGGTATCGCCACCGACCTTTTTCGATCGGTCGACATCGATCGATCGCTCTGGAACCAGCCGCCGGTGGCCTTCGAACTAGAAGTAACGCCGAAGAACGATCGAGCGCGCGCGTTCTACGAGCGACTCGGCTTTCGCTCACGCAATCAGACCTTGCGCCGTCGCCTCCAAGGGCCGTGAGTCGGCGCCTCAGCGCGGGAGTACGGGGATCGGGTTCTTCAGCGTGACGCTGCGTTCGATGGGCGGGAACTTGCCCTCGCCGGCCACGGCCACGATCGCCTTGTTGGTCTCGAAATACACCTGCCAGTAGTGATCGGTGTGGGTGTAAGGCCTGACGGCGAGCACCGGTCCGAATTCCGTGAAGCTCAGGATCTCCACGTCGGGGCCTGTCTTCGGCGAGACGTTCGGGATGGCGGCGATCTTGGCCTTCAGCCGCGCGATGGCGTCGTTCACGTCCACGGAGTGGTGGATCTGGGCGAGGAGATCGACGCGCCGGAGCTCGTTCGCGGAAAAATTCTGAATGGTGCCGCTCAGGATCTTACCGTTGCCGATGTGCGTCTGGACGCCGTCCGGCGTGTCGACGGTGGTGACGAAAAGGCCGATCGCACGCACGGTGCCCGTCACCTCGCCCGCGGTCACGAAGTCTCCCACGCGGTACGGCCTGAGGATCACGAGGAAGGCGCCGGACGCGAAGTTCGTGAGCAAACCGCCCCACGCGGTGCCGATCGCGAGACCCGCGCCGGCGAGCAGCGCCGCGAAGCTCGTGGTTTCGACGCCGAAGTAACCGAGGATCGCGATGACGAGCGCGACGTTCGCGATGACCTGAATGAACGTGCCGATGTAGCGAAGGAGCGTCGGATCCACCTTCTGCCGCTCGAGCCCCCGCTGCACCAGGCTGACCATCCAATTGATGAGCCAGCGTCCGATCAGGTAAAGGACGAGCGCTCCGAGCACGCTGAGCCCCACGTCGGTGAGCTTCGCGACCGCGGTATCCATCGCCTTCTGCAGGGCTTCAGGGGACATCAACAACCTCCTCTTCGTGGCGAAATGCCACGCCCCGTATACCTCACAACCGTCACGATCTGGTAGGACCTCGGAGGTACGCTAGAGCGTCGGCCCGGGTCCGCGCAGCAGAGCGATCATGGTGTCGTTGCCGTCCCTCACGTCGGTGCCGCCCATCATCAGCATCGGGAGGGCGATCAGCACGGCAACGGCGCCGATGCCGAGCGTCACGGCACCGGCAGTTCGGAGACCGTCCTCGTGCTTGTAGGTTCCGTACCCGAAGAGCGTCATTCCGGTGAACGCGATCGGTAGCCCGCCCGCGAGACCGATCACGCCGAGGAGTCGAAGCGATGACGAACCGCCCTCGACTTTGACCAGCGCAACCCCGGGACCGGGCTGAACGCGAAACGCGTTCGACGTGGTCATGCCGGGGGCGGTGGCGCGGAGCAGGATGCCTTGGACGATGATCTCGCGGTCGCAGGGCGCGGCGCAAACCCGCTCCCACCCGGTAGCGTCGAGGGTGCTCTTTTGCTCGAGCCACGTCCCCGCGTGGCTGGTCGCGACGTGGACCACGGAGCGGCCCCAGTCGCGCTTGGGATCGATGGGAGCATCGATGGGAGCAGGGCTTGGTGCGGGCGCGGTCGCGGCGTTCACCACCGGTGCGGCCGCTGGCGGCGGCGCCGCTGGCGCCGGCGTCAAGGGAGACGTGTCGTTCGAAGTGGGTGGAGGTGCGCCGGGCGGTGCGGTGGCGGGAGGTACCGGAGGATTCGTGCTGCCGGCAGCGGGCGGTGGCGTTGCCGCCGGTGCCGAAGCCGGTGGTGGCGCGGCCGGCGGCGAAGCCGTCGTTGGCGATGCGCTCGGTGCGCTCTTCGCTGGATCACCCTGTGCGAGCGATGTGACGGTCACCGTCGTGACGGCGAGAATCCCCGCGACCCTCGCGGGCACCGAAAACCGAGGCGACCTTCGCTGCATCATCGCCCCGCAGTATCTCAAAAAGCGTGCGGCAGGGGTGCGATTCGTGGAAGCTACCGAGCGTGCCAATCACCCGAGCGCGCGCCAACCGGCGCGCGCTACCAGAAGGGCGGGCGAGGCGGTTTGACCGCACGGGGAGAGGAGCGCTAGCGTAACGTCCTAGCTTGGGCGAAATTCACTCCCAGGTGTCCTCTTCGTGACTCGGTATCGCCTACGTTTTCTGCTCCAGGAAATCGATCTCGGGCCGGGGGCCACGCTGATTGGGCGAAGTGCCACCTGCCAGATCACGATTGACGACCCGCTGGTTTCCCGGGAGCACGCACGGATCTCGGTCGTGGGGGACAAGGTGACGGTCGAGGATCTCGGCTCGCGCAACGGGGTTCAGGTCGGGGGCAAGCCGATCACGGGCCTGCAGGAGCTTGCCGATCAGGATCGCATCCGCATCGGAGCGCAGGAGCTCGTGCTCTGCGTCGTCGGCGGTACGGGCGTCCAGCCGCTCAAGCGCACGACCGGCTTCATGTGCCACTGCGCGGACTGCGGGATCCCCTATCCGGCGGAGAGCCCGGCCTGCCCCGCCTGCGGGTCAACCGGTCGCGCACAGGACGACACCCTTTCCGGGGCCCGCTCCGAGCGCGACTGGTCGCTCGAGCTCGCGGCCGAGGCGCTCGGTCGCGCGGCGCAGCGGCAGAGCTGGGAGGACGTCGAACGTTTGTTGATGAGGGCGCGGTTGCACGTGGAGCAGCGGCTCGCCGACGGCCGGCGCATCGACGGGCGTCCCTTGCAGGACGTGGGCGATGCGGCGGTCGCGCTCGCCACCGGAACCGGCGAATTGAGCTGGGTCCGCTGGGCGCTTTCGCTCTACGCCACGCTCGGCCAATTGCCTCCGGCGACGCTGCTGCGTGGGCTCTCCACATTTCCTCCGACCGTCCGCCTGACGCTGGCGCCGTCGGTCAGGCGCGTCGTCGAAACGATCAACGAAAAGGGTGGGCCGCGTCCCGAGGATCGAGCCACGTTCGAAGAGCTGGTGCTCCTTGCCGCCGAGGCCTGACGAGCG
>Ga0315910_10004450_pt1 | contig 11714 bp, 10 predicted proteins | sample EdamamesoilMG_FD_204470 | JGI IMG/M metagenome (GOLD analysis project Ga0315910, IMG submission 204470) | Garden soil microbial communities collected in Santa Monica, California, United States - Edamame soil | ecosystem: Environmental > Terrestrial > Soil > Garden | place: USA: California...
ATATGGACTTCGTCGGCATCGAGCAATGCGCCGAAGATCGACGCCGAGTAGTCGCTGCCGTTGCGCCCGAGCGTCGTCGGCAAACCGTCCTTGTCCGAGGCAACGAAACCCGTGATGACGGCGACGCCCTGAAAGCCCGCGGGGATCGCCGCCGCGAGCTTCGGCCGCGACTGCTCCCAGTTCGTGACGGGCCCCATCTCGGTGTGCTCGATGACGAGCACGTCGCGCGCGTTCAAGAACATCACGTCACGGCCGTTGCCGCCGAGCTCTTTCGTGAAGAACGCCGCGATCTGGCGGGCGGACCAGATTTCGCCGTAGCCGGACACGAGATCACGGCTGCGATTCGAGGCCGCGCGTACGAGCGCAAGGGCCTTCAGGATGCTCTCGATGTCCGCGAGGTCCTTGTCGAATGCCTCCATGATCGGCTGAGCGCCGGCGCCGAGCAGCTCGACGTTCGCCTTCTCGTGCCGGGCGCGTAGCGCCTTCAACGTCGCATCGACGGGCTGGCGCTTCGCCGCTTTGTCGACGAGGCCGAGCAAGTCGTCCGTGACACCTTTCATCGCCGAGACGACGACGGCCAAGTTATTGCCGCGGCTTTGCCCGCCGATGATGCCGGCCACGCGGCGAATGCAGCTCGCGTCGGCAACACTCGTGCCGCCGAACTTGTGCACAGTCCAAGTCATGACTCGATTCTCTGGGGAAGCGGTTTTCGGCGGCCGCGAGCATAGCAGAACGCCCGGAAGTTATGAGGGCCCGAGCGCACCTCCTAGGCTTTCGCGACCTCGCGGCGCATCGCCGCGATCGTGGCGGCATAGTCGGGCGCGCCGAAGATCGCCGAGCCGGCGACGAACGTGTCGGCGCCGGCCGCCGCGATGCGGCCGATGTTCGCGACCTTGACGCCGCCGTCGACCTCGAGGCGCACAGGCAAGCCCGAGCGGTCGATGAGCGCGCGGACAGCGGCAATCTTCGGCAGCACCGATTCGATGAACTGCTGCCCGCCGAACCCCGGGTTCACCGACATCAAGAGCACGAGGTCGACCTTGTCGAGCACGTGATCGAGCCAGTCGAGCGGCGTGGCCGGATTGAAAACGAGCCCACTCTTGCAGCCCCGTTCACGGATCAGCTGCAGCGTGCGATCGACGTGCTCGGTCGCCTCCGGATGGAAGCTGATGAACGTGGCGCCGGCGGCGGCGAAGTCGGGAACGATGCGATCCACCGGCTTGACCATCAAGTGCACGTCGATCGGCGCTTTGACGCCGTGCTTGCGCAACGCCTCGCACACGAGCGGGCCGATGGTGAGGTTCGGCACGTAGTGGTTGTCCATGACGTCGAAGTGGATGAGATCCGCCCCGGCCGCGACGACGGCATCGACCTCTTCGCCGAGCCGCGCGAAATTGGCGGACAGAATCGACGGGGCTATCCAGCAATCACGCATAAGCTTCGGCTCCAACCTCCGTCACGCTTCGCCGAGCGGCGCGCGCGGGCGCTTCACTGTACCCCGCAACGACACACTGAGCACCAATGCGAGCGCGCACGCTGCTGCGACCGCCAACAATGCTTGCCGGTACCCCGGCAGCGCCGCGCTCGCGGACCCCACCACGCCGCCGATCACGGCCGCGCCGACGAGCTGCCCGACACTGACGCAGAGCGTCAAGAGGCCTTGCCCGGCGCCGCGCCGCTCCTCGCCCGCTTCGTGCAACGCGATGTAGCGCAGCGGCGCACCGAGCAGCGACGACATGCCGAAACCGACGAGCGCGCCGGACAGGTAGAAGTTCCGCCACTCGAGCGGCAGCAGCGCGAACAGCATGAGACCGGCTACCGTCAGCACGAGGCCTAGCTGCACTACCGTGCGCGAGCCGATGTGATCGAGCAGCCAACCGGCGATCGGCGCGCCTATTGCAAGCGTCAGCACCAGCGGCAACATCGTGAGACTGGCCGAAGCTGCGTCGATGCCGAAGTTGAGCACGGCCATGTCGGGCAAGAACACCATGCCGGCCTCGACGGCGCCGACGGCGAGCGCGATTGCGCCGACGACGCGCAGCTGCGGCGAGCGTAGCAGCGCCGGCGGCAACACGGGATCCGCCGCGCGCTTCTCGACGCTCCAGAGAAGCGGAATGCCGAGCGCGATGAGCGCAAAGCATGGCCAAACGCGCAATGACAGCAAGCTCGCGGCCGGTGACCCCGTGTCGATCTGACCGAGCCCCACGACCGTCGCCGCCAGCACGACCGCCAGCAGAACGCTGCCGAGCGCGTCGAACCGCAGCGCCTCACCCCTCACGCCTTGGGGCAGAACGCGCGCCGCCGCAACCATGAGCGCCAGTGCCGCGGGAACGTTGATGATGAACAGCCACCGCCAGCTCGACTCGAGGAGCAGCCCGCCGAGCAGAGGGCCGAGTAGAAATGCGACCCCGAAGACGGCGCCGATCAGTCCCAATGTCCGGCCGCGCCGCTCGAGCGGCACGGTCTCGGCAATGACTGCCGCAGCGACCGGCAGCAAACCGCCCGCGCCGAAGGCCTGAATCGAGCGACCTACGAGAAGCGCCGGGAACGACCACGCCGCAGCCGCCAGCAGCGAGCCGAGCGCGAACACGGCGAGACCTTCGAGAAACACACGGCGACGCCCGTAACGATCCGAGCGTTTCGCGAGCAATGGAGTGCCGATGAGATAGAACAGGACATAGACGCTGAATACCGCAGGCAGCCAGCGCGGCGTCACGGCGAACGTACCGCGGATGGCGGGTAACGCCGGGCCGACGATCGCAATGTCGAGAGCGGCCAGCAGGACGCCGACGAACAGCACGGCCAGCGTGGCCCTCTCGCGGGCAGCCGTCATCTAGTGGGCTCGCAACAGGAGGCCGCGAACCGCGTCGCGGAACAACGCGGCGGCGGCGACATGACCGTCATAGACTCGCAACAATTGCACGGCCGTCCGAGCGATGACTCTCAACGAGTACTGCGCGCTGCCGTTACGCAAGAGGTCGGCTCGCTCGACGCCGAGCAAGAGGTCGAGCAACGCGGCCTTCAGCGCGCTGTGCTGCTGCTCGAAGTGCACGAACGTCTCGTGGTCGACGAGCGGGATCAGCATCAGACCGTCGCGGTGCGTCGTCCAAAGGGACCAGTAGATGTCGACGAGGCCGTCGATAGCCTCCTCGGCCGGCCGCGCCGCGAGCTCCCGAATGCGCTGGGTGGCAAGCTCGAATAGAGGGTTAAGAATACCCTCTAATAAACTGTATTTACTAGAAAATAGACCGTAGAAAGTCGCCCGCGAGATATCGGCCTCCGCGATGACGTCTTCGACGCTGACGGGCGCGATTCCGCGCGCGGCGAACTGGCGCGCCCCGACGGCGAGCAGGACGGCACGCGTGCGCTCGCGACGTCGCTGCACTCGCGAAGACGGGACGGATCTATTTTCTTCGGAAAATAGCTCCGTCCCCGTGGTTGGGGCTTGCGCTGGCGACCTGGGTTTCACGGCTAAATCATACGCGAGTATCTGTTCTTGAACGCCGCTATCTGACTTCTGTCAGCGCGTGCACCTCGACCGTCGCGTGCACGATGTGAAGGTCACCCGGCAACAGCCCTTTGTAGTGCTCGGGCGCGCGCGGCCGCGCCGTCACGACCGTCAGGGCCGCCGAATAGAGGTTCAGGCCGATGCACCACAGGTGCAGATCGACGACGCGATTCCCATCCACGCGCTCGATCGAGTCCTTCACGGCTGTGCGCGCCTCCTCCGTCGCGCTGCGATCGAGCAGGACGGCGGTCGTCGTCTTGAGCAGCCCGAAGGACCAGCGCGCGACGAGAACGGCCCCCACGAGGCCCATGAACGGATCCATCCAGGTGAGCCCGAAATATTTCGCGGCGAGCAATGCGACGATCGCGAGCAGGGAGGTCAGCGCATCGGCAAGCACGTGCAAATAGGCGGAGGCGAGATTGTGATCGTGCGCTCCACGGGCCTGCTCGTGCTCGTGCTCGTGGTCGTGGTCGTGGTCGTGGTCGTGGTCGTGGTCATGGTGGTCGTCGTGATGATCGTGCTGGTCGTGACGCTGCTCGTGATCGTGGTGCCCGAGAATCAGCATCGACAGCCCGTTCACGACGAGCCCCAGAACCGCGACCCCAATTGCCTGATTGAACGCAATGGGAATCGGCGAGACGAGCCGCTGCACGCTCTCCGAAACCATCAGCAACGCGAACGCAGCCAACAGCACCGCGCCCGTGAATCCGCCGAGCGTGTTGACCTTGCCGGTGCCAAAGCTATACGAGGCGTCGTGCGCGTGGCGCCGGGCGTACGCGTAGGCATACGCGTTGATTCCGAGCGCGACTGCATGCGAGGCCATGTGCAAGCCGTCGGCCAGCAGCGCCATCGAGCCGAACAGCACGCCGGCCGCAATCTCGATGACCATCATCGCCGCCGTGATCACGATCACGAGCTGTGTCCGGCTCTCGCCCGGACGCCGCCGGTCCTGGCCAAAGTGATGTTCGTGGCGCCAGCGCGCCGTAGCATCGTCTTGCATCGGAAGGCTCGACCTATCTGTCGTAAATTCGGGGGATACGTGCATTGCAGGTCAGTGGACCCGCAAGATCAAGCCTTTGAGGTAGTCGGCCTCGGGAAACTCCGTTGCGACGGGGTGATCGGGCGGTTGCGACAGCCGCTCGAGAATTTGCGCGGTGCGACCCGCATCGACAGCCGCGCCGGCGACGATCTTCTGAAACAGCGCGGCGTCCACGTGACCCGAGCACGAGAACGTCGCGAGCACGCCGCCGGGCCGGACCAGCGCCAGGCCCTGCATGTTGATGTCCTTGTAGCCGCGGCTACCGGCGGCGACTTGATCCGCCGAGTGCACGAACTTCGGCGGGTCGAGCACGACGAGGTCGAAGCGAGCGCCGGCATCGCGCAGTTTGCGCAGCTCGTCGAACACGTTGGCGACGACGAATCGGCAGCGGTCGTGAACCTCGTTCGCGGCGGTCTCGCGCTCCGCGAGAGCTAGCGCATCTGCCGAGGAATCGATCAACGTCGCGCGCCGCGCGGCAACGCGCAAGCACGCGATCGCGAATCCGCCCGTGTACGAGAAGGCGTCGAGCACATCGGCATCGCGCGCGTGCGCGGCGACGCGCTGGCGGTTGTGTTGCTGGTCGAGATAGGCACCGGTTTTCTGGCCGTTCGCGATGTCGACGACGAGGCGAGCTCCGCCCGCGACGATCTCGAGCTCGCCGGGCGGCGGGTCCCCCGCCAGCGCTTCACGCCGCGACGGCAGACCTTCCTTGTGACGCGCCCCACCCTCCGATCGCTCGTAAATCCCGCGCGGCGCGCAGACCTCGCCGAGTAGCTCCACGATCGTCGAGCGCCAGGCCTCAGCGCCGGCCGACAAGAACTGACAGACGAGGTACTCGCCGTAGCGATCGACGACGAGCCCCGGCAGGCCGTCGGACTCCGAGAACACGAGACGGCAAGCACCGTGCGCGTCGAGCAGGCCCAGCCGGCGCCGCGACTCGACGGCACGCGTGAGGCGGCGGCGGAAGAAAGCGGCATCGACAGACTCGCTCGCCTCGAAGGTCCAGACGCGCGCGCGAATCTGCGAACTGGGCGAGTACGCGCCGCGGCCGAAGAAGTCTCCGGACGAGCCGACGATGTCCACCGTCGCACCGGGCTGCGCCTGGCCGGCGATGCGCTCGATCGCTCCGGAGAACACCCACGGATGCCGGCGGCGCAGCGACTTCTCGCGGCCCGGCTTCAGCCAAACCGTAGGATTGGAGGCCGCCACGGCACCTACGGCTGGCTCGGCCAGGTCCAGCCCGAGCGCCGGCGCACGGCTGTGGACGCGCGCTCCGCGCCGGCAACGATGTCACCGACATCGAGGCTCGTGAGCCGCCCGGCTCGTTTGAGAACGCGGCCGTCGATGATGACGGTGTCGACATTGGCTGGCTGCGCGGCCTCGACCAACAGATGCGCGGGCTCCGTCAGCATGGCGAGATTCAGTGCGCGGGTGTCGACCATGATCAGATCCGCCCGTTTGCCGGCCTTCAACGAGCCGACGCTCGCGTCAATGCCCATCGAGCGCGCGCCGTCGATAGTCGCGAGCTCGAGGACGCGGCGCGCAGTCATTTTGTTTTCGTTCAGCGTGCGGCCGTTCTCGATGTTCTGAATTGCCTTCATGATCGCAAACATGTCGGCATTGCCAGACAGCGTCGTCGTATCGACGGACAGCCCGACGGTCACGCCCGCGGCAATGAGATCGCCGACGACCGGGAAGCCGAAGCCGATGCGCATCTCCGAGTACGGAGACACGCTGACATTGACGCGATTGTCGGCGAGCGCACGAATCTCCGCCGGCGTGCACCAAACAGCGTGAATGACTTGCATGCCCGGGGCTAACAACTTGCGATCCGCGAGCTGCTGGATGCCGCCGGCGCTGCTTTGGAAATTGTTCGCGTGCACGGAGATCGGTAGGCCGAGCTCTTTGGCGACCTCGTAGTCGCGCACGGTTGCCGCCGACGCCGCACCGCGCCAGGCGAGCCCGAGCGTCAGCAAGCCGTCGTTCGAATGCTCGCGCCAACTCTCCGCCAGCCGGGTGAGATCGCGCAGGTCGATGCTCGCATCGTTGCTCGCTGCCGTCGGCGAGCCGTACGAGAACCGCGCACGAATGCCGCTCTCCGTGAGCGCGCGCAACGCGGCTTGCGCATAGTCGGGGCCCCGAACGTTGTGGCACCAGTCGTGCACGAACGTGACGCCGGAATTGATCGCTTCGGCTGCGGCCAGCCGGCCCGCGGCATACATGTCCTCGGAGGAATAGAACGTGCCGATGGTGCGCGACGTCGGAAAGTAACCGTACTCTTGGCTATCGCCGGCTAGGCTGCGCAACAGCGCCGTCCAGATATGCCAATGAGTTTCTACAAGTCCGGGCAGGACGAGCATGCCGGCGCCATCGATGATCTGCGCGCCCGGCGCCGTCAATCCGCGGCCGACGGCGGCAATGGCACCGCCGCGCACGTGCACGTCACCGCCCGCGATGTCACCGACGGCGGCGTCCATCGTCAGGACATATGCATTACGGATCAGGAGCTCGCTGCGCTCGGTCATCGTACCCGCCGGCTGTTGCCCCAGGCTCGATCGGAACGGCGCACTGCTCAGGGCACCCGCGGCGAGCACGCCACCGAGCACTTCGCGCCGGTTCCACCGCGTGGCGTTCACTTCCGTTTCAGGAACGCCTTCATGAAATCGTCGACGATGGTTGCCGAGAGCTGCGCGATCTCTTCTTGCGTCGGCTCGCCGCGTACCGCGCATTGCCGCTCGAGCGTCACGCGCCAGCACAACATCGCGATGAAATGCCGCGCGAGTGTCGGCGCGTCGAAGTCACTCTCGTATGCATGCGTGTCCATGACGCTCTGCAGAACCAAGTACGCCTGATTAGCCCCAATCTTGTAGTAGTGCTGGCCGACCTCGGGGGAGCGTGTCGCTTCGTCGAAGATCAACCGGCGCAGCGCCATCGTGCGGTCTGTCGTGATGATAGCGAGTATCGCCTCGGCAACCGTGGTCAACGCCAACCGTAGGTCCATGCTGCGCAGCGTCGCATCGAGCCGTTGCAGATTCCGCCGGTACTCGATGAGCTCGCGGCCGATGACGGCCTCGAACAATTGCTGCTTGCTGCTGAAGTAGCGGTAGATCGACTCCTTAGAGATGCCAGAGCTGCGCGCCATTGCGTTGATGCTCGCGCCGCGGTAACCGTGCTGCAGGAAATACTCGGTCGCGACGTCGAGCACTTCTTGTTCTTTGGCCTTCGGCTTCAGGCGGCTTTCGTCGAGCACTCGGACGAGGCTAGCAACGCCGCTCAGCCCTCCCGCTCGCTCTCCGACTTCGCGGCGACGGATCGCTTCCTTGCCGTTGGGATCGACTGAACTCATCGTCACTCCTGCTCCATTTTTTTAGACGAGCATGCACACGGACTTCAGCTCCGTGTACATTTCAATGCCGACTCGGCCGTGCTCTCGGCCGAGCCCCGAATGCTTGAATCCGCCGAAAGGCATGTTCGCGTCGACTGGCCCGTGCGTATTGACCCACACCGTGCCGGCCTTCACCTTCGGCACGAGCCGATGCACCGCTCGCAAGTCGTTCGACCAAATGCTCGCGCTCAAGCCATACGGCGTGTCGTTGGCGAGCGCGGCGACCTCATCGAGGTCGTCGAAGCGTTGCGCGACGAGCACCGGCCCGAAGATCTCTTCCTGCACGACGCGCATCGAGCGATTGACGTCCGCCATGACCGTCGGCTTCACGTAGAAACCGGGATGCGACGGCGTGTCGCCGCCCGCGACGAGCGATGCGCCTTCGTCGCGCCCGGACTTGATGTAGCCCATGACGCGCTCTTGCTGCTCGCGCGATACGAGCGGGCCCATTTGCGTGCTTGGATCGAGGCCGGGGCCGAGCTTGATCGATTGTGCTGCGCCGCCGACACCCTCGACGACGCGGTCGAAGATCTTGCGGTGCACGTACAAGCGCGACCCGGCTGCGCAGACTTGCCCGGCGTTGAAGAAGATTGCGCCCGCCGCGCCCCCGATGACGGTGTCGATATCGGCGTCCGGCAAAACAATGACGGGCGATTTGCCGCCGAGCTCGAGAGACACACGCTTCATCGTGTCCGTGGCCGCTTTGTTGATTGCCTTGCCGACGAGCGTCGAGCCGGTAAACGCGATCTTATCGACGCCGGGATGCGTCACGAGCGCGGCGCCGACGCCCTCACCGTAGCCGGTGAGGATGTTCACGACACCAGGCGGGAAGCCGGCTTCGATTATGAGCTCGCCGAGCCGCAACGCGGTCAGCGGCGTTTGCTCCGCCGGCTTCAAGATGCACGTGCACCCGGCCGCGAGCGCCGGCCCGAGCTTCCAGGCGGCCATCACGAGCGGGAAGTTCCACGGAATGATTTGCGCCACGACTCCGACCGGCTCGCGGCGCGTGTACGCGTTGATACGCGCACCCTTCAAGCCGCCGACCGAAACTTCGATCGTCGAGCCTTCGATCTTAGTGGCCCAGCCCGCCATGTAGCGAAAGTAGTTGCGCGCGCCCGGCACATCGACGATGGCGGCCATTTGCTTCGTCTTGCCGTTGTCGATGCTCTCGAGCTCTGCGAGCTCGTCGGCGTTTCGATCGATGAGATCGGCGAGCCGCCAGATCAGGGCCTCGCGATGGGCCGGCAACATGGTCGCCCAGGGTCCGCGCTCGAACGCCTCGCGTGCCGCTGCGACCGCCTTGTCGACGTCAGTGCGGCTCGCATCGGCAATCGAGGCGACTTCCTCTCCGGTCGCGGGATCGATGACGGGAATGCTGTCGCCTCCCGCGGATTGCACCCACTCGCCTCCAATGAGGAGCCGAGGCGGCCGCCGCAGGAATGCTGCGACGCCGGCGGACGGCGCTGGCTGGGCAGCGATCGCGACGCTCAATACAAGTTCCCCGATCTCGTTGTTATGGAGCCGAACTCAATCGTTCGGAGTGTAGAACCCGCCTCGCAGTGGCCGCAAGGAGCGTCGCTTGATGGGCCGGCACTAGGCCCTGAAGTTTCATCAAGCGCCGAGCTTCAGTAGGTCGATTGCGTTGCGCTTGAGGATCAGCGGTCGGACGTCGTCTCGAATGTCGATCTTCTCGAAGTCGGCAAGCCAGCGCTCCGGAGTGATCAACGGATAATCCGTGCCGAACAGCATTTTTCGCTTCAGCTGCGTGTTCGCGTATTGCACCAGCTGTGGCGGAAAATACTTCGGCGACCAGCCCGAGAGATCGATGTAGACCTGCGGCTTGTGCAGGGCGATCGACAGCGCTTCGTCCTGCCACGGCCACGACGGATGCGCGAGGATGATCGGCATCGTCGGAAAATCCACCGCAACGTCATCCACGTGCATGGGATTGCCGTACTTCAACCTGATACCGCCGCCACCAGGCATGCCAGTACCCATTCCGGAGTGACCGGTGTGGAACAGCGCCGGCAGCTCGTGCTCCGCGATGACCTCGTAGAGCGGATACGCGGCACGGTCGTCGGGAAAGAACTCCTGGAACTGCGGGTGGAACTTGAATCCTTTGACGCCGTAATGCTCGATGAGGCGCCGCGCTTCACGAACGCCGTCCGCGCCGCTCGCGGGATCGATGCTCGCGAAAGGGATCATGACATCTGCGTTCTCGGCCGCGAGCTCGGCTACTTCCTCGTTCGACACGGGCTTGATGCCGCGCGCGCGCAGGCCATCCACCGAGAAGATCACGCACGCCATCTTGCGTTCGCGATAGTACGCGGCGATCTGCGGAATCGTCGGCTGCGTATCGTGCGAGTGCTTGAAGTATTTTTGCGCCGCTTCCTGAAACACGGTGGGCGGCTGCGGGTCGCGAATCGAGATCTCCGCGTGAGTGTGCACGTCGATTGCAACGAGCTCCTCGACGTTCATTTTGGCGGACCGGTTCGTGCTCAAACGAGTATCCCCGAGACTTTGGCGCGCGCCTCGTCGGCTTTGCGGATCATCTCGTCGAGATCGACGGGTTCCGGCACATCGACACCGCGTTTCACGGCCGGCCGCTTCGCTATCGCGTCGAGCCAGCGCGTGAGATGCGGCAGGCCATCGAGCGTGACGCCCGACCACTTGTAGCCGCGCACCCAAGACCAGTTCGCGATGTCGGCGATCGAGTAGTCGCCGGCAAGGAATTCATGCGCCTCGAGACGCGTGTCGAGCACCTCGAACAGCCGCCGCACCTCTCGTTGATAGCGCTCGATCGCGTACGGGATGCGCTCGGGCGCATAGCGGAAGAAGACGTTCGCCTGACCCATCATCGGGCCGATACCGCCCATCTGGAACATCAACCACTGGATCACGAGCGAACGGCCCTTGACGTCGCTCGGCAGCAACCCACCCGCTTTTTCCGCGAGGTAGATCATCAGCGCGCCCGACTCGAAGACGGCGAACCCGCCGTTGTCGTGATCGACGATCGTCGGTATTCGGCCGTTCGGGTTGAGCTGCAGGTACCACGGCTCTTTTTGCTCGCGCTTCTCGAAATCGATGCGGCGCACCTTGTACGGAAGTGCCAGCTCCTCGAGCGTAATGGAGGCTTTCCAACCGTTCGGCGTCGCGGCAGTGAACAATTCGATCATGAGCAATCCCTCGGACCCTACGCTGCATGATAGCAGCGCAGCGCGGTCAGGCGCCGCGCAGGGTCGCGACGGGCGAATGATTGATGACCGAGCGCACGGCGAGCGTGCCGCTGATGCCGACCACGAGCGCTCCCGCGACGAGCCCGCCGAGCCACAACGCGATGCCCGGCGTGAAATCCAGCTGGAACAAACGCGTCGCGACGACATAGCCGATCGACGCGGCTCCGATGGCCGCAAGGGTGCCGGCGAGCAAGCCCAACGCCGTAAACTCCGCCGCCACTCCCTGCAGCACGACGCTGCGTCGCGCGCCCAACGTGCGCAGCACGGCGCTCTCGAACATTCGCTCGTCGCGCGTCGCTTGGATGGCAGCGAGCAGCACCGTGATACCTGCGGCCAGCGTGAACAGGAAAACGTACTGCACAGCCAATGCCGCGCGGTCCATCGACCGCCGGACTTGCTCGAGCACCGCGCCGATGTCCAACACCGAGACACTTGGAAACTGCCGTACCAGATCCACGGTTATTCGGCGCTGCTCCGGCTCGACATACAGGCTCGTGATGTACGTGTGCGCGAATCGTTCGATCGCGCCCGGCGACAGGACCATGA
>Ga0315910_10004451_pt1 | contig 11712 bp, 8 predicted proteins | sample EdamamesoilMG_FD_204470 | JGI IMG/M metagenome (GOLD analysis project Ga0315910, IMG submission 204470) | Garden soil microbial communities collected in Santa Monica, California, United States - Edamame soil | ecosystem: Environmental > Terrestrial > Soil > Garden | place: USA: California...
GCCCTCTGCGGCGTACCTGGCCGCCGCTTCCGTGCAATGCCGTGCCGTCAGCACCGCCTTGTCGCCGACCAGCGTTCCGCTGCAGAACGGCTCGTAGATGACGAACGGCACTCCCGGTTCGAACTCGATCTCGAACTTGATCGAGAGGGCACCCACGGCCGCGTACTTGGGGTCGTCGGTCGGCTCGCCGCCGAACACTGCTTGCTCGCGCGACGCCACGCCTTCCATCGCCGCTGCTTGGGGCGAGGCATCTGCATCAACGGCGCAACCGAAGAAGAACGCCGTACCGCTGAGGAGCGCCGTCGCTCCGATGAACCTCGTCAGCACCCGCATTGCACTCTGAGTCATCGAGAAAACCTCCGGCGCGGACCATTGTCCATGGCCGGCCGGCTGGCAAGGGTGAGAGCTCTGCCCCGGCCCGTGCCTTGCGGGTGGCCAGAAGCAGAGCGGGTGCTCAGGAGCAGAGCGCGTGCTCAGAAGTAGAGCTGACTCTGCAAGCGAACTTGATGCGTCGCTGCGCCGGGGTCGATCGGCGGCAGGTAGAAGTAGTCGGCCGTGACCTTCAGGTCGTGGCGCAGAAAGTACCAGCTGACGGCACCTCCCACCTCGCGTTGACCGGTGAAAGTCGGGTCCGTTTGGCGGAGCGGACGCAGCTCACCGTAGCGGGCGGCCGTCTCCAGGTGGTCCGTCCACAGGTAACCGGCCTGGGCGAAGAATCCGTACCCGGAGCGCGAATATTCGGTCACATCCACGCCATCGACGACCTGTGTGTTCGAGGGTCGGTCCGCCTCTCGATAGAGGAACTCGCTGAGAAAGAAGAGCCCACGGTACTTGATGGTGAGGTCGGCGGTGAGATGAGTGTAGTCGAAGGTCGAAAAGTCGTAGGTGGCCGCCGACGTGCTGCGAGAGCGCACCGACTGGAAGTTCTGCGCCGCGGCCACACCGAGGGCCAAGCGAAACTCCTGCTTGCGATCGAAGGACGCCTCGACGTGGGGATCGAACTCGCCGAACGGGCTGGTCCAAATGCGTGCCACCCACATCAGACCTGCATTCTCGGCCCGCCGGTTGCGTCCATCGCCGCCGAACAGCCCCACGTTGTAGCCGAGGATCCCGCCAAGGCCGCCGACGTCCTCGGAGAAGAACTGCACGCCGACGTCACGGTCCAGCGTGAGCTCCGTCACGGCGATCGACCGGTCCGCGAACTCGAGCGCCGACGACGACGTCACGCGCTGCCTGTCGAAGGGCACCTTCATCTGACCGGCCCGCACCACTAGGTCGCGGAGGCCCGCGTAGGTCATGGTCGCGTCGCGAAGGGGGTTGTAGTTGTCGGCCTCGTTGTCCTGCACGGAGAAACCAAGCTGCAGGTAGAGCTCCCAAGCGTCCAAGAAGCGTCCGTTGAAAGCGAGGCGCGCGCGCCGAATGATCATCTCGTTCATGACGTCGCCGCCTTCCGGTACGGACGTCGTGAAGCGCGGCTGGATGCGACCTCGGAGCTGGAGGCGCAGGTCTCCGTCGCCCGATTGGAAGGTGACGCCCTTGCCGAACTTCGCCTCGATGTAGTCGTCGCTCACGGGGGTCGCGACGGGGTCTCCGTTAGGGTCGGTGGCAGGCAGGCCAGGGCTCACCGCAGGGGTGCTCGCCAATGGACGAGAGGCTGGAGCGACGGGGGCAGGCTGCTCCTGGGGCGCGCTGGACGCGGGAGGAGGGGTCGCGGCCTGGGTTGCGGGCTGGGGCTCCGCCTGAGCCGCCGCGGGTGTCGACGAGCAGAGGAGGACCAGTGCGGTGGTGGAGCGGGCGAGCGCTGGCGAGATGCGGGCAACGGAGCCGAGGTTCATTGGGAGCTGCCCTTCGCACGAATGACGGTTCGATGACAAATGGGTAACGGTAACGTTCGTGTGTCATTCACGCGAAGCGGGGGAAACATGGCGCTCAGACGCCCATGTCACCGATTCGTCACGTTCGCTGGTGGGGCTCGTCCGCAGCCGGAGGGTGAAACCAGCCGTCGAACATCACAACCATCTCCGCGGAGATCTCGTAGGCGCCCTGGGGCAGCTCGAGATTTCGTGCCGACAGGCGCCGCAAGCGTTCGTCCTGCGGGACATCGAGGTAGAGCAGCTTGGCGTCGAAGCGTGCGAGGCGCGCTCGCACCTGATCCCGACTCGCCCGGTCCCAGAAGCCCCAGTCGAGCACGACGTCGAGGCCACGCTCGAGCAGCCGCTCGGCGTAGCCGAGCATCCACTCCTGGCACAGGGTCGAGCGTGCCTCGAACAGATCCCGCGGCATGTGGTGACCGAAGAAATGGATCATCCACTCGTCGAGCGAAAAGCGGATCGCTCCTCGCCCCTCGAGCGTCCGCGCAAGCGTGGTCTTCCCGGAGCCCACGGGGCCGCAGAGCAGATGAGCCGTGGGCATGCGGGCACGATAGACACCGAGATCGTGGAGGGACAGGACGCACGTCGCTGACCGCGCTCCCCCGGAATCCGCGGCCCGCTGAGCAGTACCAAACGGCTCTCGCTGCTTGCGACGGAATTTTGCAGCAGGAGGGGCCTCCTTTCGCGCGTGCGAGCCCCCTCACACTGTAGTAATTGATCGTTGATCCCTTCCGCCCGGGAGAAAAGGCCGATCTCTGGTCGTGCCGCGTGCCTACCGCGATCCCACCGGGCGATCTCGATCTGCCTCTAGATCTGCCCGCAAGAAGATGACTTCGATGCTGACCAATCGACTTCCTTTGGTGCTCACTCCCCTTCTGCTCCTTGCCGCCTGCGGCGAGAACATGCCTCCGATCGGTGGCAGCGGTGGGACCGCGCCGATCGGGAGCGGAGGTGCGTTGCCGGGTGGAAGTGGCGGAGCGACGAGCGGGACCGGCGGGATCATCACCAGCTCGGGCGGCGCTGTTGGCGCAGGAGGTGTCGGCTCAGGAGGTGTCGGGGCCGGCGGGATCGGCGCCGGGGGCACGATCGGCTCGGGCGGCTCGGGGGCGGCAAGCAGCGGCGGCGCTGGCGGCGGCTCCGGTGGGAGCAGCGCCCGCCTGACCTGCCCGTACACCGCACCCACCGATCCCTCGCCGTTTCCAGCGAACTGGACCGCGGCTGAGACCAGGCAGTTCAATCCGAACGGCGGCTGGACTTGGTACAACGACGAGCGCGTGGTGGTGGACGCTGCCGCGGGCAAGATCGTCGTCAGTAGCGCGCGCTCGAGCGCTGCGAGTCAGAGCTCGAACCGCGACATCGACGTCGTGATTCACGACATCCAGAACAACACGAACGACCTGCATTCGCTGGGTCAGCTGGGCTACTCGGACGATCACAACAACGGCGGCATCGTGGTCAAGGCTCCCGGCGAGTACTTCATCGCCTACGCGCACCACAACGTGGACTGCAATACCTATTGGTCCAACTACTCCGGCAGTTCGTGGGCGACGACCGCGATCTACGACTGGGGTCAGCACGGCTGCACGCCCGACGTGGGCAGCACCGCCGGCACGAACACCGTCACCTACAACAACGTCTGGCGGATGAGCTCCGAGAACGGTGCGCTCTACAACTTCATTCGCTCCACCGATACCAGTCCCAACTTCCTCTACTCCGACGACAACGGCCAGTCCTGGAGCCTCGGCGGGCGCCTCACTTCGACCCCGCAGATCGGCTACAACGCCGGCTACTACAAGTACTGGGGGAACGGCGTCGATCGCATCGACTTCTTCGCCACCGAGCAGCACCCGCGCGACTCCAACACCAGCGTCTACCACGGCTACGTCCAGGGCGGTAAGTCGTACGACTCGCTGGGCCAGGAGCGCGACGACGACATCTTCGACGGCGACGCCCCGTCCATCACGGAGTTCACACGAGTGTTCGCCGCAAACGGCCAGCTGGGTGGAGTCACCTTGCGACACCTGTGGAACTTCGACGTCGCGCGCTACGACGACGGATCGATCGGGGCCCTGTGGCAGGGGCGGGAGAACGAGTGCGCCGACAAGAACAACTGTAACCCCGGCCACCATGTGGCCTACTCGCGCTTCGACGGCGCCACCTGGACGTCGACACGCCTGGTCAAGGGCGGGCGCACGCTCTACCGCAACGAGAGCGGCTGGTGGGAAGAGGACTACCTCGGCGGGGCTGCCCTCGATCCGGACGATCCGCACGTGATCTACGTCTCCACCAACATCGACCCACGCGACGACACGACGGACCACACCCTGAACGAGATCTGGAAGGGCGTGACCTGCGACGATGGCGCCACGTTCACCTGGACGCCGATGACCATGAACTCGGACGACGAGAACCTGCGCCCCGTCGTGCCCAAGTGGGATGCGGGCCACTCGGCGCTCCTCTGGTTCCGTGGCGACTACCAGACGGCGCAGCAATACAGCGCCGAAGTGGTCGGCATCCTCCAGGAGTACTGAGCGCCCGCGTTGCTGCCCCTTTTCGTCGCCGCTATAGGGACGAGGTGGGGTGGATGACGTGGCGATCCGGCGCGCGACGGAACCAGCGTGGCGTCGTACTGGTCGTGATGCTGCTCGTCCCGGCCGGCGCGCACGCCCAGGGATTGGAGGCGCCGGCGAGGCCAGCAGACCCGCCTCCGTCCGCCGAGATCCTGCCCGAGCCGACGACGTCGAGTGATTCAGCCGCCGAGCAGGGGGAGCAGAGCCAGCCCGCTGCCGGGGAGCAGGCGCAGAGCGAACCCGCCACCGGGGAGCAGGCGCAAGGCGAACCCGCCGCCGAGAAGGACGCCCCGAACGCCGAGAACGCCTCGAGCGAGGCCGCACAGCCGCCTGCCCCAACGTGCGACCCCGCGGATCCCGCTTGCCCGCCTTGCCAGGTAAAGAAGAAGGCGAAGGCGCCGGACGACACCACCGCTGCACCGGCGCCATGCTGCGATCCGAAGGCCTCGAAGCTCTGCGTCAGCATGAAGCCGAAGTTCGTTGCGATTCCGGTGCCCACCTACAACCCGCAGCTCGAGTTCTCCCTGGGTGTGATGGGGATGCTCACCTACCGGCCAATCAAGGAGGACAAGGAGTCGCCCCCGTGGTCGTCCGCAGTGTTCGCGATGTACACTACGAACAACAGTTTCGCGATGTTCACGCGCCACGAAGCCTTCTGGGATCGTGACAACAACCGGGCCGAGGTCGCCTTCGGCGGCGGGAAGTTCAACTCCACCTTCTACGGCACGGGCGATCAAAACACTGCCGGCTTCGGGCTCCCGCTTTCGAGTGCGGGCCTGATGTTTCAGCCGCAATACATGCGGCGCGTTTGGAATCGACTCTACCTCGGCGCTCGCTATCGCTTGTTTTGGAACGAGGCGGTGCTCAGCCCACCCGCGGACGACCCCGATGCCCCTGAGTTCGTGCCCATCACGACCAACCTCTTGCACTCGGGTCTAGGCGCCGTGGCCACGTTCGATTCACGCGACAACCGCTTCAGCGCGACCGAAGGGTTCTACGTGCCGCTGACGTCCATGTTCTTCTCACAGGCGTTCGGCGGGGACGACGACTTCGCCAACATGGACCTGGCGATCAACTACTACCACTCCTGGTTCGACCGGCACCTCATCTTGGCCAGTCGCGGCTACTTCATCATCGCGACGGCCGACACGCCTGCGCACATGAAGCCAGCAGTGGGGATGGGGGCGGATTTACGCGGCTATGCCTACGGCCGCTACCGAGACAACGTCTTCATGGCCACCCAGGCGGAGCTCCGCTGGTACTTCTGGTGGAAGCTCGGAGCCGTGGCGTGGGCAGGCATCGGCACCACCGCCGCCGGACTGGACCAGCTGGGCAGTGGCACCGTGTTGCCCTCGTACGGTCTAGGCCTTCGCTTCCTCGCCTTCGAAGAGGAGCGCCTGGTCATCCGGGTCGACTACGGACGTGGCGACGAAGAAGGCCAGTTCTATTTCAGCGTGTCGGAAGCGTTCTGAGCGAACCATCGGAGCGGGCCGCTACCGCTGACGGCACGCGCAAGAAAAGGCCGAGGTGACCCAGCGGGGATCGACAATCCACGAAGGAACGTCGCCACGAGGGAGCAGCGTGCGCTCACTGACGCCGGAAAGCCCGCAAAGCCCAGCATGAACGAGCAGCACGGCGCTTCTCCTTCGACGGGCCGAGAGTGGAGTGACCGCCGAGGGGCCGTGGCGTAGGCTCGGGGTGCCGCCCCAACACCTGGCTCACCCATGACCACGACGAACGCCCCGACCGATAGCCGCGCGCTGGTACTCGGCGCGGATGGTTTCCTGTGGTCGAACCAAGCGGAGCCGCATGGGGCTCGACGTCGGGCCATCCTCGAGGCCCACCCGGAGGTCAAGGACCTCTACGGTCCCTGCTGGAGAACGAAGTACGTCTGCACGCTGCTCGTCGTGGTGCAGCTCACGCTGGCCTATGCCGTGAAGGACGCGCCCTGGTGGCTGGTCGTCATCGTCGCCTACGCAGCGGGCGGCTTCTTGAGCCAGTGGCTGTTGCTCGGCAACCACGAGATCTCCCACAACCTGGCGTTCCAGAAGCCTCTCCACAATCGCCTTTTCGGTCTCTTCATCAACCTTCCCATCGGCATCCCCATCGTTGCCGCATTCCGGGAGTACCACCTCATGCACCACACCCATCAGGGCGTGGATGGCGTCGACACCGACGTTCCTTCGCGCTTCGAGGCGCGCTGGGTGAGGGGACCGGTTCTCAAGGGCCTGTGGCTCGCCGGGCAGGGACTGGCCTATGGCCTCCGGCCTCTTTTCGTGATGCCACTCAAGCCGAACCGCTGGCTGGTGGCGAACTTCATCCTGCAGCTCAGCTTCGACGTGCTCGTCTACTGGGCCTGGGGCGAGAAGGCCCTTGCCTACCTGCCGATCAGTGCGCTCTTGACCATGGGATTCCACCCCATGGCCGGCCACTACTTGAGCGAACACTACGTGATCGCGCCGCCGCAAGAGACATACTCCTATTACGGCCCGCTCAACGCGCTGGCCTTCAACGTGGGTTATCACAACGAACACCACGATTTCCCCTACGTCGCCGGCTCTCGCCTACCTGAGCTGAAGAGGCTGGCGCCGGAGTTCTACGACACGCTCGTGTCCCATCGCTCGTGGACCAGCATGCTCTTGCGCTACGTCACGAGTCCCGAGCTCGCGACCACCAGCCGGGTCAAGCGCCACGTCCGCAGCGAAGCCTGACTGAACGTCCGGCCGCTCAGGGTCGATCCTACCGGCGCAGACGGCCCAATCCGACACGGGTGAACGCAAGCGCCACTCGGCAGCTCCGCCGCTCGGGGCCTGCATGCAGCACCCGGCTAGCGGCGTCGCTCGCTCGTGTCCGTCAGGTTACGAAGAATTTCTGGACCGAAACGAGCGGACGATGGCGCAGCTGAAAATGCGCTAAGCCTCGTCTGGCGTGCGTTCGAGCTGGACGCGCGCACGAAACCAAACATTGATTGAACAAATTGTGCTTTGGTTCCCGCGCGCATTTCGCTAATAGGCGCGGCCGTGATGTCTTTGTATGGGAGGGGATTGGTGGGCGCCGGCGCGCTCCTGGCACTAACTGGGGCATGCTCACCGACGATGGGCGGCCCACCTGGGGACGGCGCGGGGGGAACGACTCCAGCATCCGGTGGGACCGGCGTCGGTGGGAGCCAGCCGGGTAGCGGAGGCGCAGCCCCTGGAAGCGGTGGCTCAGGCGGTGTGGGCACCGGCGGCGCGGCGAGCGGCGGCGGCGGGTCGAGCTCCACGGGCGGGTCCGGCGGCACGGTAGCTTCGATCACGGGGCTCACGATCGAGCCCAATCCCAAGAATACTCTGTCCTGCTTCGTCAGCTGGACGACGGACGTCCCTGCGAGCTCGGCGGTGCAGTTCGGCGTTGGCTCCTACGAGTGGGAAATTTCGGACGATGCCTTGGTCACCGAGCACCAGGTCCTGGTGATCGGCATGCATGCCGAGGAGACTTACTCCATCAAGGCCGTCTCCGGAGGGCAGAGCGCCGAAGGCATGTTCACCACGGGCGCCTTGCCAGCCCAGATCCCGGTGGGCAGCGTGACCATCCACGACGCAGCACTGTCACAGCCGGGTTGGACGCTGATGAACATGCAGAAGGTCAACGCGACGCAGGGCAGCGGTGTGGTGATCCCGAACTCACCCAACCCGCCCGCAGCCGTCATGTACGACGAAGAAGGGCTGCCCGTCTGGTATCACATCAATGGCACCACGCCTGACAACGGCGGCGCCATCTCCACCCAGCTGACCGACGTGGGCGTCCTGATCGGGCCCTCGTGGAACGGGCAGCAGACGAATGGCGAGCCGCCGCGCGAGGTCGACTTCGCCGGCAATGTCGTCTGGGAGTGCACGCATGCGGCCTGTTTGCCCGGCGAGTCGGTGTCCCATCACGCCGAGAAGCTCTCGAACGGCCACTACGTGGTGCTCGAGGACGTCGCCGACGCGGACGGCTTGAAAGCGCCCGTCTTTCACGAGCTGGACGAGAACAGTCAGGAAGTGTGGTCGCTCGACTACGCGGACTTCGTTCCACCGCCCGACGGGGTGAGCGGCGACTGGTGCCACGGCAATTCCATCACCGTCGACATCGAGAACGACGCCGTCTACGCGAACTGTCGCTGGATGGGCCTGCTCAAGACCAGCTACCAGAACCCGACCTACCAGTGGCTGCTGCCAGCCTCGTGCGCCAGCATGGGAGAAGGCGACGTCACCTTCACTGGCAACCAGATCATCGACACGCACGACCCGGAAATTCACGCGGACGACGACACCATCCTCTTCTTCGACAACGGTGGGTGGACGACACGCTGCCCAATGAGTGACTATCGTTCGCGCGTCATCGAGTACCAACTCGACCAAGCCAGCCCACCCCACGCGACCGTCGTCTGGGAGTTCCCAGGCAGCTTCGCGGTGCCGGACGCCTGGTACGACGACTTCTACCTGGCCTATTGGGGCGACGTCGATCGCCTGCAGAACGGGAACGTCCTGGTCACGGCTGGCATCCTGAGCGGCACCGTGGAAAGCCGCGTGTTCGAAGTGACGAAGGCGGACGGGGTCGTGGTTTGGGAATTTCGCCTGCCGAACTTCTACGGCATGTACCGAGCCGAGCGCATCGTGCCCCCTCTGGTCCACGCGATCGAGCCCTAGCAGCGCCCGCGCCGGGTGACGGCTGACAGACGACTCATGCCCGGCCGGCGCCGGGCCGAAGTAGGCCGCTGTAGGCCCATTCCCACCGTATTCAGGACCCGAACGAGCGATCTACATTTCCTGACGGAGATGCCCAGGCGCAGATGCTCGAGCGGAGGCTGATTCTCGGTGCCATGTGGGCGGGTGCGTTGTGTTCCTGCAGCCTCGGCTATGAGCTGATCCTGAATCAGACGGGGGGCAGCGGCGGCGCGGGGTCGAGCTTGGGCGGCGCGGGCGGGGCGGGCGGTAGCGTGGACGGCAGTGGCGCTGCTTTTAGCAGCGGCGGCACGGGCGGCTTTGCTGGTGGAGCGGCGGGTGGAGCGGCGGGCGGCGGCACGGGTGGCGCAGCAGCCAGCGGCGGCAGCGCTCCCAGCGACGGCGGGATGGGCGGCCAAGCCCCCGATCCCCTCGACCTGCCCGTGATCGCGCTCTCGGCGGGGCCCTCACACACGTGTGCTCTCTCCGCGGAGAGCGACGTGTACTGCTTCGGCAGCAACGCGAACGAGGCACTGGGCGGCTACGTCGGCGCGAGCAGCGCCACGCCCGTCCCCGTTGGGGGTGTTGGCGCGAGCGGCGAGTTCGTCACCCTGAGCGTGGGGGCGCAGAATGCCTGCGGCCTGACTGCAAACGGCGACGTCTACTGCTGGGGAAACAACGCGTTCGGCTCCCTGGGCCAAGGCGACACGACCAACCGGGCCGATCCGGTGCTGGTGCCGCTGCCGGCGCGCGCCGTGCAGGTGGACTTGGGCTTCGAGACCGCTTGCGCCGTGGACGAGCTGGGTGGGCTTTATTGCTGGGGCCGGAACGCGGAGGGTCAGGCGGGTCAGAACGATTCGGTGTTTGCACCGCTCGAGCCGACGTCGCCGCTCGAGGTGCCGTCGAGCGTCGCTTGGCAGAAAGTCTCGACCGGAGACGGTCACGTTTGCGCGCTTCGGGTGGACGGGCAGCTCTACTGTTGGGGTCGCAACACCAGCGGAGAGCTCGGCGTGATCGGAGGGGGTCAGATCCGCACGCCCACTCAGGTGGGCACGGATACCGACTGGAGCGTCGTCAGTACTGGGCAACATCAGACCTGCGCCCTGAAGAGCAACCGCACGCTGCATTGCTGGGGCGACAACACCCAGAGCCAACTCGGTATGGAACCACCAGGAACGGTGAGCACGCCCACCCAGGTGGGCACCGACGCCGATTGGACCTCGATCTCGGTCGACTTCTTGCATACCTGCGGCACGAGGGACCCAGGATGGCTCTACTGCTGGGGTCGCCGGCAGGAGGGCCAGCTGACCATCCCCTACGACCCGATGCCCGTCGCGACGCCGATGCTCGTCGGTACCAACAGCGACTGGACCGACCTCGCCGTCGGCCACTTTCACACCTGCGCGCGGCGCGCTGGGGCCTACTACTGCACGGGGGAGAACGTCGACGGGCGCTTGGGTGACGGAACCATGCTGCGCCCCTATGCCTTCGTGCCCGTACTGCCGTTCTGACCGACCGAGAGGCGCGATTCCGCGGCAGAATCGCGGGCCCCCGCTCAAAGCTTGTCGCCCGCGAGGCGCCGGGTCACGCTCTTGATTATGCTGCCTTCACCTCGCACGGTCCTCGCCCTCTGCTTCTTGCTCGGCGGCCTTTCCGCCTGCAACAAGGGGCAACGTCCCCCGTGCTATCTGGTCAACGGGCAGCAGGCCAAGGCGATGCTGGAGCCCGGAACCATCTTGCTCGACGTGCGCACCCGCGAGCAGCAGCAGGTCGCCCGCGTGAAGCAGAGCGTGCACGTTCCGGTGTCGGAGCTCTCCTACCGGATGCGCTACCTGAGCCTGGACACCCGGATCATCGTGTTCGGCCAGACGCAGCGCCAGGCCCACGACGCCGCCTCCATCCTGCGTCGTTCGGGCTACGAGGTGTTCGAGCTGGGACCGATCGCCGATCTGCGCTCCGACGACCCCAAGTGCGAGCTCTGAGCGAGCGCGCTCGCTCGCCCCGTCACTGGGAGCGGCCCCGATTCCTCGGCTCAGGCTGGTCTTGGGTCCGCTGCGGGCTTTCGCCTATCCTCCCTCGAACGGGGGTGATGGGTGAAACCAAGCGCGCAGCGAGCAGTCCTCCTCGCCGTCCTCACCACCCTGTCCAGTCTCGAGGTCCAGGCCTACCCGTCTCCGGCTAGGGATCCCGCACGCACCCCTCCCGCGGAAGGGACCAAGCCCACAGCCCCCATCGAGCTCGGCCCGCAGCCCTGGCTGCCCAAGCTCGAGCTGCACGGCGGCGTCGCGGTGTACCTCTATCAACCCACCAATGGTTGGGACAATCTCTTCTTCGTCTATTCGAACCTGAAGCTGAAGGCGACCTGGGACTACTTCGGCATCTACTTCGAGCCGCGGCTGAGCAGCGACAAGATGCGCAGCTACTACGACGGCCTGGCTTGGATTCAGCAGGCGTACCTGTTCGGACAATGGGACCCCTTCGTGCTCAAGGTGGGCAAAATCTACAAGCAAGTGGGCTTGGCCTGGGACAACTCGTTCTACGGGAACATCCAGGTGTACGAAGGGCTCAAGTTCGATCCGAACGTCGGCC
>Ga0315910_10004452_pt1 | contig 11712 bp, 10 predicted proteins | sample EdamamesoilMG_FD_204470 | JGI IMG/M metagenome (GOLD analysis project Ga0315910, IMG submission 204470) | Garden soil microbial communities collected in Santa Monica, California, United States - Edamame soil | ecosystem: Environmental > Terrestrial > Soil > Garden | place: USA: California...
TGGCGCGCACCGCGGTCGACGAGGCGCCGCCGCCGTCGGCGGCCTCGACCTGGCTGGAAAAGAAATACTTGAGTTCGAACACTCCGCGCGGCGTGTGCATGTACTTGCTGGAGGTGACGCGCGAGATGGTGGATTCGTGCATGTCGATGGCCTGTGCGATGTCCTTGAGGATCATCGGGCGCATGCTCTCTTCGCCGTGTTCGAGGAAGGCGGTCTGTCGCTCGACGATGCTCCTGGCCACCTTCATGAGGGTCTCGTTGCGGATCTCCAGGCTCTTGAGCAACCAGCGCGCCTCCTGCAGCTGCGCGCGCATCGAGGAATGCCCTGCGCCACGTCCCAGCATGTCGGCGTAACTCTGGTTGAGGCGCACGCGCGGCAGGGTCGAGCTGTTTACTTCGACGGTCCAGCCGCGGTCGGTCCGGCGCACGAACACATCGGGAACTACGTATTCCGCTTTCGCGCTGGATACGGTTGCACCGGGGCGAGGGTGGCAGCCGCGCACCAGCGCCACCGCCTGCGCCAATTCCTCGTCGGAGGCGGCGAGCTCACGGCGCAGCAGCGTCAGCTCGCGGTCCGCGAGCAGATCGAGATGCTTGTCCGCGATGGCGAGCGCGAGGCGCAGTCCCGGCGTGTCCCCGTGCAGCATGCGCAGCTGCAGGGTCAGGCACTCGCCGAGATTGCGCGCACCGATGCCCGGCGGATCGAGCGTCTGCACCAGCTTGAGCACGCGCTCGACTTCGGCCGCGTCGGCGGTGACCTCGGGCAGCAGCGTCGCGGCGATGTCTTCGAAGGGGTCGGTGACGTAACCGTCGTCGTTGATTGCATCGACAATAGCGCGTGCGATCGCCAGGTCCCTTGGCGCGAGGTTGGCGTATTCGAGCTGCGCGATCAGGTGATCCTGCAGCGACACCTGCGCATCGTCGGCGACCTCGGCGGCGCGCTCGTCGTCGTCGCGCCAGGAATCGGAACCGGGGCTGCGCTCGCTCCAGGTCTCCTCGATGACCTCGGCTTCGACCGCGACCGCGACTTCAGGCTGCGGCTGCGCGTCGGCGCGGTTCTCCTCCGGCATCGGATGCGGCTCGAGGGCTTCGAACTGGCCGGTGGCTTCGTACTCGTCCACGGGCTCGAGCATCACGTTGCTTTCGAGCTGTTCGCGGATGTGCGCCTGCAGCTCCAGTGCAGGCATTTGCAGGAGGCGGATCGCCTGCTGCAGCTGCGGGGTCATGGTGAGCTGTTGACCCAGCTTCAGCTGCAATGAGGGCTTCATCATCGACACTGGCGCTAGTGTCCCAACGCTATGAAAGAGAAAGTAAATTCCGGATCGGTGGCGGTCGCTACATCCGGAATGACTGGCCCAAGTACACCTCACGGACTTGGGGGTTGGCAAGGATTTCTTCGGAAGTTCCAGAGGCTATTACCGTACCCCCTGAAACGATGTAGGCACGGCCACAGACACCTAAGGTTTCTCTGACGTTATGGTCGGTGATCAGCACGCCAATGCCCTTGGCGGTGAGCTCCGTCATGATGCGCTGGATGTCGATGACAGACAGCGGATCGACGCCCGCAAATGGTTCGTCGAGCAGTACAAAACGGGGCTCGGCGGCCAGCGCGCGCGCTATTTCGACGCGTCGGCGCTCGCCGCCCGAGAGTGCCAGTCCCAGGCTCTTGCGCACGTGCGCGATGCGCAGCTCGCCGAGGATCTGCTCGAGCCGCTCCTGGCGCGCGGTCTCGTCGAGGTTCTCACGCGTCTCGAGGATGGCCATGACGTTGTCTTCGACGCTCAGCTTGCGGAACACCGAGGCTTCCTGCGGCAGGTAACCAATGCCGGCGTGCGCACGCTGATGCATGGCAAGGTGCGTGATGTCGCGATCGTCGATGGTCACGGTACCCGCGTCCGGCGGCACCAGGCCCACGATCATGTAGAACGCGGTGGTCTTGCCCGCGCCGTTCGGGCCTAACAACCCGACGATCTGGCCGCTCTCCACTTCCACGGAGAGGTCGGTGATCACTTGGCGCTTGCGGTAACTCTTGGCGAGGTGGGTGGCGCGCAGCAGGCTCATGGTTTCTTGCCCGGCGTCGAGCACGGCTTGCCGGCATCGGTCTGCGGCTGGATGGTGATGCGCACGCGGCCATCATTCTGCACGCTTTGCGAACGCAAGTTGTACACCAGCTGCGCGCTGCTGAGTTCGTTGCAGCCATCCACCAACAGCCACGCCTGGTCCTTCAGGCTCACGTTGCCGGTGGTGGTCTCGTAGTCGATGATGCGTGCGCGGCCGCGCGTCGGTTCGCTCGCACCTTCGCGCAATCCTTCGAACTGCGCCGGCGCCCCGGTGATCGTGGCGCGCGTGATCACGTTGTTGGTGAAGGTGACCACGGCCTCGTCGGAGGTGAGACTGCCGCCCTGCGCGTCGATGCGCACGCTGCCCGAGACGGTCCACTTGCTGTTCTGGTAGTTGAGCCCGCCGACCACGCTGGCCTTGTCGGCGCGGATCTTGAGGTCGCCCTGCGAAATGGTCACATCGCGCATCACCAGCGTGTTGTTCGGCAGGCTGCCTTCGCTCGAGGCGGCGTCGATGACGATGGGGAGGTTCTCGCGCGCCTCCTGCGAGGCCGCGTGCACGCCTGACAACCCCGCGACCATCAGGGTGGCGAGCGCGATCAAGACCCGGTCAATTCTCGGAAGTGCCATGCACGGCCGATTTTAGACGCACCTTGCCGGCCTTCAAATCGGCTTCCATGCCGACGGCGCTCAGTACGTTGCCGGACGAGCTCAGTTTCACCGGGGCATCGGTCTCGATGAACTCCGTCGGCGTGTTGATGCGGATGCGGTCGGTGGTGAGCTTCAGGGGTTCATCCGAGCCCGGCGCCGGGCCGGTGACCGCGACATTGCCGGACAGCTGCACGTCGTCGCCGTTGGCGCGCACCTGCCCGCGGTCGGCCTTCAGGTGCCAGACGTCCTTCGGGTCCACTGCGCCTTCGCGTTTCTCGCCCGGCAAGGCGGCCTGCGCCTTCGGGTGGTAGTCCATTTCCAGGTTCTCGAGATCGATGACGCCGCCATCGGACTGCTGGCGGATCACCTGCGCGTTGAGCCGGTATCGCTCGCGGCCGTCGTAGCCGGTCTCGCTCACCACGGCATCGCGCGCTGCGTAGCCCGGGTCGGGCGGCAGCGCCGCGGCCGCGTCCGCCGCGTCCGGATTGCGACCCGCGACGCCGATGAAATACGCGCCGGCCACCACCAGGATGCCGACGACGTAGGCGAGCGGTCGCCACCACTTCTTCATGCGCCCATCTTCACGCGCGCAGCCGCATCGCGTCGAGCAGCCAGTCGCACACCTCGCGCACCGCGCCTCGCCCGCCGGCGCGCGTGGTCACGAGGTCGGCCACGGCGAGCGCGTCACGGTGCGCATCGGCGACCGCGATGGCGAGACCCGCGGCACCCAGCATCGGTGCGTCGGGTGTGTCGTCGCCCACACAGGCGCAGTGTTCGAGCGGGATCGAGCGCGATTTTGCGAGTCGCGTGAGCGCCGCAAGCTTGTCGCCGATGCCCTGGTTCACGTGGCGGATGCCGAGCTCGCGTGCGCGGCGGGTCACGATCGCCGATTTGCGCCCCGAGATGATGGCCACGGTGATGCCGGCGGCGGCCACCTGCTTGATGCCATGGCCGTCCTTGACGTTGAACACCTTGAGCGCCTCGCCGCGCGCGCCGTAGTACAGCCGCCCGTCGGTGAGCACGCCGTCGACGTCGAGCACCAGCATCCGCACGCGGCTCAGCGCCGGCATGAAAGTCGCGAGATTGTTCACCGCGGCGTGGTCCGAAGCATTCTGGCTCACAGCACCCCGGCGCGCAGCAGGTCGTGCACGTTGAGCGCGCCCACCAGCATGCCGGCGCCGTCGATCACCGGCAGGGCGGTGATGCTGTGTTTCTCCATCAGGTGCGCGGCCTCCGCCGCCAGCTCCTGGGCGCGCACCGACTTGCCGGGCGAGATCATGACCTCGCGCATCGGGGTCTGGTGCACGTCGATGCGCCGGTCGAGCGTGCGGCGCAGGTCGCCGTCGGTGAATACGCCGAGCATGCGGCCGCCGTCGACCACCACGCACATGCCGAGGCCCTTCTTCGACATCATCACCAGGCCCTCGGCGAGTTTCGCCTCCGGGCTAACTACCGGCAGGTCGTCGCCGCGGCGCATGACGTCGGCGACGTGCAGCAGCAGCTTGCGCCCGAGCGCGCCGCCGGGGTGTGAACGCGCGAAGTCCTGCGGGGTGAAGCCGCGCGCCTCGAGCAGCGCCACCGCGAGCGCATCGCCCAGCGCCAGCGTCACCGTGGTGCTGGCCGTGGGCGCGAGGTTGAGCGGGCAGGCCTCCTCGGCGACGCTCACGTCGAGGTGCACGCTGGCGGCGCGCGCCAGCGAGGACTTGGAGTTGCCGGTGACCGCGATCAGCGGCACGCCGAGCCGCGACACGTGCGGGATCAGCAGCAGCACCTCGGCGGTCTCGCCGGAATTCGACAGCGCGAGCACCACGTCCGAACGCGTGATCATGCCGATGTCGCCGTGGCTGGCCTCGGCCGCGTGCATGAAGAACGACGGCGTGCCGGTCGAGGCGAGCGTCGCGGCGATCTTGCCGGCGACGTGGCCCGACTTGCCCATGCCGGTGACGATGACCCGGCCGGTGCACTGCAGGCAGATCGCGCAGGCGCGCGCGAAGAGGGCATCGATGCGCGGGATGAGGTCGGTCAGCGCCTGCGATTCGATCTGCAGCGCGCGCCGGCCGGCGCTGATCAGCGTCGCCGCGTCGGGTGCGGCCGCATCGGACTTCGCGGGGGTGTTCGCGCCGGGGGCATTCATGCGGGAATGATACCCCTTGCCCGGTTAGACTTACGCCATGAATGGACCCATGACTCCCGAGCGAATCGCGGAGCTGATCCGCGCCGGTCTGCCCGGCGCCAGCGTGCGCGTCGAGTCCGACGACAACACCCACTTCGCCTCGCGCGTGGTCGCGCCGCAGTTCGCCGGCAAGCGCCCGATAACACGGCATCAAATGGTCTACGCCACGCTCGGCGCGCTGGTCGGGCGCGAAATCCACGCCTTGTCCATCGATGCCCTGACGCCCGAGGAACTGGCCGCGAAGGGTGGCTAGCCACGCGGATTTTCGGGGCGCCCCGGGCACCATCCGGCGGTCCGAACCACTACACTAACGGCCCTTTCAGCCGGCGGACTCTTCCGTGGACAAGCTTCAGATCAATGGCGGCATCCCTCTCGAAGGTGAAGTGCGCATTTCCGGCGCCAAGAACGCCACGTTGCCCATCGTCGCCGGTGCGCTGCTGGCCGACGGCCCGGTGACCATCCGCAACGTCCCGCACCTGCAGGACGTGACCACCATGATCGAGTTGTTAGGGCGCATGGGCGTGTCGGTGACCATCGACGAGAAGATGCGCATCGAGATCGATCCGACCACCACGCGCGAATGTTTCGCGCCGTACGAGCTGGTCAAGACCATGCGCGCGTCGATCCTGGTGCTGGGTCCGCTGCTGGCGCGCTTCGGCAAGGCCGACGTATCGCTGCCGGGTGGCTGCGCCATCGGTGCGCGGCCGGTGAACATCCACGTCGCGGGCCTGCAGGCCATGGGCGCCGAGATCAACATCGACAGCGGCTACATCCGGGCGCGCGCCGACCGGTTGAAGGGCGCGCGGCTGGTGCTGGAGACCGTGACTGTCACGGGCACCGAGAACCTGATGATGGCGGCGACGCTGGCCGACGGCGAAACCGTCATCGAAAACGCGGCGCGCGAGCCCGAGGTGGTGGATCTCGCGAAATTCTTGATCGCCATGGGCGCGAAGATCCAGGGCGCGGGCACCGACAAGATCGTCATCCAGGGCGTGGAGAAGCTGCGCGCCACCAGTTACGAAGTGCAGCCGGATCGCATCGAGGCGGGCACTTACCTGGTCGCCGGCGCGATCACTTCCGGCCTGGTGCGCGCCAAGAACGTGGAGCCCGAACATCTCGACGCGGTGACCGCGAAACTGCGCGAAGCGGGTGCCAAGGTGGGCATCGGTTCGAACTGGATCGAAGTCGACATGAAGGGCAAGCGGCCGAAATCCGTCGACATCCGCACCGCGCCTTATCCCGCGTTTCCCACCGACATGCAGGCGCAGTTCGCGGCGCTCAACACGATTGCCGACGGTGTCGGCACCATCGTCGAGACCATCTTCGAGAATCGATTCATGCACATGCTGGAGATGCGGCGCCTGGGCGCCGAGATCCGCCTCGAGGGCAACACCGCCATCATCAAGGGCGTGCCGAAACTCAACGGCGCGCCCGTCATGGCCACCGACCTGCGCGCCTCGGCGAGCCTGGTGCTGGCGGGCCTCGTGGCCGAGGGGCGGACCGAGATCGAGCGCATCTATCACATCGATCGCGGCTACGAGGCGCTGGAAGAAAAGCTGGCGCAGCTCGGCGCGCAGATCCGGCGCGTGCCTAACTAGGCGATCGTCGCGGTCCGCTCGCGGCGCGAGAGGCCGGCGAGCGACCCGGGGATGCCCGCGAGCGGCGTGACGGGGTCCGGCGCCCCGCCCCCGCGGCCCCGAAGTGCCAGTCGCGAGCCGGACACTCGCGCCCTCCCGGATACCGTCCGATGCCCGCCCGGCCGGCGATGCGCGCCAGCATCGCGGCGGCCAGGGGCGCTCGCCGTACCGGGCCTGCCGGTTTCTGTCTCATCGCTTCCGAAAGGCTGAAAAAACACTGTTTTCGCGCCGCGGGACCCCCGCACCATTTGTGACCCGTGTCGCGGTCCGGCCCTTCCCGCACTGTCGTGGTTTGCCGGATGTGACGCACTGCCGTTCAACGGCAAAGCACTGACTTAATACTGACCCCCACTGTCGTTCCCAGGAGACGGGCCCCGATGCCGCGTCCCGAGCGGAACAGTTGTTCGAGACAAAACCAGTTCGCGAGAGAGGTCGAGGGCCCCATGCAAGCACGTTCGGAATTAGGCGCGGTTGCGCACAGTGACACCGCGGTCAGGGGCAATCCCGGACCGAGCTCCTTCAAGTCCAAGCGTCCGTTGTGCGTCATCGCGACGCCCGACCTGGAACTCTGGGCGCAACTCGGGCCCATGCTCGAAGGCACGGTTTCGCCGCGTCACGCCGATTCCCTCGAGACCGCGGCGACCATGCTCAAGCCCGGCACTCGCACGATCCTCGTGGCCGACCTGCGCGCCATCGGCGCCGAAGGTTTCGCGCCGATCACCAACAGCCCTCACAACCCGGTGGTCATCGCCATCCGTGACGGCGCCTCGGCCGGTGTGGTCGACGCGCTGATGCTCGAAGGCGCCATCCACCAGCTCGTCGACACGCCGATCGAACAGGCCGCGATGCTGCGCGCAGTGAACGATGCCGCGCGTATCTCGTCGACCGCCGACGCGCTGAGCGCCATGACTGCTCCCGCGAGCAGCAGTGGCGACGGCGAAGCGAAATCCGGCAAGTCCATGGGCATGATCATCGGCGCCATCGTCGGTGTGCTCGCGCTCGCGGGTGGCGGCTACTTCTTCATGTCGAAGAAGTCCGCGCCGGCCGTGACCGCCGACGCCGCCGCTCCGGCCAATGCGCCCGCCGCGGGTGCCGCGCCGGCCGCCTCGAGCGCCGCGCCGGTCGCCTCGCTCGATGAGGTGCTCGAGAAGGCGCGCTTCGCGATGGACGAACGCCGCTACATCGAGCCGAACAAGAACAACGCCCTCGAGCACTTCCGCCAGGTGCTGGTGCTCGACCCCGAAAACGCCGAAGCCAAAGAAGGCCTCAAGCGCCTCGGCGGCCTGCTGATCGCGCGCGCCCGCACGGCGCTCGACGAACGCCGCTTCGACAACGCGCTGGCCGAACTGGAAGCCGCGCGCAGCATCGACCCGAGCGACCCGCGCCTGGTCGAGGTCGACGCCAAGCTCGACTCGATGCGCGCGCAGACCGCGCTCGCGCAGATCCAGGCGACGCTCGCCGCGCAGAACTTCGACCGCGCGCAGACGCTGCTCGAAGCCGCGCAGAAGGATGCGCTGCTGCCGCCCGCGCAGATCACCCAGCTGACGCGCGAACTGGACACCAAGCGCCGTTCGAACACGATCCAGCGCCTGGTGGCGAACGCGGAATCGCGCCTGTCGCGTGGCAACCTGGTGACCCCGAACGACGAGTCCGCCAAGGACGCGATCGCCAGCCTGAAGGAAGCCGGCGCGTCGAACGAACTCGTCGCCCGCCTCAACGCCGACCTCAACCAGCGCCTGCTGGCTGCGGCGCGCGACGCCGCCGCCCGCGGCGACCAGGCCGCGATGCAGTTCAACCTCAATGCCGCGCGCGACAACGGCGTGTCGGCCGCGGCGCTCAACGCCGCGCAGCGTGACGTGACCGCCGCCGCGCAGAAGCAGCAGCGCACCACCGAGGACATCGCCAAGTACGCCAAGGCCGCGCAGGATCGTCTCGCGAGCGGCCAGCTGCTGACGCCGGCCAACGATTCGGCCGTGTCCAACGCCGAGCGCCTGCGCCTGCTGGACGTGCGCAATCCGACCACCGTGCAGGTGGTGAAGGAAGTGCGCGCGCGCCTGATCTCCGAAGCGCGCGCCAAGCTTGGCGCCAAGCAGCCGGTGGAAGCCGCCGCGTTGCTCGATGCCGCGGAAGGCCTCGGCGGCGACGCCGATCTCGCCGATCTGCGCGCCTCGCTGGCCAATGCCCAGGCCGCCGCCGCCACCGCCGCGGCCGCGCCGAAGCTGCCGCCGCTCAAGATGACCCGCCCGCCGCGTCCGAAGTACCCCTCCTCCGCGAAGGGTGTCGAAGGCTGGGTGCGTGTCGAGTTCTATGTCACGCCTGAAGGCCGCACCGAGCGCGTGCGCGTGTTGTCGAGCGAGCCCGCGGGCCTGTTCGACGCGGCGGCCATCACCGCGATGGAAAACGCCCGGTTCGAAGAATTCGATTCGACGGAGCCGCGCCTCGCGGTTCAGCGCATCGTCTTCAAGCCGGAATAATTGGGGGGCAAGACGATGAGCAAAGCTGCAAAGAGCAAGCCCGGCAAGAAGATGGCCGCCAAGATGCAGGGCGCACGCGCCGTGTGGGTCGCGGTAGGCATCCTGGCACTCGCGTTCCTGGTCGGCGTGTTGGCGCCGGCCTGGTACTTCGCCGGCAGACTCGTGGACAACAACACCGCGGTCCGCGCCATCGGCGAACTGCAACAGCAGCCGTCGCGCATGCAGACGGCGCTGAACTCCATCCAGGACCGACTGCGCGCGCGCGGCTTCGTGCGCGACTCGATCGAGCAGTTGAAGCGCGCCACCGTGCAGTTCGAAACCTCCACCGCGTCGCTCGCGACCGGCGGCGGCAGCGTGTCGTTCGGCGGCTTCGGCTCCGATGACGACGTGCAGAACACCATCCGCGAGATGACCACCGCGTGGAAGAAGTACAAGCCGGCGCTCGACCCGGTGGCCAACTTCACCGCCATCCCGTACTCGGACAGTGAACGCGAAGGCACGCAGCTCAACATGGACGGCCGCGAGCTGCAGCGCTCGGTCACCAATGCCGTCGGCCAGGCGCGCGCCTATACCCCGACCCTGGAAAAGAGCCTCGCGCAGATCATCGCGGGCCTGCAAAGCTCCTCGGACTCGCTCGCCACCGCGCTGCGTACCGTGGTGCTCATCGGCGTGGGTCTCGCCGGTATGCTCGCGGCGCTCGTCGGTTACCTCTCACTGGCGCGAGGCAAGCAGGCCGCCGCGGCCGCCGCCGCGCGCCAGCAGACGGAAGACATCCTCTCGACGGTGCGCGAAGGTCTGTTCCTGCTCGACGCGGACCTCAAGATCGGCACCATTCATTCGGACGCGACCGCGCAGCTGTTCCAGCGCGAGTCGGTGTCCGGCATCACCTTCGAAGACCTGCTGCGCGACCTGGTGACGCCGAAGACGCTCGCCATCGCCACCAAGTTCGTCAAGGTGCTGTGGAGCGAGCGCACCAAGGAAAACCTGATCCGCTCGATCAACCCGCTCAACGAAGTGGAACTGCTGGTCGGCGAGAAGGGCAGCAAGGACGCCGAAACCCGCTACCTCGAGTTCAACTTCCACCGCGTGCGCCGCGACGGCGCGATCACGCACGTGCTGGTGGCCGTCGCCGACGTCACGGCGCGCGTCGCCCTGGCCGCGCAGCTCAAGGGCGCGCAGGACTCGGCGCAGAGCCAGATGGACGCGTTCCTCTCGATCCTGCACGTGGATCCGATCCAGCTGTCGTCGTTCCTCGACGACTCGGACGTCGCGTTCAAGATGATCAACGCCACGCTGCGTGACCCGGCGCGTGACAGCGCCACGTTCCGCCGCAAGATCGACGGCCTGTTCCGCCAGATCCACAGCATCAAGGGTGAAGCTGCCGCCATCGGCCTGGGCTCGATGGAAGCCCGCGCGCACGGTCTCGAGAACGATCTCGCCGCGCTGCGCGAGCGCACCGATCTCACCGGTGACGACTTCCTGCCGCTGCTCACCAAGTTCGACGACCTCGTGCAGCACTCGCAGTCGGTGCGCGACATGGTCACCAAGCTCGCGAGTTTCCGCGAGAGCTTCGGCAAACACGCGCAGAGTGCTGCGCCGGCGGCGGTCGCGCATGCGGCCGGCGGCTCCGGCGATTCCACCACGCGCACGCCGAAACTCACCGAGGACGCGGTGGCCGCCGAGGCCACGTTGCAGCGCTCGGCGCGCGAGGGCTTCGTCGCCTCGGCGCAGCAGCTCGCGGACCGCATCGCCAACGATTACGGCAAGAAGGTCCAGGTGAGCTGCCGCGGCCACGACCAGGTGCCCGAGGCGTATCGCAGGCCGGTCAAGGACGTGCTGATCCAGCTGATCCGCAATGCCGTGGTGCACGGCATCGAAACGCCGGCCGAGCGCCAGGCGTCGGGCAAGTCGCCCGAAGGCCATATCCGCATCCAGTTTGAAATGGTCGAAGGCGGTCGCGCGTTCCGCATGCAGTGCGAGGACGACGGCCGGGGCCTGACTCCCGACAAGCTGCGCAAGACGGCGGTTGCCAAGGGAATCATTTCCCAGGCCGACGCGACCGCGCTGTCGGACCAGGAAGCGATGATGCTGGTGTTCCGTTCGGGTTTCTCGACGGCCAAAGACGTAACCCGTGACGCGGGACGCGGCGTGGGCATGGACGTCATTGCTGAAATAGCGGCTCGCCTCGGCGGCCGTATCTCGCTGAACTCGGAAATCGGCAAGAACATGAAGCTGTCCCTGTCGTTCCCCGCGCAGCAGAGCGCGGCCGGCGTGGTGGCGGCGTAAAGGATAGGGAGGAGAGTTTCAGATCATGAGTGCCGTGCCAAAACCGAAACAACCGTTACGCATGATGATCGTGGATGACTCGAACGTGATGCGGCGTCGCATCGAGCGTTCGCAGCAGAATGACCAGCTCGAAGTGGTCGGCACGGCCGTCAACGGCCTGGACGCGGTCACCAAGTTCAAGCAGCTGTTGCCCGACGTCATGACGCTCGACCTGACGATGCCCGAGATGGACGGCATCGAGTGTGTCGAGCACGTCATCAAGATCAAACCCGATGTGCTTATACTCGTGGTGTCCGCCCTGGCCGATAAGGCCACCGCGGTGGAAGCGATCGAGAAGGGCGCGAATGGATTCCTGTGTAAGCCGTTTACGGACGATCAGCTCAATGAAGCTCTCGCCGAGTTGATTGGGGAGTAAGAGACATGCTCGTTACA
>Ga0315910_10004453_pt1 | contig 11712 bp, 8 predicted proteins | sample EdamamesoilMG_FD_204470 | JGI IMG/M metagenome (GOLD analysis project Ga0315910, IMG submission 204470) | Garden soil microbial communities collected in Santa Monica, California, United States - Edamame soil | ecosystem: Environmental > Terrestrial > Soil > Garden | place: USA: California...
TGATGTCGCCGATGTCGGCCGAGGCGACGGTGGTGCGCAACTACATCGAGACGCTGGTCAACCTGCCGTGGCGCAAGAAGTCGAAGATCTGCCGCGACCTGAAGGTCGCGCAGGAGATCCTCGACGAGGACCACTATGGCCTGGAGAAGGTCAAGGAGCGCATCGTCGAGTACCTCGCGGTGCAGACGCGCGTCGACAAGATGAAGGCGCCGATCCTGTGCCTGGTGGGCGCTCCCGGCGTGGGCAAGACCTCGCTCGGCCAGTCGATCGCCAAGGCGACCAACCGCAAGTTCGTGCGCATGTCGCTCGGCGGCGTGCGCGACGAGGCCGAAATCCGCGGCCACCGGCGCACCTATATCGGGTCGATGCCAGGCAAGATCCTGCAGAGCATGAGCAAGGCGGGGGTCAAGAACCCGCTGTTCCTGCTCGACGAGGTCGACAAGCTCGGCCAGGACTGGCGCGGCGATCCGTCGTCGGCGCTGCTCGAGGTGCTGGACCCGGAGCAGAACAACACCTTCACCGACCACTACATCGAGGTCGAGTACGACCTGTCGGACGTGATGTTCATCGCGACCGCGAACACGCTCAACATCCCGGCGCCGCTGCTCGACCGGATGGAAGTCATCCGGCTGTCGGGCTACACCGAGGACGAGAAGGTCAACATCGCGATCCAGTACCTGCTGCCCAAGCAGATGAAGAACAACGGGCTGAAGGAAGGCGAGGTATCCGTCACCGAACCGGCGATCCGCGACATCGTGCGCTACTACACGCGCGAGGCCGGCGTGCGCAGCCTGGAGCGCGAGATTTCCAAGATCTGCCGCAAGGCGGTCAAGCAGATCCTGACCGAGAGGAGCGAGAACGAGGGCAAAGCGAAGCGCATCAGCGTGACGCCGCGCTATCTCGACAAGTTCCTCGGCGTGCGCAAGTACACCTTCGGCATGGCCGAGAAGAAGAACCAGGTCGGACAGGTCACGGGGCTCGCCTGGACCGAGGTCGGCGGCGAGCTGCTGACGATCGAGACGGTGACGATGCCGGGCAAGGGCAAGACGATCACGACCGGAAAGCTCGGCGAGGTGATGCAGGAGTCGATCCAGGCCGCGCTGTCGGTGGTGCGCAACCGTTCGCGCAAGCTCGGCGTGAACGAGGATTTCTACCAGAAGAACGACATGCACATCCACCTGCCCGAGGGTGCGACCCCCAAGGACGGGCCGAGCGCAGGGATCGGCATCGTGACTTCGATGGTGTCGGTGCTGACCGGCATTCCGGTGCGGGCCGATGTCGCCATGACCGGCGAGATCACCCTGCGCGGGGAGGTGCTGGCGATCGGCGGCCTGAAGGAGAAGCTGCTCGCGGCGCACCGCGGCGGCATCAAGACGGTGATGATCCCGGACGAGAACGTGAAAGACCTGGTCGATATCCCGGACAACGTCAAGAACAAGCTCGAGATCATCCCGGTCAAATGGATCGACAAGGTCCTCGATGTGGCGTTGGAGCGCCGGCCGGAGCCCCTGCCGCCGCCCGTGCTCGGGGCGGCGCTGCCGCCGGCGGAAGAGAAGCCCGGGGCTCCTGCGGTCAAGCATTAGGACGCGGCGTTGAACAAGCAGGACATGATCGAGCAGATCGCGCAGGCGGCCGAGGTTTCGAAGTCGGCCGCGGAACGGGCCGTGGATGCCTTGGTCGCCGCCATCAAGACCAGCCTGAAAAAGGGCGACATGGTGACGCTGGTCGGCTTCGGGACCTTCTACGTCGGCGCGCGCAAGGCGCGCCAGGGCCGCAATCCCAGGACCGGCGCGGCACTGAAGATCGCCGCCGCGAAAGTCCCCAAGTTCCGCGCTGGTAAAGCCCTGAAGGATGCAATAAACTAGCGCCCCTTTTGAGGGTGCGTGTACCTGCGCACCGTTTGGGGTGCTTAGCTCAGCTGGTAGAGCGTCGCTCTTACACGGCGAATGTCGGCGGTTCGATCCCGTCAGCACCCACCAAGAGCCGATTTTTGGAGCGGTAGTTCAGTTGGTTAGAATACCGGCCTGTCACGCCGGGGGTCGCGGGTTCGAGTCCCGTCCGCTCCGCCAACGATTCTTTCCGGGTTTGCATCCGAGTCTCCATGTTTGATCTGGTCTCCAAGCACAAGCGCCTGCTGCAGGTCTTCCTCGGCCTGCTGATCCTGCCGTTCGCGTTTTTCGGCATCGATTCGTATACGCGCGCGGGGCGCAATGCGGGGGAGGCAGCCAATGTCGACGGCGCGTCGGTGTCGAACCGCGAACTGGCGGAAGAAACGCGCCGCCAGTTCGACCGGCTGCGCCAGATGCTGGGCGCGGGGGCCGATCCCGCCGCGCTCGACACTCCTGAAATGCGCCTCGCGATCCTCGAGTCGCTGGTGTCGCAGCGCCTGATGACGAACGAGGTTGCCAATGGCAACCTGGCGATGTCGAAGGACGCGGTGGTCGCCAGCATTCTTGCGTCGCCGGAGTTCCAGGAGGGCGGCAAGTTCTCTCCCGAGCGCTATGCCGGCTATTTGCGGGCCGCCGGGATGAGCGACGAAGGCAATGTGGCGAGGCTGCGCCTGGAGATTCCGGCCGCCCAGCTCGCCAGCGCCATCGCGGCGAGCGCGACCCAACCCCGCACGGTCGTTGCCCGGCTGGCCGCCATCGAAGCGGAAAAGCGCGAGGTCGCCGAGTCCTTCATTTCGGCGGAGTCCTATCTGGCCCGCGTCAAGCCCGACGAGTCAGCATTGAAGGCGTTTTACGAATCCCACCTGGCTGACTACAAGCAGCCCGAGCGCGTGCGCGCCGAGTTCGTGCTGTTGTCCGCAGAGGCACTTGCACAGGCCGAGGGCGCGACCGAGGCGGAAATCAAGGCTGCCTACGACGCAAAGGCCGCGACGATGGGCGTGCCGGAGCAGCGCCGCTCAAGCCACATCCTGCTGGCCACGAAAGAGGAAGCGGAAAAGATTGCCGCCGAGGCGCGCAAGAACCCGCAGGGATTCGCCGAGCTGGCGAAAAAGCACTCCCAGGACGCCGGCTCCGCGGCCAACGGCGGCGATTTGGGCCTGAACGCGCGCGGCACGCTCGCCAGCAAGGCGCTGGAAGATGCCATTTTCAATGCCAAGCCGAATGACATCACGCCGGTCGTGCAGACCGAGTTCGGCTTCCATGTCGTGCGCGTGACCGCGGTCCAGCCGGGCAAGCAGCGTTCGCTGGAGGATGCGCGCAAGGAGATTGCCGCGGAGATCGTCAAGCAGAAGGGCGCCAGGAAATTTTCCGAGGCAGCCGAGGGCTTCAACAATATGGTCTACGAGCAATCCGACAGCCTCAAGCCCGCGGCCGAGCGCTACAAGCTGAGCATCGCGAACACCGACTGGTTCAGCCGGCAGGCCCCCGGGCAGATCGGGCCGCTCGCCCATCCGAAATTGCTGGCGGGACTGTTTTCGCCGGATGCCATCAAGCAGCGGCGCAATACGGACGCCGTGGAAGTCGCCCCGGGCGTGCTGGTGGCGGCGCGGGTGCTCGAGCACAAGCCCGAGGCGCTGCGCCCGTTCGCCGAAGTGAAGGACGATGTCGAGCGCAGGCTTGCGCGGCGCGAGGCGGCGGCGCTGGCGCGCAAGGACGGCGAAGCGAAGCTCGCCGAACTGGTCAAGGGCGGCGACGCGGGACTGTCCTGGGCCGCGCCCAAGACGGTGTCGAGGCAGGAGCCGCAGGGTCTATCGCAGCCGGCGCTGCGCAAGGTCATGGCGGCGGACGTCGCCAAGCTGCCCGCGTACGCGGGCAACGAACGCGGCGAGGAGGGGTACGCGATCTACCGCATCGCCAAGGTGACTCCGGCCGGAGCCCGGACCGCCTCGCAGGAGGCCGAATTGCAGGCGCGCTTCGACCGCCAGGCCGGCGCCGCGCAACTGGATGCCTATGTCGCGAGCCTGCGCGCGAAGGCGAAGATCGAAATCAGGCCGATGAACCAGGAACCGAAGTAGCCGCGCTATGCAGGCCCGCCTGGCGGCGGGGCGATGCCGCCGACCACGCGACTGAAGCCGCCGTCGACCATGATCACCTCGCCGGTGATTCCCGCGGCCAGATCCGACAGCAGGAATGCGGCGGCGTCGCCCACCTGGTCGGTGGTCACGTTGCGCCGCATGGGCGCGTTGTCCTCGACGAATTTCAGGATGCGCCCGAACCCGGCAATGCCGGAGGCGGCCAGGGTCTTGATCGGGCCCGCCGAAATCGCGTTCACGCGGATTCCCCTGGGACCGAGGTTGGCCGCGAGGTAGCGCACCGACGCCTCCAGGCTCGCCTTGGCCAGTCCCATGGTGTTGTAGTTCGGCACCACGCGGTCGGCGCCCAGGTAGGTCAGCGTCAGCAGCGCACCGGCGCGCCCTGCCATCAGCGGCAGCGCCGCCTTGGCGAGCGCCGGGAAGCTGTAGGCGGAGATGTCGTGCGCGATGCGGAACGCTTCGCGCGACAGGCCATCAAGGAACTCCCCGGCGATCGCTTCGCGCGGCGCGAAGCCGATCGCGTGCACCAGGCCGTCCAGGCCACCCCAGGCCGCGCGCAGCGATTCGAACAGCGCGGCGATTTCTGCGTCGCTGGCGACATCGCAGGGCAGCACCAGTTCGGAACCGAATTCGCGCGCCAGCCCGCCGACGCGCTCCCTGAAGCGGTCGCCGACGTAGGTGAACGCCAGTTCAGCGCCTTCGCGCCGCGCGGCCTTGGCGATGCCGTAGGCGATCGAGCGGTTGCTGAGCAGGCCCGTGACGAGAATTTTCTTGCCGGAGAGAAATCCCATGCGGGCATTATACTTTCGCCGTGCGCCTGTTCCTGATCCTGGCCGGTTCCGTTCTGATCGCTGGCTGCGGCGAGATATGGAACGACCCCTATCCGGTCGCCGAGCAGGGCAAGAACATCCTCTATTCGGTGTTCTCCGAGAGGCCCAAACATCTTGACCCCGCGCAGTCCTACGCGTCCGACGAGGCCACCTTCACGCGCCAGGTCTACGAGCCGCCGCTGCAGTACCACTACCTGAAGCGGCCGTACCAGCTCATCCCGCTGACTGCCGCCGAAATTCCGCAGCCGCGTTTCGTCGAGAAGGGCGGCGCGACCTACAGTGTCTACGACGTGCGCATCCGACCCGGCACCCGGTACCAGCCGCATCCGGGCTTTGTCGAGGCCAACCTGAAGCTGGACCGCGACACGGTCGCAAAGCTGAAGAACCCCTACGAGCTGCCGCTCGGCGCGCGCGAGCTGAAGGCCGACGACTACATCTACCAGATCAAGCGGCTCGCGCACCCGCATCTGCATTCGCCGATCTTTGGACTCATGGCCGAGTACATCGTCGGCCTCAAGGAGTACGCGGAGACGCTGAAAAAGGCGGCGAAGCCCGGCGAGTGGCTCGACCTGCGCAAGCACGACCTGGAAGGCGTGCAGCGCGTCGACGACTACACCTACCGCGTCACGCTCAAGGGCCGCTACCCGCAGTTCGTCTACTGGCTCGCGATGCCGTTCTTCGCGTCCATGCCCTGGGAGGCCGACCGCTTCTTCGCGCAGCCCGGCATGACGGAGAAGAACTTCACGCTTGACTGGTGGCCCGTGGGCACCGGACCCTTCATGCTCTCCGAGAACGACCCGAACGCGCGCATGGTGCTCTCGCGCAACCCGAACTTCCGTGGCGAGGCCTATCCCTCGGAGGGCGCGCCCGGCGACGCCGAGCGCGGCCTGCTCGCCGACGCTGGCAAGACCATGCCCTTCCTCGACAAGGCCGTCTACACGCGCGAGAAGGAGGCGATCCCCCTCTGGAACAAGTTCCTCCAGGGCTACTACGATGTGGGAGGGATCGTCTCGGACAGCTTCGACCAGGCGATCCGCTTCTCGGCCGACGGCGAACCGGGCCTCACTCCCGAGATGCAGGCACGCGGCATCCAGCTCGACACCTCGATTGGCCCGACGATCTTCTATGTGGGCGCCAACATGCTCGACCCCGTGATCGGCCACGCGGGCGGCGAGCGCGCGCGCAAGCTGCGGCAGGCGCTCTCGATCGCGATCGACTGGGAAGAATTTCTTTCCGTTTTCCGCAACGGGCGCGGCGTGGCCGCCTACGGTCCGGTGCCGCCCGGAATCTTCGGCTTCCGCGAGGACAAGGACGCGATCAACCCCGTGACCCACGAATGGAAGGGCGCCAAAGCGCAGCGTCGGTCAATCGAGACCGCAAGGAAGCTGCTCGCCGAGGCCGGCTATCCCGAGGGGCGCGACGCGAAGACGGGGCAGCCGCTCGTGCTCTACCTCGATACCACGCAGCGCGGGCCGGAGGACAAGTCGATGATGGATTGGTGGCGGAAGCAGTTCGCCAAGCTCTCGGTGCAGTTCGAGCCGCGCCAGACCGACTGGAACCGCTTCCAGGAAAAGCTGCGCAAGGGGAGCGCCCAGCTCTTCATCGTGGGCTGGAGCGCCGACTATCCCGACCCCGAGAACTTCATGTTCCTGCTCTACGGGCCGCAGGGCCGCGCGAAGACGCAGGGCGAGAACGCTGCCAACTACACGAGCCCCGAGTTCGACGCGCTGTTCGAGAAGATGCGAGTCATGCAGAACTCGCCCGAGCGCCAGGCGCTCATCGACCGGCTCACCGAGATCTACCGCCGCGACGCGCCGTGGCTGGGCGGCTTCCACCCCAAGAACTTCGCGTTGTTCCACTCGTGGCTCGGCAACGCCAAGGCGAACGAGATGTCCGACAACAAGCTCAAGTACCTGAAGGTGGATCCCGTTAAGCGCGAGGCGCTGCGGCGCGAGTGGAACCGGCCGGTCGTGTGGCCGGTCGTCCTCATTCTCGTCCTCATCGCGCTCTCGATCGTGCCGGCCTACCGGAACTTCCGCCGGCGCGAGCGCATGCCTGCCAGGGCGGCGGCCTAGATGTCGGCCTACATCGTGCGGCGGCTACTGTACGCCCTCCCGATCCTTGTCGGCGTAAATCTCATCACTTTCGCGCTCTTCTTCTTCGTCAACTCCCCTGACGACATGGCACGCATGCAGCTCGGCGCCAAGCGCGTGACGCCCGAGGCGATCGAGAAGTGGAAGGCGGAGCGGGGCTACGACCTGCCGCTGCTCTGGAACGACGCGGCGAGCGGCGTGCGGAAATTCACGCAGACGATCTTCGTGCAGAAGTCGCTGCGCATGTTCGTCTTCGATTTCGGCTACTCGGAAGACAAGCGCAACATCGCGGTGGAGATCCGCGAAAGGATGGGCCCGAGCCTCGCGCTGCAGGTGCCCGTGTTCATTGTCGGCCTTGCCGTCTGCATCACGTTCGCGCTGCTGCTGGCGTTCTTCCGCGCGACCTACTTCGACTTCTGGGGGGTCGTTCTCTGCGTGGTGATGATGTCCATCTCGATGCTCTTCTACATCATTGGCGGGCAGTACGTCGTCTCCAAGGTCTGGCACCTCGTGCCGATCTCCGGGTTTCAGGGCGGGCTGGACGCGGCGCGCTTTCTCGTGCTGCCCATCGTCATCGGCGTCGTCGCCGGCATCGGCGTGAGCAGCCGGCTTTACCGCACGGTGTTCCTGGAGGAAATCGGCAAGGAGTACGTGCGCACCGCGCGCGCAAAGGGTCTCTCGGAGGGCCTCGTGCTGTTCCGCCACGTGCTGCGCAACGCGCTCATCCCCATCCTCACGGGCGTGGTGGCGGCGATTCCGTTCCTCTTCCTGGGCAGCTTGCTGTCCGAGTCCTTCTTCGGCATTCCGGGCCTGGGCAGCTTCACCATCGAGGCCATCCAGTCGCAGGACTTCGCGGTGGTGCGCTCGATGGTGTTCATCGGCGCGGTGCTCTACATCGTCGCGCTCATCGCCACCGACATCTCCTACACCATCGCGGATCCGCGCGTCCGCCTGCAATAGCATGCCTGTCTTTCTCGCCACGGATGTGCTTGTCTGGCTGCTGGTCGCCACGGTGGCCGGCTACACGCTCTATTGCCGGCGGCACGTGCACCTGAAAGAGTCCTGGCACCGCGTGTTCCGCAGCCCATCTGCGATGGCGTCGGTGACGGTGCTCATCGTCTTCGCAGTCGTCGGCCTGCTCGATTCCGTGCACTTCAGGCCCGAGCTGCCGAAAAAGGACGCCGAAGGCAAGGCGGTGTACTCGACCGAGGTCCTCTCGCTGCTCGATGTCGCCTTCGCACGGCTGCGCGGGAGAGGGGAGAAGACCTACTCGGCGCCGCTGGCGATGCGCTCCTTCGCCAAGGAGCAGGTGGATAGCCCCGACGGCAGGCTGGTGCGGGAGTTTCCGCGCCTGCGCTTCGGTGGCGCGCATCTGCGGGACGAGAGCGAGTGGGCGGCCGACGTCGCCCGCAAGGCCCTCACGGGGCTCGGCGTCGCCGCCCTGTGTGCGCCCCTGCTCTGGCTCGCCTTTCGCGGCCTGCGGCGCCTCGCGCCGACGGTTCCCTGGAGCGCGAGCTTCGTCAGCCTGGTTGTGATGCTCGCGCTGCTCGCACCCGCCGTCGCGCTGTCCTCTGCCTATCACGTGCTCGGGACCGACAAGGTCGGCCAGGACATCTTCTACCTCGCGTTCAAGTCGATTCGCACGAGCATCGTCATCGGCACGCTGACCACCATCGTGCTGCTGCCGGTCGGCATCGCGCTCGGGATGATGGCCGGCTACTTCAGGGGCTGGGTGGACGACGTCATCCAGTACGTCTATACGACGCTGGCTTCGATCCCCGGAATCCTGCTCATTGCCGCATCCGTGCTGATGATCAACGTCTACCTGGACCGCAACGCCGGCCTCTTTCCCACGGCCGCCCAGCGCGCCGACGTCAAGCTGCTCGCGCTCTGTGCGATTCTCGGCCTGACGAGCTGGACGGGCCTCGCCCGCCTGCTGCGCGGCGAGACACTGAAGGTGTCGCAGCTGGAATACGTGCAGGCTGCCCATGCCTTCGGTGTGGCGAGTGCGCGCGTGCTCACCCGCCACGTCCTGCCCAACATCTCCCATCTCGTTATCATCATCCTTGCGCTGGACTTCTCCGGCTTCGTGCTCGCCGAGGCCGTGCTCTCCTACGTGGGCGTGGGCGTCGATCCCTCCACCAACAGTTTCGGCACCATGATCAACGCGGCGCGCCTCGAAATGTCGCGGGAGCCCGTGGTCTGGTGGGCGCTCGCCACCGCGTTCGGCTTCATGCTGACGCTTGTCCTCGCAGCCAATCTCTTTGCCGACGCGGTGCGCGACGGTTTCGATCCGCGGGTGAGGGTATGAGCGGGCACCCGACCGGCACGGTGATGGACGTCTCCGGCCTGCGCACGCAGCTGGACACCCCGCGCGGCACGGTGCACGCGGTGGACGGCGTGGACCTGGAGTTGCGCAAGGGGGAGTGCTTCGCGCTGGTGGGGGAATCGGGCTCGGGCAAGTCGATGACCGCGCTGTCCATTCTGCGCTTGCTGCCGGAAGCAGGGCGCATCGCCGACGGCAAAGTCCTCCTGCGGGACCAGGACCTGCTTGCGCTGCCCGAACTCGCGATGCGCGCGGTCCGCGGGCGGCGAGTGGCGATGATTTTCCAGGAGCCGACCACAGCGCTCAACCCGGTGCTGACGGTGGGACGCCAGATTGCCGAGGTCGTCGAGCGCCACACGGCGCTGACCGGCGACGCCGTGCGCGCGCGCACGCTCGAATTGCTCGATGCCGTGGGCATCCCGGACGCCGCCCGGCGCTGGAGCGAGTATCCGTTCCAGCTTTCGGGAGGACTGAAGCAGCGCGTGATGATCGCTTCGGCGCTGGCCGCCGAGCCGGAAGTGCTGATCGCCGATGAGCCGACCACGGCGCTGGATGTGACGATCCAGGCGCAGATTCTCGACCTGCTGGCGAAGCTGCAGGCCGAGCGCTCAATGGCGATCATGCTGATCACGCACGACCTGGGGATCGTGGCGCGCATGGCGCAGCGGGTGGCGGTGATGTACGCGGGCGAGATCGTTGAAGTCGCCGGGCGCGACGAATTCTTTGCCGCGCCCCAGCATCCCTACGCGCAGAAACTCTTCCAGGCGCTGCCGACCCCGCAGAAGCGCGGCGCCGACCTGTCGGTGATCGCCGGCCAGGTGCCGCCGCTCACCGGCCGGTTCACCGGCTGCCGCTTCGCCGAGCGTTGCGAGTTCGTCTTCGAGCGTTGCCACCGGGAAGCGCCCAGGCTGATTCCCCTGCCCGGGGGCGGTCCGGCGCGCGAGGTCCGCTGCCACCTGCGCGAGCAGGGCCCGGATATGCCGCGCGATGTGGCGGCGGGCGCCGGCGCCGACGAAGTCACCTTCGTGGCCGTCGAAAATGACCCGCTGCTTGTCCAGATCGAGGACCTCAAGGTGCACTTCCCGATCCGCAAAGGCCTGTTCAAGCGTGTCGTCGGCCAGGTGAAGGCGGTGGACGGCGTGTCGCTGGGCGTGCGCGCCGGGCGCACGCTGGCACTGGTAGGGGAATCCGGCTGTGGCAAGACGACCGTGGGCAAGGCGATGCTGCGGCTGATTCCGCCGACCGCAGGCCGGGTCGTGTTCGCCGGCAGCGACCTGGCCTCGCTCTCGGGGGGCGAGCTGCGTGGGCGGCGCGGCGCGATGCAGATCATCTTCCAGGATCCCTACTCTTCGCTGAATCCGCGCATGCGGATTGCGGAGATCCTCGCGGAGGGAATGCTGAGCCTCGGCATCGGCAGAAGTGAACAGGACCGGGCGCGCCGCATTGCCGCGTTGCTGGAGCAAGTCGGGCTGCCTCTGGAAACCCTGAAGCGCTACCCGCACGAATTTTCCGGGGGACAGCGCCAGCGCATCGCCATCGCGCGGGCGCTCGCAGTCGAGCCGAAGCTGATTGTCTGCGACGAGCCGACCAGCGCGCTCGACGTCTCGGTCCAGGCGCAGATCCTGAACCTGCTGAAATCATTGCAGCGGCAGTTCGGCATTGCCTACCTGTTCATCACGCACAATATTTCCATCGTGGAGTACCTGGCGCACGAGGTCGCGGTGATGTACCTGGGCCGTATCGTGGAGCGCGGCACCGCTGCCGAAGTGCTGGAGAATCCGCGCCATCCATATACGGCGGCCTTGCTGTCGGCAGTGCCTGTGGTGGACGGCAAGCGTGACATCATCCGTCTTTCCGGGGAATTGCCCTCGCCGGTGAACCCGCCCTCGGGCTGCCATTTCCACCCGCGCTGCCCGGAAGCGATGCCGGAATGCCGGCGCGATTATCCCCAGGAACTGCGGCTCAGCCGCACGCGTACGGTGAACTGCCTGCTCTACCGCTCGTCGAAGGCGGCCAGCAGCAGCTGATTCAGGTCCCCGGGCACCGGCAGCATGCGCTTGCGCAGCAGCTCGCCGATCTGCTCGCGCTCTGCGGGGGGCAGCGTGGAGAGTTCGGACTTGAATTCCGCGGCCAGGCGTTCCTTTTCGCTCCAGGGCATGCGGGCGAGCTGCAGCTGCGCGGCCCGGACGATGAGCGCCCGGTCGGTGAAATACTCGATCATGGCGCCGCGCACCGCCGCGTTTCTCGGGTTCAGCAGTTCGGCGTTGAGCGTATCGAAGATTTCCTGGCGCTGGCGGTCTCCGAGATACAGGAAACTGTCGTCGATCAGCCGCCGCATCTGTTCCGGCTCGATCAGGGTCCCCGGATAGACCTTCGCCATATCGAAGCTTTGGCCTTCAAGCATTTTTTCGCGGTCCGGCTTCTGGGCATGGTTCGAAACCATGTTGCGCGCGATGCTCATGAGGATCATGAGCACAGGGT
>Ga0315910_10004454_pt1 | contig 11711 bp, 12 predicted proteins | sample EdamamesoilMG_FD_204470 | JGI IMG/M metagenome (GOLD analysis project Ga0315910, IMG submission 204470) | Garden soil microbial communities collected in Santa Monica, California, United States - Edamame soil | ecosystem: Environmental > Terrestrial > Soil > Garden | place: USA: California...
ATTTACGATAGGTTGTATCACCCAACAAATACTCAGCTATAATAGCTTCTTGTTCCTGAACCGTTTTATCTGATTTTCTCATCTCGCTTACACGTTAATGCGTGTAAACCTATTTTAGGACGAGACAGTGTATAAATAAGTATAAATGTCTCCCGTCTCATTTTATTGATGGAATTCCTTTTTGCCTTGCGCCCAACACACAAATATAAGAATATCTATTGCCTATAGCTCCCCTTTGTATTCACGTTATTAATCGCAAATTCTTATTCCTTACTGTCGTTCTTCTGTTTATCACTTTACTGATTAATTATTAATTTGGCTCACCAGATACTTTACCAACGCGCACCACCATGGCTACTAAACTAAGCAACCAGGAACGGGTATTTAAAATGGCATTCTCCGGAGTTTACCCTATGTATATTCAGAAAGCCGAAAAGAAAGGACGCACCAAAGACGAAGTGGATGAAATTATTTTCTGGCTCACCGGCTACACCAAAAAAACCTTGCAGCACCACCTCGATGCAAAGACTGATTTCAGAACTTTCTTCGATGAAGCACCTCAACTCAACCCGAATGCCTCCAAGATCACCGGTGTGATTTGTGGATACCGCGTGGAAGAAATCGAAGACAAGCTCATGCAAAAAATCCGCTACCTCGATAAACTGGTAGACGAACTGGCCAAAGGAAAAGCAATGGAAAAAATTCTGAGAGCCTGACTACTGGGGAAAATAATTTTCACCATCGGTATTCAGGTAGCCTTTGTATCCATCTACCCGCACCGTAAAAATGTACTGTGCCGAATAGCTATCACCCCCGGAGCAACAGGTAAAGTGAACGTAGTCGTACGGTGTTTGATAGATGGTGTACGCTACGCTGGCAATAGATTTCTTCCCGTTACGGGTAGACACCAGCAGGTGTGAATACATCCAGAGTTGCTCAATAGCATCCTGCTCAACCGGAATAATGATTTTACCCGCCTGATCGATGAGGCCCACCTTTCCATCTTTCCATACCTTCAACACGAGGTTGCCCTTCTTATAGTAGTACTGCTTGCTTACTACGGTAACACTGTCGTATGCTCCGGTAATTTGTAGACTCAATCGCGCTGTCTTATCGGTTATCTCAAATCCGTTTTCTGTTTTTGTGATACCAAGCTTGCTGACTCCGTACACCAGGTCGGACTCTACTCTTTCCTCCATAACCGTGTACACCTGGTTATTGGTCGAGGTCATGGTGTAGTGATCCAGCACTTCCGTTCCCTTGAGGTAGATTCGTTTACCGTTTCCAGACCCGCTAAACACCGGCAGTCCATCTGTGGCCAGCTCTTCAAATTGCAAGTGATCCAGCTCAAAAGGATACACAGCCTTGCCTTTGCTGTCGATCAGTCCCCATTTGCCATTTAATCTGGCTACCGCAAACTTTTGCGTCTTTCCTTCCATCATCCACACATCTTCGTATGCAGGCGCATACATCAATTTACCGGTGCTGCTGATGTGCGCCACTTTTCCATTCTGTGTAACAAACGTATTGGATCCATCTTCGCTGAAAAAATGTATGGCATCATACGTGGGCTTCAACACTTCCTTTCCTGATCGGTTAATCAGGCCCCATTTCTTATTTACCATTACCCGGCAAAGGCCGTTCTTTTCATCAAAGGAATAGACCTCATCATACTTCGGCTTGCAAATCAGATTTCCAAGCGAGTCGATAAAGCCATACTTCTCGCCAACCTTCACATAAAAGTAGTCGGTGTTACTCCCCAGGCTATAATCAATGCGATCGTAATTAAACGGTGTTAATTGTTTTCCTGACCGGTCGTACAACGCCTGTTTGCTGCCGTTAATCATAACCAGGTGATTGTTCCGGTTGTGAGGAAATAATACACTATCGAACGCAGCCGCAATGGCCACTTTCTGATTACTCACAAAGCCCCATTTCTTTCCATCACTGTAGGGGTAGAAAGATTGCGCCTGCAGCAAGGGCGACACCAACAACGCAACGATCAAAAATTTAATAAAAGACATTACTAATAATTTAAGGGGCGCAAGATAGAAATAATGATTTACTAAAATTACGCTACATTTCTTATGGAATCTGACGAACGTTGAATCATTTTACCAAACAAAACACTATGCGTCTTCTCCTTGCCTCTCTTGTTATGCTGCTGGGTACGGCTGCGTACGCCACCGTGCAACATCCTGAATTACCAACCACCTGGACTAAAGACTTTACCATCACACTTACCTACAGCGGAAGCATGGATGGAAGTTCCACCCTCATACGGTTTACGTACGACTCCTGTCACTTCGTTCGTCAAAACGGGATGAATGCCCCGGAGGAAAGAAAGTTCAGGTTAACGGAAGCTGATCGCACTGAAATCCTGAAAAAACTTCATGCCCTGAAAGTCGACAACCTAAAATCCGAACGCAATCCTGATCCTGTAAATGATGGTTGGTTAACATCAATGTGTTTCGGCTTGCACTGTGTTGAGGCCGGCCCTTCGGTTACCATCAGCGACACCGACAAGGAAACGTTCCACCAGGCTTACGACTACCTCGAAAACTTTGGTGCCGCTAAATCCGCATCAAAAAAGAAAAAATAGGCTACGAATTTTCACTCACTTCTTTGAGCTTGGCCAGCGCTTTTGGCCAAAGCTCCTTAAAGCTGTCGTAATAAGCTTCGGCAACATCCATATTCAGGGTGAAGCGGGTTTGATGTGCCGCAAGTTTTTCAAGTTTATAGTTCTCGTACGAGGGTGCCCATTCTTTAACTTTCTCGCTGGTGGTGTCTTCCACACCATCAACAACATAGCCCCGGTGGCGAATAGAAATAAATTCAGGATAGACACTCTCCGCGATTTCCGAAACCATTCCCTCCTTTTTACCTTCGCTGTTCACAGCAAGGAAATGTATTGCTTCGCCTTTGTTCCAGCCGCCTTCAAAATAAGAGCCGTCATAAAACACGGCTGTCCAGGCACGGTACTTTGCATCGGTTACGATGGCATCCCATACGTTCTCGCGGGGTGCGTTAATGGTAATGTCAAGGGTTAAGTTTTTCATAGCATGTCAGGTTAAGTTAGATGTCGCCCAACTGCGGGCGGATAATGATCTCTTCCACCACACTGCGCGGTGAAAGGCAATAGGCCGCATACACGGTATCGGCAACGTCTTCCGCTTTCATAAAACGTTCTTCCGGAAGTTCAACACCTTCCCAACTGGCCGTGTAGGTGGCTCCGGGCATAATGGCTGTTACGCGAATGCCCACAGGTTTTAATTCTTCACGCAAACATTTTGAAAATCCAAGCAGGGCAAATTTTGAAATGGCATACGAGCCGCCATTGGTATAGGCTTTCATGCTGGCGATGGAACACATGTTAAAGATGTGGGCCGTTTGCTTCATTGAACCTACCAACCCGCGGGTGGCATGATACGCGCTGTACAGGTTCGTCTCAATCATGCTTTCCAGGTTTCCCTCGGGCTCCGTAGTAATTTCTCCCGGCACAAAGTAACCGGCATTGTTCACCAGCACCTCAACAGGCTGGTTCAACGCTAACACCGCAGTGCAAAACGCTTGCACCTGTTCCTTCTTCGCCATATCCGTCACCACCGTCAGTACTGCACTGGCAGGATACTTTTCAAGCAGCAACTTCCGGAGATGTTCCAGGTCTGCACGGTTTCGCGCACATGTGGCAATATCAAAGCCGGCAGCGGCAAATTTTTCAATAATGGCCAGCCCAATACCTTTGGTTCCTCCTGTTACAACAATAAGCTTATTCATGCTCCTACTTTGTCACCGTTGTGTTAATCTCGTTTGAGAGTCAAGCCTCATCCCAATCCCTTTGGTGCCGGTTGAAAAATTGTGCTCCCCGCTCCGGTCAGAGAGGGAAATTCGATCTCCATGAACAGATACACGTGGTGAAATGAGCTTTCAGGATTGACCTTAGACGCGATTGGCGGTGTTTTTATTTCCGTTATCTTTAGCAAGATAATAATTAGGTTATTTTATTGCGGGTATGATTTCAGAAATAGGTAAGTATTTCATGTTTCTCGGACGTCTCTTCGTTAACCGCGAATCGTTCAAAACCTACTATCGGCTGATCATGGAAGAATGTGTAGGCATAGGTATCGGGTCCATCTTTCTGGTAGCCCTCGTCTCTACGTTTATTGGAGCCGTAACAACCTTGCAAACAGCCTATAACCTGGTGAGTCCGTTTGTGCCCAACTGGGTTATCTCGCAGGTAGTGCGCGAAATGGTGGTATTGGAATTAGCCCCCACTATTATGGCGCTTATCTATGCCGGCAAGGTTGGATCGAGTATGGCCAGTGGTATCGGCACCATGCGCATCACCGAACAGATCGATGCACTTGAAGTAATGGGGATCAACTCCATCTCCTACCTGGTGCTGCCAAAAATTATTGCTTCCATGCTCATGTATCCTTTACTGGTAATCGTGGCTGGCGTTTGCTCCCTCGCAGGCGGCTACATCGTAGGTACCATTACCGGCATTATTACCCCGCACGATTATGAGTATGGCTTACGCGCTTCGTTCAACGAGTTCACCGTTACATTCGCCTTGATCAAAGCGGCTGTGTTTGCCTTTCTGGTGTCATCCATTTCTTCATACAAAGGATATTATACCCAAGGAGGTTCACTCGAAGTGGGTATCTCCAGTACGCAGGCTGTAACCAGTAGTGTAATCGCTATCCTGGTGGCCGAATATACACTCGTGCAAATTCTGTTGACGAATGATTAAAGTACAGAACATATCGCGGTCGTTTGGCGACAAGGTGGTGCTGCGCGATATCAGCGGAACGTTTGAAAAAGGAAAACCAAATCTGATCATAGGAGCCAGTGGTACGGGTAAAAGTGTGTTGCTCAAATGCATTGTAGGATTATCCAAACCGGATGAAGGTCAGGTGTTCTATGATGGCCGCGATTTCTACGCAGGCGATAATGAACTGAAAACCGAAATCCGCAGGGAGATGGGTATGCTCTTTCAGGGTGGTGCGCTCTTCGACTCCAAGACGGTGGAACAAAACGTGATGTTTCCGCTGGATGTGCTCACCAAAATGAAACCCGATGAAAAACTCGACCGCGTGAATTTCTGTTTGAAACGGGTGGGGCTTGAAAACGTAAACAAAAAAATGCCGTCCGAAATCAGCGGTGGTATGAAGAAACGTGTAGGCATTGCCCGCGCCATTGTAAACAACCCGAACTACTTATTCTGCGATGAACCCAATTCGGGTCTCGATCCGCAAACTTCCATTCTCATTGATGAACTCATTCAGGATATTTCGGAAGATCTTGACATCACAACAATTGTTGTGACGCACGACATGAACTCGGTGATGGGTATTGGTGAAAAAATCATGTTCATCTTCAAAGGTCAGAAACTGTGGGAAGGCACGAAGAATACCATCATCCACTCCGGTGTGCAGGAACTCGATGATTTTGTTTTCGCCAACAAGGTAATGAACAACCTGCGCAAGTAGATCAATTACCTTACGACAACGGCAACTCAATGTAAAAGGTAGTGCCCGAACCTACATTGGTTTCAAACCAGATCCTGCCTTTCATTTGTTCTATGGCCTGCCGCGCAATCGCCAGCCCAAGTCCGGAACCGGACTTCTTCGTAGTAAAGTGCGGGTAAAAAATCCGCTCGGCTACTACAGGCTCTATTCCTCTTCCATTATCCTGAAACGACAGCAGACAATGAACATCGCGCTTCTCCACCGTAATGATCACCTTCGGCAACACGCCAGCCTTTACAGCCTGAAAAGCATTGAGTATAATATTGGAAAACGTGCGTCCCAATAATTGGTCATCGCCCAGTACTGTCAGCGTTGTGGAAGATGTTCTAAAAACAATTTCGCCCGTGTGACTATGCAAGTCGATGATGCGCTTAAGCAGCACGATTAAATCCAGTGGCTGAATAACCGGCTCGGGCATTTTAGCAAACGAACTGAACGAAGAAGCAATATCGTTTAGGGTATCAACCTGGGTTAGTAAAGATGACACCGCCTTACTGGTTTTTTCCTCCAGGTTGTTTCCGGTTTGCACCGCCCGCTCCAATTGCTGCAGCGTCAGCTTCATGGGCGTTAATGGATTTTTTATTTCATGTGCCACCTGTTGGGCGATCTCGCGCCAGGCCTTCTCACGCTGCGACTGCTCTAACTCGGCCTTGCTTTCGCTGAGGTTGTACAACATCTGATTGTACTCTTTCACCATCAGGCCGATTTCATCATCCGACTTCCACACCAACGGCTGATTCATCCGCGTAAGCGATGTTCTTCGCAGCGATTGCGTAATAAACTTGAGCGGAAACGTAAGCCACTTCGAAACAAAGTATGAAAGCACCACCAGCACAATGAAGATCAACGTAAAAATATTAAGGATGGTGGCCAGGATGTTAATCTGAACTCTCTCCAGCGATACCCCGGAACTGAAAAATGGGATACCCAGAATGCCAATCAACTCGCCCGTAACCGGTTCCTTCAAGGCCACATACGAAACCGAAAAAGTTAATTTACCAACGTGTTCGGTTTCGATAAACAGATTACTACCCTTGTTGATTCGCTTCAGTGCATTTGAATTGATATAAGATGAGAGAAGATTGTTTTCAAAAATCAACGGCTGACTGGTTGAAAGTAACACGCCTTGTGGCGTATAAATGTTCACATCAAGATTGGTAAGTTTCGATAAGCTTGCTACCTGATTTTCGAAGCCTGAAGTATTGTCATCGTGATGATGAAGGTATTCAAACAATGAACCAGCAAGTTGCTCGCCAAAGGCTTTACTTTTACTGCGGTACTCATCGTTCAGGCTGCTTTGTGAAGACCGGTTGGTAAGGGTGAGGGTAACTACACTGACAATAATAAGCGGCAGAAAAAAAGCAAGATTAAGCAACAGTTGGATGCGGGCCGAAAAATAAAGCTTCTCTCCGCGAACGTAATTCACTACGCCCTGGGCCATGATAAAAACCAAAATGATCACCAGGCCAAAGACCATAAAAACAGAAAAGCTGGCAATAAAAAACGTATGCGACTGATGTGGTGACGACACCAGTGCTACCCGCCCACTCTCATCTTCGAGCGCAATATGATCGTAGTCTCCAATGGTGCTTCCGCGCGAATGAATTTCAGGATCACCCAGCCACTTTGCATCAAAGTGCTGATCATAATTAAACCGGCCTGAGCTGAATACTATTTTACCGTTGGCCCACACCGCGTAGCTGATGTCCTGCCTGCGATAGTACTGCTGAAAACTGTTATCCACCAGAAGCTCCGGATATACATTCTCCGGAATAATTTTCTTCAACGCCAGTTTCAGCACAATGTGACCGGCTATGGCACCAAAGCGCTCCACCGGAATAACAACAAGGTACTGCTGTGCAATATCCGGAGACGTGTGGTTGATGTAGTATACCCGATCATCGTACTCACTTCGCAGGGCCTCGCGGTTGTAGGTGTTGATAAGCTCCGAAAAAGTTAACGCACTGCGATTTTCAATCGGATCGCCCGATGCCTGGAAAAGAAATATCTCTACATCGTATTTATTAAAGTATGCGGGTATAAAAACCTGCCGCACTTTTTGGCGGATAACTTCGCGACTTAAAAAAGGACCGGCAATCCGTGTCTGAATAAAAATGTCTTTCGAAATTTTAGTAGCTGTTTCGGCCAGCAGGTACTCGCCAAAATTATCGCGTTCAATCAAAAATGTGGAAGCAAACTTAAACTGATTGTTGATCTTCTCTTTTAATTCAAAGGTATGAATAGCCCAGGCTCCGTTCAGCGACAGAAAAAAGATTGAAACAAACAGATAGGCAAAAGTGGAAAATCCTAACCGGCCGAGGCTGGCATACATGCGCGTAAAAAAGACCACCAGAAAATACATACTGCCCACCACCAGCGATGACAGGTAGTATTGCCGGTTATCATAATTAAAGATGGCAAAGATTACGGTGGCCACGGCAAACGTAATCAACACCGTAACTGCTTTACCGGAAGAAATCAACAGCCGGATAAACACATGCGACACCATGAATGAACACACGCCCGAAAGCAACACCGAAAGCATGGCCAGCACACGCAAGGTATCAAACTGCAACGTCTGCGAAATGTCAAGAGAAATCGCGGAGTTGTTATACACGGTTTGAATGATCACAAATGGATACAAGGCCGAAAACAAAATCATCAAACTGCAAATCACCGAAAAAATCAGGCGGGCAATCGCATGGCGATAAACCAGCCGGATACTCCGAAGGCGATGATAATTTCTAAACAGAAAAACACAGCCAATCAGAATTGATACCTCATTCAATATCAAGTCGCCAATGGATGAATTCAACGGGCCCGAGGCAAACATCTTGGGATTGAAAACATCAGACGTTACAAGGGATGCCGGAAAGTTCAACGAAGTCATCACCATGCGAATGGCCAGCAACGAGAGTATCAGAACAATCAGTGCCAGCGCTGTGGACTGCATTCGCTTCACGATGTTCACTATCGTAACTACCAGCGTTACCAGGCCGATCGAAAAAAATACTACGGCCATTGCTTTCGCGATCCCACCAGGCAACTCACTACTGTTGAACGTAACACGGAAAGGACATCCTTGCGCTATACAAATCCGGAAACCTGTAGTTCCCTGCGGATCAAGAATACTTACATCTCCGCTTTGAAAAATACGCCTGTTCCACTCAGGGGTGAGGTACTCATTCGTAATAGGATACTTGCGCAACAAGGGCAGTACCATAATCAACAACCGGTGATCATCCAGTCGCCATTGACGTGCCAGGTAATCGCCATTGCCGGCTTTCAATAATTTTACCTGGAATGTATCGGCAACGGAAGCATAGGTGGGCACAAACGTATTATCAGACCAGTAAACAATTTGGCCATCGTTAAAAATATAAACCGGGCAACGGTTAGCGTCAGTGATCGCTGGTATAGAATCGGTGCTGAGGTGCTGAATAATTTCATCCGCTTCCACAGCCATTAACGCCACCTCACGCTGCAGCCGGGAGGTTAACTCCGCAGCAGCTTCTTCGGGTGAAGTTTTCTCAGCCAGGTATACAGATAACGCACCGGCAAGCAAGAAACAAGCAGCAACAAGGAGGAGCAGGACGTCTTTCTTAACCATTCGGTGATGTGGATTGATAAAGTTAATACTTTAAAGCATCCGTTAAAAAAGCAATCACCGTGCCCGGTGTAATGAGGCAATGATCAGGATTGTTTTGCCGGAGGGCTGTAGTTGATTCCGCCAAACCAATACAAATAACAAATGCGCGAGTAGCGGTAATTCAAGGGAACGATTAAAAGCATAAATCCTATAACAGACCCTACGTATACCCACTCCGAAGGATTTCCCAAGAAGAAGTAAAGGATAAAACTAATAATTACCATAGCCGCAATGGTGAACGCGTAGCCCACATACATTGCCCCCTGATAAAATCCGGGCTCGGGTTCCAGTCGCACACCACAATGCGGACAGCATTCATTCATTTTATTAAACCGGGCTACCTGTTTTACCGGATAGGTGAATATACTTCCCTGGCGGCACTTCGGGCACTTACCCTGGAGTAACGCGGTTAGATAAGGTTTTTCGGTCATGTCTGCTAGATTTATACCAAAAGTACCCCAGTAGCATTACGGCCAGGTACGGCATGGCAAGAAGATAAAGTATACCGGTATTGATTCCTGCCGCAACACCAGGGTTGCCATTGGAGTAGTTATTCTCTAACGTGGATCGACACATAGCACATTGAGCCGCTACGTCAATGGTATTAATGATGAGAAAAAAGAAACAGAGTAGTACGATCCTTTTCATGCGGCACCTCCTTCAGTTGTAATACGGGCTGATCATCCAGTAAACAATCACCCCGGTAACGGCTACATACAGCCAGATTGGAAATGTAAACTTAGCCAATGCACGGTGTCTTTCAAAACTTCCGGAAATAGCCCGAACATAGGTGAACAATACCATTGGAATAATGGCAATGGAGAGCAGAATATGGGTGATGAGGATGAAGAAATAAATGTATCGGACAGTTCCTTCCCCACCATAGGGTGTTGAGTCGCTGGTCATGTGATAGAGTATGTACATCACCAGAAAAGCAAGCGATAGCAGAATGCAGGTCTTCATGAGTCGCTCATGCCACACGCGTTTTTTGTTTTTGATGGCCACTACTGCGAGTACCAGCAATACTGCCGTAACGCCATTGATACTAGCATAAATGGGTGGCAGAAAAGAGAAATCATAGCCAGGTATCTTAATACCAAACAAGGCCGCCACCGCCAGCGGAATAACGATGGATACTGCGATGATCAGTCTTTTATACCGTTGCTCAATGCCTCCTGCTTGCTCCATACTCAATAGCGTTTTAAAATTATTGTTATCTCGGTGATCAGTCGATCCATCTCATCCAGATCACTGGATGTATACTGCCCGCGAATTCTTCCGTGCTGATCTACCAGCACCAGGTCTGCGGGCTCCTGCAAAAAGAAAACACATGGCTTCCAGAATACATAACGGGAATCCTGCTCGCCAATGTCAATTCGGTTTACTACGGCATCCGGAAAGCGTTCAACAAACCGATTCATCTCGTTACTGCCTTGTCTGCTTCGATCACCAAAACCAATTAGTACTAAACTATCCTGACTAAAGGTAAGTTGATGCATAACAGAATCCGGAATACTGTATGGCACATTAACCGGAACACAAGGTGGTTGAACGGCCGGTGACTCGGTTACAAACAAAGGAGGCACTGCGAATTCGTTTTTTCCAAAAATTTTCAGGAAGACAAAAATACATGCCGGCAACAGCAAGGCGACAAACAAGTACAGAATTTTTCTCCCCATTATTTCATTGAACCGGTTTACTTCTAAAACAGAAAAGGCTTAAGTCAATACCTAAGCCTTTTCATAGTGTTGAATTTTTATTAGAAAATGTTTCTTACATCCGATATGGCCATGCCTTCGTAAACGAACGCCACCAGCATCCACACTACAAATACCAGTGGAATGAGAATAGACCAGAATAATACTTTTACTTCATATCGCAAATGCATGAATTCACCAACAATGTAGCCAGCCTTTACAATGGTAAGAGCCACGAATAGAAAGGTTTTTGCAGGACCATGATGCATGGTAAATGCAATCACGAACTCAACGGCCGTTACAGCTCCAAGAATTCCTGCAACTGTCCAAAGGTGTTTGATTTTTTCTTTGTTGGGAGGAAGAACGGTTACCTGTGCTTCGTTTTCAGTGTGTGCCATGTTTATAACTTTTACGAGTAATGCTATTTAGACTATTAAACCAGGTAGAAGAAGGTGAATACAAATACCCACACCAAGTCTACAAAGTGCCAGTACAAACCAACTTTTTCAACCATTTCATAATGTCCTCTGCGTTCATACACACCCATTACAGTGTTATAGTAGATCAGAAAATTCAGACACACGCCACTGAATACGTGGAAGCCGTGGAAACCAGTGATAAAGAAAAAGAAGGCAGCAAAATCAGGCGGGCCGTATTGATTGTGCGCAAGAGCCGCACCGATCAATGAATTACCCTCCGCATTCTTGGCCACATCAGCACCGTGTATAAAGTGAGCCCACTCCCATGCCTGGCAGCCTAAGAAAGCAAGACCGCCAACGATAGTCCAGAGCATCCACTTCTCAACATCCTTGCGATCCATGCGATGACCTGCTT
>Ga0315910_10004455_pt1 | contig 11711 bp, 10 predicted proteins | sample EdamamesoilMG_FD_204470 | JGI IMG/M metagenome (GOLD analysis project Ga0315910, IMG submission 204470) | Garden soil microbial communities collected in Santa Monica, California, United States - Edamame soil | ecosystem: Environmental > Terrestrial > Soil > Garden | place: USA: California...
CGGCGCGCCCCCGGACTGAAAACGTGCTGCTGGCATTGCAGGGCGCGGTGGATGTCGTCGATGAAATGCTCCAGGGGCAGGTTCGAGAAACGCGACCAGTGGCGGCTGAGGTAGTGATCGAAGGCCAGGTCAAGGAGGATGCCGGAGTAGCGGCGCAGGCCGGCAGGCAGCTCACCGCGCAATGCGGCGAGTCGCGGATGCCGGTCAGTATAGGCATCGATACTGCGGTGCAGGCGCACGCCGCGCGCCACCGCCGGTGGCAGGTCGTCGCGCAGCGGGCCCTTGTAGTAATCGCCCTCCAGCGCGCCGGCGACCAGCCCGCCGTCGGGCCAGGCCAGGTGGAAATGGGCCAGGAAATTCACGGCAGGCGCCGATCACAACCGTCGGTACTGGGCGAAATACCGGTCGAGATACGTCGGGAAACTCAACTCGTCGGACGCCTCCAGAGCCTGTTGCGCCGCCAGCGAGCGCGCGGATTCCGCCATGAAGGAGGCCGTCACGTCCGCGGCGGGCGGCTGGCTGCGGAAATGGCGCGCCCAGTGCTCGCTATAGCCCATGGCGAGCCGGAAAAAAGACACCTGCGATTCGCGCATCTCCCGCAGTATCCGCGCCGACGGCGTCAGCTCCGGGTCGGCGATCTTGTTCGACTGCAGTTGCACGCTGTCGCGGTAGTCGTGGCCGCCGAGGGCGTCGTCGAGGCGTTCAGCCACCGCGCCCATGCCGGCGAGCAGTTCCTGCGCCCACTGTTGCATGGGGATTTCCGTGCCGCCACGCTGCAGGGTGAGGCCGGGTTGGCGCCCACGGCTGACCACGCTTTCGAGGTTGCCCGCCAGCTCGGCCTGGTCGGTGTCGTCGCAGTGCGGGCTCTCACGTAAAAGGCAGTAAATGAGAAAGGTGTCGAGGAAGCGCGCCTGCGCGGCATCGATGCCCAGGGGTGAAAACGGACTGACGTCCACGCAGCGTACCTCGATGTACTCGATGCCACCGCGCACCAGTGCATTGAGGGCAGTCTCCCCCGAGCGTGCCACCCGCTTCGGCCGGATCGGGCTGTAGAATTCATTCTCGATCTGCAACAGGCCGCTGTTCAGTTGCTGGTAGTCGCCCTGTAGGCCGTAGGGTATGTCCGCGTAGGCGGGATGCGGCTGCAGGATCGCGTTGCGCAGGGTCTCGACATAGTTGTCGAGGGAGTTATAGCAGATGTTCAGGTCCTTCTGGGCAGCGCTGTTGTAGCCCAGTGACCCCATGCGCAACGCCGTGGCATAGGGCAGGTACAGGCTCTTGCCCTCGGGATCAAAGCGCTCCAGCGGGTGGTCGTCACGCCCGCGCACAAAGGTCGCGCAGACCGCGGGTGAGGCGCCGTACAGGTACACGGGCAGCCAGCAGAGGCGCCGGAAATTCCGCACCAGTCCGAGGTAGCGGTCGGTGATATAGGTGTCCAGGTCCTGCGGGCTGCCGTCGTGGCGCCAGGCGCGTTCCCAGAATTCGGCCGGCATCGACCAGTTGTAGTGGATGCCGGCGATGGCCTGCATGCGCCGGCCGTAACGATGGCCCAGCCCGTAGCGGTAGACCGTCTTCATGCGCGCGATGTTGGAGCTGCCGTACTGCGCCACCGGAATGCCGTCGTCCCCCGCCACGATGCAGGGCATGCTCGCCGCCCAGAGCATCTCGTCGCCAAGCTGCGTATAGGTGAAGCGGTGTATGTCATCGAGGTAGCGCAGGCAATCCTCGATGCGCGTGCTCACCGGCGTGATGAACTCCAGCAGTGCCTCGGAATAGTCCGTAGTGATGGAATGGTGCGTCAGCGCGGAGCCGAGGCCGTTGGGGTGCGGGCGATCAGACAGGGTGCCGTCGGGCGTGATGCGCAGGCATTCCTTCTCGAGGCCGCGGTTCATCGCGGCCAGGACGCGGCGGGCATCGCCGTTCTCCAGCAACCGGAGTGCGTCGTGCAGTTCGGTAGGCACGCTAGTGGCCTCCGGGGGGCGTCAGCAGATGCGGTCCATGTGCCGGCGCAACAGCTGGCACACGAAATTACCCTGGACCTCTCCCGCCTGTCCGGTGGCGAGCATGACGCGCGACAGGATGAGGCCATAGCGCATGGCCGCGAAAATCAGGTAGTAATCGTAGTCCCTCGCGGAGTGTCCGGAAACCTGCTCCCACTGGGCGATCGTATCCTCGTAGCTGGGCAGGCCCTCCAGGCGCGGCATACCCAGGCCGTCGGCGAAGCTTGAGTCGAGGAAATTGAACCAGGCGAGGTCCTGCACGGGATTGCCGAGCACGGCCATCTCCCAGTCGAGGACCGCGGCGACCCCGTCCAGCGATTCGCGGAAGATGATATTCCCCAGGCGCGAGTCCCCCCAGCACAACACCGTGGGCTCGTCCGACGGCTGGTTGGCGTGCAGCCAGTCCAGTGCCGGCTGGCAGATCTCGTGCCGGGCGCCCTCGAGCGCCCAGTCATGATAGTCCTGCCAGTAACGCAGTTGCTGTTGCAGTGGCGTACGTCCAGGCTCGTGCAGTTTTTCAAACCCCAGCTTGCGATAGTCCAGGCGATGGTAACGTCCCATGGTGTCCACCGCGGCGCGCCACATGGTTTCGCGCTGCGCCGGGGTGGTCTCGTGCAACATCCAGCCGTCCATGTTGTATGGAGGCATGTCAGTGGGGATGCGACCTTGCGTGCGCTTCATGAAATAAAACTGCACGCCCAGCAGGGAACGGTCCGTCTCCAGGCCACGCAACTCCGGCACGGGTATGTCGCTGTTGCGGCCGACGCTTGCCATCACTTCGTATTGCAGGCTGAGATCGTAGCTGGGAAATACCGGCCGCTCAATCTCCGGCTGCAGCCGCGCGACGACCGGTTCACTTTGGGGGCGGCCGTTCTCACGCCAGTGGACATCGAACAGCAGCGTCACATTGGACATGCCCGTGGCCTCGGGGATAGCGAGTTCAGGGATGGTAATGTCGCGGTCGAGGTGTGCGCAGAGCCATTGCTCGAGCTTGCGACGGGTCTCGTCCTGGTTGTCCACCAGTGGCGTCGGGCGGGTGTTTTCCACGGCGGGGCTCCAATGCTGTTTTTGCGGCGGCCCAGTATACGTCCGGCTCCATCGCGAGGCTACCAGCCAGGGGGGGTGGGCGAGATCATCGCCGAGGGGGCGGCGTCGCCACTTGTCGGCAGGGTACAAGCTGCTAAAGTAGGGCGCAGGAGACCCGGGGGCATCGCATGAGAATCACAGAATGGCTGAAGATTTTGTCCGCGGAGGGAGGGTCCGACCTCTACCTCAGCACGGGGGCGCCGCCCTGCGCGAAGTTCCACGGGCACCTCAAGCCCGTCGCCAGCGATATCCTGCAGCCCGGCGAGATCAGGCAGATCGCCTACGAACTCATGGACGCTACGCAGCAGGCCGAGTTCGAGCGCGAGCTGGAGATGAATGTCGCCATCTCACTGTCCGGATACGGCCGCTTCCGCATCAACATATTCCTGCAGCGTAATGAAGTCGGCATTGTTGCCCGCAACATCATCGCCGACATTCCCCATTGGCAGAACCTCGGCCTGCCATCGGTGCTGACGGAGGTTGTCCTGCGTAAACGCGGGCTGGTGCTGTTCGTGGGCGCCACGGGGTCGGGCAAATCGACGTCGCTGGCCGCGCTGATCGATTTCCGTAACAGCAACAGCAGCGGGCATATCGTGACCATCGAGGATCCGGTGGAGTACGTTCACAGCCACAAGAAGTGCATCGTGAACCAGCGCGAGGTCGGGGTCGACACCCGCAGTTGGCACAGCGCGTTGAAAAATACCCTGCGGCAGGCGCCGGACGTCATCCTGATCGGCGAGATTCGCGACCGGGAGACCATGGAGCACGCTATTTCCTTCGCCGAGACCGGCCATTTGTGCATTTCCACGTTGCACGCCAACAACGCCAACCAGGCGCTGGACAGGATCATCCATTTCTTTCCCGAGGAGCGCCGCCCACAGGTGCTCATGGACCTGTCCATGAACATGCAGTGCATTGTTTCGCAGCGGCTGCTCCCCACGGTCGACGGAAGGCGCTGTGCCGCGTTCGAAGTGCTGCTTGGCAGCCCCGGGGTCGCCGAGCTCATCCTGCGCGGCGATCTCGATGGCCTCAAGGAGGCCATGGAGAAGTCCGAGAATATCGGCATGCAGACCTTCGACTCGGCGCTGTTCCAGCTTTACCGCGAGGGGCGGATCAGCGCGGACGAGGCACTGCGCCACGCTGATTCGCCGAACAATGTCCGCCTGAAAATCAAGTTTGCCGGCAGCGGAGAGGACGGCGGCAGCACCCCCGGCCTGGCCATGCAGGGTATCGACGAAGAAGAAGATTCACCGCTGTTCAACTAGTCGCCACGTCCGCCGCGGCGGCCTGCAGTTCCTCCAGGGAGTGGATGCCTGCCGCCGCGCACAGGCTCCGGCTGAACAGTGCGAGGTGCGGCAGCGGCGCGATCTGTTTTGCCCTGGCCATCTCCACGAACCTGCCATAGCTCAACTCCAGGGCCCGGACGCCGACCAGGTTGGTAAACAGCATATGCTGGCGCTCGCCGTCCTTCCGGGTCAGGCGCGCACGCAACGTGTCCCCCGGCGACTGCCGGATGATGAACCACTGGCCCTCGGCAACGGCTTTCAACAACTTTTCGAACTGCGGGCCGGACAACTCCGAGGGGGTGTCCTCGATGGCGATAGGGGGCACGTTGATGGTGGCGAAGGGTTGTCGCCGCAGTACGCGCATGTGCACTTCCTGCAGCAGTTCCATGGTCTCGTTAACGGCAGCGGTATCGTGGTGCAGGCTCCACAACCAGCGCCGGACATCGCGGGGCATCCGGGCAACCAGCTCGAATACCTGTTGGCGCTTGCGGTCATCCGCATCCTCCAGGCTCTGCACCGACTCCAGCAGTTGGGAGGTGGTGGCGGACATCCGCTGCCACTGCGGCGAATCCGCGCCGAAGCGCAGCAGGACAAGCTGGGCGCTGGCGAACCAGGCCCCCGTGAGCATTTTGCCCAACTCCCGCGGCACGGAGTGCTGCGCCAGCGCGGCATTGATCATTCTCGCGGCCTCGCCGCGGGCCTGTATAGTGCGCAGCTTGCCCTGTTCGGTTTCCACCACCCGCTGCGCCATGAGCTGGGCGCGCCGCTCGTCGCGCGTCACCGCGGCCACGACTTCGGAACAGACGGTGTCGATGTCGAGGGTGTTTTCTGTCAGCGCGGCCAGCACGCGTTCCGCCGCCTCCGCCAGCTGTTGCGGCAGGGCGAGGCCGGCGCGCCCCAGGCGCGGTTGCCAGCCCGCAGCCCGCGACAGCAGCATGTCGAGCAGGCGGTGTAGCGGGTGTTGGTCGGGTTGCAGGAACTGTGGCTCGGCCAGGGCCGCGATGGTCGCCAGTGGCAGGAAGCGCCGTACTGCCGCCGCGAGTGGTTCCTCCAGCGCGACGGACTGCTCTAATGTCGCAAACGCCCGTTCGACCCAGCGCAGCACCGCGATCTGTGCCGGCGCCGGCACCGCGGCATCGCCCGCCGCCGCGGCTGCCCGCAGGATCGCCTCGTAGGGCACCAACGTCGCGGTAGCTGCCTGCCTGGCGTAGACCAGCAATTGCTGCACTGGCATGTAGCCGTCAGCAGCAGACCGCGACGCCGTGGCCGCGAGCGTCTTACACACCAGGGGTTGCAGCGAGCAGGGAATGGGAAAATGTTCGGCGGTCAGCTTCAGCTCAGCAGTTTCCAGAGGATCAGCAGCAGAAAATAGCCCCAGAGTCCCACCAGTACGACCATGCGCCAGCGCGCTGGCGCGGACTCCTCGGCCTGCTCTCCAGCCGGCCTGGGGACAACCAGGTCGAAGGAGCCGCATGCGGGGCACTCACCGCCGGCCGCACTGGCCTTGCCGTGGTAACTGCACGCCTTGCAGAAATAGTCCATCGGATTTATCGAGTACTCTTGAGCAGCTGGTCCACAATTCGCTCCAGCTGCTTAAGATTATTGCATTCGGCGCTGAAATGACAGGCGCTCTGGTAGCGCAACATTTCCGAATCGCCAGTTCCCCAGGAGCGGCGCGACTCGGGGTTGAGCCAGATCACCTGTCGGGCGCGGCGATAGATGCCCTGCATGATGTCCAGTCGCGGCTCGCCGTGATTATTGCGGGCATCACCCAATATTATGACTGTGGTGTTGCTGTTGATGTCGTCCAGGGCGAGCTTGGCAAAATCCTGCAGGCTGTTGCCGTAATCAGTGGCGCCACCGAATTTCCAATTCACCTCTTCGATGGCCTGCGCTACCGGGTAATCCTCGAAGTATTGACTGACCTCCCCGAGGTGGCTGGAGAAGGCGAAACTACGCACCCGGGGCAGTACATCCTGCAGGCTGTAGAGAAATAGCAGCAGGAACTTGGCATAGGCGGCGACCGACCCGCTGACATCGCACACCGCCAGTATCTGCGGTTTCTCGCGGCGCACCTGGCGCCAGTAGGTGTGGAACAGTATGGCGTCGTGGGCGATGCCCCGGCGCAGGGTGCGGGCCATGTCCAATTGCCCGCGACGCAGGCGACGCCTGCGTCGCGAATGGCGGCTCGCGAGCTTGCGCGCCATCCTGCGTATCAGTTCCTGCACCTTGTGCAGGTAGACCTGCTCGATATTGTTCAGCCGGGTCCTGCTCAGGATATCGTCCATGAACTGGCGGTTGCGGCCCTCCGCATGCAGCAGGTACTCCCGCTCGACATAATCGCGGACCTGTTCGCGTAGCAGGTCGCGATACCGTTGCAGCGCCGGCAGGGCGGTGCTGCCTGCCTGTTCGAGGTCGACGATCGCCGCCCGCAGGTGTCCTTCGCCGAGAGCGTCGAGAATACGTCGGGTGAACTGGCCCTTCTGGGTGAACATCTCGATGCCGCGCAGGCCGACCTGTTCCCCGGCCTGTCGCATGGCAAGGCTGAGCGCATTGCGGTCATTGTCCATCAGGCCCCGCAGCAGGGGCGACTCCAGCAGGGCCTGCAAAGCAGGCAGGTCCGCGGCCGCTGCCTGCAGGATTTCTGCGGGCGAGTACCGTGGCGCGGCCGGGTCGCCGTTGCCTGCTGGCGGCGGGGCAGTTGGATCCCGCGTCGTCGCGATCTCCTGTGCGGAGGCGAAATCGGCGAGCTCCTGGCTGAAGAATCGATCGAAGCACCGCAGGAAAACCGCTTCCTCTTCCGGGGTCTTGGCGAGGGTCATGGCCAGGGCGTCGCGCAGCAGGACGCGGTCGGCGTAGCCCAGCGTGGCCGCAACGTCTACCGCGTCGAGGGTTTCGGCGGGGGATACCCTGACCTCGTTGGCGCGTAATACCTGGATGAAGCTGACGAGTTGCGCGTGCATCACCCGGCTCCAGGGTTACGACAGGCGGGCACCGAACGGGCTCCTGTCAGTTGCTGCCGGATGCAGCAGTCGCGCTGCTGTGCAGGAGCCTGCGCAATTCGGCTTCGGCGGCTTCAATATCGTCCTCGAACTTGAGCAGCACGTTCAGTGTTGACCGGACCAGCTCCTCCTCGAGATGCTCCGCGTGCAGCAGCAGCAGGCTGCGTGCCCAGTCGATGGTCTCGGAAATGGCGGGCAGCTTCTTGAGGTCGAGCTGGCGCATGGAATGCACGAACTCGACGAGCTGGTGGCGCAGGCGCGCGTCGACGTCGGGGACACGGCTGCGCACGATACGCTCTTCCAGCTCGACGCTGGGAAACGGTATGTACAGGTGCAGGCAGCGTCTTTTCAGGGCATCGGAGATTTCCCGGGTGTTGTTGCTGGTCAGGAACACCATCGGCGAGGTGCGGGCCTTGATGGTGCCGATTTCGGGTATGGAGATCTGGTAGTCGGAGAGAATTTCCAGCAGCAGCGACTCGAACTCGTAGTCGGACTTGTCGACCTCGTCGATCAGCAGGATCGCGCCCTTTTCCTGCTGCATCGCCTTGAGCAGCGGGCGGGGTTCAAGGAAATCCTCGGAATAGAAGATGTCGCCAAACTGGTGCAGACGTGCAACCGACTCCGCCAGACCCTTGGCGCCGTGCAACAGGTCGCCAAGCTTCTCTTTCAACACCTGGGTGTACAGCAGCTGCTTGCCGTACTTCCACTCGTACAGCGCCTTGGCTTCGTCCAGCCCCTCGTAGCACTGCAGTCGGATCAGGGGCGCATCGAGCAGGGCGGCGGTGGTCTTGGCCAGTTCCGTCTTGCCCACGCCCGGCGGTCCCTCCACCAGGACCGGTTTGCGCAGCTGGAAGGCCAGGAAGACCGCGGTGGCGATCTTGCGACTGGCAATATAGCCGTGGGACTCGAAGCCCGTTTCAATCTCCGTGATGGAGGCGAGCTGGGGATAATCTTGTGGCTGCACCTGGTTCTCCTGCGCCGGGCCGGCCATTGTACGCGAAGGCGGCCGGGCCGCCACTGCTAGCCGCCGGTGGCGTTCATGAAGCGCACGATCTCCGGTTCGCCGGCGAGGGCGAAGTTGTGGCGCTCCGGCTTCAGAGCCATCGCCGCGACAATGGCCTCCCGCAGTGTGTGCCGCCGGTAGCCGGGCGCCCGCAGGACGGCGCGCAGGTCGACGGAATGCTCGTTGCCCAGGCACAGCAGCAGACGGCCTTCCGCGGTAACGCGCACGCGATTGCACAGGTGGCAGAAATTGTGGCTGTGGGGGGAGATGAAACCGACACGGGTGTGGCTTCCGGGAATGGCGTAGTAGCGGGCGGGGCCGTCGACGGTGTCCGGTTCACCCTGGGCGACGAGTGGGTAACGCCGCGCCAGTGCCTCGCGGATCTCGGCACTGCTCATGAAGCTGAGTTCGCGATTGTGCTCATCGATCAGCCCCAGCGGCATTTCCTCGATAAAGGCGATATCGATGCCGCGGTCCAGGGCGAAAGCGACGAGGTCGGCGACCTCGAGGTCATTGCGCCCTTTCAGGATCACCGCGTTGAGCCTGATGCGGTCGAAGCCGGCCGCGACCGCCGCGTCAATGCCCGCGACCACCTGTTCCAGATGGCCGTAGCGGGTGAGGCTGCGAAATTTGCGCGGCTGCACGCTGTCCAGGCTGATATTGAGGCGCTTGACCCCGAGGCGTCGCAACTCGGGAGCGAGTCGGTGCAGTTGCGAGCCATTGGTGGTCAGCGCCAACTTATCGAGGCCCGGCAGGGCTCCCAGTCGCCCGACGAGGGAGAGGATGTTGTTGCGAACCAGCGGCTCGCCACCGGTGAGCCGTATCTTGCCAACGCCCAGTTCGACGAATGCCGCCGCGACTTCGTACAGCTCCTCGAGGGTGAGCACCCGCGATTTCGGCGCGAACGTCATGTCCTCGGCCATGCAGTAGACGCAGCGAAAGTCACAGCGGTCGGTTACGGACAGGCGCAGGTAATCGATGTGACGACCGAAGCGGTCGGACAGACTGGAGTGAGCAGGGCTGGTCATGCCCGCAGTTTAGCCTGTCGTTGTGTCCCGCTCCAGCGCGGGCTTTACAGTGCCGGCCCGCTGCGACAGGATGAAATGCAGGCGCGTCGGGAAGCGCGGTGGATAAGTTTCGGATGGGAGGTGCCGGTGTCGGCGATTCGTGGCGTGGCGTTGGGTGGGGGGCCGGTGCTGGCGGCACTGTCGGCCTGGCTGCTGCTGGGCAATGGCCACAGTGGCGACATGGCCACGCTGGGGTTCGTCGCCGTGCTCTGCGTGGTCTGGTGGGTGTTCGAACCGGTGCCGATACCGGTCACCTCACTGTTGCCGCTGGCGATCCTGCCCCTGCTGGGCGTACTGACGCCTGCCCAGGTGGGCCAGGCCTATGGCTCGCCCCTGATCCTGTTACTGCTGGGCGGTTTCCTGTTGTCGAAGGCGATGGAACACTCGGGCGCCCACCGGCGGCTTGCCCTTGGCATGGTAGGGCTGTTCGGCGCGACCAGCGGCCGCCGCCTGGTGATGGGCTTCATGGCGGCGTCGGCGGCGCTGAGCATGTGGATTTCCAATACCGCGACCACCCTGATGTTGCTGCCGGTGGCGCTGGCAATCATCGAGGCCGCCCGGGACCGCGAGCGCCTGGCACCGCCCCTGCTGCTGGGCTTGGCCTATGCGGCCAGCGTGGGCGGCATCGGCACGCCCATCGGTACGCCGCCGAACCTGATCTTCATGCAGGTGTTCGAGCAGACCACCGGCGAAGCCATCTCCTTTACGCAATGGATGGCGTGGGCGCTACCGGTGGTGCTGGTGTTGGTCCCGGTCATGGCGTTGGTACTGACCCGGGGGTTCACCGGGGCGTTGGAGGTGACGCTGCCCGCCGCCGGGCCCTGGCGGGCGGCCGAGCGCCGCGTACTGGTGGTGTTCGGCCTGACCGCGCTGGCCTGGATCACCCGCAGTGAACCCTTCGGCGGCTGGCAGGCCTGGCTGGGATTGCCGAACGCCAACGATGCCTCGGTGGCGCTGCTGGCGGTGGTGCTGCTGTTCCTCATTCCCGATGGCGAAGGCCGGCGGCTGTTGAGCTGGGAGCGGGCCAGCACGATCCCCTGGGGCATGCTGCTGCTGTTTTCCGGCGGCATCTGCCTGGCGGAGGGCTTCGTCAGCTCGGGAATGAGCGACCTGCTGGGTGAGTGGCTTGCGGGCATGGCCGGCCTGCCGCCCTATGTGCTGGTGGCGCTGATCTGCCTGGCAGTGACGTTCATGACGGAGACCACCTCGAACACGGCCAGTACCACCCTGCTCATGCCGGTGCTGGCGGCGGCGGCGCTGGCCGCCGGTATCGCCCCGGAACTGGTCATGGTGCCGGCGGCCATGAGCGCCAGTTGCGCCTTCATGCTGCCGGTGGCTACCGCGCCGAACACCGTGGTGTTCGGCAGCGGCATGGTGAGTACCGAGCGCATGGCTCGGGAGGGGCTGATCATGAACCTGCTGGGGGCGCTCGTGATCAGCGTGTCCTGTTACCTGCTGCTTGCCGCCTGAGGCGGCCGCGAGGACTTACAGCAGGCCCATGATGGTCTCGGCAGAGCTGACGCTGATGCCGGGGCCGGGCTCCACGTTCAGGTGGGTGATGGTGCCGTCCTCGACGATCATGGCGAAGCGCTGGCTGCGCTTGCCGAGTCCGAAACCGCTGCCATCCAGTTCCAGTCCCAGGGCGGCGGTAAAATCCCCGTTGCCGTCCGCCAGCATCAGGATTTCATCGGCATTCTGCTGTTTGCCCCAGGCCCCCATGACGAAGGCGTCATTCACCGCCATGCAGACGATGGTGTCCACGCCCTTGGCCTTGATCTTGTCGGCGTTGACGACATAGCCGGGCAGGTGCGTCATGCTGCAGCCTGGAGTGAAGGCACCCGGTACCGCGAACAGCACCACTTTCTTGCCGTCGAAGATCGACGCAGTGGTGATATCTTCCGGGCCCTTCGCGCCCATGGTCTTGAGGGTACAGCTTGGAATCTTGTCTCCGGTCTTCACGGTCATCACAGTCTCCTTCTCGGGGGTGGTCGTCGGGGAACCCGAATAATAGCAGAAGCTCCGGCGATTACACGGGTGGCTGCAGCGCCGCCAGGTCCTCGAGCATCTGGGCGTAGATCGCTTCGCAGTCGCGGTAGAAACGCAGTTCGTCCTCGCCCAGGTAGGGCGCCACCATGGTCAGTAACTGCAGGACGCCCTGGTGGATGATCACCTGCGGGGGGCGCTCCTCGTGGACCAGCTTCACGTAACTGAGCCAGAAGGTCAGGGCGAGGCTCATGTTGTCGGCAAGACCGGATAATTGCTGGCCG
>Ga0315910_10004457_pt1 | contig 11707 bp, 7 predicted proteins | sample EdamamesoilMG_FD_204470 | JGI IMG/M metagenome (GOLD analysis project Ga0315910, IMG submission 204470) | Garden soil microbial communities collected in Santa Monica, California, United States - Edamame soil | ecosystem: Environmental > Terrestrial > Soil > Garden | place: USA: California...
TGCTCCGGGCCGGGGTGGGTGAACCGGTAGCGGCGCGCGTAGTCGCCGAGCGCTCGCTGGAGCCGCTCCTGCCCATACACGCCGCCGAGCGTGCGCAAGAGCAGCGCCGTGCGCGAGTAGACGAGCGCGCCGAGCTCGGCGAAATCCACGAACTCGCTGGCGGGCTGCGCGAGCGGCGCGTCGTGGGGGCCGAGTAACATGCCGGCGCGGTGCAGCGGCGTCTCCGAGAGCTCGAACCCGAGCAGGCTGCTGGCGGACCCCGGCCCGAACAGCGCCTCGCTGGCCTCGATCTCTGCGAAGGAGTTCAGGCCCTCGTCGAGGAAAGGATGGCGCGGCTCGTTGCTGCCGAGCAGGCCGTAAAACCACTGATGGCCCAGCTCGTGAATGGTCACCAGCTCCACGGCGCGCGACCAGTACGACTGGTGCCAGGGGCCGCCGGTCGTGATCAACGTCGGATACTCCATGCCGCCGGCCGCGGCGGCGTAAGCGGGCGGATGCACGACGGTCAGGTCGGGATACGGATAGCGCCCGTAGCGCTCGCCGAAGAACGGCAGCGCGAAACGCAGCGCCGCCAGAGTGCGCTCGGCGTTGCGCTCGTGGCCGGGCGGATAGAGCAGGTGCACGTCCACCCCGTCGATGCGCTCCTCGCGGCGCTCGAACGCAGGCCACGCCGCCCAGGCGAAGTCGTGGATGCTGCCCTGCTGGTGCCGCAGCAGGCGCCGGCCTGCCTCGACCCGCTCGGACAGCCGCCGGCCCGTGGCGCCGACGATCATGTCCTCGGGCACGTCGAGCGACACGTCGTAGTCGCCGTAGTCGGCGTAGAACTCCGCGTGCGGATGAAACGGAAAATGCGCCCAGCTGCCATCGGGCTCGAGGCGCGCGATCTTCGGGAACCACTGCCCGACGAGGTAGAAGTCCCGGCTCACCCCGGTGCGCTCGACGATCTCGGGCAAGCTCGAGTCCCACGCGAGCTCGATCGTCAGCGACTCGCCGGGCGCGATGGCGCGCGGCAGCGGCAGCCGTCGATCGGTCCCGTCCTGCGGGTCGCCGGGCGTGTGCGGCTCGAGGCTCGGCAGCAGGTCGACGCCGAGCTCGCGCGCCACCAGGCGCGTGAGGGTGATCTTGCCCCAGCGCCGCGTGGCTCGTCCGCTGCGCGCCCGCGTGAAGGGCGAGCGGTTGAACAGCGTGTGCTCGCTCTCGAACGCGTTCAGGTACAGGTGGAAGTACAGCTCATCGACGCTCACCGCCGAGCCGTTGACCCAGCGCAAGGTCCCCTCGCCATGCACGGCGTGCGCCGCGGTGTCGAGGCGCGCGCTGAGCGTGTACGAGGCGATGGGGCGAGCTGTGATGGGTAGAGCGTCGCCGGTCGATGCAGGCACGGCGAGGTCGGCGGTCGGCGTGGCACCGGCGCGGACGGCTGCGTCGGGGGCCAGCGTCGAAGCCGATTCCGCCGTTTCACTACGAAATGGGTCGAGGGCCCGCGCCGACTGCATTGTCGAGTGGCCGGCGCCGAGCAGCGCTGCCAGCATCCCGGCGCCGCACGCGCCCCATCCGAGCCGACCCATCGACGCCAGGCTATAGCGCTGCAGGCAGACCCGCAAACATTAGCGATTCGGCGCGGCGGACGGGCGAAGCGCTCCGGATCCTGGTTCGGGTGGCCGCTGCACGGCTCGAGAGCTATGCTGCGCCAATGAGTGCCCCTGCAGCCAAACGCGCGACGTACGCGGACGTGTTGGCGGCGCCCCGCCACATGATCGCCGAGCTCATCGATGGCGATCTGCGCCTCCAGCCGCGCCCTGCGAAGCCGCACGCGATGGCGGCAACCGCGCTAGGTGAAGAGCTCGGCCCTCCTTTCAAGCGCGGTCGCGGGGGACCGGGCGGATGGATCTTGGTGTTCGAGCCCGAAGTCCACCTGGGTGCCGACGTGGTCGTGCCCGACCTGGCGGGTTGGCGGCGCGAGCGCATGCCAAAGGTCGTGGCAGATGTGCCTTATTTCGAGCTCGCGCCGGACTGGGTGTGTGAAGTCGTGAGCCCCAGCTCCGAGAAGTATGACCGCACCGACAAGCTGAGGCTCTACGCGCGCTCGAGTGTGCCGTGGGTGTGGCTACTCAACCCGCTGACCCACACCTTGGAAGTATTGCGCTTGGCTCGAGACAGCTGGACGATACACCAAGCCTTCCGTGACGACGCGCGTGTGCGGGCAGAGCCGTTTGACGCCATCGAGCTGGATCTGGCCATTCTCTGGGCAGACGTCGTCTTGCCGGGCTGACCGTTGTCCTTCGTCGCCTCCGCGGCTGCTAGCGAATGAGGCGCAGAGCGGGCTCTAGGCCAACCGCACCACGTGCCGCTCGGTCAAGTCGAAGATGATCTTGAGCGCGTCCAGCCGTGTCATGCCGCTGATGTCGAGGATCTCGTCCACCGTGCTCTGCCCGTCCACGAGCGAGAGCAGGAAACCCGCGCGGTGATCGAGCGCGAGCCACTGCACTTCGTCGGGGCTGATGGCCACGCTGATGACCTGGTCGAGCGGGCCGATGCGGGCCGCGAACATCTGGGTCAAGACTTCCCGGCAGTTCTGCGCGCATTTTCGCACGACCACGTCGTCGGGCGTACGCGCGAGGATCTCCTCGGCGATGGACAGCGCGCGGCTGAAATCGCCGACGGCGTAACACTCCTGCATCTCGCGCTGGCCAGCCCGCGGCGCGTTCGACGGGGGCGATGGCCGCTCGAGCCCCGAGCTCGGCGCCAGCGAATCGAGCATGGGCTCGAAGCCATCGACGAAATCCAGCGCCGAGTCCTTGCTGGGCTCGGAGGCGGGCGGCTGCGCCGCGCGTCGGTTGGCGTTGCTCGTTCCGGGGATGGTGGCGCGGGCGAGCAGCTCGGTCTCCGCCGCCGAATGCCGGGCGGTCTCCGCCAGAAAGGCCGGGCGCCGTGCGCGATGGTCGAGCTGGGGCTCCGCGCCGTGGCGCGTGTCGGAGTAACCCCCCGAGCGCGGCTCGGCGGGGGGCTCGGCGGGCGCATGCCGCGCGGTCTCTCCGAGGAACGCCGGGCGCTGCGGACGCGCCTCGGCGGGGGCCTCCGCCGGCGGGTGCCGTGCGGTCTCGCCGAGGAAGGCGGGCCGTTGGCGCGGCTCGGGCACCGGGCTCGAACGCTTGGAGCGAGCGAGCAGATCGCGCGGCGCGACGGGCGGCGCCGTGGGCATCTCGGACTGGCCGTAGGCCGGGCGCGGCTGGAACGGCGCCGGATCCACCCCCGGGATGGGCTGACCGAAGACGTCCACGGGCGGATCGAAGCCGTCGAACTCCAGGTCTTCCGACGGCGGCTCGATCGTGTGCTGCGGCGGCCGCATGGGCGGCGCGGGCGGCAGCGGCGGGTTGTTGCGCCCACGCGCGCCTGCGACCGGGATGTCCGCTTCGGCGTCGTCGCCGGCCAGCGGTCGCACGGTGTCGGGCGGCAGGCGCTCGGCGGGCGCGCGCTCGGCGGCCAGGTGCTCCGGCGCCGCCGGAATGGCCGTGTCCCGCGCGAAGACATCGTTGATCGTGTCTTCCGTGTCGACCTCTTCGTCGATCAAGTCGAACTCGATGTCGCCGAACAGGTCGTCCTTCACGGATACGGCAGCCCGCTTCCCGCCCTCGCGTTCGGGCGGGTCGGCCCTGCCGCTTTTGCCTTCGTCATCGAGTTCCATTACGTGGTGCCATCCGAGCTCTGCGCGACGGTCCGAGCAGCCTCACTGAGCCCGCGACACGACTCCCTTGAACATACGCTGGGTCCGAGCCAGCCCCTCGACGTGCTGGCGGATCTGCGCGGCGCCCTTGGCGTCGATGGCGGCGCGCGCGTGCTGCAGCACGGTGCGCGCCTTGCCCAGCGCGTCCTGCCCGAAATCGCTGGAGCCGACCACCGCCTCCACCTCGGGGAACAAGCGCTCGATCTCGGCGATCAAGCTCTCGGCCTCTTGCTTGGCGGCCTCGAAATCCTCGTCGGTGCGGCGCTCCACCAGGTAGTCCTTGGCGCTCTCGATCATGTTGTTGATCTCGTCCTGGGTCAGGCCGCTGGTCGCGGTGACCTGGATCGACTGCGCCTGACCCGTCTCCAGGTCCTTGGCGAAGACGCTGACGATACCGTCGGTGTTGATCTCGAACGTGACCTCGATCTCGACCTCGCCCTTGGGCGCGCGCCGCAGCCCCGTCAGGATGAACTCGCCGAGCAGCTCGTTCTTCTCGGCGTTGTCGTTCTCGCCCTGCATCACCAGGATCTTCACCGCCGTCTGGTTGTCGCGGCTGGTGGTGAAGACCTTGGTGCGGCTCGTCGGCACGGTGGTGTTCTGCGGGATCAGCTCCTCGAAGTGGCTGCCGAAGGTCATGATGCCGAGCGCGTGCGGCGTCACGTCCAGCAGGATCATGTCGTTCTTGTCCTCGACCAGCGCGTGGCCTTGGATCGCCGCGCCCAGCGCCACCACCTCGTCCGGGTGCACGCCCTTGTTGGGGGTGCGGCCGAAGTACTCGGAGACGGCCTTCTGGATCGCCGGCATCCGCGTCATGCCGCCGACGAGGATCACGTCCTCCAGGTCCTTGGGCTCGAGTCGCGCATCGCCGAGCGCGTCGCGGCAGATCTCGATCGTGCGCTCGATCAGGTCCTGCGTCAGCTTCTCCAGCGTCTCGCGCGTCAACGTGCGCTGCAAATGGAGCGCTTCGTTGCGGCCGGTCGAGATGATGAACGGCAGGTTGATGTCTGTCTCGCGCACGCTCGACAGCTCACACTTGGCCTTCTCGGCCGCGTCGCGCAAGCGCTGCAGCGCCATGCGATCCTGGCGCAGGTCGATGTCGTGCTCCTGCTGGAAGCCGTGCACCAGCCAGTCGACGATGCGCGCGTCGAAGTCCTCGCCGCCCAGGAAGGTGTCGCCCGTGGTCGCGATCACCTTGAACACGCCGCTCGTGCTCAGCTCCAGGATCGAGATGTCGAACGTGCCGCCGCCCAGGTCGTACACCGCGATCACGCGGTCGATCTCTTTGCCCAGGCCGTAGGCGAGCGCGGCCGCCGTGGGCTCGTTGATGATGCGGATCACGTCCAGCCCGGCGATGGTGCCGGCGTCCTTGGTGGCCTGGCGCTGGTTGTCGTTGAAATACGCCGGCACCGTGACCACGGCCTTGGTCACCGGCTGGCCGAGGTAATCCTCGGCGATGATCTTCATCTCCTGCAGGATCATCGAGCTGATCTCGGGGACCGAGTAGCTCTTGTCGCGCAGCACGATGCGCACGTCGTCGTGGGGGCCCTCGGCGATGTGGTAGCTCGAGGTCAGCAGCGCGTTCTTGATCTGTGGAGAGTTCCACTTCCGGCCGATCAGACGCTTGGCGGCGTACACGGTGTTCTCGGCGTTGGTGATGGCCTGGCGCTTGGCGATGTGCCCCACCAGGCGCTTGCCGGCCTCCGTTACCGCCACCATGCTCGGGGTGGTCTTGTAGCCCCCGCGGTTCGGGATCACGACGGGCGCTGCGTTCTCCATGACGGCGACGCAGGAGTTGGTGGTGCCCAGATCGATCCCAATGACGGTTTCCATACTTTACCTAGACGCCACCGCGCTTCAGGCGCTTTAGCCATTGCTTAATCCTGTCGCTCTCCGGGGTAAGCTCGAGTGCTCGCTCGAGCTCCCTTAGGGCGCTCTGTTGCATGCCTGCCGCCTCGTAGATCTTGGCCAGCGACAAGCGCAGATCGGCCCGATTCGGTGCAAGTTGCACGGCGTCGCGCGCGAGCTCACCCGCCAGCCGGAGCTCGACCCCGGCCTTGAGGTAGCACTCGGCCGCACTGCGCAGCACGTCCGGATCGGGGCGGCTCCGAGCGGCGTGGCTGTATGAGCGCGCCGCCTGCTCGTAGTGCCCGTTGGTCTCCTCGTAGCGCGCGCGCTCCAGGTACGTGTCCGCCACCGTGGCGCCCAGCTTCTGCTCGAGCTCCCCGAGCCGCTCGACCGTGCCGATGTCGCCCCCGGACAGCGTCCGGGCGATGCGCAGCGTGTTCAGGGCGGACACCGTGTTGCCGGACGCGAGCGCCTCCTCGGCGGCGCGGGCGAAGCGCTCCACCCGCTGCGTCTTGATCGACTCCTGACGGTGCTTGTAGCGCTGGTGCAGGTCCTTCACGGCCGCCGACTGGCGCGCTGCCAGCTCACTCACGTTCTGCTGCACCGGCACCGGCTTCGGCGCGGGCGGCAGCTTGCCGAACTTGCGCGCGAGCGCTTGCCGGCGGGCGACCGGGTCGTCCACCATTTCCACGACGGGTCGCAGGCTCGGCGCTCGCGGCATCGCGGGCGGGGCCTTGGCGGGACGCGGCGGCGGCGCAGCGGGAGCGACGGGCTCGGGAGTGGGCGCCTTCCTGGCAGCGGCTTGCTCTGCCGCCAGGAGCAGCTGTTCCATGTCCTCCACGCTCGGCGGCGGCTGATCGGCGAGCTCCTCCATGGCGCGCGTGCGGCCGAGCACGCGCAAGTAGCTCTCGTACTCCTCGCGCGACTTCGGGTTCGAGAGCACGTCGTGCGCCTCGGTCAAGCGCTGGAAGATGCGCTCCATGCGCTTGGTGAAGTTGCCGAGCTGCTTGCCGAAGTACGTGTCGGGATGGAACGTGCCGATCATCGAGAAATAGGCACGTTTGATCTGCGTCCGGTCCGCGCCCATCGGCACGCCGAGCACCTGAAAATGATCGAGGTCGGAGAGCTTGGCCGAGAGGTCCAGGATGCGCGCCTGCAGCTCCACGCCGATGTCCAGAGAGGTGTCGATCTCCCCCGACAACGGCGGCGGCGAGGTCACCACCGGCACCGGCGCGCGATCGGACGACAGCGGGATCTGCGTGTTGTTCGGGGCGATGCTCGGCGCGGGTTTCGTCGTCGCGTCGAAGGGCACCACGGTCACCGCCGGGGGCCGCCCGGTGGGGACCGCGGTCAGCGCCGCGTTGCCCGGCGGCGAGCGCTTCGTCACCTGCGAGGTAGCGTGCGCGGTGGGCCTGTCCGCGCCGGGCGCGGTCGTGGGGGCAGCGGGCACGGGCCGCGTGGGCCGCGGTCGGATGGGGGCGACCCGGATCACGCCGAGCTCGGCGAGCCGAGCCAGACACGCCGCGGCGCGCGCGCCATCGAGGCCCGTCGTCGAGGCGATGGCGTCGACGTCGAGCGCGCCGTCCACCAGCGAGAGGACGAAGATCTCTGCAGGTTCGAGCGCCAGCCCGCGGACGTCAGCCGCGGTCCTCTCGTAGATCAGTCCTCGATACGGCTCCGCGGTCAACGCGTGGCCTCCCGGAAGACGCGGCGAGCTCCGCGCCGCATGGGCGACGCCGCCGCGGCCCGCGTACACGAGCCCGGCGCGGCGTCCGTCGGCACGCTCGGGGTTGGGGAAGCTCGTCCCACCCTCCGATCAACGGTGCGCCAGGGCCGGCACTAAACCCGTCAAAATTAAAGATTTTCGCTCCCGCCGGTGCGGGGCCCGGGGCTCCGCGCGGATGCCCGCGATGGGGCAGCGACGCATGTATGAAAACCCCGCCTGCCGGTGTTAAGGAGCGGCGTGGCCAATGGCTCCAGAATCTGCCCAGCGTGCGGCAAGCTCAATGCACGTGACGACACCCAGTGCGGTCGCTGTGGCGCGCGCCTGCCGGCTGGCTGGGAAATCACGGCACGCCAGCGCTGGACGTCGGTGTTTCAGCGCCGCGGCTGGGCCACCACCACGTTCATGTTGCTCGGTGGGTTCGTCTACCTGGCGTTGATGCTCGGCGGCGCGGGGGTTTGGGGCGGGGTGCGCCAGCTCGATGCGCTGCGCTGGGGGGCCCTCCGCGGTCCCATCGGCCACATGGAGCCGTGGCGCTACCTCTCCGCCATGTTCGTGCATTTCAGCGTGTTACACGTCGGGTTTAACACGCTCACGCTGCACCAGCTCGGGCGTGGCCTCGAGGACTCGCTCGGCTGGGCGCGCTTCGTCGTCGTGTTCCTGGGCACCGGCATCGCCGGGTTCCTCGCCAGTGAGCTCTGGTACACGACGATCCCCATGACAGGCGGCATCAGCGGCGGGATCTTCGGCTTGCTCGGCGCCGCCGTCGGCTGGCGATACGCCCAGGCCGATCCGGAATGGAAGCGCTTGGCCATCACTGGCGCCGGTTATGCAGTAGCCATGGCCCTGATCCCCGGGGTCACCGTCAACCACGCCGCACACATCGGCGGGCTGCTCGCCGGTGCCGGCTTCGGCTGGCTGCTGTTTCGGCTGGGCCGCGGCCCTCGCGTCGATCGCGGCGTCGACATCACCGGTGGCGTGTTGATCGTCGCGACCTTCGCTTCCATCGTGCTGTCGCTGACCTCACCGCTCGTCCGGCAGCTTGCGCCGATGCTCCGCTGAGGCCGACCGCGCCGCGCTGGCAGCGGCGCAACCTCAGTTGCCGGTCGCGCCCGAGAAAGGCCCGCCGATCGGCGTCGTATCGAAGCCGTCGAGCGTGAGGCTGCCGACCCAGCTGCCGTCGACGCCCGTCGGCCGTGCCTGCGCGTCGACCTGCGCGCGCGCAGCGGCCGAGATTTGCCAGGGCACCGCCGGCAAGCCCGACTCCGCCACGCGCAACCACAGCTCGACCATCGCGGTCGCGCACAGGGCGCTCGTGCAGGCCTCGTCGCAGCCGGCGAAGGCCTCGCCCTCGATGCTGCTCGACTCGACCAGGATGCTCGCCACGTCGTCACAGCCGAACTGCGTGGCCATGGCGTCGGCGCCCGACGTTCGCTCGGGGTCGCGCTCGATCGCCGTCAGGGTCGCCACCTGGGCCAGCAGCGGCGACGGCAACCAGTCGAGCGTGGTCCCGAGCCGCAGGAAATCTTCCGTCTCGACCACGACAGAGGCGCTATTTTCTGCCGCGAAGCCCATCGCGTCCGGCGGCGAGCCGATCACCGACTCGAGCGTGAACGACGCCTCGCCAGCGGCGCCGGACACCGCCAGCGTGCCGCGCAGCGCGCCCGGCTGCTCCAGCCGATCCAGCCCGGCGCGCATCCAGTCCTGCACCAGCGTGCGCAGGCCGCTGCCGGGCAACTCGGGGGCGAGCCCCGCCACGAGCGCGGCGCGCCAGGCCTGCGACGCGCGCGCCGCGTCGTAAGCGGCCCGATCCTCGGCGGCGTTGCCCATGGCGTCGAGCAGCGCCGCCAGGTCGTCCGTCGCGCCCGCCGTCATCGGACTGACCGCGCGAAACACCAGCTCGTCGAGCGCCGGGTTCGGCGCCTCCGTGGCATCGACACCGAACGAAACGGCCAGCGCCAGGTTCGCCGTCTGGATCGGGCGATCCATCACCTCCACAGTCACGTCCGTTTCCGAGTTGGCGCGCAGCGGCGGCACCACGCGGCAACCGCCGGCGAATGACTCAGCCCGCACCACCACGGCCACCGGCACCTCGGGCGGGACGCCGACGATGCGCACCGGGCTATCGCTCGTGGTCAAGCGCAGGCCGTCGGGGAAGGGGACACCCTGCAAGCTGTCGCACGTCTGGTCCACGTGCACACTGGCGGACCAGCTCTCCACCGGACGATTGCCGGGGTAGTTGGGCGTGACGATCAGGCTCGCGCCGCTCACGGCCACCGTCGCCACGTCGAGCGAGGCGCTGAGCCGACTGGCCGCCGCCCGCACCGTGAAGCGCGACGACGCCGTCAGCGCCGTCAGCGCCGTCTCCGCGATGCCGTCCGCGCCCGTCTCCACCAGGCTCGGGTTCACGAAGGCGTCCCGCGCCTCGCCGAGCAGCGCGAAGCGGACCATGTGCACCCCGGGCGGAGAGACCTGCACCGTGAGCGTCGCCGTTTCCCCCGCCACCATGCCGAGCTCGCCCGCGGGCACGAACTCGAGGCCCATCACGTCCGTGTCGGGGAAGATGTCGTCGGGTGTACCCGGCGTGATCTCGGGTAGCTCTGCCCCCTCGGTCTCCCCGCCGCACGCCGCGAGCGCCCACACGGCCATGAGCAGGATCGGCACACCTCTGCGTCCGCCAGTAGTCAAAAGATAAGCCTCGACCCGGAGCTTAGTCCGCGAGCCAGCCGGGAACAAGCTCACCCCTGGGCATGCAGTCCGGCGCAGGGCGTAAACCCCAAAGCCGGGGCGTGCCGTACAGGCCAGAGCAGTGGCTCGACCCATCGCGTTTTACCCGCGTCATCCCGGAGGCGACACCCGCCGGGCGGCGCACCCTCGCGCGGCCCGACCCGCCCACTAGCGAACACCGACGCCCATGCCATCCATCGTGCCCCCGGTGATCCAACTGCTCGTCGTCGACGACGAGCCGGCCCTGCGCGAGATCCTCGAGATCATGCTCAACCGCGAGGGATATCGCGTCGTCAGCGCGCCCGGTTACAAGGCCGCGCTGGAGTCCATCGCGCAGTCCCCGCAGCCCTTCCCCGTGATCCTGACCGACCTGGTCATGCCCGACGGCTCGGGCCTCGACGTGCTGGCCGCCGCCAAGCAGCGCTCGGCCGCCACCGAGGTCATCCTGTTCACGGCCCACAACACCGTCGACAACGCCATCGCGGCCATGAGCGCCGGGGCCTTCAACTTCATCACCAAACCCTTCGAGCCCGCCGCCCTGGTGGGCCTCGTGCGCCGCGCGCTCGAGAAACATGCCCTGGTCGAGGAGAACTCGCGCCTCAAGGCCCAGGTCCAGAAAGCCAGCCCCGCCAGCGAGCTGCTCGGCAAGAGCCGCGCGATGTGCTCCGTGCTGGAGATGATCACGCGCGTGGCGCCCATGCGCACCACCGTGCTCATCACCGGCGAGAGCGGCACCGGCAAAGAGTGCGTCGCGCGCGCCATCCACCAGCGCTCCGACCGCTCACACAAACCCTGCCTCGTCGTCAACTGTGGGGCGCTACCCGAAGCGCTCATGGAGAGCGAGCTGTTCGGGCACGAAAAAGGCGCCTTCACGGGCGCCACCGGACGCCACACCGGCATCTTCCGCGAAGCCGAAGGCGGCACCGTCATGCTCGACGAAGTCGGCGAGCTCAGCCTCCCGCTCCAGGTCAAGCTCCTGCGCGTGCTCCAGGAACGGAAGGTGAGGCCCGTCGGCGGCAGCCAGGAGATCCCCATCGACGTGCGCGTCCTGGCGGCGACCAACCGCGACGTGGAGCAAGACGTGGCGGCGGGCAAGTTCCGGCAGGACTTGTATTATCGCTTGAACGTCATCCGCATCGAGCTGCCACCGCTGCGCGCTCGGACGGAAGACATTCCGCTCTTGACCGAGCGCTTCGTGCAGCGATTTGCGCGCGAGATGAACAAAGACGTGCGCGGCCTCACGCCCGATGCGCTACGCGCGCTCGAGCGCTATCATTTTCCCGGCAACGTCCGCGAGCTCGAGAACCTGGTCGAGCGCGCCGTCGCGCTCGCCGGCTCGCGCGCCATCGGCCTCGGCGATATGCCAAAAGAGGTCAGCGGCATGTCCGCCGAGACCGCGCCCCGCTTGGTGAGCCTGCCCGACGAGGGCTGTAACCTCGACGAGGTCATGGGCGAGATCGAGCGGCGCTTGATGCTGGAGGCGCTGGAGCGCACCGGCGGCGTCCGGAAGGCGGCGGCTCAGCTGCTGGGGATCACGTTCCGTTCGCTCAGGTACCGGCTCGAGAAGCATAACCTCGATGTCGGGAGCGACGCGCCGGAGTCGTCGGCGGAGATTTGAGCGGGGCGGCTCATGCCGCGGGTTCGCTTCCATAGTAGCGGTAGACGTCGGCGGCGATGCGTCGCAACGCCGC
>Ga0315910_10004458_pt1 | contig 11706 bp, 9 predicted proteins | sample EdamamesoilMG_FD_204470 | JGI IMG/M metagenome (GOLD analysis project Ga0315910, IMG submission 204470) | Garden soil microbial communities collected in Santa Monica, California, United States - Edamame soil | ecosystem: Environmental > Terrestrial > Soil > Garden | place: USA: California...
GCTGATCTCGGTGGCGCTCGCGTATGCGGGGGGCTCACGCCTGCTCCAGCTGAGGAAGCGCTCCCAAGATCTGGAACGAGGAGCTTCGATCGCCGCCTACGCGCTCGGGGCGGACTATCACCGTGTCGTCAAAGCCAAGCTCGCCGAGCTCGGCCAAGCCTGTGCGGACATCGTGGGGCGCCCGGTGCTCGCGCGCAGTTGCGTCGATACCGCTCCGCTCTTGGAACGAGAAGCGGCTCGGCAAGCGGGCGTCGGCTTCATCGGCAAGTCGAGCATGAGCATCATCCCGGGAGTCGGCAGCTACTTCTTGACGGGAGAGCTCTTGGTCGACGCTGCGATCGAGCCCGGCACTCCCCTGCCCGACGGCTGCGGGCGCTGCCGGCTGTGCCTGGACGCATGCCCGACGGGGGCGTTCGTGGACGCCTACACGCTCGACGCACGTCGCTGCATCGCTTATCTCACGATCGAATATCGCGGCGTGATCCCGCTCGAGCTTCGTCCGCTCATCGGCATGCGCGTCTTCGGCTGTGACGTGTGCCAGGACGTGTGCCCGTACAACGCCGCCGCCGAGAAACATCCCGCTTCGCCGGACCTCGCGCCGCGCGCCGAGCTGCTCGCGGTCAGTCTGCTCGACTTGCTCGAACTCTCCGCGAGCGGCTACCGCCGGCTGGTGCGGGGCACTGCCCTCGAACGCGCCACGCGGCGCATGTTGCAGCGAAACGCCGCGGTCGCGCTCGGCAACAGCGGCCGGCCCGAAGTCGCTCCGGCGCTGCGCCGCGCGCTCGGTTCCGGGAGCGATCTCGTGCGCGGACACGCCGCCTGGGCTCTGGGACGATTGCCGCTCGCCGAGCTCCCCTCGGAGCGCGCAGAAGCCACCCTGGCGCTCGCCGCGCTCACGCGCCACGACACCGCGACCTGGGTGCGCGATGAGGCAGAAGAAGCCCTTGCGGCGCTCGCCAAGCTTGGCTAGCCCTAAGAGCGGGCCGATGTTGACAGCGCACCAGAAACCTCGAAGCGAAACGCCAGCGCGCCGCGTGGTGGGGACCCTCGCGCTCGTCGGGGGCATGCTGTGCTCCGATCCCGAGGCGGCGGTCGCAGCCCAAACCGATAACAGCGCGCCACAGACCTCGGGCGAGCCCATGGGTGAAGCTGACGCTGCTGCTCACGCGAGCGGCGCAGGCCTACCGCGCAGCGTGATCTACGGCGCCGTCGCCGGCCTGTTCCTGCTCGTGGCCGCGGGCGCGGGCGCCCACCGCAAGCACTGAGCGGGTACGCCGCGGAGTTTTGGGCTATGCTTGCCCACCGTGAATCGTTCCTTACTCGTAGTACTTGCAGCTAGCTTTACCTTGGGTGCCTGTTCCGACGACGAACCGTCGCAGAGCAACGACGCATCGACGACGACCGACACCACAACGGACACCACGTCGACCGAGACGTCCACGTCGACCGAGACGTCCACCGAGACCGAGACGTCCACCGAGACCGAGACGTCCACCGAGACCGAGACGTCCACCGAGACCGAGACGTCCACCGAGACCTCGACCACGGGCGGTTCCGGCGGGTCCGGAGGAGCGGGGGGTGCGGGCGGCACGACGACCACGAACTCGAGCACCTCGGACGGTGGCAGCAGCACGGAGACCACGAGCGCGACGACCGGCGGCACCGGCGGAGAGTTCGTCGCCCCGACGTTGCTCTCGGAGACCGGGCTCTACGAAGACGACATGACCACGCTCGCCGAGGGCGTGATGCCGTTCGAGCCCGCGTATAAGTTGTGGAGTGACACGGCAGCCAAACAACGCTGGATCAAGCTGCCCGAGGGCGCACAAATCGACACCAGCGACATGGACTATTGGGTCTATCCGGTCGGCACCCAGCTGTTCAAAGAGTTCACCCGCGATGGCGTCCGCGTCGAGACCCGCTTGCTCCAAAAAACCGGCGAAGGCGATTGGTTCATGCGTGCCTTCCAATGGAACGACGAGCAAACCGACGCCGAGGCCCGCCCCGACGGCGTCTTCGACGCCTCCGGTACCGAGCACGACATCCCGAGCGAGAATCAATGCATCAACTGCCACGACAAGATGCCTGACGTCGCGCTCGGCTTCAGCGCGCTGCAACTCTCGCATGACGGCGACGGCGTCACGCTCCAAGAACTCATCGACGACGACCGACTCAGCGCCCCCCCCGCCGCCCCCTTCACGATTCCGGGCAGCGAGACCGAACGCGCGGCGCTCGGGTACCTCCACGCCAACTGCGGCAACTGCCACCAACCGCGCTCGTTCGTGGCCAACATGGTCGACATGTACCTCTGGCTCCCCACCGACGAACTCGACGACGTCGCGAACACGCCGACGGTGCTCACGACCCTGGACAAACGCGCGGCCCAAACCTACTTCCCGGGCGCCGAAGGGACCGGCGGCGAGACCTCGTTCGACACACGGATCGTCGCGGGTGAACCCCAGAACAGCATCGTGTATCTGCGCATGACGACCCGCGAAACGGGCCAGGCCATGCCGCCCGTGGGCTCCGAGCTCGTGGATGACGAGGGCACGCAGGCGGTCGAGCAGTGGATCAGCGAGCTCGTCTCTCCCTGAAGGTCAGTGCCCAGCGCTCACGGGTAAGGTCGTAGGCACGGGTTCGAGCGACAGCTGACCCTTCGGATTCAGCATGCGAAAGTCGTCGATCTCGCGCGGGAAGAGCGGCGATTTCGCCACGGTGCGGAGCAGCCGCTCCGCCCGTTCGGGCTCGTCGGCGGCGATGTTGACGTCATCGGGGGCCCGGCGCGCGAGGTCGTGAAGCTCGGTCTGCGCGGCTTCGAGCCGAACCACCAGCTTGGCTTTGCCACCGTCTTCGATCATGCCGACCCGCACCAGCTCGTCGCGCAGCGCCGCGCCGAAGATCACCGGGAAACGCCGCGGCGCTCGCTCGGGGTCGGCATAGGTCAGCAGATCTTCGCCGTGGTAGCCGCGCAGACTGGCGTCGGGGACCAAGAAACGGGCGAGCGTGGGGGCCACGTCGACCAAGGAGACTACGTCGTCGACGGCGCGCGGCTCGACGCCCGGTACGCGCAGCATGAGCGGGATGTGCACCAGCGACTCCCAAAGAAATACCGAATGCACCCAGAACCCGCCGTCGCCTAGACCCTCGCCATGGTCCGAGAGCAGCAGCACGACCGTGTCGTCGGCGTGCCCCGAGGCCTCGAGACCGTCGAGCATGCGGCCGAACTGCACGTCGATGGCCCGCGCGACGGCACGATAGCGAAACGCGTAGGCTCCCTCTTCGCGGATGTCGTGGTCGCGCATCACGCGCTGCACGAACTCTTCGTTGAGCTCACGCCAGTTGTGCTGGTCGAAGTGGAACAGCCACATGAAGAACCTCTCGTCACGGTGGCTCTCGAGACGATCCAGCGCCGCGTCGACGATGCGCTCCGCGGTGGGGCGGTCCGCGCCGTAGCCCCAGACGTCCTCGCGCCCGTCCGCGAAATCCGCGACTTCGGTCTCCTGCTCGAACTTGAAGGTGGGCCTCAGCTGCTTCAAGAACTCGTGCGCCGAACGCGCGATGAACAGCGACGACACGGCCTCGCTGGTGCGACCGAGCTCGCACAGATCGCCCGGGTGAGTGTGACGCAAGAAGTAGCTGCCCCCCGTGATGCCCGGCAGCGAGCGCAGCGTGTCGGAACCCGTCGCGTAGGCGCGCCGAAAGTCGAGGCTCTGTTTGGCGAAACGCGCGAGGTTCGGCATGACCTTGGGATCGCGCGCGACGTCATTGCGCAGCGTGTCGATGTAGAACACGAGCACGTTGGGAGCCTTGAGCCCGCTCTCGACGAGACGCTGCCGAGTCTGGCTTTGGGTGGGCGCAGGCGGCGCCAACCAGCGCTCGCCCAGGGCTATGTCACCCAGCCGGTAACGCTCCCGCAGCGTCTCGAGCCGGCCCATGGCGATACCGTCGTACCCTGCGGGGTTCGCGGAGTATGCCTTGAGCTCTTCGATGCGGCGCAACATGCGCCCGGCGAGCACGGGATCGACCCACGCGTGAGCGAGCGCGCGATCGACGGCGTCCCGAGCGGCACCGCTGGTTAGGCCGAGCAGCGCTCCGACCGCCCCCAAGAGCGCGAAGCCCCGCGGCAGCGCCTCCAGCCGTGGCAGGCTGCGCCCGAGCTTGTCGAACCCGAGGCCCGCCGCCGAGGCGAACAACAGCGCGGCGCTGACTTCGAGCAGCGTGTGCAGACGGTCGTAAAGCGACACGAACGCGTGGTGGTCGACCATCAGCAGCCCCACGCTCAGGGGCACGGCGATCAGGGCGATCGGCCAGCGCGGGGTGCTTCCACGCCGGGCCGCCGAGACCCAACGCGCCCATACGGTCGTCAGCACCAGAACCGTCAGAAGAAACAGCGGCGGCCCCAGCACGCTGAATATGGTTTGCCCGATGCCATGCCCAGAGAAGGTCCAGAAGGCCGTGGGTGCGCTGGCGAGCGTGAGCACACAGCCGATCGTCAGGGGCGCCACCCAAGCCAGCCACGGCTCCCGCAGCTTTCGAGCGGCGAACCGTTCCACCTGCTTGGCGCCGAGCGCACAGCCGACGCCCAACAGGCCGACGATCCCTCCCATGGCCGTGTAGAGCCCGAGCACCCCGATCCAATGCTCGACCCCGAGCGGTGCCACGAACTCTCTACGCCAGCGAGCGTCGGCCAGAGCCAGCCAATAGCCACCGAAGACTGCGGCGGCGATGATTACAGCGTGGGCCTTCCAAAGGGCGCGAAGCGATCGAGACATGCGAGGGGGGGTCGGGAGGACGCGGTTCCAGTGTTGGACCGCGCCCGGAGCTCCCGAGCATAACCGCAGATCTCGCGGGGTGTCACACGAGCGGCACTAAAAAGACACTCAAATACCCCCACGCGGACCGCAGGCTGCCCCAAAACGAGCCGCGCCTCCGGGTGGTCGCGCAGTTCCGCGCCGTTAACGCGGCCCGGTTAACCCTGGCCCACGACGAAGTCTTGGCGCATCAGTTCGTCGCCACCGGAGGAGCGCACCTTCGCCACCCAGCGGCCGGTCTTCTTGATCTGTTCGGTCTTGCCCCACGTGCGCCAGCGAGACTTTTCCTTGGGCACGGGAAGCTTGACGAATCCCACCTGTTGGCCGCTCTCGTGTTCGAACACGATCTCGATGCTCTGCGCATCCGCACCCGGATTGGCGAGCTCGACGAACGCAAAAACCTGCGTGCCGTCGGCACGCAGTTGTGGGGCGGCGACGGGTTCCCGATCTTCGATGCGATCGGTGACCACGAGCCGCTTGATCTGCAGCCCCTCGCTCGGCAACGCCGCTGGCGCGTCCGGCGCCGGCTCGGAACCGGTTTCCGGAGCGCCGAGTTCGGTCAGACTGGGCTCTGGGACGACGGCAACGCCGTGTGGGGCAGCTGCCGCGAGCGCGGCGGGTGCCTGCCCGGCCGTGGGTCGAATGAACGTGCGCATCGGCTCCTGGCGGACGGGGTCGTCCCGAAATGCCCAGAACCCACCGAGTCCAACGCCCAGGGCGCCGCAGGCGACGCCTGCCAGTACTGCTTTGCTCAATGTCGAAACCATCGGGGCCTCCTGCCGCCACGTCCGTGCGGGTCGCACTTCAGAGACGGCGTCATGCCCACGCTAAAGGCAAAGCACGAGCCAACCAAGAAATCCGCAGGAACGCCGGCTCGCCCCCCCTCCTGCGCGTCTCGCCGCCCACAGCGGTGCCCAGCTCAGACACAGCCAAGCCGGGCAATTCGAGCTAGGCCCCGTGCGCCAGCTCGGATTCCGCTGCGATGGTCATCAACTTCGTCATGCGCTTAGCGAAGCTGCCGGGATCGTCGATGGGGCTACCCTCGGCGAGCAGAGCTTGGTCGTGCACCAGCTTCATCCAATCGCTGGCGGCGCTCGCCCCAGCTTCGGTCGCGCACAAGGACCCGATCTTCTGAATCAAGGGATGCTCCAGATTCACCTCGAGGATGCGCTTCGTGAGGGGCAGTGATTCGTTGCGGGCGCGCAACATGCGCTCGATGTGAGGGGCGAGTCCGCCCTCGGGAACGACCAGGCATGCCGGCGAGTCCGCGAGGCGCTTCGACGCGCGCACTTCGCCCACTTGCTCGCTCAGCGCTTGCTTGAAGTGTTCGAGGAGCGACGGGTTCGCCTCTGGGGCGTCGGGCTTCTTGGCAGCGTCTGCGGACTCTTGGTTCTCGTCGAGCGACAGGTCCGCGGCCATGGCCGATACCAGCTTCTTCTCTTGGTACTCGGTCAGGTTTTGCATCACGAAGGGATCGACCGGCTCGAACATGACCAGCACTTCGAAGCCTCGCTTGCGCAACTGTTCGAGGTGCGGGCTGTTCTTCACGAGCTCGCGGCTGGCTCCGGTCGCGTAGTAGATCTCTTTCTGCTCGGACGGCATCTTCTCGATGTATTCGTCCAGGGACACCAGCCCGTCGCGACTCGAGCTCTCGAACCGCAGCAGCTTCGCGATGCGGTCTTGGTACTCGGGATCGAAGTGCAAGCCTTCCTTGAGCACCGCCCCGAAGCCCTTCCAAAAGTCTCGGTACTCTTCGGGCTTCGCTTGCGCCAACTCTTCGAGGGCGTCCAGGCTCTGGCTGACCACCTGCTTGCGAATGATCTTCACCGCCTTCGAGTCTTGCAGCACTTCGCGCGATACATTGAGCGGCAAGTCTTCGGAGTCGATCACGCCCTTCACGAAGCGTAGCCAGCGAGGCACCAGCTCTTCGCAGTTGTCCATCACGAACACGCGCTTCACGTGCAGGCGCACGCCGTGCCGCGGCTCCTGCTCGAACATGTCGAACGGAGGCCGCTTCGGTACGAACAAGAGCCCCGCGAACATCTGCGTGCCTTCGATGTGGAAATGGCGGCGGCAGAGCGGCGCTTCCCAGTCGTGGCTGAGATGCTTGTAGAATTCGGTGTACTGCTCGTCGGTGACGTCTTTGGGGGAACGCTGCCAGAGGGCGCTCGCGCGGTTGACCGCCGTGAGCGTGACGGGCTCACCGGGCTTCTCCGGCTTCTCGGGCAGCTCGATCGGATGCGGGATGTAGTCCGAGTAGCGCGACACGAGCTGGCGCAGCCGATACTCTTCGAAGTATTCGGCTTGATCGTCCTTCAGGTGCAGGATGACCGACGTGCCTACCGCCGCTCGTTCGGCGCGTTCGAGGGTGTACTTGTCCTGCCCGGTCGATTCCCAGCGATACGCCTCCACCGTGCCCGCTGCCCGCGAAACGACCTCGACGCGATCCGCGACGAGATACGCGCTGTAGAAGCCGACGCCGAACTGCCCGATGAGCTGCAGATCTTTCTGCCGAGCGTCCTGCGAGGCCGAGAGCGCATCGAGGAACGCGCGCGAGCCTGACCAGGCAACCGTGCCCAGGCTCTTCGCCAGCTCGTCGTGCGTCATGCCGATGCCGTTGTCGCTGATGGTCAGCGTCTTTTGCTCGCGGTTCGGCAGGATCTGGATCTTGAGCTCTTCGCCCTCGTTCAACACCTCGGGTTCTTGGATCGCTCGAAAGCGTCGCTTGTCGAGCGCGTCGGAGGCGTTCGAAATCAGCTCACGCAGGAACACCTCTTTGTTGCTGTAGAGCGAGTTGATCACGAGCTTCAGCACTTGGCTGACCTCGGCCTCGAAGGCGTGTGTTTCTTTGCTCATCTTGACTCATCCTTCCGGCGCGCGTTTGCTGGAGCGCAGGCTTTGCTGGAGCGCAGGGCTGCCGCCGGCAATTCGGTCGCAAAGATCAGCACTTTTGGCTCGATGTCAAGGCGGCGCACGCGGCTCCGCGTGCCCCAGGTGCGCGCCGGCGATTTCAAGGCCCCAGCGCTCGCCGCTGCCAGCCCTCGCCTGCGCGGCGGAACAGCCAACGTTCGTTCAAGCGGTGCTCGCGGGGCAGCCAAAATTCGACGCTGTCTGGGGTCAGCCGATAACCTCCCCAATGCGGAGGCCGCGCTACCGCGCCGCCCTCGAAGCGAAGCCGCTCTGCTTCCAGACGCTGGTCGAGCAGGCCCGGATCGAGCGGCTGACTCTGGGGCGAGGCCCAAGCGCCCAGCTGGCTGTCGCGCGGCCGGCTGGCGAAGTAGGCGTCGGACTCCGCAGGGGACAGCTTTTCGATAGCGCCTTCGAAGCGGACCTGGCGGTGCAGGTCGGGCCAGTAGAATACCGCGGCAGCAAACGGCAGTTGCTCGAGCTCCTGGCCCTTGCGGCTCTGGTAGTTGGTGAAGAACCGGAAGCCCGACGCGGAGCGCCCTTTGTACAAAACCACCCGCGCCGAGGGTCTGCCGTCGAGCCCAACCGTGGCGAGTGTGAAGGCGTGGGCGTTCGCTCGCTGCACCCCCAAGGCTTCGGAAAACCAGAGCTCGAACAGCGGCCAGGGGTCATCGGCGAGAGCAGGATCCACGGCCCGCTTGTAGCATCCGCTGCGACGATTCCCCACCTGTACGCCACGGCGCCTGCCCCTGGCTTTCCGCACGAGGTACGCGGATCTGCCGACAATTCGCAAACCGTCGCGCATTTTCTGGAAGTTTCCTGGCCGCGCTTCGTAAGATGACTCAAGAATTTGGGGTCAACCTACCCCAAGCCCGAGTCTCTGGAGGAAACTTCGACCATGCAGCCCTCACGCAACCGCTGGTTTCGCTTATCCATTTTGGCAGGCTTACTGGCCGCCCTACCGGCAAGCACCGCCACGGCTGAAGGCGACAAGCTCGAGACCGCCCAAGCGAAACTGACCGAGGCGCTGCAAGCGCTGAAAGAGGCGCCCCCGCAGGGAGACAGCGCCAAATTCGAAGATCACCGCAAGAAAGCCATCACGCTCCTCACGCGCGCCCAGGGCGAGATTTTGAAGGCCAAGGGCGGCGACACGGCCCAGTAGCGCATTACGGCTCGCCAACCCGGCGACAGCTGTTAACGTTTCGGCGCTGATGCGCCGCTGGTTGTCCCTCCTGAGCCTGAGCACCGGCCTCTGCACCGGGTGCGCAGCTCCATCGACCTCGGCGCCCAGCCGACTTCCGCAGACAGCCCGGGCATCGACTGCCCCGCGCCTCGAACCGACCACGCGCGTTGCCTCGGAGCCGGCCCCCGCTGAGAGCGCGCTCGCCAAGAGCGCCCCGAGCGAAGCCGCACCCAAGGTTCGAGCCGGCACTCGGTCCCTCACCGACGCGCCGCCCTCTGCTCCGGCAAGCGCCCCGCAGCTGAGCCCCCCCGAGATCGAAGAGCGGCTGCTCGCAGGCACGCTCGGCTGCCTGTCAGTCGGCAAACCCAACGGCGGCTCTCTCGTGAACGCCGTGCAGCTCACCCGCGGCGACTACTTCGAGCCCGTGGATGCGACGACCGCCTGGGGGACCGACGAGACGCTCGCGTATCTCGAGGCGGCGGCGCGCAAGGTGCACACCACGCTTCCGGATAGCCCGCGCCTCTGGGTCGGCGACATCAGCAGTGAGCACGGCGGGCATCTCAGCCCGCATCGCAGCCACCAGTCAGGCAGAGACGTCGACATCAGCTACTTCTACAAGGAGCCGGGCGCCTGGTATCGGCGAGCCACGCCCTCGAATCTAGACCTCGCGCGTACCTGGGCCTTCGTGCGCGCGCTCGTCACGGAAACGGACGTGGAGATGATCTTCATCGATCACACCCTGTCGAGCGCGATCCGGCGTTACGCCGAAGACCTGGGCGAAGACCGGGAGTGGCTGCGTCGCGTGTTTGCGACCACCCCCGGCGAGCAACCCCTGGTGCGGCACGCTCGCGGTCACGCCACACACATGCACGTGCGCTTTCGCAATCCGAGGGCCGAGCAGCTGGCGAGGCAAGCTTACCCACTGCTCGTGAAGCACGAACTCGTCGACAAGGTCGAGGTCTACCGCTACCATCGTGTGCAGCGGGGCGAGACGCTCGGTAAGCTCGCGAAGCGCTACGGGACTACGGTCCGGGCCATCCAGCGAGCCAACGGCCTACGCAGCAACGTGATTCAAGCGAAACAGTCCTACAAGATCCCGACGAACGCCGTTGTCGCGACCGCCGACCGGGTCCCCGAGGTGCCCCCTCGCCGGCTCCCTCCCCCCAATCCAGCGCTCGACGCGGGTCCAGCCTCCGCGTCCCCCTAACCACCTCCCCAACAGCCACGAGGACCGCTTGTCAGACCACACCATCACTCGCTTGCTAGACCTCATCACGCGCGAGTTGGGCGCGATCGAGGCACGCATCGAGTTCGGTGGCACCCCGCCCGACGATCCGATCACGCTGTGGGCATCACTGCCCGGTGGTTGGCGTGTGGTGACTCGCTTCGCCAAACCTCGGGACGACGCCAAGCACCTCAGTCTCAAGTTGCGGCAGCTGGCAGCCTCCTTCTTCGAGGTTCCTCCCGAACCTCCCCGGCCGTATCCCGAAGGCTATACAAACTGGACGACGCGGCGCCTCGACGACGAACTTTGCTCACTGGCAGCTCGCACCGGCGCCGTCAGCGCCGTCGTCATCGACTTTCAATCGCCGGTACTCTGGGGCACTTCCGAACCCAGAATCGGTGACGAAAACGTCACCTCCGCCCAAAAGGTCGCCCAGCTCGCCGAGATGGCCGAACGCGGCGGCGTGCGCCTGGTCGACCTCAGCAACTTGCCCGAAGAACAAGTCGACGAAACTCTGGCGCGCGCTGAGCTCAACGAAGGCAGTCGCGCCACGCTGCGCCGCGAGCTCGGACGCCTGCGTTCACTCGATCCCAAGCAGCGCTTCGCCGAAGTACTCACGAGTCGCGCCATTGCCCAGGTGCGTCGCCCCGGCACCGAAGACAGCCCCGCCTCTGGCCATTTTCGCGAGGTCGTCCACAAAGAAGACCTGGGCTACCTCGCCCGCTCGTTTTCCGGCATCTACGTCGCCCTCCTGGTGTTCAAGAACACCTACTCCGAGCTCCACGCCGAAGCGGCGCTGCTGCATGCGCTGCCCGTCATCGAACGCCTGGTGTTCGCCCTGCCCCCCATCGAGCCTCCGCCCAAAGGCGGCCAGGTCGTCAAGCTTCCCGTACCCGGCTCCTAACGTCTAACGTCGCGCCTCGTGGTCACCTCTTGGTCACCGCTCTGCTGAGACCCCTCTGCTTCGTCGTACTCGCCGCAAGTACGCTCGGCTGCGAGGCTGCCAAAGGCGAAGCTGCGCGACATCACGGCGTTGCGTCTGCCGCGCCCGCGCGCACCCCACCAAGTGCGCCCCAACCCAAGGCGATCGAGTCAGCAGCTCCGCCCGCGAGTGACCCCGCCGCCGACGGGCGCGCACGTTTTCCCAGGGAATTTCTGCTGACCTCGATGCGGGGCACCTCGCACGCCCCCTACCTCGAGGGAAACACGCGCGATGCGCTCGAGGCCGCGGCGCGCGAAGGCATCCGCTACGTCGAAGTCGACTTCGTGCTCACCCGCGACGACGCCCTCGTCACCGCGCACCAGGCCTACGTCAAGGGCTGCGGCCCCCTCAACACCATGCTCGTGAACCAGGTGCTCGGCTGCAAGCTCACAGGCGGCCTGCGCCTGGCCAAGCTCGAGACGCTGCTCAAGCTCCCCTTCAAGGCGATCTTCCTCGATCTCAAAGACACTCGGGACCCCGACCCAGCGCGCGCCCAGCGCGCGGTCGAACGAGCCGCCAACGCCGTCGTCCAGAGCCAGCGCAGCGCCGACGTCGTCCTGATGCTCTACGACACCCCGCCCGACTCGGTAAAACCCATCGA
>Ga0315910_10004459_pt1 | contig 11703 bp, 9 predicted proteins | sample EdamamesoilMG_FD_204470 | JGI IMG/M metagenome (GOLD analysis project Ga0315910, IMG submission 204470) | Garden soil microbial communities collected in Santa Monica, California, United States - Edamame soil | ecosystem: Environmental > Terrestrial > Soil > Garden | place: USA: California...
GCGAGCCATTCTTTGTCAGGTGGCTTTCGACCGCTCAGCCAAGACCTTAGAATCGTTGCGGGTATCGCTCCGGAACAGCGCCTCCAGGTGGTAGGCGCTGCCGTCGAACTGGCTCCTGACCTCGAGCCCGCTCCGCTGAAACACCATCAACATGGCTTTGTTGCGGGCAAGCACATCGGCCGAGAAGCCGGCCAGACCTCGGGCGCGTGCGATTTCGCTCATCCGCTTCATGAGCAGCGTGCCAACGCCTCGACCCTGCCAGTTGTCGCGCACGACGAAGGCGATGTCAGCGAGCCGGGTCGCCGGGTCCACGTCGTAACGCGCCGTGCCGATGAGGTCGCCTTGCTCCGGATCGCACGCGACGACGCCCATGTTCAGCTCGTAGTCGGAATCCACGAGCTCCTGCATCTCTTCGTGGGAATGGACGCGCCTATAGCCCATGAAGCGACGATAGGTGCTTTCGTCGGAGAGCTCGTAAAACAGGCGCTGCAGAGCGTCCTCGTCGCTCATTCGCACCGGACGCACGACGATCGTTTGACCGCCGAGGAGGAGCTCGCTCCTTTCCTCACGCCACGGGTAGATCGCACGGGGCAGGTGCTGATCAGCAAACACGTACTTGCGCTGCTTGGCTTGCGCGAGCAGTTCGCCTCGGAAGTCCGGATGCGCAATTTCGATGAGCGCTAGCGTCCGTTCGCGCACGCTCTTGCCCCAAAGATCGGCAACGCCGTATTCGGTGACCACGTAGCGCACGTCCCCGCGGCTAGTCACGACGCCGGCACCCTCTTCCAGAACCGGGCGGATGCGACTCACGCTCCCTCGCTTCGCGGTCGAGCGGAGCGCGATGATCGATTTCCCGCCACGACTGGCTGCGGCTCCGCGCACGAAGTCGACCTGACCGCCAATGCCAGAAAAGAACTTCCCCATCAGCGTGTCAGCAGCAACCTGGCCAGTGAGATCCACGGCCAGCGCGGAGTTCACCGACACCATCCGATCGTTGTCGGCAATGACTCTCGGCGAGTTCGTGAAGTCGGAGCCGCGCATCTCGAGAGCCGGGTTCTCGTGGGCCCACTCGTAGAGCGCCCGACTACCCATGACAAAGGACGTCACCATCTTCCCACGCAACAGAGATTTTTTGGCGCCCGTGATCACACCTGCCTGGGCCAGGCGCATGACACCGTCCGAGAGCATCTCCGTATGGATACCGAGATCTTCGCGACCTGAAAGAGAGCGCAGCACGGCGTCGGGAATGGATCCGATCCCCGTCTGAAGCGTAGCGCCGCTCGGTACCAGCGAGGCCACGTGGCGGCCGATGGCCGCCTCGATGTCGCCGGGTGGATCGCCAGCGAGCTCCAAGAGCGGTCTTTCGACCGGGATCAGCCGATCAATCTTGGATACCGGCAGGAAGCTATCGCCATAGGTGCGCGGCATGAGGGGGTTGACCTCGGCGAGCACGAGGTCAGCCGTGTCCACCGCCGCCCTGACGACGTCGACCGACACACCCAGGCTGACATACCCGTGCGCATCGGGCAGGCTGGTTTGGATCAGGGCGACGTCCACGCGAACGCGGCGGTTGCGTATCAGATCCGGGATCTCGGAGAGGAAGACGGGGATGAAGTCGGCGCGCCCCTCCTGCACGGCGTCGCGCACGTTGGGCCCGATGAAAAAGGCGGCGTGTCGAAAGCGATGCGAGAGCTCGGCGTTGACGTAGGGCGCGGGCCCAAGCGTCAGCAGGTGCACGATTTCGTTGTCAGCCAGATGGTCACCGTGAGCGACGAGACCCTCGACGAGGCTCACGGGTTCGCCCGCACCGGAGCCGATGAGGATGCGCCGTCCTGGCTTGATGAGAGCGATCGCTTCCTCGACGCTCGCCAGCTTACGGGAGAACGTCTCGCGCCATACTTCCGAAGAATTCATGCCACCACTCGTCTAGGGCTCTAGGGCCGAATCGCGACTCTGATCACGCGATCGCCTCGCTCGCCGAACAGCGTAAGCTTCAGGAGCAGCCTATTGCAATGGCTGCAATGGCCGCTCCCGCACCAAAACGCCCGTTTCGGTCAAGTCCCCCGCGCGACGCACGCCCTGCGCTTAGACTCGATGAGCGCAATTCCTGCGTGCAAGCACTGACGGTTAGAGCGCGCTCACAGCCCGGCGGCCGCGCGAACGAAGTCGCTCTCGGTCAGGATGCCCACGATCTTCTGCTCTTCCAGGACGACCAGGCAGCCGATCTTCTTTTCGAACATCGTGCGGGCGGCGTCGGCGAGCGGAGTATCCGGTGTCGTCGTAACAACGTCACTATGCATGGCTTCTTTGACAGCCAAAGTGTCCAGCACCTTACGCTGAGCGTGAGCGCCGTAGCCGAGCGCGCGCAGGAGCCCGCTGTGGAACAGATCGCGCTGGGTTACGATTCCGGCGAGAACGCCCTCGCCGTCGACGACGGGCAGATGGCGGATCCGTCCAAGGCGCATGAGATCGTCGGCATTTCGGAGGGTTTCGTTGTGTCCGAGCGTCACCGCATCGCGCGTCATACAATCACGGACCAGTTTCGGGAGAGCAGTCATGCACAAGGCGGGTGCACGGTTCATGCCAGCCACAGAGCGGCAGGCCAACCCGTCAGCGCCCGACCACGACGTTAGGATCGGGCAGCGCGGGGGCGCAGTCAATGCACCGCGACCGATGCCCCATCCCTGACTTGGTCGTTGGGATGCACGATGACGCGCTCGCCCGGGCGGAGGCCTTCGAGCACCTCGGCGTGCACATCGTTGCGCCGGCCGAGTTCGAGCGCCCGCAAGCGCGCGACCGTACCCTCGATCACGAACACCGCCCAGCGCTCACCGCTCCGAAACAGAGCGCCCGCAGGCACCCGCGTAGCCGCAGGCGCACGATACACTTCGATCTTGGCTTCGACCCGATACCCATCACCCAGCTGAGCCCAAGTTGCGTACGGAGCATCGAGATCGATGATGGCGTTCACGCGCTGCTCTTCGACACCTAGCGCCGAAATGCGCGTGAACGCGGAGGGCTCGACCAAGCGCACCACGGCCTTGATCGGCTTTCCGCCCCAGCCTTCGAGCGTCGCGGCGCTGCCCGGTCGAATCTGAACTGCGTCGCTGGTCAAGATATCGACGACGACTTCGAGCGCCTCTGGGTTGCCGACTTCTACCAACGGTGCCCCCGGCTGAACCACACCCTCGCTTTGAGTCATGACCTTGAGTACACGTCCGCCAATCGGGCTCGGCACTTCGAACTGTTCGCTGTCGCCGTGTCTCCGCTCATCGAAGCGCCCGAGGGCGGCACGTGCCATGCTGAGCTCGTGCGTCAGAACCTTGTCCGCAAACTCCATGGAGGTGAGCTCCGCGTCACGCGCTCGTTGTTCGAGCAAAGCGCGATCGAGCTCGGCTCGGCTAATGGTATTCTCCCGGAACAAGGCGCGGGTGCGCGCGGCTTCGGTCGCCGCGTAGTCCCGGGAAGCACGAGCGCGCTCGATCTGAGCCTGCCCTTGCTTCAGTGCGGCTCCGGCTCGTGCTACTTGCGCCTCCGCTTGCAGCTTCGAGCGCCCGTCCAACAGTGGAACGCGAGCGGGAAAGATTCGCGCGAGAATCTGGCCCGGCTCGACTGGATCGCCAGCGCGCAGCCCGACTCTCGCCAGATTGCCGGAAAGCGGGGCGGAAACGACGTAGCGGTCCTTCACGCGTGACACTCCGTCTTCGTCGACGGTCACCACCACGACACCCCGATCGACCTGTGCGGTCTCTACCAACACTGGCTTCGGCAATGCAGCCCACACCACCGCCGCCAGCAGCGTCGCGACGATCGCCAGCCAGAGCGCGCGTTTGACGTATTGCTTCAAGGCGCGACGGCGCGCGGTGCCATGCTTAGACTGCTGGGCGTCCATGTTACTCCCTCGTTTTCAGTACCCCGATGAGATCGAGCTTTGCGAGTTTCCGGCGCAACAAGAGCGCGCTGAGCAGCGCCGAGCTCACGGTGACCGCCACGGCGAACAGATAAGTCTGGGGAGAAATGACGACCGGCATCCGATAAGTCTCCGGGTCCGCATTCCTCATCATCGCTCCTGACAGCCAATGCCCGACGAGGAGCCCGAGCGGGATGGCCAGTGTGACCTGAACGGCCTGCTCACCAAAAAGAATCGTGGCAATCTCGCGGTGAGTGAAGCCGAGTACGCGTAACGTTCCTAGGTCACGGGTGCGCTGCGAAAGTGCGACACGTGCGTTGTTGTAGATCACACCTATCGCGATTGTGCTCGCGAACAGTGCAAAAATGAGCGTGAATAGACTCATCATGGCGCCGCTCTGCTCATTGAACTGAGTCTTGAAGTCTTTCGGGCTCGACACCGCCATCACCAAGGGCAACTGCTTCAACCGGCGTTCCACCTGGACGGACCGCTCGGAGTCGACGACCAGAAGCGCCGTAGTCACCGGCCCGGTGTCGTTCAAGAGGCGGCTGAGCGCCCGCCGATCCATGTGCCCCGTGAGCCCAAACGGCTCCGCCACGAATCCCGACACGCGCACGCGCTCGCTGCGCCAGTCGCCTTCCCGGACATCGACCCAGACGAAGTCGCCGACGCGCACCTCGAGCAGCTCGCCGAGTTTTCGGGTAAGCAACACACCCTCCGGTGGCACTGCGTATTCTCGGGCTCGGTCATCGAGCAGCCGTCGTTGCTGGTGATGCTCTTGATAGCCGAATAGCGCGCTATCGCGAGTTCGGTGGCCCGCACGAAATCGTACTGGGACGGCCCTCATGCCCTCGGCCAGCAGCACTCCGGGAATGTGACCGAGCTCCGCAATAGCACTGTACGCGACGGGTTCGGCGAACGTGACGTTCATGTCTTCCCGCATGGATCGGTGAAACTGCACTTCGATCAGGTACTCGATTGAATCCGACATCATGCGAGCCACCACCAAAATACCCACGGCGAGCGAAATACCCACAGCCGACAGCAACAACCTGAACGGCCGCCGGCCGAGCTCGCGCCAGACCATGCGAAACTCCGGGTCGAACCAGTTCCAGAACCCGAGTTTCTCCAAGAGCGACTGGCGATAGCGCGCGGGAGCGGGCGGTCGCATGGCCTCGGCTGGCGGCAGGGCTTGCACGCGTTTCACCGCCCACCACGCCCCGAGAATCGCCGAACCAAAACTCACCCCGACCGAAAACACGAAGGTGCGAGCCTCTAGCCGGTACTGTGCATCGGGGAAGCGAAAGAAGCGGCTCGTGTACAGCTCGGTGAGCGCGCTGCCTAGCCAAGCGCCGAGAACCACGCCCAACGTGGCGCCGAACAGAACGATCACGCACACCAGCTTCAAGTAGTGGAATCCTATCGCGCGATCCGGATAACCAACGGCCTTGAGGGTCGCGATGCTGGACCGCTGCAGTTGCACCAGCCGCGAGAGGACCACGTTGACGAGCAGCGCCGCCACGAACAAGAACAAGTACGGCACGAAGTTCGCCATGCTATTCAACTGCCCGAGCTCGCCGTTCAGCACGTAGTTGGACGCCTGCTTGTCCCGCGCGATTGCCCCAAAACCTCCGTAGCGCTGGAGCGCCACGTCGATGCGAGCGCGTACCGCCGCGATGTCCGCCCCGCGCTCGAGCGTGAAGGTCGCGTGGTTGAACGCGCCCTCCATGTCGAACAGAGCCTCGAGCACCTCTCGACTCATCCACAGCACGGGCACGGCGCTGGGATCGTAGGTCATTTCGCCTGGGGCGATCGGCATCACGTACTCCGGTGACAGCGCGGTTCCCACCACGCGCAAGCTGCGCAGCTTGCCGTTGATGACAGCCTTGATCCGGTCGCCTGGGCCGATCTGGTGCGCCACGGCAAACCCATCGAGGAGCAGCACCTCGTCACGGTGGTTGGGGTCGAGGTAGCGCCCGCGCTTCAGGTAGATATCGTTCAGCGCGCGACCACGCCGCTCACTGTCCACGGAGACCACCGTGCCGCTCGCCGGGCGTGGCTGGTCGGCAAGCGGCACCAGAGCCTGTTCTACGACTCGAGTTTCGACGCGCTGAACCCCGGGAATGCTCTCGAGGGCTCCGCTTGCTGCCATGGGAGCACACTTCAGCGCCGCGAACATGTCGGCGAAACGAAACTCGCGATAGTATTGATCCCGCGAAAACACCAGTGAATCGTAGGCCGAGCGCAGGGTCACGTAGCTCGAGATGCCGCACGCCACCACCAGCGCAATCGTGATGACCTGGCCCCGCAGTGCCAGCAGATCGCGCAGCAGTTTCCGATCCAGAGCGCTCACCATCGGACATCTCGCGGAGCGCGGCGCTGGGCATTCGCACGGTCCGCCTGGATGCGGCCGTCGGCCAGCACCATGACGCGATCCGCAATTTCGGCCACTGCAGCGTTGTGCGTGATCAGAGCGGTGGCCGTGCCCAGATCCTGGTTCACCCGCACGATGACCTCGAGCACGTTGACTCCGGTTTGGTAATCCAGAGCGCCCGTCGGTTCGTCACAGAGGAGCACGTCCGGCCGTTTGGCGACCGCGCGCGCGATCGCCACACGCTGCTGTTCGCCACCCGAGAGCTGCGCGGGAAAATGGTCCGCGCGGGCCGAGAGCCCGACCAGCTCGAGTGCTTCGCGCGGGTCCATGGGGTTCGTGGCGATCTCGGTCACGAGAGCCACATTCTCTGCCGCGGTGAGGCTCGGGATCAGGTTGTAGAACTGGAACACGAAACCTACATGCCGTCGGCGATAGTCGGTCAGTTCGGCATCGGTGGCATTACTCAGCTCCTGACTCTCGTAAAGGACCTGACCGGACGAAGGCACATCCAGTCCGCCGACGATGTTCAGCAGCGTCGATTTTCCGCTCCCCGAGGCGCCCAAGAGCACGACCAACTCGCCACGATAGAGAGCAAAGTCGACGCCGCGCAGCGCGTGCACGTCCACTTCTCCCATGCGGTAGATCTTGCTGAGCGCATGAGCGGCAAGTACGACTCGCGAACTATCCACGTCAAAGGGGGTAGCGAAAATCGGGCCGAGTCCTCGCCACCGGTCCTGCATCATCTTCTACCCAGGACGGACCTCGCGGCCCGTGCAGGGGACGGCAAATCTTTCGTCCGCGTCGCACCGGCGCGCCATTCTTTCCGGCCCGCCGCCACGCGGCATCGGCACGCGACGTGAAACTTGGGACGCTCGCGGTGGGTGAGCATGGCCTGAAAGCTGCAGGTACCCGGCACAGTTCGAGCCGTCGCGAGTCCAGCGCGAGTTTGGCGCTCATTCAACGAGGAACCACCGATCATGAGCCAGCATAAATGCATCTCACTGCCCGTCAACCTTTCTCCCGCGACGCAGACCGCTGAGGGGCCGCTCGCCGCTACCCTGACGGTGCACTGCCCGCGCACGGATGAAAGCGTCCTGTTGCAACGCTGCGCCTTCTGCGGGCACAGCGACGGACTCACCCTGGATCCGATCGACGGTAGCCTCAGCCTGCGCTGTCACGGAGTCGCCGAATCCAAAACTCCCGAACCCGGTGGCCCTGCTCGCCAGGAGTGAGGGCCACCGAGGTTAGGCAGCGGAAGCAACGCCAGCGTCGCGCGTCTGCTGCAGCGCAGCGACGGGAGGCTCCAAGACTTCCATCAACTCGTGCTGCTCCAGCGTCTCCCGCTCGAGCAGAGCCGCCACCAGCCGGTCGAGGCTATCCCGGTGGGTGGCGAGCAGGTCCTGCGCTTCGGAGAGTGCCGTCGTCAAGACCTCGCGGGCTTCGCGTTCGATCGCGAACACCGTCGCATCACTGGTGCCACCGTCCGTGGCCATGCGCTGGCCCAAGAATGGATGCTCGCTCTGGTGTTCGTAGTAGGCGGGCCCCAGAGTCTTGCTCATGCCGTAGTTCGCCACCATCTTCGACGCGATGCGAGTCGCTTCCTTGAGGTCGTTTTCGGCCCCGGTGGACACATCAGCAAGCACCATGCGTTCGGCAGAATGGCCCCCCATCAGCACACGCAAGCGCGCGCGCAGCTCCGCTTCCGTCATCAGGTGGCGATCCGCCGCTGGCGTCTGTTGTGTTACACCCAACGCCATACCGCGAGGGATAATGCTGACTCGATTCAGCGGTTCGGAGTCGGACGAAAAGCAAGCGACCACGGCGTGACCGGCTTCGTGAACGGCGACGCGGCGCTTCTCGCGGGGGTCGAGTCGAGCTTCGCTGGGGTCACCGAGCACGATCTTGTCGTAGGCGGCGAGGAAGTCGTGGCGACCGAGGCTGTCGCCCCCCGAGCGCGTCGCACCCAGCGCCGCCTCGTTGACCAGATTCGCGAGGTCCGCGCCGGAGAAGCCCGGCGTGTTTTCGGCGAGTGCGTGCAGGTCGACGTCCGCGCCGAGCGGCTTTCCTTTGGTGTGGACCTTCAAGATCGCTTCCCTGGCCGCGAGCTCCGGGCGATCCACCACGACACGGCGATCAAAACGCCCGGGACGCAGCAGCGCCGGGTCGAGCACGTCGGGACGGTTGGTGGCGGCGAGCACAATCGTGAGATCGTTGCGATCGAAGCCGTCCATCTCGGACAAAAGCTGGTTGAGCGTCTGTTCGCGTTCGTCGTGACCACCGCCGAACCCTGCGCCCCGCGATCGGCCCACGGCGTCGATCTCGTCGATGAAGACGATGGCAGGCGCGTTCTTCTTGGCTTCCCCGAAGAGTTCGCGCACGCGCGCAGCGCCCACGCCCACGAACATTTCGATGAATTCGGACGCGCTGATGCTGTAAAACGGCACGCCCGACTCGCCTGCGACCGCGCGAGCCAAGAGCGTCTTGCCCGTGCCTGGCGGTCCTACCAGCAGCACGCCCCGCGGCACTTTGCCTCCCAGGCGTCGGAACCGTTCTGGTTCCTTCAGAAATTGCACGATTTCTTGCAGATCGCGTTTCGCGGCTTGGAGCCCGGCAACGTCGTCGAAAGTGACTTGGGTAGCGGTCTCCTTGTCGAACTTGCGGCTCTTCGCTTTCAGCATGTTCCCGAGCGGCCCGCTCCCTCCGGAGAACATGCGCTGGGTGCGCCGGGATAACCACACCCAGACCCCGATGATGAGCAACCAGGGTAAGATGCCGGCTACGATCTCGACGGCGACCGAAGGCGACTGATCCGAGACGCGAATCGCCACCCCTCGTTCCCGGAGCAGCGGCAAGAGCGCCGGGTCGTCGCTCGGCAACACCGTCGAGAAGCGATCCGTCTCTTGGTTGCCGACCTTCTGAGGTCGCTCGAGCGTACCGCGCAAGCTCTGACCCGAAAACTCGACGGACAGAATTTCACCTCGCTTTGCCCATGCATAGAACTCCGAATAGTCGACGGGCGGCGCGGGCGGAGGCGCCGTGACCGCGCGCCAAAACGAGAGTCCGAAGAACAGCAGCATGAGCGCAACGAACAAGTGCCAGCTATACCCCTTCAAGGGATCCGCGGTGTCTGGAGCCGGTTCATGCGGGGGGAGACGCGGCGATTTCATGGTCATGGGGAGTACCGTATTCGTAAGAAGTCATGCATTCGAAGGCGCGTGAGGCGGAACCAAAACCACCGGTTGCTCGGCTCGTTCGAGCACTTCCTGAGCGACCGAGCCGAGCACGAGCCGGGAAATACTGCCGCGAGAGTGCGTAGCCATGCAGATCGCGTCCACGGACAGGCGCCTGGCAGTCCGGCAGATCCCGAGGCTCGTGACGGCATCCGGAACGATCTCCAGCTCGGTATGAATCCCTCGCGACCGAGCTTCCTGGGGTATCAGATCACTCAAGCGAGCCTTGAGCGCTGCAGTCGTTTCAGGTGGGCTGGGGTCATGGACGTAGGTCAGGTGCACGACGCCACCGGGACGAACCAAGCCATACGCCGTGGCGACGGCCCGCCGCGAAGCTTCGGATAAGTCGCTGGCACAGAGCACGCGATTGAACTCCGGTAAGGGTTGGTGCAACGTCTGCTCCGGCGAGCGCGGGACACAGACGACGTTCGTGAATGCCGCATGGAGCACACCGCGGGACACCGATGACTGCCAGACCCGTGCCACCCCCGCACGCTGATGCGTGCCCACGACGATGAGATCGACGTCGGCTTCGCGAGCGGCAAGCTCGAGGTGAGCGTCGACCCGGCCCAGTCCGGGCCGGACGCTGAAGCGGAGCGAGCCCTCCCCGCGCAACTCACCAGTCCAGGCTTCGAGGTCCCGCACCAGCAGTGTCTCGAGTTCCGGGCGCAGACGCTCGATCGACGAGAGCGGGACCACGCCATAGCGGTAGTATTCCCCCAAGGGCCACGCGATCTGCGTGAGTATCAGATCGACCGGGCCCATCCCGCGCAAGCTCACCGCAAAGTCAAGGGCGGCGCGGGACGTGGCCCCGCCGTCGACGCCAACCATGGCGTTGAGGGCGCGGTCTGTCGTCAGCCAGTTCAACAGCCGCTCGGCATCCCGGACGACCAAAACCGGCGCTGGGGAAGCCTGCGCCACGCGTTCGGCCACACTCCCCACGGTCCAGTGCGCCGGCTCGGCACTCAGCGACGCGAGCACGACCAACGAAGCGTCACGCTCACTCGCGAGTTCCACGAGCTTTCTGTGAGCGCAGCCGGGGACCACGACCGGCTCGACGTTCGCCTTGAAGCGACCGACCAAGCGTTGAGCTTCGTCCTGCAGCCGGCGCCCCAGATCCGCGTAGGGCGCGTGTTTCTCCGGGCCAAGCGGCAGCACGTCCACGACGTGCACCAGCACCAAAGTCTGGCCCATGCGCCCAGCCAAAGCCGCCGCTACCTCCGACGCCTGTCGAGCGTAGTGTGAGAAGTCAGTACCGCAAACGATGCTCATGAGTTCCTCCAGCACTATCAAGCACCGAGCAATCCGCGGGCCAACACGCCACGACCAGCCAACTCCTGCACCAGCAGCCCAAAATCCTCGACCCACGAGCGCGCGTGCTTCGCTACGCAGCGTTCTAGCGCGCGCCCGAGTTCGCGTGCTCGAGGCTGGGGTGTTTCGCGCAGCGACGGTTGACGCCAGATGTGCGTCCAGATCCAGTTTCCGCGCGGTTAATACCGTCAAGACCAGCCCGCGCGCTGAGCGCCTCGCAAGCTCCGCGTGCGCGAGGGTAGCGCATAAGTTACTGCTGTAGCTGGGTTCTAGTGCACGACCCGGGCGCCACCGCTGCACTTGGAGGCAACCTGTGAAACTTGGAATGCCATTTGCTCTTCATTACGGTCGGATGCTCATGGTGAGCACCCAAGGAGCCAAACGTCATGGCAAGCGTCGTCGTTCAAAAGGAACGGGCGCCCCTGGTTCCGGCAGTGGCTCGTCCAATGCCGACCTGGGAGCCGTTTCGAACCATGCGCGAGCTTCTGCGTTGGGAGCCCTTCGGTGAGATGGCACCTGCCTGGACCTCGCTCGAGGCCCAAACCTTCATGCCGGACTTCGAAGTGAAGGAAACGCAGAATGCTTTTGTATTCAAAGCTGACATGCCGGGGATCGAAGAGAAGAACCTGGATGTCAAACTCACCAACAACCGCCTGACGGTGTCAGGCAAACGTGAAACGGAGAAAACAGAACAGAACGAAACCTACTACACCACGGAACGAAGCTACGGAAGCTTCAGCAGGAGCTTTACGCTGCCTGAAGGCTTCGACGGAGAAAAAGTCGCCGCCGAGCTCGAAAAGGGCGTGTTGACCATCACAGTCAGCAAGAAGCCCGAGGCAGCAGCCAAGAAAGTCAATGTCACCAGCAAGTAATGCAAC
>Ga0315910_10004460_pt1 | contig 11703 bp, 11 predicted proteins | sample EdamamesoilMG_FD_204470 | JGI IMG/M metagenome (GOLD analysis project Ga0315910, IMG submission 204470) | Garden soil microbial communities collected in Santa Monica, California, United States - Edamame soil | ecosystem: Environmental > Terrestrial > Soil > Garden | place: USA: California...
TGAAAAGGTCAGCGTGGATACGTGGAAGAAACTAGCGGAACTTGGACTGGATCCCCAATTACAGGCAGATCTCGAATGGTGCCTGGGCAGCTATAAGGCGGATAATAACCCGACCGGACTTTACGACATGGCTGAAAAAGCTTTAAAGGTATTCGCTGACGAGAAAGAGAAAAAGACCAAAGGGATCACCGCGAAGCTTATCGGCGATTTGGAGAAAGTACTCAAGAGCCGTTAATTGAATAGACTCCTGAACTCTCAGGTCTCCTATCCGTGATCATATCATGTGGGTGACGTTTGTCAGCATCCCCTGGTATCGATGAACTTCAACTCCGAATTTTTTCAGGAAGTCTACTCCTTCGTCAGATGCAATTCCCTTGAATTCCGCATAGGAGTTCAGGTAAATCACTTTCCTGATCCCCATTGAAAATATGATACGCGAACATGCGAGGCACGGTGATAACGTGATGTACAGCGTCGCACCATCGACAGAAGTTTTGTTCTTAACAGCATAAAGAATTGCATTTTGCTCCGCATGAATAGCCAACGAACATCCCCCTTTTGAATCACGCGGGCAACCTGATTCAGGCCACTCCACATCACAGTTATGTGTTCCGGAAGGCGGTCCATTGTACCCAATAGAAATTATCCGGGTGTCTTTCGTTAACACGGCGCCAACATGGCGTTTTATACAATGTGAACGTTTGGCCAGGTTTACCGCCAACTCCATATAAATGTCATCAAATTCAGGTCGTATCATGGTGCAAAAATAGGGTTCCGAATTTAGAATCCTCATGGTTTACACAAAGTAACTTAAGGTTGTATTCTAAATTACTATCTTTAAAACGCTATGATCCGGAAAAAGCTAATGCTCTCTTTACTTATGCTAATGACCTCATTGGTTAGCTCCTTAGCTCAGGAACCCGATGCCTATCGGCCAAGTCCTGTAGCTATCGTTTCAATGCGCTACAAGGATGCCTATGTAAAAATTACCTATTCAAGGCCATCCAAACGCGGTCGCGAGATTTTTGGAAACCTTGTTCCTTACGGGAAAGTATGGAGAACCGGAGCAAATGAAGCCACCGAGATCACCATTACTCATAATATCCAGATTCAGGGTAACCTGCTTAAAGCAGGGACTTATTCATTGTTTACTATACCCGAAAAAGATAACTGGACGATCATAATCAATACCGAACTTGGATTATGGGGATCCTATAATCATAATCCCAAACTTGATCTATTAAAAATCGTTGTACCCGTACAACAATTGACAGACGAGTCCTATGAACAGTTCACCATACGCTTCAATCAACGAAATGAATTAGCCGACCTTATATTTTCATGGGACAAGGTTAGTGTTTTAGTCCCTATTAAGTTTATAAATTAAGAGCATGGTTAAATTGATAATCCCTATTATTCTGGTAGTGTCTATCCGGTGTTTTAGCCAGGATATTTCTGAACTTGACAAAAGAAATGGTTTCAAGGATATCAAGTTAGGATCGGCCATCGATTCCGTTACCGGTTATAAATTGCAAAAGGAATTTAAGGAAAAGGATGAGTATCCTGCCAAACTCTACAGCATTGACAATCCTGAATACGAAAAAATCGGCGAAGTCAAAGTCAACAAAGTTGAGCTTAAAACTTACAAGGACCTGATATATGAAATCAAAGTGGTGGCCAACAAGGATTCCCGGTTGATGAAAGCCCTTGAATCACTTTACGGAAAGGCTGACTATGACGTAAAGAATGATACCTACTTCTGGAAAACTGAAAATCTTATCCTCAAGTTTCAATCGGAAGGAAAGAACAAACTGATGCTCCTTTACATCTCCTACGGGTTGCATCGGATGATGAAAGAAGACAAGGACAAAAAAGTAGACGATATCGCCAACGACTTTTAACATTTATTACTATGAAAAAAACCATACTACTTGCTCTCCAACTGACCATTTGCCTGCTTGTTATCAGCTATTCGTCGTCTGCCCAGGGCGATGCGAAGAAAACTCCTGAATCGACGGAGATCTGGGAGCCACAACCGCGTATCATTACCCCCGGTGAAAAGCCGATGGACGCTCCCTCGGATGCCGTCGTATTGTTCGATGGTAAAAATCTTGATCAGTGGACCGGTGAGGATGGCGCTGCTGCAAAATGGATTGTAAAGGACGGCGCGTTCACCGTCGCGGCGGGAACGAAGGCCATCAAAACGAAAAAAGAGTTTGGCGATTTTCAGCTTCATATTGAATGGAGATCCCCCGCCGAGGTAAACCCAAGTCAGACGGGGCAAGGAAGAGGCAATAGCGGCGTTTTCCTCCAGGAAATTTATGAAGTACAGGTGCTGGACAATTATAACAACAAGACCTACGCAAACGGACAAGCGAGTTCCATTTACAAACAACACATCCCCTTAGTAAATGCCTGTAAGAAGCCTGGAGAATGGCAGGTCTATGACATTATCTATACCGCCCCCCGCTTTAACAAGGAAGGACGTGTTACGATACCTGCCTACGTGACCGTTATTCACAACGGTGCCTTAACACAAAACCACGTAGCGCTCTGGGGACCGATGCAATTCATAGGTCTTCCGGTATACAAACCGCACGAAACGGGCGCTATCCTCCTGCAGGATCATGGAAATCCGGTGAGTTTTCGAAACATCTGGATCCGGGATATATAGTCATCTCTTCTCAACGTCTCAGATGGTGATCACCGGACATAACCTTGCCTGATGCGCCGACCTTTATAGATTTTTACAGAATTTCAAACGGGATGTTTGTATAGATGTACACTGTTTCGCTTCGACCATGTACGATAAATGATAAGTACGGCTGCAAATATCAGAATGGCAACAAACTGAGAATTTGAAAGGTAACGTTCTACAATAAAACCTCTTCCCTGGTCGCCTCTGAAGTACTCCAAAACAAATCTTCCAATCGCGTACAACATCAGGTAGGTCAGGAACAATTGGCCGTAAAATTTCCGGGCTCGTCGCAGAAAAATTAAGACGATCATAACCATAAAAATGTAAAGAGCTTCATACAGTTGCGTTGGGTATAGGGAAGTATGAAGTGGGGCCTGGCATGCGTCATCGGTAAACGTAACCGCAAAAGCTGAATGAGTTGGTTTTCCGTAACAGCACCCGGCCATAAAACATCCAATCCGGCCAAACATGTGTACCAGACAAGTTGTAACGGACATGACGTCCAGCATGGCATAAGATGGAAGTTTATTCCTACGGAAGAATAAAAACATGGTAGGAATAGCAAAAAGAAATGACCCATAGAAAACAAATCCACGGCCCGTCAAAAGCTTCCTGGGTTCTTCGATGTAGTGCCCGGGGTCTTCGAAAATGAGAAAGATCTTGCCTCCCAGGAAAGCAGCCAGACAAATAAAGAGAAACAATGAGTTTGCCTGATCAAACGTAAGGTCTACATCCTTCTTTCCCTGAATCGCCATGTACGCCACACCAGCCATGGCACCCAGGGCGATCATAAATCCGTAACTATAAAGGGAAATGCCGGCTACTTCAAAAAGTACGGGATACATATACCAACGTTGTCAATGTTATTGAAGTCCCAGTTTCTTCAGCAACGTATTATCAAGCGATGCTTTAGGTATAACAAGACTTATGGTGTTAATGGCAAAGTACGCCTCCGATACGTTTATATAGCCTTTAAATGGACCTCTTTCACCCCATGAGTTCTTCACCATAAAAAACTTCTTGCCTCCCGCCGAATTTTTTACGCCGATGATGTGCATGAGATGATCATCCTGAGTTGTCAAATTTTCGTAAAGCGATTGCCGCAAGGATTGATCATAAGCGATTTCTTCATCATCGGGACTAATCGCGGCAAAGTTCACTGGATTTTTTTTCCAAATCATTGCATATCCATCCTTTTGACGAAAGAAATCATTGCTGACATCAGCATCCCACATGATAGAATATCCAGCATCCACCGCTTGTTCCGTTAACCGTATCAACTCGTCCAGTGGTACGTTGTACAAGGCCTTGTTTTGAAAATTGTCGGGTACTTCGAGAATAAAGGAAGTATAAAACGGATGATGTGTAAAAGAGGTCATACTAATATAATCGGCAGCATTAAAGCGGAGAATTTCACGGGCAAAGGATTTCGGAGTGTATACTTTTTCATTAAACGTAAAGGTCTCCGGAGGTTTCCCTAAGTAGTCATCCAGGATAGACCTGAACCCCTCCATCCAATTATCAGGTATCGGTCGCAGCGTAAGCAGGCTATCTAGAAAGAGTTTTAGTTTACCGTCCATGGTACCATGATTGTGCCTTTTGTCTCCCAATACCAAGCCTGTATAAACGCTTTCGGGAACTGCGCCGTACTGCTCCATCGCATAAATCACATCATGCCCCAGTCCGCCGGGACCAAACTGTGCCTTTCCCTGACGAAGTATATAATTTTTCGCCTTGTCCATATAAATGTTTCTCACGGTAAACATTTCTGAAATATCAAACGATCCAAGTCCATTCTTCATCGATTGGGATTCGACCAGTGAAGTAACTGAAAAACTCCAGCACGTACCTGTGTTCGCCTGATCCTTAATGGACGTATGAGGAATGGTTTTCGAAGCGATGAAACCTTCGGGTGCAGCACTGGGTTGCGCGCGAACCAGTTCAGTAAGAAAAATAACAACAAGCAGCGACCGGAAAATTGTGGAAAAGCTCACCATAACAGATTATCCTTTATAAAAAATCCGGTAGATCACATTTGCCTGATCGTCAGAAACCAGGAGGGAGCCATCGGGAAGTACCACCACGTCTACGGGACGTCCCCAGACCTTCTGTGTAGCATCATCCAGCCATCCGCTTGCAAAAATCTGATGACCCGTAACTTTGCTGCCGGCTATTTTGACCAAGCTTACATTGTAGCCGCTTTTTTTCGACCGGTTCCAGGAACCATGTTCGGCAACAAACAACTGGTTCTTGTACGAATCAGGAAACATGGTGCCGGTGTAAAACTTAAGTCCAAGGGGTGCGACATGGGCTCCCAATTTATCGGATGGTGGTACAAAGTCTGCACAAGGTTTTTTGTTGCCATATTCAGGATCTTTAACCGAGCCCTCGTGACAATACGGGTAACCGAAATGCATACCGGCACGCGGAGCATGATTAAGCTCACAGGAAGGGACGTCGTCGCCCATAGAGTCACGGCCATTATCCGTGAACCACAATTCTTTCGTCTCGGGATGCCATGTAAAGCCCACGGTGTTACGTATTCCCTTTGCAAAAACTTCGCGACCGGATCCATCTTTATTAATCCTGGTTATGCTGGCATAAACTTCATCCTTAGGCTCGCAAATGTTACAAGGCGCGCCCACAGGAACATACAACTTTCCATCTGGTCCAAACGCGATGTATTTCCATCCGTGGTGAGTCTCCTTTGGATAATCGCTCTTTACAACCGTCAGGGACGGCGGATTGTCCAGACGCGACTCGATGCCGGTCAACTTTGATATTCGGCTTACTTCGGCGATATAAAGGTCCCCGTCATGGAAGGCAACCCCATTGGGCATATTTAATCCGGATGCCAAGGTCCATTTCTTATCGGCCTTAAAATCCCCGTTCGTATCCTTGACGGCGTAGACCTTATCCTTGTCTTTGTTGCCAACATATAAAACACCGGAAGGACTCAGGGCCATTGATCGCGCATCCGGCACCTCGGCATAAACATCAATACCAAATCCAGCGGGAAGTTTGATTTTATTCAACGGCAGCGACTGAGCGTATTCAGTCAACGCAGGCTCGCTGTTGTCCGGACTATCGTTGGTATTTTCAGTATTGCCTGAGTTACTGCAGGCTAGCACTCCTAATGAAACAATAAAACCAAATTTCAGGCTATTCATTGAACTTGTTGTTTTGCTTATCCTTCTAGAATTGTATCTATCAAACGATCTTAATCGTATGAAAATTATCTATTGAAAATAGACCTTTTTAGGCTTAAAAAACAGCGCGTTTCCACAAATGGTTAGAGTTCCTTCCGTCCAAAGTTTAAAAAAATAAACCTCCTGTAATCCTGCAAATACTGATTATTTTTGCCCAATGGTTTCAGTTTCCAATATATCCTATTTTATCGGCGGAAGGCCGCTTTACGAGAATGCCAGCATGTTCATCAAGCCAAAAGATAAAATCGGGCTTATTGGACTAAATGGCAGGGGTAAATCTACCCTGTTAAAAATAATCAATGGTGAACTGAAGCTGGATTCAGGCTCCATCAGTAAAAGCGGTGATTGTACAATCGGATTCCTCAACCAGGACCTGCTCTCCTACCAGACTGAAGATTCCATCCTCACGGTGGCCATGGGGGCTTTTAAAGTGGTTGTGGAGATCGAACGTCAGATAGAGCACATCATTAAAAAACTTGAATCTGCGTATTCGGATGATCTGGTGGAAAAGCTTTCTAAACTTCAGGAAACGTACGATCACCTGGACGGCTATACCATTCAATCGAAGGCGGAGGAGGTTTTGGAAGGTATTGGGTTTGCCACGGCAGATCTTCATCGGCCGCTAAAGGAGTTTTCCGGGGGCTGGAGAATGCGGGTAATGCTGGCTAAACTGCTGTTGGAGAAACCATCCCTGCTTATGCTGGATGAGCCCACTAACCACCTTGACCTTCCGTCAATTGAATGGGTGGAAGACTATCTGAGAAATTACGATGGCGCAGTAATAATTGTGTCACACGACAGAACTTTCCTGGATAATGTGGCTACAAAAACCGTTGATGTTACCATGCAGCAGCTCATTACATATGAGGGCAACTACAGTTTTTATCTGAAGGAAAAAGAACTTCGGGAAGAAATTCAGCAGAATGCGTATGAGAATCAACAACAGAAGATAAGACAAACGGAAAGATTCATCGAACGATTCAGGGCGAAGGCAACAAAATCAAAACAAGTCCAGTCGCGTGTTAAAGCATTAGACCGTCTCGATCTGATTGAAGAAGTTGTAGATGATACGGCGGCGGTGAATTTCAAATTCAAGTTCAGCCAACAGCCAGGCAGGTTCATTGTCACGTTGAAAAATGTTTCGAAGTCATATGGAACGCTGGAGCTGTTAAAAAATACTTCCATCTCGATTGAACGAGGCGATAAGATTGCTTTAATCGGGGCCAACGGAAAAGGTAAATCGACCCTGCTCAGGATAATCTCAAATACAGAACCCGTTGACGGCGAGCGCACACTTGGTTTCAATGTGATTCAGGCATTTTTTGCGCAACATCAGTTAGAGTCCCTTCATGTGGAAAATGAAATTCTCGAAGAACTCAAGCAGGCGGGTTCGGGCAAAACGGAGCAGGAATTGAGGAACGTGCTGGGATGTTTTCTTTTTTCTGATGAAGATGTTTTTAAAAAAATAAAGGTATTGTCGGGGGGAGAAAAATCCCGCGTTGCGCTGGCTAAGACCTTGATATCTGAGGCAAACTTCCTGCTGCTGGATGAGCCCACCAATCACCTGGATTTTATCTCGGAGAACATCCTGATTCAGGCCTTGCAACAATACAAGGGAAGTTTCGTCGTAGTCTCCCACAATCGTCACTTCGTTAGTCAGGTCGCTAACAAGATCTGGTATATCGAGGATAAGCAGATCAAGGAATATCCGGGTACTTTCGATGAGTACGAGTACTGGAGGAAGAAAAATGCCGCTACGGTCGTTTTGGAAACTCCAAAGCCTGTAAAAAAAACTGAACCAGATGCAAAGTCCAAAAAGACGCAGCAACCAACAAACGACTCCCGGTTAAAATCACTCGAAAAGGAGTTGAAAAAAGTAGAGGAACAAATCAGTCAGCAGGAAGCGCTCAAGGCAGCCCTGATGGACGAAATGACGAAACCGGAAATTTTTTCGAACCCTGAAAAATTAAAGGACGTGCAGTCAAATTTTAATAAGGTAAACAGCGAACTGGCCGATGCAAACAAGAAGTGGGAGGAAGTCGCAACAAGTATTGATCAGCTCACCTCCCCCTGAACAACCACATTAGTTGTCCTGGAGCCTTATTTGACTCAATAGCTTGATGTCCTTGGGATTGCTGTAGTCGTATTGAAAGATACCATCTGCTCCGATCATCAACAGAATATTTCCAAGCGGTATGACATCGGTGGCATTGATATCCTTATAGTGTGCCAGCAGGTTCTCTGATATCTTACTTACATCGCTGGCATCAAAGGCCTTTAAGCCATCGTCTCCGTCGCAGATAAATAATGTCCCTTCATCAATCCCCAATCCATGCGGGTTTGTCATGGTATACGTATATAGTAGTTGCGGAGAAGCCAGGTTCTCAATGTTGATTACCTCCAGTTGGTTTGTGAAACCCTGACAGGTAGTTCCGGAGCGCAGGGTTACATAGGCATACTTATCATCAACCACAACCGGGTCGCAGCTTTGTACATGCTGATACGTGCTCACGAGGGTGAGTGATTCGGGCGTAGATATGTCCAGTATATGCATACCCGTGCTGGAGCCAATGAAGAGATTCTCCTTGTAAGGAAAAATCGTTTCAATGTCCCATGCTATATAATCCTTGCGAATAGCTATAGGGTTAGATTCATTTTCTACATTGATAGTCTGTACATCACCTCCATCCAGCATGTAGAGATGGTCGCCACTTAAAGTAAATCTAGCCAAAGAACCGCCAACTCCAGGGCCAGAGCCGGTCCCGGGAGCAATGGCGGCCTTTGAACTAAATGCTGCAGTCATATCAGACCTGACTGCAATTCCATCTTCATACCACATACCTCCCCAGGGTTGTATGTAGACGTCACAATCGGATTCCGATACCTGAACGTTCTTCTTTTCCACCCACTCCGTGATAACGCAACAACTCGCATCTGCCTGGATGCCGTACGTCGTATAATTCTTGAATATACCTTCCAGCCGGGCCGTCTCATGGATTTCATTTATGTTGGAAAGATCGAATGCAATCAGATCCACGAAACTATCAGCATACAACGTGTTGCCCTTGATCGCCAGGTCAAAGTTGCCAGGAACCTTCAGAAATTTCATTGGAACCGGACTGGCAGGATTTTGATTGTTGATGATATGAATCCCCTCCCCGGGTTCATTCACAAACATCAACTGGTCTTTATAATATATTTTACCGACACTTTTGATAGGCATTGGATCAACTATGGTGATACTCGCCCGTACTTCGTCCATGGTAGTATAGAGCGGTTCATAGTAGACGTATTCACTCTTTACCTCACAGGAGTCTGTACATCCCTCCAGCAGAACGCTGACCCCAAGAAGAACAGTCAGGAAAAGAAGAGCATATAAGGAAACATGTATCCTTTTCTGCAATCTGTTGTCAAGTGTATCCATATAACGGTGGTTTTGAATTTATAGACACAAACCCTTTCCCAAAGGTTGGAATCCTACTGAAAAATGTACCGGAATCGTAATCCGATATCGAAAGTCAGCGGTGTGGATTCCACTCCCACATCTGTCTTGTAAACTGAATTAAAAGGATAGCGGAATCCTGGGTTAAGGGCAACGCGGTAACGCTGACCAAACCGATACGTGAATTCAGTTCCCATTAAGCCGCTAAAATTAACAGAACGATAGGGTGAATCGTCTCCCCTCCCCTGTGTCGTCTTATCTAAACTTCCTCCCTCAGGAGTTATTGTGTTCTGAAGGAATAAATCGGTCGAGACTCCGGCATTCAGCTGGACCCCAAACTTTTTGTTCACTACCAGATAACCCGCCTGTACCGGCACGCTAAAGAACTTTACATTATTATTGACGGAATAGGGAAAAGTTGGCGCCAGCAGACTGGCGTTAGAGCCGGTGATCTGGGGCGTCTGACTGAGGTTATCCAACGAATTGATTGACTCTGCTTTGAGCGACTGAAAATTACTTCCCCCCACAACATTGTTGGCGGTATAATCAGAAGACTGAATCAGGTAGTTCACCCCGCCTTGCAATACCCAACGTTTCGACAGTCTGGTACCAATATTAATACCATACGAATACGCTATGCCCGACGCACTGGCCTGCTTATCGGCAACTGTGCTATTGCTACTGGCGAGGAACTGATTCGACGCAGTGGGTGAAACACTTGAATTGACAGAGCTGAATCCACCCGCAGCAAAACCAACAGACGTCCAGAGCTTTTCTGTTTTCTTTTCCTTTTCACGGTTTTCCTCTTCAGCGTAGCGCCTTTCTTCTTCGGCCAGTTTTGCCAGGAGAATAACTCCGGGATCAGGTTCTTCTTTTGTAAATGTCAGTCCGGGTTTCCTCGGACTGTACAATAATGGAAGGGCTCGTTCTTCCTCGTTATTTGCGATACCATTGAATGCCGGTGCAGGCAGTAACAACCCCTGTTGCTGTACGGACGCCGGCAGTAGCGGTTGTGTTTCAGCAACATCTTCATTTTTCGTGTCCGATGACTTTCCTATAATTTCAGAATGTGATACCACATCACCGCGACGGGAAGGTACCGCAACCGCGTTTATATTTTTACTATCCTGAACTGCTTCAGTCCCAACTTTTTCCTCAGCAACGGCAGACGGGTTATCGGCTTCTCCGGTACTGGATTCTTTGGATCCTGATTTTGTTTCTTCCAGGGTGCCGGACGACAAAGTTGAGTTCGCAGCAATACTTGCCGAGCCTTGATCAGACTTCTGACTCACATAGTAAGTAAGTCCTGCAAGACACATAGCAAAGGTTACCGATGCAGCCGCGAGCAGTTTGTAGAACAACAGCCGACGTCTCACTTTACTACCATCCGCTTTCTCCAGGTCAAGTTCTATATTCGTCCATAAACTATCCGTTGGACTCACTTCGGCACCTTCAAAAGCATCCTTAAATAAATCTTCAAATTTTCGCCTCTCCATATCGATCGTAATACGTTGATTCTGTTAATAATTTACTCTGCAGCAGACTTTTTGCCCGGGCAAATTGTGATTTTGATGTTCCTTCAGAAATCCCCAGCAGTTCCGCAATTTCCTTATGACTATAACCTTCTATAGCAAAAAGGTTAAAAACAATCTGACATCCCTGTGGCAAAGACTGAATCAATTCAAGTAATTGAGTGAAGTGAATACCGGACAAGCTCATCTCCTGTTCCGGCAGGGTTATCTCTGTAACATCCACCATGGGATAGAGATACATTTTTTTGCGCTGAGCATTTAGTGCTGTATTCACCATAATGCGGGTGATCCAGGTCTCAAGTTTGGATTCCTGACGAAAGTCCTTTATTCCCTGAAACACTTTTACAAATCCTTCCTGTACAATATCTTCTGCTTCCGCCGTTGTTTTTGAATATCGGAGACAGACAACGAGCATTCTACGGCAATACCGGTCATACAAAGCCTTTTGAAAAGCTCTGTCGCCATTGCAACATCCTTCAATAAGCTCCTTTTCGTTGAGCATGAATCCGATAACCGGGCCGTTTTGTTTCTTTGACACAGGCTTTAACGAAAAAGTTGGAAATGGTTTAACTTAGCCGCTTATGAAATATTTCTGCAGTATCCTGTTGTGTATCGGACTGGTGTCTTGTGTACCTGTGGCCCAAAGTTCGTCTAATTCTGAAAGTATTCCTAAAGTGCTGATGCTGATGGACTTTGCCTATGAGCCCCAGATCAAAACGATACAACTCTCTCCCGAAAATGCCCCGCTTGGACCGGCCGTAACACCCCTTGGACTTTGGAGTCTTCTGCTGCGATTTGATGACCTGAGACCTGAACGGGATA
>Ga0315910_10004461_pt1 | contig 11701 bp, 7 predicted proteins | sample EdamamesoilMG_FD_204470 | JGI IMG/M metagenome (GOLD analysis project Ga0315910, IMG submission 204470) | Garden soil microbial communities collected in Santa Monica, California, United States - Edamame soil | ecosystem: Environmental > Terrestrial > Soil > Garden | place: USA: California...
CATCACGAACGTGGCCGGGATCGAGGCCGAGCTCGAGGCGCGCCGCGGGAAGGCCTGCCTGGTCAATTTCTGGGCGACCTGGTGCCCGCCCTGCGTGGCCGAGCTGCCGGAGCTGATGCAGGTCGCAGCCGAGTTCGAGGCGCGCGGCGCGACCGTCCTGGGCGTCAGCTTCGACCTGATGCATGCGAACAGCCTGCCGGAGCCGACGCTGGCGAAGGTGCGCCAGTTCCTGGCGACGCGCACGCTCCCCCTCGAGACCCTGATCTGCGAGCGCAGCGACCTCGGCAACCTGATCTCGCGCTTCGCCCTGCCGGATGGCATCCCGATCACGCACGCCTACGACGCCGAGGGCAAGCTGGTCGACTCGCACTTCGGCATCGGCTCGCGCGCGCGCTTCACCGAGATGATGAACAAGGCCCTGGGGCTCTGACCCGGGCTTGGAGCAGGTCGACCGCGGAGCCGCGGAGAGCGCGGAGGGACGCGGAGACAGAGATCGGTGGGCGGCCGAAGGCGAGCCCGGGTCGAAGGGAGCGGAACGAGGTCAGGCGGCGGCGCGTGCGCACTCGTTACACGGCTCGCGGCCGGGCGCGGTCGGGACGCGCTGTCTAGGATCGACGGAGGTCCCATGCCCCTGCTCCATGGCTCGCGCGCGCTCGCGCGGTTCGCCCTCGTGCTCCTCGCGGCCCTCGCGGCGCCTCACGCCGCCGCCCAGGCTCCGGCCAGCGCCCAGGATCCCGCGCTCGACAACCTGGTGCACGCGGAGGGCTACGCGACGGTCGAGCCGGGCACGCTCGGGGCCGTGGTCGAGCGCGGCGCGGGCCCGCTCGACCTGGTGCTCGTCTCCGGCTTCGGCCTGGGGGCCTCGGCCTTCGAGGGCTTCGCGGCGCGCAACGCCGAACGCTACCGCATGTGGCTCGTGACCCTGCCGGGCTTCGAGGGCACGCCCGCGCCGCCGATGCCGCCGGCGGGCACGAGCTACAGCGAGGGCACCTGGACGCGCGCGGCGGTCGCGGCGGTGGTCCGCCTGATCGCGGAGCGCGGGCTCGCGCGGCCCGTGCTGGTCGGGCACTTCGTCAACGGCACGCAGGTGGCGGCCGGCGTGGCCCTGGCGCGGCCCGAGCTCGTGCGCGCGCTGGTGCTGCTGGCCGGCTCGCCGCGCTTCGAGCCGCTCACCGAGAGCGCCGGCGGCTGGCCCCGGGGCCTGACGCTCGAGAAGAAGGTCGCGATGGTGGACCAGTTCCTGGCGCCGCGCTGGTTCCAGACCGTCACGCGCGCGACCTGGGTGGCCAACAACTTCACGGCGGCGGACTACTCGCTCGATCCGGCGCGCGGGCAGACCTTCGCCGAGCGCGCCAACGAGCCGCCGCTGCCGGTCCTGATCCGCTACCTGTGCGAGTTCCACGCCTCCGACGTCGCGCTCGAGCTGGAGCGGCTGCGGCTCCCGATCCTCCTCGTGCAGCCCGGCTTCGATGCCGCGCAGCGCGCCGACCCGGCCCGCAGCTACCTGCAGAGCTACCTCGAGGAGCCCTGGCTCGGCCGGCTCGCGGGGCGTGACGACGTGGAGCGCAAGACCCTGGACGGCGCCGGGATCCTCGTGATGGAGGATCGCGCCGACGAGGTGGACGCGACGGTCGCCGGGTTCCTCGCGCGTCACGCAAGGTAGGCGCGCGCCCGCGCTGCCAGCCGGAGTTACCGGCCCCGAACGGCAACCGGAAGCGCCCGTCCGGAGAGCGGCGACATGGCCGTCCCGCGCGCCTGGCTCCTCGTCACCGTCCTGCAGGCTCCCCCCGCCGCCTCCTGGCGCGCCGCCACGGCCGCGATCCCCTGGGAGCACGCGATCGAGCTCGAGAACGGCGAGGCGCGCCTCGGCGAGCTGGCCATGAGTGGGCGCCTGGGCGCCTGGAGCGAGGAATGGATCCGCGCGGCGCAGGCCGAGGCTCCGCCGCTCGACGAGTTCCTCGGCCTGGCGGCCGAGCGCGGCCAGCCGCTGCTCTGGTACGTGCCCCACGCGGCCGGCCAGCAGGTGATCCTGCCGCACTTCCTCGACCGCTACTTCGAGCTGGCGGTGCTGTCGGACCCGAGCGTCACGACCCTGCTCGCGCGGCGCTTCGTGGCCATCAAGCGTCCGGCCGGCGGCGAGCTGGCGCGCGACTTCGGGCTCACGGCGCCCGGGTTCGTCGAGCCGGGGCTGCTGGTCTTCGCGCCGGACGGCGCGCTCCTGCGCCAGGTCGATCGGCTGCACACCTTCCAGCCCGAGTGGGTCGCGCAGTGGTTGCGGGACGCGCTGGCGGAGCTCGGCGAGGTGGCCACGCCCAGCGCGGAGCTCCGCCGGGCCAAGGACGCCCTCGCGCGGAGCCCGGGCGAGCGCGGGGCGGCCCTGGCCTTCGCCGCGGAGGCCCTGGCGGACGGCGAGCTCGCGGCCGGGCGCGCGGCGCTCCTCGCGGTGCCGGAGAACGCGCGCGGCGCGCAGGGCTGGCTCGCCCTCGCGCGCCTCGCGCGAGCGCGGCGCGACGGACCCGAGGCGCTCGACGCGCTGCACCGGGCGCGCACGCTCGGGCTGGAGGGGGAGCTCACCGTCGAGGCCGACGCGCTCGAGGGCCTGGTGCAGCTCGCCCTCGGCCGCGACGCCCTGGCCGAGCCGCTGCTGGCGCGTGCCGCCGCGGGCTCCGGCCCGCCGGCCCACGAGGCCCAGTGGGCCCTCGGCGCGCTCCAGCACCTCTCCGCGCGCGACGCCGAGGCGCGCGCGACCTGGGAGGCGCTCGCGCGGCGCGCGCCGGATTCGCTCTTCGCCGCGCGCGCCGACGCCTGCGCGCGCACCGCCAGCGACGGCCTGCAGGGCGAGAGCCCGCTCGTGCGCGCGATGCAGGACGTGCGCTGGCTCGCGCCGGAGGTGTACGCGCTGCCGAGCACGCACTGGGAGCGCGGCGTCGACGCACGCGACGACGTGCTCGCGCGCGCGCTCGAGTTCCTGCTGCGCCAGCAGCGCGCCGACGGCTCCTGGCGTGGCACGCGCTGGGGCGGCGACGGCGGCGACGACCCGCCCGCGCCGGCGGCGGGGGGCGAGCTCGACCTCGGCGGCCTGGGCGTCCTGTGGAACATCCACACCGCGATCAGCGCCCAGGCCGCCGCGGCCGTGCACGCCTGGCGCGCGCTGCGCCCGGCCGAGTGCGCGCGCGCCCTGGCGCGGGTCGAGCGCTTCCTGCTGGCCGACGAGCACGTGCAGCGCGAGAACGCGGTGATGTGGGTCTATCCCGACGCCCTGCGCATCCTGCACTTCGCGCGTCGCTTCCCCGACCCGGCCGCGCGACCGCCGGAGGTCACGCGGGCCCTGGAGGAGTGGATCGCGCACCTCGTGGACCACCAGGACACGACCGGCGGCCCGTTCCTGCACTACACCTATGCCTCGTCCTTCGTGACCGCCTGCGTGCTCCTGTGCCTCGCTCACGCGCGCGACGCGGGCCTCGCGGTGCCCGAGCGCGTGTTCGAGCGCGGCGCCGACGTCCTCGCGCGCACGCGCGACGGCGCCGACGGCTTCTTCGGGTACCTGGTCGACGCCCCGGGCCTCAACCGCACCGTGAAGGGTGCCGCCGCGCGCCAGGCCCTGTGCGAGTGGGCCCTCTTCCTCGCCGGCCGGCGCGAGGAGGCCCACGTGGCGCGCGCGATCGAGGTCTACCTCGAGCACTATCCCCTGGCCGCCGAGCTCGGCCGCAAGACGAACTTCCACGTCCCGGCCCTCGACGCCCAGGCCGGCTACTTCTTCTTCCACGACCTCTTCGCGACCTGCCTCGCCACGCGCGACGCCGGGCCGCGCCGGGGCGAGCTGCGCCGGCGCCTCGAGGCCAAGCTGTGCGCGCTCCCCGAGATCGACGGCAGCTTCGTCGACTCGGCCTTCAGCTACGGCAAGGCCTACGGCACGGCCATGGCGCTGCTCTCCTTCGACGCGCTGCGCTGACGGCCCTTCAGGCCCAGGCTCGCCAGTCGAAGCCGGCCAGCTCGCGCCAGCCCAGCACGCGCGCGTCGGTGCCCCGCTGACCCCTCCATGTCGGATTGGAAGTCAGGCTTCCAATCTGTCAGGCCCGCGGACCGGGGGTGCGCTTGCGCGCGAGCAGCGGGCGCTCGGCGAGGTCGGTCAGGACCCAGTCCTCGACGATCCGGCCGCGCTGGAAGCGGCTCGTGACCATGTCGCGCCAGACGAGCGGGCGGCCCGTGGCGGGAAAGCCCCTGAAGGCGCCGCGGTGGACGGCGCGCAGCGTGCGCTGCCACGCGACCCGGTCCTGGCCCTCGAGCAGGATCTCGACCTCGACGCGCACCTCCGGGAAGGCGGCGCGGAGCTCGGCGAGGAAGCGCCGGACCGCCGCGTGGCCGCGCAGGTCGCGTCCGGTGAGGTGCGCGACGTAGCCGGGCGCGAAGTGGTCGGCAAGCGTCTCCAGCCGGCCCTCGACGAGCAGCTCCGCGTTGGCGACCCGGATCCTGGAGGCGAGCGTCGTCGGAGGGCGCGACGGCTTGCGGCGAGCGCGGGTCCGGGCTGCGCTCACGCCGGGAGCGCCTCCCCCGCCAGGTCCTCGCGCGCGCGGCCCGCCAGCGAGCGGCGATAGATCGCGTAGGTGCTCCAGCACATGAAGGGCAGCACGACGGCGCCGACCAGCGGGATCGGCTGGAGCGCGATCACCGCGAAGTGCAGGAAGCGCACGACCCACTTCGTCGTGCAGCCGCGCAGGGGCGGGATGTAGCCGCGCAGGCCGGCCACGAGGTTGAGGCGGTAGTAGATCACCCCCGGGATCACGCCGAGCAGCGGGATCGCGCCGAGGCCGAGCGAGACGAGCAGGGTCCTCGGCAGGCGCGCGGCCAGGACGTCGAGGTAGCGCTCGAACTCCGCGGTCGAGGCGAAGGTGACCTTGGCACACTCCGGGCACGCCTGGCGCACGGCACGCTTCGGGAGGCGGCTCGCGCAGCGCGGACAGCGCTTGCGCGCGACGAGGTCGAAGGCGTGGCGCTCCGGGTCGGGCGCGGGCGTCGCCTTCGGCTGGCCGAAGACGCCCACGGCGCGCGGGGCCTCGACCGGGCGCTGGCAGTGGTGACAGCGCGTCGCGTGGGCGCGGATCGGCGTCGCGCAGCCGGCGCAGGGGAGCTTGGCGCGCTCCTCGCGCTCCTCCGCGCGCCGGCGGGCGACCGCGATCCCCAGCGTGGTCAGGGCCGAGAGGACCAGCGCCGCGAGCGGGAACAGCACCAGGAACAGGAGCCCGAGGATCGCCCAGGAGTTCTCGGCCCAGGCCAGCAGCGATTGGAGGCCCACGTCGTCGCCCTCGTCGGCCTCGACCACGAGCTCGACCACCTTGCGGCGCAGGCTCGCCGCGAACCACGTGGCTGCGCCGACGACCGCCGCCCAGGTCGACTCGAGCGAGAAGCCGGCCTGACGGATCGCCTCGACGGTCTTCGCCGTGTCCGCGTCGATCAGCGCCAGCGCCACGAGCATCGACATGGCCGTCTTGACGAGGCCGTCGACCTGGTCGAGCACGGCGCGCACCTCCGGCGACCTGGCGGAGAGCACCTCGAGCAGCGCCAGGACCCCCAGGATCCCGAGCACCGCCTCGCTCCGGAACCACTCCGGCGCCCCGGAGAGCGCCACGACGATCGCGTTGTCGCCGACGAACGGCAGCCCGGTGCCGAAGCGCGCCAGCAGGGCCGTCCCGAAGGCCGCCAGGAACGGCCGCGAGGCGAAGATCGGGACGCTCGAGAGGGTGTAGAGGATCGTGGACAGGGTCACGGAGGTCTTATTACGGCGCGCGCCACCCTGCTTGCATAGACGCCGCCGCCGAAAGCGGCCCGCTCGCCGCATCCCGTTCCGCGCTACGCTCTCCGGCAACCCGTCACCTCCTCCCATGACCACCCCCAAGGAATGCCTCCGCTGCCGCGGCGCGATGGAGCCCGGCTTCGTGCTCGACAAGGGCCACCACAACTCCCGCGACGTGCAGAAGTGGGTCGAGGGCGAGCCCGAGCGCTCCTTCTGGCAGGGGCTGAAGACCCGGGACCGCGAGCAGCACCCGGTGCGCACGTACCGCTGCGCGCGCTGCGGGTACCTGGAGTCCTACGCGCTGGACGACTGAGCTCGACGCGCGCTCAGCGCGCCCGGCTCCAGCGCACCGGCACGGACAGGGTCTCGCGCTCGATCCGCACGCGCTCGGGCTCGACCAGGAGGTCCCCGGGAAGCACCTTGAAGCGGTAGCTGCCCGGCGCGATCCCGCGCAGGTGCGCGCGGCCGCTCCCGTAGAAGACCACGCGGCCTGCGGCACGAACGTCGGCCTCGAACTCCGGCGTCCAGCGCTCGAGTGGGCCCCGGACGACGCTCCACAGCTCCTCGTCGAGCAGCAGGAGCCCATGGTCCGTCGGCCATGGATCCACGCCGGCCGCGAGGATCACCGTCAGGTCCACACCCCGCTCGAGCAGGAGCTCGAGCCGCGGAGGAGCGGGCCCGTCGAGCGCCACGTGCGAGCGTCGCTCGGCCGCGTGGAGCGGGAGCAGCGTGGAGCTCGGCCAGGCCAGGAGGTCGACCTCGCGCTCCGGCAGCCAGGACTCGTACCAGCCCTCGACGTCCGCGTTCCGGGACACGAAGTCGAGCGGACGGAAGCCGCGGAGCTCGTCCCCACGCACCAGAAAGCGCACGTCCTGGCCGGGAAGCAGCAGCGCGCCCGTCCCGGACTCGCGCGCGCGCAGGAAGAGGCGGAACCCGGTCGGAAGCCTGAAGTCGACGTCCCGCGAGCCGGGCGCCATGCCAGGACACTCGAGCACGTCTCCCGCGAGGGTCGCGGTCCGGACGTCGTGGTCCAGTCCGAGATCCACGACGTGCAGCTCGTACCGGCCGTCCACGTCGGTTCGCGCCCGGTGGGAGATCTCGAGCGGCCAGGAGCCCCCCCGCGGCAAGCTGCAGCGCGCCTCGACCTCGTGCCCCGCGACGGGAGCTCCGCTCGCGAGGCGCACGGTGCCCTGGATGGTCGCGCGCGGAGGGACGACGTCGAGATCGAGCGCCTGGACTTCTCCAGGCCCGACCCGGATGGAGATCTCCTCCGCCGGCGTGCCGGGGAGCACATCCAGCGTCGCCGAGAGCCGCACGGTGCCCGGCTCCACCCCCAGCCGGAACGCACCCCTCTCGAGACGCTGCTCGCCGGAGCCGCCCGATCCGCTCCAGGTCACGCGGCCCGGGAGGCCGAGCGGCTGCCCATCGAGCTCGACGGTGCCGAGCAGGACGGCGACCCCGCCTGGATCGGGCTCCAGCGTCCAGTCCAGGCGCCAGCTCGAGCCCGGATCGCCCAGCAACGGCAGGAGTGCCGAGCGCTGCGCGAAGCCGCGCGCGGACGCGCTGGCCTCGCCATTCAGGCTCCAGGGCAGGACCGCGAGGCGATAGCGACCGTCGGCGTCGCTGAACGCGACCCCGTCGTCGATCCCGAAGGCCCAGCCCTCGGGCAGCGCGTACAGCGGCGAGGACTGCGGCGGCTCTGCGCGTGGGTCCGGTCCCGAAGCGCGGAACGTGACCTTCGCGCTCGCGATGGGCTTGCCGTTCCCGTCGTCGACACGGCCCTCGAGATGCGCGAGCCGGGGCAAGCGGAAGACGGGCTCGTCCGCAGGCACGCCCGGCAGGTGCGCGCTCAGCGTGGCGTATCCCGGTGAACGAACGTCGAGGGTCGTCCGGCCGCTGACGGGATGGGCGGGGACGCGGCCGCGGAAGCGTCCCTCCTCGTCGGCGACGAGGTCGCCCACGCGGGCACCCGGGATCCCGCGCCCGCTGTCCCGGTCCTCCACCCGTCCGGCGAGCTCGAGCCCGCGCGGGAGGAGGATGTCCTGCACCACGTTCCGCTCCTCGCTGCGCAGCTCGAACCGCTGGCGGGTGGTGGCGAAACCCTCCGCACGGACTTCCAGCAGGCCGACCACGTACAGCGGAGCCAGGATCGAGTAGGCGCCGTCGGACCCGGAGACGCAGCGCTCGGGCTCGCCCCGCGTGCCGTCGTGAGGGATCAGCTCCACGATCGCGGCCGCGACGACGGCGCCGGTGTCGGCCGCCACGACGCGGCCCGAAAGGGTCACGCAGCGAGCGAGCTCGATGGTCACGCTCGTGCAGGGGAGGACCTCCTGGCGAGACCGGAAGTGCTCGGCGGCTTCCACCAGCAAGCTCACGCGCTCGTCGAGCGAGAGCAAGGGGACGCGGCAGCTCCCATCGTCTTCGGTCCGTACTCGCGTGGGCGTGGCGCGATCGAAGACGGTGACCCACGCACCGGCCAGGAGCCGCTCGTCCGTCGCGTCACGGACCGTGACCCGCATCGTGCGCGGGTTCCGTGCCTCGGCTCCACCGCTCGTCTCGGGCTCGAGCGCGTCGCGCGCGACGAGGACCGGGGATGGCGGCGCCACGGGGAGGCGCTCGAGGTCCGCACTCGGCCGGGTGGGCTCGGCGGGCGCTCGCGAGCTCGACCGGGAAGCGCCCGGCCCGCCTCGCGCTCGGCCGAGGACCGCCACGAGGGTCAGCGCCAGACACGCCACGATCACGAGCACGCTCAGGACGCGAGCCTGTGACGGACCCCTGGCCATCGGCACGGTCCAGGTTAGCCCATCGAAGATCGGCCGGTCGCCCCCGGTTGGATTGCCACGGCTCGACGGGCGGCGCAGCGCTGCAGGGTCGTCCGGTGCACAGGTGCCGCGCGAGCTGCCGTGGGTACCTCGACTCCTGCTCCGCGTCCGACGCCGGGCTCAGCCCGGGCGACGCTCGCCGGGGAACCCGTGGGCGCGCAGGTGCGCGACGGTCAGCTCGCGCAGCAGGCCGAGCCTGCGACGCCCCTCGATCGGGCCGAGGTCCGGCGCGCCGTCGTCCGCGGCCCACTCGGTGGTCGCGACCGTGTAGGTGCGCTGCGGCTCGAGCGGCTGGCCGTCCTGCGCGAGCTGCGTCCGGAGGGCCGGGCCGAGGCGCGCTCCACGGATCTCGACCGCCATGGCGCGCTCCTGCCAGCTCTCGAGCACGTACACGTCGCCGGAGCGGATCGGGCCGGCGCGCAGGCGTCCGACGACGCTCGCGCGCGGGTAGTGGGCGAGATCCGCGCCGGTCTCGGCCCGCAGCGCGCGCTCGAACAGGGCCTGGACCGCGTCGCCCTCCAGCGCGCGCGGGTTGTCCCCGAGCGGCTCGCCGACCGAGAGCGGCGCCTCGCCGTCCAGGGCGACGTTGACGAAGGCGTGGACGTGCGGGTGGCCGCGGAAGTGGAAGACCGCCGCCGGGCCCTCGAGGCGAAAGACCTGGCCCTCGGGGATCGGGCCGTCCTCGCCGTGCTCGAAGGTCGCGAGGTGGAGGGCCGCGATCCCGCCGTTCGCCTCCAGGCACTCCTGGGCATGGGCCACGTCCTCTGGCGGCCAGGTGGAGAGGATCGTCTCGACCAGCCGGCGCACCCGCTCGCGCTCGTCGGCGTGGAGCTCGGCCACGGGGATCCCGGGCGGCGTCGCGCTCCGCCCGCGCACCTCGATCTGGGTCTGCACCGGCGCCTCGGGCAGCGTCGCCGCGCGGCGCCGGCCGGGGTCGAGCCCGCGCAAGAGCTGCTGCGCCAGCAGGAACTGCTCGCGATAGAGGTTCCCGGGCAGGCCCGCGACGCCGTTGCCGCGCTGGTCGCCGTAGACCTGCGGGCCGCCGAAGGCCACGCCCTCGCGGCTCTGCCCGCCGAGGCGCAGGTTGAGGTGCGCGCCGGTCAGGATCATCTGCCAGTGCCGCGCGTGCGGATCGCCGCACAGGAGCACGCGCATGCTGTGCACGCCGGGCCAGCGCGTGTAGTACTCCTCCGGCACGCGCGCGCGCCCGGCAACGGAGAGTCCCGCGTGGAGGAGGTCGCTCAGGAGCGCGCGCTGGGCCCGGTCGAAGCCGAGGAAGATGCCCCGGCCTCCGCCCCACACGCCGCGATTGTGGTACTGGCGCAGGGGATGGTCGTACTCCACGCAGCAGGCCGCGCGCTGCTCGTCGTCGAGCGAGTCGTGGAAGCGGCGCGCGAGGACGTCGACGCTCTCGAGCGTTCCGCTCGGGCTGGGCGGGAGCAGCCGGTAGCGCGCCAGCAGCCCGGCGCCGGCCAGCGCTCCCAGACCGGCTCCGACCTGCAGGGCTCTGCGACGGTTCATGGCCACCTCCACCAGGATAGACGCAGGCGCAGGCCGAGCCCGCGGTCGTCCCGGGAACGCTCGCTCGGGTACCGTACGTGCCCCGCGAGGCGCCCCGGGACGATGGACGCATGAAGGACTTCGAGAAGCTCGGCCTCTTCTACCTCGGCCGCCCGCTCGACGAGCGCGGCGCGCCGCTCGACGCGCCGCTGCTCTACGACGCGCGCGAGCTGGTGACGCACGCCCTGTGCGTCGGCATGACCGGCAGCGGGAAGACGGGCCTGTGCCTGGCGCTGCTCGAGGAGGCGGCGATCGACGGCATCCCGGCCATCGCGATCGATCCGAAGGGCGACCTCGGGAACCTGCGGCTGGCCTTCCCGGAGCTGCGCGCGAGCGATTTCCGGCCGTGGATCGAGGAGAGCGAGGCGGCGCGCGCGGGACGGACGCCGGACGAGCACGCGGCGGCGACGGCCGAGCTGTGGCGCAAGGGCCTGGCGGAGTCGGGGCAGGGCCCGGAGCGCATCGCGCGCTTCAAGGAGGCCTGCGAGGTCGCGATCTACACGCCGGGCTCGAGCGCGGGGCTCCCGCTCTCGCTCCTGAAGTCCTTCGCGCCGCCGCCGGCGAGCACCGCGGGCGATCCGGACCTCCTGCGCGAGCGCGTGCTCGGCACCGTCTCGGGGCTGCTCGGCCTGCTCGGGATCGAGGCCGATCCGATCCAGAGCCGCGAGCACATCCTGTTCGCGCTGCTCTTCGAGCGCGCCTGGAGCGAGGGCCGCGCGCTCACCCTGGCCGACCTCGTGCGCGAGGTGCAGGCGCCGCCGATCGAGCGCGTGGGCGTGCTCGACCTCGAGACCTTCTTCCCGTCGAAGGAGCGCAGCGCCCTCGCGCTGCGCATCAACAACCTGCTGGCCGCGCCCGGCTTCCAGGCCTGGATGCAGGGCGAGGCGCTGGACGTGCAGCAGCTGCTGTGGACGCCGGCCGGCAAGCCGCGCATCGCGATCCTCTCGATCGCGCACCTCTCGGACGCGGAGCGGCAGTTCTTCGTGACGCTCGTCCTGGAGGAGCTGGTCGCCTGGATGCGCACGCAGTCCGGCACCACCAGCCTGCGCGCGCTCTTCTACATGGACGAGATCTTCGGCTACTTCCCGCCCAGCGCGAACCCGCCGACGAAGACGCCGCTCCTGACGCTCCTCAAGCAGGGGCGCGCCTTCGGTCTGGGGTGCGTGCTCGCGACGCAGAACCCGGTCGACCTCGACTACAAGGGGCTCGCCAACTGCGGAACGTGGTTCCTCGGGCGCCTGCAGACCGAGCGCGACAAGCTGCGCGTGCTGGACGGGCTCGAGGGCGCCTCGGCGACCTCGGGGGCCGCCTTCGACCGCGCGGAGATGGAGCGCGTCCTGGCGGGCCTCGCGAAGCGCGTGTTCCTGCTGCACAGCGTGCACGCCGAGCGCCCGCAGCTCTTCCAGACGCGCTGGGCGCTCTCGTACCTGCGCGGGCCGCTGACCCGCTCCCAGATCGCCACGCTGACCCCTGGGACCGCCGGGCGCCCGGCGGGCGGGGGGGGGGGGGGGGGGGGGGCCGGGTGTGC
>Ga0315910_10004462_pt1 | contig 11700 bp, 12 predicted proteins | sample EdamamesoilMG_FD_204470 | JGI IMG/M metagenome (GOLD analysis project Ga0315910, IMG submission 204470) | Garden soil microbial communities collected in Santa Monica, California, United States - Edamame soil | ecosystem: Environmental > Terrestrial > Soil > Garden | place: USA: California...
CCTGCGACACCAGGCGCAGGTCCTCACTCAGCGTGCGCCGCTCGCGATCGAAGCGCTCGAAGTAATCGTACGGCGATTCCGCGCCCCAGCTCTCGTCGTTGCCCCAATCGCCGTCGAACGAATAGATGCTCTTCGAGTCACCGATCGCGGTGCGGCTGACCACCGTGAAGCTGTCGGCGCCCGTGTAGTCGATGCGCAGCGCCGCCGCGTTCACGCGCTGCGTGTCCTGCCCGGGTTTATCCGCGAGGCTGGTGCGGGAGTTGTCGATGGAGAACGCGTCGTAGCCGTTGTCGAGGTCGGCCCACATCCAGGTGAAGTCCGCGTGCAGCGAGTCGAACGGCTGACCCGCGACGCGCAGTCGCGCATTGCTCTCGTCGTAGCCGTTGGTGTCGTTGCGACCGAGGAAGCTGTCGCGGCGGAAGCCGTCGCTGTGGTACTTGCCCGCGGCGAGGCGCCACGCGGTATCACCGCTGCCCACCGGACCGCCGAGCGCGGCGTTCGCACCCCAGGTTCCGTAGTCGCCGAACAGCAGTTCGGCGTTGCCGTCGGACTCGCGGCTCGGCGCGCGCGTGTTGATCGCGATGAGTCCACCGAGCGCGTTGGCGCCGTATGCCGTGCCCTGCGGACCGCGCAGCACCTCGATGCGCTCCACGTCGGCGAGCGTGGCCGGCATGCCGACGCCCGAGAAGTCGATGCCGTCGATGAGGAATCCCACCGAAGGGTTCGGCGCGCCCTGCCACTGCTCGAGTTCGCCGATACCGCGCAGCTGGAAGTAGCGCGGGCGCGAAGTCCCACCGGCCCAATTGAGATTGGGCACGAGGTTCAACACATCCTGGAAGTGCTGCACTCCCGCGGCCTCGAGCGTGTGCGTATCCAGCACCGTCGCGCTGGCCGGCAGGTCCTCGAGGTTTCGGTCGCGCAGCTGCGCCGTGACCAGGACTTCGTCCAGCGACGACGAATCCGTATTCGCCGGCTCCGCGGACACCGTGAATGTGACAAACAACAATGGAAACGCGCCGAGCGCGCGAATTGAGAGCGGCATTCCTATCCCTCCGCCGGTACTAACCGGATCAGGTTCTACGGGTTCGCGGCCCATCCGCATCTCAGGCTGGTGCATGAGCACCGGCCACCCCGAGGTGGGGCGAATCTTAGCGGAAACTGCTCCTTGAGTGCGGTCGGTTTGCGGGTAGAATTCGCCGCCCCCCGAGGGACCCTCATGAGTCGCCGCATCCGCATTTTCCAGGTCGACGCGTTCACCACCGAACGCTTCACCGGCAATCCCGCCGGCGTGGTGCTCGATGCCGACGGCCTCACCGACGCCGAGATGCTCGCGATCGCGCGCGAACTCAACAACGCGGACACCGCGTTCGTGCTCAAGCCCGACGGCGCCGACCACGAACTGCGCGTGCGTTTCTTCACGCCGCGCACCGAGGCCAGCTTCGTCGGACATGCGACGGTGGCCACGCACTTCGTGCTGTCACGCAACGGCGATAGTTGCGGCGGCAGCGATGGCCGCGTGCGCCAGCGCCAGAAGTCCGGGGTGGTGGACATCGAGGTGCGTGGCGAAGGCGCGCTGCGTCGCATCGCCGTGCGCCAGCCGGCGCCGCCGCTCGGCCGCCAGCTCAACGATCGCGAACGGCTCGCGGTGCTCGATGCGCTGGCGCTGTCGACGGGCGACATCGACACGCGCTGCCCGTTGCGGATCGTTGGAGGCGCGGGGACTCGCCTGCTGATCGGCGTGCGCAGCACCGAGCAGCTCAAGCAGCTCAAGCCCGACTTCTCGCGCCTGACTACCCTGTCGGCCCAGCTCGGCGCGGCCGGCTTCTTCGTGTTCACCCTGTCGCATGCCATGTCCGGCTGCCTCACCGAGTCGCGCATGTTCTGCCCGGCGCTCGGCATCCCCGAGGACCCGGTCAGCGGCAACGCGCATGGATTGTTAGGAGCCTATCTCGCCGAGCAGGGACTGCTGGCGCAATCCGGCGCCCGCGCGCAATTCACGGGCGCGCAGGGCCATCACGTGCATCGCGCCGGCCGCGTCGACGTGGAACTGGAGTTCACCGAGGGCAAGCTCGACGGCGTGTGGATCGTCGGCCAGGCAGTCGAGATCTTCGAAACCGCAATGACCCTGTGATATGTCGCCGCCGGGCGTCGCCCGGGGCCGCGTCCGTTGCGGGAAACCCCTGAATCACGTAGATTCCGCGCCCGCACGCGTCGCTGATCCAACCGGGATTCCCATACCGATCAAATTCGAGAAGAACACGGATGCCTTTCTCGCCGTCCTCGCGGTGGTGATCGGCGCGGACAATGCGGGCAGCCTCGAAGAGCGCGATTTCCTCTTCAGCAAGGTCAAGGGCATTGCCATCTTCGGCAATCCGAGCCCGCAGGATTTCAACAAGCTGCTCGGCAAGGTCACGGACCTGGTCTACACGCAGCTGCCTCAGGCCGATGGCGCGATTTCGCCCGCGGGCGTCGACATGCTGCTCGCCGAGGCGAAGAACGCGCTGAGCCCCGAGCTGCGCAACACGCTGGCGAGCACCGCCGCGGAGCTGATCGACGCCGATGGCGCCGAGGCCTCCGAGAAGGCGCTGCTAGACAAGATCCGCCGCGCCCTGGGCTGAGAGCCGCCTCGCGCCGCTAATGCGGTGCGAATCGATTCGGATCCACGCCTTCGCCGGGCTTGCGCGGCTGCCAGCCGCCGGTTCCGCGCACGATGGTGTCGGGAATCATCTCCTCGACCCACCCCGGTCCCGCCGCATCGCCCACCCGCAGGATCGTCAGCTTCAATGACGGCACGATCCACATCCGTTGCTGGTGGGTGCCTTCCAGCCAGGCGAGATCGTGCGCGGCGAAACGGCCACCGACGCGCGTGAAGTAACCGTGGGTCGACTCGGCGTGCACTGGCTGGAGCATGCGCGTGACGAAGCCCGGTGGCGTGAGCTGGTTGCCCTCGAACACCCCGTCATGGGCCAGCGCTTCCGCCACCCGCATCCAGTCGCCGACGCGCGCACGGATGCAGCAGCCCGCATCCACGCCCTGCGGGCGCAGGCGGGTCGAACCCGCGCGAAACTCCAGGTCGCCGCCCCCCAGCGGCTGCCAGACCTTTTCGACCAGCAATTGCGGGTACGGCTTGCCACTCGCCTTCTCCAGCACCGCCGCGAGCAGGTCGATGGATTGCGCCGCGGACAGCTCCTCGCGGCTGCCTGCCAGCAGCTCGCGCAAGGTCGCCTGCGCCGCGTCGCCGGCCGCGTCGCCAATGTAGTTAGATGCCGGCACGTCGAGGCCGGCCAGTTGCCGGTCATTGAGCGCCGCACCCGTGGCCAGCGCCAGCAGCGCCGGTGCGAACCCCGTGTCGACGACCGTTTCGATGTTCGCCCCGCCCCAGTACTTCTCGAACACGATGTGGCCGCCACGCCCGACGATCAGCGCCGTGCTGTGGTGCTTCCCGGCATAGGCGACCGCTGCCTGGAGCACCGCCGGATCCAGGCCCGCCTCGCCCACCGGTACCCGCGGCTGCGGCGGCCCGGCAACGACGTTCACCATCACGGGCTCACCCGTTTTCTTCGTGAATAACGCGAATGCCGCACCGATCAGTGCAACGGCGACGACGGCGAGCGGCCAGGTCTTTTTCATGCGTGCACCATCATGCATCTCCGAGGGCGTGACAGGCGACCGCGCGACCCTGCGCGAGCTCCAGCACGTGCGTGGTGTGCGCGGGCCACTCGTCGCGGTGATGCGTGGCGATGACGCAGCTGCCGCCGGCCTCCAGCCACTGGTTCAGGCGCTGCGCGAGATCGGCGCGCGTCGGGCGATCGAGCCCGGCGAAGGGCTCGTCCAGCAGCGCGAGCGCAGGCTCGCGCGCCCAGGCGCGGGCGAACAGCACGCGTCGCGCCTGGCCGTATGAAATTTCCGCCAGGGTTCGATGCCGCAGCCCGAGGATGCCGAAGCGCCGCAAGGCCCGCTCGGCGTGCCGCCGGTCGGCGGCCGTGATGTCGTCGTTCAAGCCGATGCTGGCGTACCGGCCGGAGGCCACCGCCTCCATCACCGGCATGCGCGGCGCGTGCCAGGTCTGCAGGTGCGGCGCCACGTAGGCGGTGCGTAGTTTGAAGGTCTCGAGCGGCACGCCGGGCACGACTCCCGCCCGCCGGATTTCACCACTGGAAGCCACGGCGTGATCGCCGTAGATCGTGCGCAGCAAGGTCGACTTGCCCGAACCGTTCGCGCCATGCACTACCCAGCAGTCGCCGGCCGCGATCTCGAAGCCGATGCCGTGCAGGATCTGCACGTCGTCGACGAATACATTGGCCTTGCGCAGTTCCACCAGCAAGCGGCGACGCTCGGGCCTGCGTGCACGGCGGCGCGGCGCTTTCGCCAGGAACGCCGGTGCCTCCTGCGTGAGCAGCTCGCGCGCCTTCCTCGCGCGCATGGCGCCCGCGAGTTTCACGCGCCCGCGCTCGAGCTCCAGCAGGTGGGTCATCGATTCGGGAACGTCCGCGCGACGATGCGTGGCGAACACCCAGGGCATGTTCGAGCGCGTGGTCGAGGCCAGCCACTCGAGGAACCTGGAGTGATGCCGCGCATCGAGGCCATTCGCGACTTCGTCGAGCAGCAACAGCCTCGGTCGGCTGGCGAGCGCCCGCGCGATCAGCACCAGGCGCCGTTCCCCGTACGACAGGGTGAGGAAGCGCCGCTCGGCGAGACCCGCGACGCCCAGCCGGCCTAACAAGGATGCGACCCGGCGGTGTTCGGCCGGCTTCAGCGCCCGCATCGGGATGTCGGTGCGATGCAGCCCGGTGCCGACCACCTCGTGCGCGGTGAAATTCCAGTCGTAGTGCTCGTAGCGATCCTGGCGTTCGGCGCCGACGTAGGCGATTTCCTCGGCGACTCCGGCCGGCGTGTCGAAGGTTTCGCCGCCGGTGCGGTAACGACGCAGCCCTCGGTCCGGTTTGGGCCACACCGCGCCCGATACGAGTTTCAGCAGCTGCGTCTTGCCCGCGCCATTGCCACCGACCAGCAGCCAGCGCTGCCCCGGCAGGATGCGCCAGGACACGTCGCGCAAGACGGCGCGATCGCCCCGATCGAGATCGACCTGGCGAAGGGTGACGGCGAGTTGGGAACTGGTAGCGCGGGCGCTCGACATGCGAGCGCGCGAGCTTACCTCAGGATGTGGCCAGTGACGCGACCGGCTGGTCGCCGGGCAGTCGTGCGTCCGGCGCGTGCGCCGGCAGGTCGGCCTGCGTGAACAGGGTCTCGAAGTCCGCGGCCAGCACGCTGTCGAACAACTGCTCGATGTCGTCGAGCACGAAGTAGGTCTTCTGGTACGAGTCGATCAGGTAGTTGGTCCGGAGCACTCGCTGCAGGTCGAAGGCGATGCGCGCGGGGCCCGAGGCCCGGGTCGCGTAGATGGTCTCGCCGCTCGAGGAGAGAATGCCTGCGCCATAGGCGCGCAGGCCTCGACCCGTAGCAACCAGTCCGAATTCCACCGTGTACCAGTACAGCCGCGCCAGCATCTTCAACGCCGCGGGTTCGCGTGCGTGGGCACCGATCGCGCCATAGGCCTGGATGAAATTCGCGAACACCGTGTGCGCCAGCATCGGCAGGTGTCCGAAGAAATCGTGGAAGAGGTCTGGCTCGACCAGGTAGTCGAGCTCATCGCGCCTGCGCATCCACACCGTGACGGGGAAACGACGCTCGGCCAGGTGCGCGAAGAAATCGGCCTCCGGGATCAGGCCCGGCACGCCTATGACCTCGAAGCCAGTGAGCCGCTGCAGGCGCTCGCTCGCTTCTTCGAGCACCGGGATGCTGTGCGCATCGGCGCCTAACAAGCGCAGCCCGGCGAGGAATTCCGGCGCCGCGTGTTCACCCATGAGCCCGAGCTGCCGCTCGTAGAGCGTGCGCCAGATGGCGTGCTCTTCGGCGGTGTAGCTGTCGTAGTTCTGGGCGAGGCGGAAGTCGGCCGCGGCACGGGAGTAATCGCCGCGCAGCTTCACGGCCCCTTGCGCGGGGGCGACGGGTAACTGAGCCATGGGGCGCATGATCCTCCGGCCCTGCCGCCGGAAAATGGCCATTCCTGTCGGGGAAAGCCTCAGAATATGCGCTGTTTCACCAATTTATGATCGAAACGTGGTGAAATCCGCCAATCATGAAACTCGACAAAACTGATCGACGAATCCTTGATGTGCTGCAGACCGATGGGCGTATCAGCGTCACCGACCTGGCCGAACGCGTCGGCCTGTCGCCCACGCCGTGCGCGCGGCGCATTCGGCAGCTGGAGGCCTCGGGACTCATCCAGGGGTATGCGGCCGTCGTCGACTCCAAGCGCATCGGCCCGAACATCCAGGCCATCGTGCAGATCAAGCTCGAGCAGCACTCGGATGAAATCGTCGAGCGCTTCCGGCGCACGCTGATCGAGCGTCCGGAGGTGCTGGCCTGCTACACGCTCACCGGCGAGATGGACTTCCTGCTGCACGTCATCGTGCGCGACATCGAGGCCCTGTCGGATTTCACCCTGCGGCGCCTGTTGCGCGTCTCGGGCGTGCGCGACGTGACTTCGTCCATCGTGCTCGAGACCGTGAAGCGCTCGGCGGTGATCCCCCTCGAGGAACTCGCGCCGCTGTGACGGCGTAGCGCGCCGTCGGGCACGAAGCCCGACAGTTGCGGCGGACGCAATCCGCCCGCACGCGACAACACGGCCCCGCGGCCGTTGAGACTCCGCGTTCCCACGCTCAGGCGGGAAGGTGAATGAGCACGTGCTCCACGACGCGGTCGCAGCGTTCGGCGCCGAAGTCGAAGATTCCCGAGCTTTCGCCCTGCAGGCGGCGTGACAACTCGCCGCGCAACTGCCGCTGCGCACGGAACAGGCGCGTGCGCACCGTGTTGGCGTTGAGCTCGAGGACCTCGGCGGTTTCGCGCACGTCGAGTCCTTCGACCACGCGCAACACGAACACCATGCGAAAGTTCTCCGGCAGCGCATCGATCGCGTGTTCCAGCAGCGCGCGCGCATGCGCGGCTTCGACGAACTGTTCGGCGGAAGGCGGTTCACCTCCCGGCGGTTCGGCGGGGGTCAGCGCCTCCTCGCCCACTTCATCGATCGACACGGTGGCGCTGCGATGGCGCCGGCGGATCATCAGCGCCTCGTTGAGCGCCACGCGAGTCAGCCAGGCACTGAATCGGCCCGTGGGCTTGTACGAATCGAGGTGCGTGAACGCGCGCAGGTAGGCTTCCTGCACGGCGTCCTCGGCCGCGTCCGCATCGCGCAGCACGCTGCGAGCCACGCGAAACAGTCGCCGGTTGTGACGACGCATCAGCGCTTCGAAGGCCGCCACGTCGTGTTCGCGCGCCAGTTCGACCAGTCGCTCGTCGGGCACGTCACTGAGGGTGCGCCAGGATGTCGGGCGGATTTCGGCAGGCTGAAGTTCTTGGGTGTTCATGCCCGAAGAATGCACCCGCAGCAGCGCACGTTCCCGTAGTCCAACGCCCCCGGACGATATGTTGCATAGCAATAACCCGGGTTGATCAATGGCCGGCATCGGCCGCGGGCGCCGGACCCGCGCGCTGCGCGGTACTGCGTTTCAGCAGGAACACCAGCGGCACCATGAAGAGGTAGCTCCCAGTGATCAGCTTGAACACATCGAGCATCGCGCCCATCTGCGCCTGCCGCCCCACTTCGTGCGCCACCACCGCGAGCCCGCGCGGATCCGTGGGCTGCAGGCCCAGCCGGCGCATGTAGTCGACCAGGCCGACCTGGTACTGCGATACGAACGCGCCGAGCTCATTCCAGAGGATCTGCGACTGGTGCGCGAGCAGCGTGGTCACGATGGAAATGCCGATGGCCGAACCGATGGTGCGCACCAGGCTGTAGAGGCCCGCGGCTTCAGCCATGCGCCGCGAGTCGAGCGTGGCGTACGCCACGGTGGACAGCGGCACGAACACCAGCCCCAGGCCGATGCCCTGCAGGAAGGCCGGCCAGATGATGTTCAACTGCGTGACGTCGAGCGAGTAGTAAGTCATGCCCCAGGAACCTGCGGCGCCGAAGGCCAGCCCCGTGAGCACCAGCCAGCGCGCGTCGACGTGCGCCACGAGCCGCCCGACCACCAGCATGGTCATGGCCGTGGCGAGGCCGCGCGGCGCCATCAGCAGGCCGGTGGTCACGATCGGATAGCCTAACAACCCTTCGAGCAGGATGGGCTGCAGCACCAGGCCGCCGAACATCCCGAGTCCCATGCAGGCGATGACCAGCGACGACATGCCGAAGTTGCGATCCGAGAAGATGCGCACGTCGAACAGCGCGGTTTTCGGATTGCGCAGCGAATGGACGATGAACACCGCGATGCCCACCAGCGCGCAGGCCGCGCCCCAGCGGATGTCCAGCGCCTCGAACCAGTCCTGCTGGTTGCCGCGGTCGAACACGTATTGCAGGCCGGCGATGCCGATCGCCATGAAGCCGAAGCCGAACCAGTCCATGCGCCGCGCCCGGCGCGGCGAGTCGGGCACGAACTGCGAGGCGAGGAACAGCGACAGCAGGCCCACCGGCAGGTTGACGTAGAAGGTCCAGCGCCAGTTGCCCACTTCCGTGAGCCAGCCGCCGAGCGTGGGACCGGCCACCGGGCCCACCATCACGCCCAGTCCCCAGATCGCCATGGCCTTGCCGCGTTCGTGCAGTGGATAGGCGTCGGCCATGATGGCCTGCGACAGCGGCACCAGCGCCGCGCCGAAGATTCCCTGCAGCAGCCGGAAGAACACCAGCTGCCCCACGGTCTGCGCCATGCCGCACAATGCCGACGCCGTGACGAAACCCGCGATGCTCAGCAGCAGGAAACGCTTGCGCCCCATCACGTCGGTGAAATGCCCGGTGAGCGGCATGAAGATGGCCGAGGACACGAGGTAACTGGTCAACACCCAGCTGATCTGGTCGGCGGTCGCGCCGAGTTCGCCCTGCATGTGCGGCAGCGCGACGTTGACGATGGTGGTGTCGAGCACCTGGATCAGCGTCGCGGACATCACCGCGAGCGTGATCATCAGGCGGCTCGCGGTGGGCTGCGCCGCGGGAAGCTCGCCGAATGCGGCGCTGGCGCTCACGCGAGCGGGTTGTCCATCGCCACCAGGATGCTGCACGACACGCGCGTCAGCAGCGTGGCCTCTTCTTCCTCGCTCCACCACCTGGCGAGCCGGTTGCGATAGCGGTGGCCCACGACAATGAGGTCGGCACCCATGCGATTCGCCACCTCGGGAATGTGGACCATCGGGTTGCCGTAGACCAGCTGTCCGTCGGCCGGCACCCCGCGATCCTTGAGCCACTGCACGCCCTCGGTGAGCAGCTGGTTCGCGGTGTCCTGCTCGCAGTGCACCAGCTCCGGCGTCACGCCCTCCGGCACGGTGGTCGCCAGCATGTTGCGGCAGATGGCCAGTAGATAGGCGCGCGACTTCATCGCGATGGCGACGTCCGCGCCGTGGCGCAGCGCGCGACGGCCTTCGGCGGTGCCGTCGTAACACAGCAGGATGTTCTGGTACATGCGTTACCCGGGCGCGCGCACGCGCACCGTCGCGGTGGTGCCGATGCGCAGCGGATATCGCGGATCGGGATTCAGGATGCGCACGCGCACCGGTATGCGCTGCGTCACCTTGACCCAGTTGCCGGTGGCGTTTTGAGCCGGCAGAAGCGAGAAGGATTGCCCCGCGCCGCCGGCCAGGCTCTCCACTTCGCCGTCGAACACCTTGTCCGGGTACATGTCGGCGATCACTCGCGCGGACTGGCCGACCTGCACGCGCCGCAACTCGGTCTCCTTGAAGTTGGCGTCCACCCAGTACTCGTCATCGCCGATCACGGTGAACAGCGGCACGCTGGCCTGCGCCATGCTGCCGGGACGCAGGTCGAAGTTCGCGAGCAAGCCGCTGGTGGGCGCCGTGACGCGCGTGTGGATGAGATCGAGCTGCGCCTGCGCGAGCTTCGCGGCGGCGGAGCGCACCGCCGCGTTCTGCTCGCCCGCCTTGCCGAGCACGCTTTGCGCCTGCTCGAGGCTTGCCTGCGCCGCGCGCACCGCGGCCGCGGCGGTCTCGCGCTCGGTCGCCGTGGTTTCGGCGCTCTGTTTGGAAATCAGTTTCTCGCGCGTGAGCTCCATGGCGCGCTGCTCCATCGATTGCGCGTTGCGCAGCTCGGCGGTGCGCTGCTCCACCTGCGCATGCGCCGCGGCGACGGCGGCACGGTCCTGCGAGTTCGACTGCATCGCGAGCTCGAGCTGCGCGGCGGCGGCATCCACCGCCAGTTGATAGGGCTTGGGGTCGATCTGGTACAGCAGCTCGCCATACTTCACGTGCTGCTGGTCGCGGACCCATACCGCGAGCACCGGCCCGGACACCTGCGCCGCCATCTCCACGCGGTTGGCATTCACGTAGGCATTGTCGGTGGTCACGTAGAGGCGGGATTGCCGCCAGTAGTGGACGCCGAAGCCAATGGCGGTGATCAGCACCAAGGCCGCGAAGGCCCACTTGATGATCTTCGCTGCCGAGGCGCGCGGCGGTGCCGAAGGTTGGGTGGCTGCCGGCAAGGGAGATGTCTGGTCGTTCATGGCTTTCCCGTTGTTCCCGGCGGATTGTGCGGAAGCTCCGACGCGAAGCAATCGGCATAAAGCCCGATCCGGACCCGTGCCTGTACTCTTTTGGATGACGCGAGGGACGGTATTGAGCGACCGGGTGGTGCCATTCCTGATGTTCGAGGGCCAGGCCGAAGAGGCCATGCGGTTCTACGTCTCGCTGTTTCCCGAGGCGCGGGTGCTCGAAATCGCGCGTTACGGCAAGGGCGCACCGGGTGCCGAGGGCAGCGTCAGTCGCGCCCGATTCTCCATTGGCGGGCAAACCCTGATGTGCACCGACAGCACCGTCAGACATGCCTTCGAGTTTTCACCCGCCACCTCGCTGTTCGTGCAATGCACGTCGCAGGAGCGCATGCGCTTGCTGGTCGAGCGGTTGTCGGAGGGCGGCAAGGTGTTCATGCCGCTCGACGACTATGGCTTCAGCAAGCGGTTCGCCTGGATAGCGGACCGGTTCGGAGTGTCGTGGCAGTTGAGCATGGGCTGAGGCGGGAATTTTGGCGCGCCAGCGAAGCGAATTCGCTTCCGGCCTAACAATCCCCTACCATGCCGGCGGTCGATAGTCGGCACGGATGCCCCCGTGATAACAAACAACAACATCGATGAGGGGGACAAGAAATGAGTATCGAGAAGATCGTCGGATTGATTGGCGTGGCGGTGGCAGTCGTTGCCGCGTTTGTCGCGATTCCGTACGTGGCGACCATCCTGCTGGTCGCGGGCCTGGTCGTCGGGCTGTACGTGATCGGGGATCACCACGTGCGCGTGATGGTGTCGGCGCTGGTGCTGACGGGACTTGCGGGAACGTTCACGGCGGTGCCCGCGGTGGGCAGCTACATCTCGTCGATATTGGCGAACCTCGGCGTGGTCGTGACCGGAGTCGCGGTGATGATCGTCTTGAGGAACACCTACGCGCGGCTGAAGCCCTGAGAGGCGCGTGAGGAAGTGAACGAGGCCCCGCATCATGAGGATGCGGGGCCTTTTTGTTTTTCGATATGGCGCGCCCGGACGGATTCGAACCGCCGACCACCTGGTTCGAAGCCAGGTGCTCTATCCAGCTGAGCTACGGGCGCGTGGGGCGGGATTCTAGCGTCCCTGCAGCTCGATCAGGGCGATATCG
>Ga0315910_10004463_pt1 | contig 11699 bp, 11 predicted proteins | sample EdamamesoilMG_FD_204470 | JGI IMG/M metagenome (GOLD analysis project Ga0315910, IMG submission 204470) | Garden soil microbial communities collected in Santa Monica, California, United States - Edamame soil | ecosystem: Environmental > Terrestrial > Soil > Garden | place: USA: California...
GCGGAGTTGCTGAAATCGGTACAACGCGACAGCGTAAATGTATTCAATGACCTGATCCCTATAGCCGACCGGCCCAAGACGTTGCGCGAAAACATCGACCGCCTCACCACCTATCTGGACGATATCAATACGCGGTACCTGGAGGGTGTTAAACTGGTCTACACCAATTTTACGACAAGCAAAGTATTTATTGATGAAAAGCGGAACCGACTATTTGTAAAAGTGACGGCCGACCGCAGTATCGATGGCATGTACTATTACAAGGATGAAAAGAAACCGAACAAAGCAGATGAAAAAATTGATTTTTATGTGCAGGTGCAGATAAGAGCAAGTGGTGTTCCGGAAAGTAAGATCTATTCGATCTTTCTTTATGAGCCGAACGAACAGACTTTCGTGCCGATCAAAGTAGTTGAAAAGACAGCACCGATCATCATCAGCAATGTGCAGAAAGACACTACCTACCGTAGAGCAATGGAGCACACGCTGTCCTGGACCGGAGGGGAGATATTTGAACGGTTGAGGCTTGACCTCTATAAAGAAACATCAGGAAAACCGGAGTTGATCCGTGCGATCGACACGAGCTTTGTGAATGACAATGACATTGAGTTTCCCATCGATAGGAAACTGAAGCCCGGAAAGCGGAATAAATATTTTTACCAGATAACAAAGTTGAGTTCGGAGGAGCAGCCAATTACAAGCGAACCCTTTTTTATCAAAAGGAAAACGTCCATTCTGTTGCAAATAGGAGTTCCTTTAGTTGTCGTAGGCGGCATCACCTATTTGTTATTAAATCCGAAGGAAGAAGCGAAGGATCCGGTGTTGCCGGAGGTTCCGGACCCGGGATAACGGGAGTGAAAATGTTGTACTTTAGCGTTTCCATAAACCCTCTTTGTTATGGAAACATTTGAAACCTTATCGCAGGCCATTACCTCGCTTCAACAGCGGGGTTACGTCAATGATTTTAATCTGCATCCGGAATGGATCGAATGCCCACCCCTCAACAAAAAGCTCAAGCCGGATGAGTTTCACGTCGACGAAGTTCATCGGTTTGAAGGGATGAGCAGTACAGACGATAATTCCGTATTGTATGCGGTATCCTCATCGGGCGCCGGACTAAAAGGGTTGCTGGTAGATGCTTACGGAGTGTATGCGGCTTCTGCGAGTCCGGAGATGTTAAAGAAATTGCACATTGATGGGCATACGAATCCCTGAGCAAATTTATCAGGGTAAATTTTGGAGAAAACAAAGCCAATCCTATCTTTGCACTCCGTTTGAGGGGTATATCCAGGGTATAGTATGGTTTTGGTCCCTTTGAGCAGGAATAATTGAAAAAATGGTCCGGTAGTTCAGCTGGTTAGAATGCCTGCCTGTCACGCAGGAGGTCGCGGGTTCGAGTCCCGTCCGGACCGCACTAAAAGCCTCATTTCGTATAGATTTGGGGCTTTTTTCATTACCCCTGAACTGGTGCGAGCCTTGGCACGCAAAGGGACGTGCGTGACTCGTGTCTTAAGTCGCATACACTTTCCCACAAAGTGCCATTATAGTTACAACACATTTCATTTTTTGATGTCAACCACGCTAAACTAAAACACTTCCATAAACCGTTCCGGCAGACCCGAATAATTTTAAGCACTGCTGTTTGACTTCGTAAGTAATAGTTTTCCCACGTAATTTAATTTTTCAATTTGTTTTGGTCAGTAACGGATTTCTTTCGTTATCTTGAAATACCTCTGTTGAAATTGCGAGCATCTCTGGACCGCCTGTCGCCAAACACTATTTTATTTTCTCTATCCGGTCCTTACACAGACCTTATAGAGACCTTATAGCGATCTTATAGCGACATTGCCTGCATACTCCTCCTGTCTTCTCCTATATGATCTATCGAATGAATCCATCAATGCATAAATCTTAACTGGCGAGAGTCTTGGCAATGCGAGGTAATTGGCCGTTTCATAGCCGTTTCGTTTATACAAATGTCCCCTAACCTGTACTGAACTGTCGTGAGTCCCCCGCTTGCCGGCACGTTTGCCAAGACATCGCGCCAGTTATCACTTATATTGGAAGACTCGGACCAACAGTTGTTTTTTTTCTTGGAAAACTACGGATCAGTGGGGCGCCAGTTGTTTCTTGTTTTTGGAAGACTCGGTCCAGAAGGGTAAATCTCTTAATCCTTAGTAGGCATATCCAACACGGTTTTAGTTTCGTGTTGTCATTGCCATAGAGGGCGCGATGTAAAAAATGCCAGGAAAATATGCGCCGTCTGGAAGTCCCTTTGATTAATAGTAATAGTAAATTGATGCCATGTACAATTTCAATTTCAACTGCATAGTTATTTTACAGTCGTTAGGCGACGGCGATCGCAAGACCGGGGACGAAATAAGGGCTATTATTAACACCGCTTTAATCTCCAAAGGGCAAGACCAGTATGCCCAACTCTACAACCTCCAATCGAAAACAGATTTAATCTTGATGCTTTTAAGCATGAAGAAGCAGGCCAAAGAAGAAGGGCTGAAGCCTTTTATTCATTTCGAAATCCACGGTTCAGAACAGGGATTTGATATGGTCAATGGCGACAAAGTCTATTGGACCGATATTAAGGAACTGGTACGAGAAATCAACATAGCGACTGGCAACAACCTGTTCGTTTCCCTTGCAACTTGCTATGGCGCTTACTTTCTCCGCATGTATGACTATTGTGACCCTTGCCCGTTCTTTGGCTATATCGGTATGAACGAGCAAGCAGGCGAGCTTGATCTTGAATTCAGCTATACCACATTCTTTCAAACGGTCTTGTCTGGTGCTGATATTGTCGAAGGTATCAAGGCAATGAAACGGGAAGTTCCAAGCATCGCAGACAAGTTGTCTTATATTAATTGCTTTCAGTTCTATAGTTGGATGCTAAAAGAAAATGCCAAAATGATGGGCGATGACACGGCCAAACGTAATTGGATAAACAAACTGTTTGTTGAGGTCAAGACACATTATCCGCAACTAAACAGCGAAAAGGTTTATGAATTTATAAGCCAACGTATTAACGAAGGTGCGTACGATAACCACTTTGCAAATTGTCAGAAGGTTTTTCTACATAATCAACTTGAAAGGTTTACTTCGAAATAATTCCGTTCAAGAAGCTTGCACCCCACAACAACCGAAGACTCATGATTGAAGTGTCCTTCAGTATTTGAATGTAATTCGACCACGCCAAATTAAAATCACTTCCATCATCCGTTCCGGCACAAATTGTTCCTGACCTGTCCTTTCCAATGACAAAAACTTGCTAATACTTGCAGGATTTATAGTACAGCGCTTGGCCTTCGATACCGGAACTTTGGGTATTGAAAAAGGCAGCCTCTATGAAAACAAAATTTTCTGTCCTTCTTGCGAATCCGATAGTAATCCTGGTATTATTTGCACCACTGTTATCCTCCTCTTTTACATTCAAGAACTTAACGAGAAATAAACCCGTAACAAGGGATATATTATTAAAGCTTGAGCCAGGAAAGGTCTATATGTTCGAGTTAAAGACGGGTCCGATATTGAAGATACATATCGAAAGTATTGACGGTGACACGATAGGTGGTTACGTATCTCAGGACGGTGCTAGTGGCGAACTGGAAAAGAGTAGTTATTCGGAGTCTTTTGATGATGTTATTAAAAATGTTACCAAAATTTCTGTCTTGAAACATAACCCATACCTGACCTCTTCCTTAATAGTTGTCGCTTCTTTTGCGACAGCCTTTCTGATCTGGGTTGCAGCCTGGAGTGGTTGGTTATAGCCTGACATCTTCTCCTGTCAGGCGAGAGTTATCAGATGGGACTTTGGTAGGGTAAGGCCATTAAGTTGAAGTTTGGGTGTTGTGCTCTGATAGACTGTTTAGCAAGAAGGAAATGCTCCTCCCTGATTACAGGGGGCATCAATACTACTATCGACAAGCAATAACAAGGCACGTATTATCCGTGTAAGAAAAAACAAAAAATACATTTTTTAGCAAAAACCAATCGTCCTATAATTGCGACACTATTTGTTATTTATGATGTGCTGTATTTTTTTTTGGAACCCTCCTTTGACTTGTTAATATCTTCGTTTCAGACACCCTTAAACCATTACCTTAAATTGAGTAAGCTATGACCCGTGACCAGCATTTGGAATTTTGTAGCCGTTGTACCAATCGTAAATTTGATTCAGACAAAGGTATCATCTGTGGCCTCACCAATGATATTGCAACATTCGAGACGAGTTGTAATGACTATAAACTTGATACCGCTATAACGTCTCCGAGGCCATCGATGGAAACAATTGCAGATCATCGGTTGGTAGAAGTGTTGCCTGACAACGTTAAGGAACTCCTTAGGAAACAGCAAGATCCTGTCTTAGCGATAATTGGTGGAATAAGCGCCGCTGTTCTGGGAGCGATGATCTGGGCTCTGGTAACAGTGATGACAAAGTATCAGATCGGTTATATGGCAATAGGCGTTGGTCTGCTGGTGGGATTTTCAGTTCGGTATTTCGGAGCCGGTATCGACAAGTATTTCGGATTCATTGGTGCCATACTCGCACTCGCAGGTTGTGCTCTTGGTAATCTCTTAACCCAAGTGGTATTTGCTGCCGATGCGGAATCAGTAGGCTACATAGAAATTCTTTCGGTCCTTAATTTTGATTTGGTACTGACGATATTTGAGGAGTCATTCTCACCGATGGATGTGATGTTTTATGGCATCGCAGGCTATGAAGGATACAAGTTCGCGTTTAGAAAAATTACTGAAGATGTATACGACATGGCGGCCAAAGGGCAGTTGCCATCTCTTTCGTTCGCACAATTCAGAATACCCATCGCAGCAGTTTTATATATCCTCTTTGCTGTCGTTGGATTCTCTATGCGCAGTGCTTCAAATGGTGAGAAGGTATACTATTACCCTTCCGGAGAGAAACAATCTGCGGGCTTTATTACTGACGGTAAGGAATCAGGACCCTGGCAAGTCTGGTGGGAGGATGGCAAGCTTATGTCAAAAGGTTCATTCGTAGATGGAAAGCTGGATAGTGTTTGGGAATACTATTCAGAAGCAGGAAAAATTTACAGGCGCGTCACGTTCAATAGGGGCGTGGAGCATGGCCAATGGACCGATTTGTATGACGATGGAAAGGTAAGTTCCACCGGAAAGTTTGTGAATGGCCGTAAAGAAGGTGAATGGAATTTTTACTACCCTGACGGCGTGTTATCTCAAAAAGGAAGTTACAAACAGGACAATGCTCATGGCTTATGGGAGTCTTTCTATCCTAATGGAAAACCCAGCACTTCCTCCACCTATGAAGTAAATGAGCCAAGAGGTTTGTGGACAAGCTGGGATGAAGAGGGTAATAAAGTTTATGAAATAGACTATGGCACAGAAGGTCTGCTGACTATCGTGAATAGCTGGGGCGAGGGTGGTAAACACGAAGTAAAAGACGGTAATGGAACATATTATGTTTACTATACTGATGGAAAAATAGCCGAAACGGGATTGGTTAAAAACAGGAAAAAGAGCGGTACGTGGAAGACTTTTTACGAAGATGGCAGCAAAAAAGATGTTGGTCACTTTACCGATGATGTGTTCTATCTGGATACGATGTGGTCGCCGGAGGGAAAGGTCCTTGTTCAAGACGGTGAAGGAATGTTCGAAAGTTTTGACATGGACAGTTCCGTGATAGAAACCGGAAAGGTATCGCACGGTCTTCGTGAAGGAGAATGGACCACATTCTTCCCACAGTCCGACAAAGTAATGTCGAAAGCAAAATATACAAACGGTGAAATGGACGGTACTCAGCGATTCTTTTTTGAAGATGGAACATTACAGATAGAGGGTACGTTTGCGAACGGCATGCGTGTTGGTACGTGGAAATGGTACTACCAAAATGCTGCTTTGGAAACAAGTGCTGATTTTAAAGCAGGTAAAAAAGACGGGGTGCAGCATTTCTACCTTGATGATGGAACACTTACGAGAACGGAAGTGTACAAGCAAGGCGAACTTGTGGAGAGCACGATTGAATAGCCTACAGCCTGCTGGCGCATTTGCCATGGCTCATTCCAATGCTTAAGTAATTGGAATGAGCCAAACACCCATTATCAATCAATCGGTTTCCCTTCCTTCAGATTAACAACTATTCCTTCGGCATAGTCTTTAAAGTAGGAGTCCTTCGCATACGTCAGCGTTTTGGTGGCATACTTCAGCGCTTCTTTATTATTTCCTTGCAACGAATAGCCACGTGTAATAGCCATACATGAATAAAGATCATCAGGTTTTTTATCATAGCTCATCTTATACACGGCAATCGCTTCGGTAGTACGTTTCTGATTTTCGAGCCCTCTTCCATATGAATACAGCTGAAGGGTGGTTGCCAGCGGATAGGCTTTTTTCATTACGGAATCAGCCTTACTCTTCAACCCCTTTTTCTCCAGCAGACCAGCATACGTGGAAAGCGTGGCAAAATTCGTTTCGCCAAAATACGTTGTGATGGATCGTTCAGCCCAGCCGATCGCCTCGTCAATGTTGATGTTGTGGACCAGACAGTAGTTTGCTGCCATTTGCATGTTCTGCCAGTAGCGATAAAAAATACCGGAGTTGAATTCTCTTCTGAATGCGGCGATCTGTTCTTTTTCGAGATCGACCGAGATCTTAAAGGGTATCTTCACTTTTTCCCATTGTAATGATACTACTGCGGCGTCATCGGTTTCATCACTGAAAACATAGATAAGTCTTTCAATGCTTTCAGTGAGCTTTACTACGGGCACCTCCACGCGAAGAGCGTCGTCTTTGCTATCGTAGTAAAAACTTCCCCATGCCGTGCTGACATTGGAGAAAATTATCGTAGCCTTTTCAGGTCCCATAGCAATGAAGAACCCATACTTTCCGGCCTTTAATGGTTTGCCTTCGATCACGACGTCGGTACTAAACGTAAACGTTGTGTTTTCATTAGCGCCAGCCCGCCAGGGTGCAGCTTTGCTGGTGCCATAGTGTAGATCGGCAAACCCGTAATGAACTAACCCGCCCCAGATTTTACCTTCGCGGCCATTCAAAATTGGACGATCATAATCGATGCGGACGTCGGTAATGCCTATTCGTTGTGATACCGATGCTTTCCGGTTCGTACCCCCGGGTGGAAATGTGATTTGTGCAAAGGCAATTGTTGCTGTGAAAAAGATGTATGCCGTGATAAGTATTTTTTTGGTCATAGTGAATTTTGACTAGGGACCTTTTCAAATACTTTGCCAAACAATTAGTTATCAATTCCAGTAATTACAGGGTTTTAGGCAACGTGAAAATTTCTTTCCGTCCGTTTCAGGACGAAAGCGTCCGCTTTCTGACTAGCAAGTCGAATGAAACCGGTTGTGAGTTCTGAAATTCTCATCCAGCTAATGCGAGAATCCCTGTGAAAAATGAAAAAAATCAGGTGATAATCTGCCCGCAGTGGTGTCCGTCCCCGATTTAGATTAGTTCAACGACGAACAAAGCAGATTATACAAAGACGAGAAACTATTCATCTGTTATTACGTCCTAAATAATAAAGGAGTGTTATGCAAATAAATGCACTCCAGGAATACAGTTCACAACCTTAAACTGAAATCTTATGGCGGTAACAGTCGATCAATTGAAAGAGGCGATTAGAAATCAAACCCAGGAGGTTGAAGCCATGATCGCCAGGACAAAGGATAAATACAAAGATAAGGAGGATCCAAAGTATATCCGGCGTATTAATAGTCTGGAACTCGTCCTTGAATCAAATGAACACGTTTTGAACCTGAACTGGGACGAGGTGTCACCAAAGGACATTCAGTCGTACTACAATGTGTTGTTAAGCCATCAGAATAATTTACACAATTCCAACTGAGAATTGGTTCATACCAATTTGCGATGATGTCGTTATCTCTCGTTTCTTGAGGGGATAGGAAAAAGGTCAGGTTTCACAGCCTGGCCTTTTTGGTTTTACTCGATTCTTCCTGTTGACATCTCTTCCGTTATTTAATGTTTCTGAACCTTTTTGCCCCGCTTTGCGTATCTTCTACAGATTGATATATTTACATCATTCAATACAATGGCACTCAGTACAAAACAAATTGAAAAGATCTCGAAAGCCCTGGGCGATGCCCATCGCCTGAAGATCCTTCAGCATATCTCAAAAAATGGAGGCACAGGCCAGTGTTCCGAAATCCAGGAAGAAAGTGACCTTGCCCAACCTTCGGTAAGCCACCACATCAAGGTATTGATCGAAGCGGGACTGCTTGAGCCTGAAAAGGAGGGAAGAAACCATAAGTATATCCTGAATGAAAAGCTGTTGAAAGAGTATACTTCCGCCCTTAACCAGCTGAAATTCAACTAGCTACATTTTTTTAGAAAAATATATTGAAAAATTTAAATATATCAATGAACTAAATAAACCCTGAATGCATTTATACAACATGCCCCGATGGGCTTTCTTTTTGAATTAATATATCGAAGTATTTAAATATATAACTAAATCAATTTATCCCATGAGTGCAAAAACTACTTTTTCCCATTACAACTTAGGAAGTATAAACCTGGCAAACCGTTTGGTAATGGCTCCGATGACCCGCAGTCGCGCGATCAACAATGTCCCAAATGACCTGATTACCACTTATTACGAACAGCGCGCATCGGCAGGACTTATCATTACTGAAGGTGTATCGCCCTCGCCAAACGGATTGGGCTATGCCCGCATTCCCGGATTATTTTCTTCCGACCAGGTCGAAGCCTGGAAAGATGTGACCAACGCTGTACATAAAAAAGGCGGAAAAATCTTTGCCCAGCTGATGCACACGGGTCGCATTGGTCATGCGCTGAATTTGCCTCAAGGCGCCAGAGTGGTTGCGCCATCTGCTATCGCTGCGGCCGGACAGATGTGGACCGACCAGGAAGGTATGAAAGAACATCCGGTGCCACAGGCATTGAGCCCTGAGCAATTGCTGGAAACAAAAAACGAATACGTTCAGGCCGCACGGAACGCTGTCGAAGCGGGCTTCGATGGTATAGAACTCCATGCCGCGAATGGTTATTTGTTAGAACAATTTTTATCACCTCATGCCAACAAACGGACAGACAACTACGGCGGAAGTATTGAAAACCGCAGCCGGTTTATACTGGAAGTTGCCCGCGAAGCAGGTGATGCGATTGGAAAAGACAAAGTAGGTATTCGCGTTTCACCATTTGGCGTGTTTAACGATATGCCTGATTATCCCGAGGTTGCAGCTACGTACACGTACCTCGCAGATCAATTAAATAAAATTGGAATTGCTTATATCCATATCGTTGATCACAGTGCCGGTGGTGCACCGGAAGTACCGCTGTTTATTAAACAAACCATTCGCGAAAAATTCAAGAACACCTTGATTCTTTCAGGTGGCTACACGTTGGATCGCGCCGAAGAAGATTTATCCTCGGGCTTCGCTGACCTGGTAGCGTTTGGAAAACCATTCCTTACCAATCCCGATCTGGTCGAACGTCTCTTCAAAAACTTTCCGCTCAATATCAAACTTGACGCCAGCACATTGTACACACCAGGCGCCAAAGGTCTCACGGATTATCCGGTCTTTGAGGATGAACTTGTAAATGCTTAATTATTTTAAACCATAAATCTATGTCAACTAAAATTAAATCTATCTCCGCCATCAGTGCGCGTATTATACTCGGACTGATCTACTTTGTATTCGGCCTGAACTTCTTCCTCCATTTCATTCCGACACCTCCTTCCAGCGGAGGAATTGCCGATGCCTTTACAGGAGGACTATTTCAATCCGGTTATTTCTTTCCTATGCTAAAGGGAATTGAAGTGTTGCTGGGTGCGATGTTGTTGATTGGACTTTTTGTTCCGCTCGCGCTGGTGATACTGATGCCGATCAGTATTAACATTTTGTTATTTCACGCATTCCTTTCACCGGGCAATACGCTAATGGGTATTATCATCGTATTGATCCATGTTTATCTGGCGTGGGCATATCGCGATTATTACAAACCATTGTTTAATTCAAGATCATCTGTCAGCTTAAAATAGTTAAAAGGTTCGATAGCTTATCTGAAAGTGGCCGGGTGAAAACCTGGCCTTTTTCTGTTTGTGTCAAAAAATAGTCGACAATTGAATGATTTGTAGCAAAAGTAACTACACGTGATGTCGAACTTTGGACTCTGGTAAAAACACAGAGTGCATATGAAATGGAAAAGAATCTTGTGTTCGGGACGGGTAGTATTACTATCCTTACTGACATTTTTATTGTCCTCCTGTTACTCGTATAAAAATCTGACGAAGAAAGAGTTTATCACTCGGGATTTTCTTTCAAGACTTAAGCCGGGAAAAAGATATGCATTCGAGCTAAAGAACGGTCAGACCCAGTACATTGATATTACGAGTGTTGAAAAGGATGTTGTTGTCGGTTTTGTACGTCAACGGCGTGCGAAAAGTAGATCGAACACGACCATGTATACTTCATCATTTGAGAACATTGAGTTAGAGGTGGCTGAAATATATGTTTGGAAAGTCAACCCATTCACCACAACAGTAACAAGCATTGCTGCGGCTTATGCAACATTGGCTATCGTAGGATATATAGGGTTATCAGAGGGATGGTGGGGATTGTAGGTCTGGAAGCTTTTGCAAATTTTGACAGTTCCAGGCTTAAACAAAGACTTCCAACTTTAAAATCAGGTAATCTTGTAACGCTTTCAAGTAAAAGTATAAATCACTTTTGACCATTTTCCGTTATATTTGGGTAACCAATGACAAGATACCGTTCCATACTTGCCTTAAGTTTCGCCTTTCTGGTGCTGTTTTCCAGCAGCAGCTTTGTGGTTGGGGTGCACTTTTGTGGGGGCGATATTCAAAATGTAGCACTCTTTACCAAAGCAGAAGGTTGCGAAATGGAGAGGAAATTACCTCCATGTCACAAGCAACTATCTAAACCTTGCTGCGAAGATGAAACGATTATCCATGATGGCGAGGATTTTAAGGTTTCAAAATTTGACATTACTATTTCAGGTGCCTCTTCACTGGATGTTGAGTTGCCGTCCGTTATTGTTTCTGAGATAATTCCCTCATCAGCCTTATCGCGTATCCGGTTTTACGACTACGATCCTCCAACACGAGCGGGTGACCTTACGGTTTCTCTGCAGGTTTTCCTCATTTGATTTTTTCTTTTTCTTAGAAGAGGCTTCGCTCTTCCACTGATCGCCTTGTCCAGGCGGATTCATCTATTTCTGTTTTTTACATTCTCTTTTTTACGTCATGATTGAAAGTCTGATTTCATTCTCATTACGCAACCGCCTGGTGGTCTTGCTGGTTGCTGCCGGATTATTCGCCTGGGGCATCTTCTCCGTAAAGGTGAGTAAGATCGATGCTATACCTGACCTCTCGGAAAATCAGGTAATCGTCTTCACGGAATGGATGGGACGAAGTCCACAGATTATGGAGGATCAGGTGACCTATCCGTTGGTAACGAACCTGCAAGGATTGCCACAGGTAAAGTACGTACGGGCATCCTCTATGTTCGGGATGAGTTTCATCTACGTCATCTTCCATGACGACACGGATATATACTGGGCGCGCGAACGGGTACTGGAGAGACTGAACTATGCCACGCGCCTGCTACCGGATGGTGTCACACCTACGCTTGGTCCGGACGGAACTGGAGTGGGTCATATTTTATGGTACACCCTCG
>Ga0315910_10004464_pt1 | contig 11697 bp, 13 predicted proteins | sample EdamamesoilMG_FD_204470 | JGI IMG/M metagenome (GOLD analysis project Ga0315910, IMG submission 204470) | Garden soil microbial communities collected in Santa Monica, California, United States - Edamame soil | ecosystem: Environmental > Terrestrial > Soil > Garden | place: USA: California...
GTCGTCCGGTCAAAAGTTACAAACTAAGATCTTTTGTTGTTAACCGTGGTACAAATCGCGGCACCCGACGCTCGTAATCTGCATAAGCGGGAAATTGCTCGCGCAGCCAGCTTTCCTCGCGTCGCGCCTTCGCGTGGAAGAATGGGATTAAAGTCAGCGCCGCGACGAGCGCCGCCATGCTTTGCCAGATCAAAGCCCAGCCTAGCGATGCCAGCATGACGCTGGTGTAGAGCGGGTGACGCACCCGGGCGTAAATGCCGTGTTGCACCAGTTTTGAGCCGGCACGCGGTTGTGGAAACGGCGTGCGATTCTTTCCGAGCACAAACACGCCAGCGATACCGAAATATCCACCCACACCAAACAACCCTACGCCTATTGCAATCACCGCCAGGCGCGTCCAATCGCCTGGAAAGATCACGGCCAGCACTATGACCGCCGTCATCAGGATGGATTGGACGATCACCCACCTGCCGCCGCGGCTCAGGAAATTATTGGCCGGGCTATTCATGGTGATGATGGCCACTTTTGATGCGCGTAGCGGGATCGCCGAATACGCGGGTAAGTTGTTCGCGCAATTGCAGGCGCGCCCGGAGCAGGCGCATCTTGACGTTGGCCTCGGTCAGATTGAGAGCCTCGGCGGTTTCCTTGACGGACAATCCCTCCACGTCACGCAAGAGAAACACTACCCGATGCTTCTCGTCGAGCTGCGCCAAGGCTTCATCCAGTAAGCGCCGGGTTTCGTTGCGCTCGACGAGTTGTTCCGGGGATTGCTTCCAGTCCGCAATATATTCCGGGTGCGGGATGGCATCGTCATCTTCGCGCGGCTCGGTGGCTTCTTCGAGTGAGACCGTGTCGAGGCCCTTGCGTTTGCGGATGACTTTAAGCGCGGCAAACGTGGCGATGCGATAAAGCCAGGTGACGAAGCTGGATTCCTCCCGAAATTTGGTGAGGTGTTCCACGGCGCTGAGAAATGCCTGCTGGGTCACGTCCTCGGCGTCGTACGAATTTTGCAGGATGCGATAGGCGAGCGAATAAATCCGCCGCTCATGCCGCGTGGTCAATTCCTCGAACGCCGCAAGATCTCCGGCTTTTGCGGCACGGACGAGTTCGGCATCGGTGAGGTTGGCGTGCATGGCGGCCACGTGGACATCATGCGCCAATCAAACCAGTCTGGGGAGAATAATTCCCGGCTTCATGCGTGAAGTCGTTCGGCGTAGCGGATCAAAGGCGCTGCGCGATTCAAACTACCGCACCAGGTCAGCCGAAATGGAAGGTCAACGCATCTACAGGTGACTCGGTCTTAGTAGATGAGATACTTTTTCCTTTGCAGCCGGAATTTTTCCTCACCGGGCTTCCATGACCCTACAATTTCCGCTGCCGACTTCCCCGCCTGCAACGCCTGCCGTGTGGCATCTGTCCCGTTCACTTTGTCGAACATGTCGAACTTCTTGTTGGCCTTCACCGCCTCATCGAACAAGTCCCGCCCGGCGACACGTTTTAATCCTTCCATGGCGTAGAAATTGATCGCCGTGAGCGGTGCGCGGTGCGGGTCGGTGAAGTAAATTTGCACGCCGGCAATCGGCTGATTGGAGAACGCAAAGTAGTAAGGCTTGTAACTCACCGGCACGAATCGGACGCCTGGCAGGTTGTAACCGTTCAGCGCCGCGGCCAGCTTATGCTTGTCCACGTTGGGCGCGGCGACGCATTGAAACGGCAGCGGATAACCGATGCCCGTGCTGGCGCCGCCGATTTCGCCGATCATGCCGGTCGCCACCTGAAACAACGCCGATTCGTCATGCGGCACATGCGGAGAAGTCGGCACCCATGGCAGGCCCGTATCGCGCCAGACCATCGAGCGTTTCCAGCCTTTGAGCGGAATGACTGTGAGCTTGACGGGCTTCTTGATCCAGCCTTCGCCAATGATCATGCGCGCCAGTTCGCCGCAGGTCATGCCGTACACGTAAGGCACGTCCCATTGGCTCACGAACGACCGATACTTCTCGTTCTCGATCAGCGTCCCTTCGATGCGCTCACCGCCGAGTGGATTGGGCCGGTCCAGCACCACAAATTCAATTCCCGCCTCCGCGCACGCCTCCATGGCCACACCCATGGTGCTGATGAACGTGTAAGAGCGGCAGCCCGTGTCCTGCAAATCATAAGCCAGCACATCAATGCCTTTGAGCATCTCGGGCGTGGGCTTGCGCGTCTTGCCGTAGAGCGAAAATACCGGCAGCCCCGTGCGCGGATCGGATTGATTCTCCACGTGATCGCCCGCCCACGCGTCGCCATAGACGCCGTGCTCGGGACCGTAGAGCGCCACCAGATTCACGTTCGGCGCGGCACGGAGCAGATCAATCGTGCTGAGCAACTGTGAGTTGACGCCCGAGGGATTGGTGATCAGACCGACGCGTTTGCCGGCCAGCGCCTTGAATTTCTGCTGCGCCAGGACTTCGTTCCCGAGCTTCACGCGCGGACTGGCAGCCGTGACGGTGAAGGCCGTGAAGACAGCACAGCCCAGAAGAGATAACTGGTTCCATCTCATGCGAGGAACCTATCCAAACAAGTCGCGTTTGCGAGGGGAAATTTTGCGCGCCGCAGGGTATGTGAACCGCCAGAATCACTCCACACCCGGCGGTTCAGGCCGCGAAGAACTTCTGAATTCCCTTCACCATTTCTACAAAGCGATCCACTTCGGCTTTGGTGTTGTAGAAGTAGAAGCTCGCGCGAGCGGTGGATTCAACGCCGAGTTTGTGCATCAGCGGTTGCGTGCAGTGATGGCCGCCGCGCAACGCCACCCCGCCTTGATCCGCCAACGTCACTACATCGTGCGCGTGAACGTCTTTGAGCAGGAAGCTCACGAGGCCGGCGCGACCGGTCTTCGGTCCGAAGAGGCGGATGTTTTGCAGCGCGGCAAGCTGATCGTAGGCGTAATTCGCGAGTTCCTGGTCATGCTTCCAGATGTTGTCGCGACCGATGGCGTCGAGGTAATCCATCGCGGCGTGCAGGCCAATCGGGCCGGAGATGTCCGGTGTGCCGGCCTCGAAGCGATGGGGCGCAGGTTTGAATTCCGTCTTGTCGTAGCCCACGGTCAGGATCATTTCGCCGCCACCTTGATACGGCGGGAGTTTTTCCAGAATCTCCTGCCGGCCATAGAGCGCGCCGATGCCGGTCGGACCGCAAATCTTGTGGCCACTGAACGCGAAGAAATCGCAACCAATGGCTTGCACGTCCACAGGCATGTGCCCGGCGCTCTGAGCTCCATCAACCACCGTGACGATGCCAAGCTTCCGCGCCCGGGCGCAAAGGTCGGCAACAGGATTCACGACACCCATCGAGTTCGAGATGTGAACGAGCGAGAGCAGCTTCACCTGTTTGGTGAGCAGCGCGTCAAGTTTGGAGAGATCGAGCGTGCCTTCGTCGCCGGTGACGGGGATGTAGGCGACCTTTGCGCCGGTGCGTTGGGCGAGCAACTGCCACGGGACGATATTGCTGTGGTGCTCGGCTTCGGTGAGGAGAATGACGTCGCCGGCCTTGAGGTGCTTCAGTCCCCAGGTATTGGCGACGAGGTTGATGCCTTCAGTTGTGCCGTGCGTCCAGATGATTTCGTCGGCGCTGCGGGCGTTGATGAACTTCGCGGTGCGGGCACGGGCGGCTTCGAAGGCGCGCGTGGAGCGATTGCTCAATTCATGGATGCCGCGATGGACGTTGGCGTTGTCGCGCTCGTAGTAACGGACCAGCGCATCAATGACGGCGCGCGGTTTCTGCGACGTGGCGGCGTTATCGAAATAGATCAGTGGCTTGCCGTGGACTTTCTGGTCCAGAATCGGGAAGTCGGCGCGAATCTTTTGCCAGTCTGTCGAGGATTGCCGATTCATTGGCTTGAAGAAGGTCTTGTTAAGAGATTGGTGATCGCTTTGCCAATCTCGCCACAGTTGCGGCGTGCCCAGTAAATTGAGGTGTGCCCCTTGCCATCCTTGAAATCAACGCGTGCGCCCGAGTGAAGCAACAACTTCACGACTTCAATGCGACCCGCCATGCATGCAACCATTAACGGTGTCATCTTCGGAGCGACACCAGTTATGTCTTTCATTGTGTAAGAAAGATTCACGTCTGCTCCTGCGCTTACCAGCACTTTCACAACGTCCGCGTGTCCTTCCAGACAAGCATAATTCAATACAGGGCCGAATCGTTTGCTTTTTAACTCAGCTCCCCCAAGGAGCAGCAACTTCAGAATTGCAGCATACCCATAAATCGCCGCGCGGAAAATGGGAGGGAAACCAGACGACAAGCGATTCGGGTTCGCACCAGCTTTGAGCAATAGCCTTACGATTTCAACTTGTCCCCGTTCTGTAGCAATTCCCAAAGCAGTCTCCTCACCAAGGGGCTCGTCAGGTGATATTCCCGCAGCGAGAGCCTTTCTAATAGCTCTCACACTACCCGATTGAGCGGCGAACTGAAAACTTGCCAGTTGGCGAGCTTTTGCCTTTCCCTTGCCGTTCATCCGATATCCCGATTCGAGAAACTTTATTTCTCGCTCCTTCGAGTCAGCGATAGTCATCGCTTCGAGAAACAGTTTCACTTCGTCACGCTTTTTCACTGGAGAACCTAGGTAAAGTCGAAATCACATCAGCCCCAATTGCAATTTCGCCGCCTCAGTCATCATGCCTTGATTCCACGGCGGATCCCAGACGAGTTCCACGTTCGCTTCGTCAATCGGCTCGAGCGAGATCAGTTTGTTCTGCACGTCCTGCGCGAGCACCGGGCCCATGCCGCAACCGGGCGCGGTGAGCGTCATCTTCACGTCGGCCTTGTAACTGTTCGAGCCGATGGGCGTGAGGTGGCAATCGTAAATCAAGCCAAGATCCACCACGTTGACGGGGATTTCGGGGTCATAACAGGTCTTGAGCGAATCCCAAACCTGTTTCTCCAATTGCTCCTGCGTGATCGGGCCGGAAGCGGTGGTGGATGCGGGTTTGGCCTGCACTTCCAAGCCGAGCGCGTCGGCATCCTGACCGGCGATGCGGAACATGTTGCCGTTGACGACCACGGTGTAACTGCCGCCTAGCGATTGTGTGACGTAAGCCTGCTCGCCCTTCTGCAAAGTAACCTTTGTGCCGACAGGCACTACGGACGCCTCGACGTCGCGGGTCAAAGTTTTCGGTTCATTCATGCCGAAAGCATAGCCGAAGGCAAGCGGACTGTCATTCTGGGAAATGCACTCGGTGGAATATGGCGCCGCTCTCCGGTCCGACGGGCTGCTGCGAGTGCCACGAAACGCGCCGGGTCGGAGACCGGCGCTCCTATGCCCGCCGGATGATCTTTGCCGCGATCCACCCCACCAACACCAACGCCGAGAGGATGAGCCAGTTATATTTGCTGCCGTAAGTGCCGCTGTAGTGATTGCTGATCATCGTGAACACGACGGGCACGACGATGAAGGTGTTGTGTTTGGAGCGAGCCTTGGCGCGCGCGCCTTCTTCGAGATTGGGCGGCTGGCCAGCGTTGAGCGCGGCGACCATGCGGCGTTGCGCCGGGATGATGCGCATCCAGACGTTGGCGGCCATGATCGTGCCGAGCATGGCGCCCAGTTGCAGATACGCGGCGCGACCACTGAAGTATTTGCACGAAACCCAAGCCACGAGGACGATGAGCGCATAGGAAATGAAACTGCCGAGCACATCGCTTTTGCAAAATTTCCAGAGCAGATCGTAAACAACCCAACCCGCCAGTAACATGCCGAAGCTCAGGCCGATGGCGGGACCTTTCGCGAGCGGGGCGTCTTCCAGACTGACCAGATAACCACCGTGATAAAATAGCAGCCCGAACAGGAGAAAGCCTGTGATCCAGGTGATGCCCGCTTCCCACTTGAACCAATGCAGCTTGCCCGGCATGACCTGCGGAAGCTTCTGCTTTTCCACTGCATAGAAGCCGCCGCTGTGGACCATCCAGACGAATTTTTTCTCGCCGGGCTGCGCGTCCTTGGATTGTTCCTCCAGTTTAGAAAAACGTCCATCCAGCCAGGTGAAGTAGAACGTGGTGCCGACCCAAAGGATACCGGCAAAGACGTGCGCCCAGCGCAGCGCCAGATCGAGCCATTCCATGAAACCGGGCATCATAACGGGATGAATTGATTGTGTGGAAGCAGGAGAGTGCGGACGTGAACGATGGGGTCAAGGAAGAATTCCGTTCGAGTTCGACCTTCAGCTTGGTGGGTGGTTTGGCCGCGACGAGGACACGCTCAAGCGTGAACTCCAACTCACGCGGCTTGCGTTCCGCGACCTGACTGGCAACTTGTGCGAGCACACATGAGTTCGCCCACATCCGACGACATCAAGAATGCGCTCAAGGCCGTGAAGTATCCCGGCTATTCGCGCGACATCGTTTCCTTCGGCCTCCTCAAGGAGGCCAACGCCGCCAATGGCGCGGTCAGCGTTTCGCTGCAACTGACCTCCGCCAACGCCGAGGCCGCCGCGCAAATCAAGACCGAGAGCGAACGCGTGTTGAAAGCGCTGCCTGGCGTGCAGCATGTTCACGTGGACGTAAAACAACCCGCCGCCGCGCCGGGTGCGCCGGCTGCCGCGAGTCCGTTTGCGAATCAAAGCCGTGTGCCCGGAATCAAGCGATTCATCGCCGTCGCGAGCGGCAAGGGTGGCGTGGGCAAATCCACTGTGTCCGTGAATCTCGCCTGCGGTCTGCGGCATCTCGGAGCACGCGTCGGCCTGTTGGATTGCGACATATACGGCCCGAGCATTCCGCTGATGATGGGCATCAATCAACGCCCCGGCCTGAACGAAGAGGAGAAAATGGTTCCGCCCACCAGCCACGGCGTGAAGTTGATGAGCATGGGCTTCCTGCTGAACGACGACCAACCCGTCATCTGGCGCGGGCCGATGATTCAGCGAACGATCCAGCAATTCATCACGGTCGTGGACTGGGGCGAACTGGATTTCCTCCTCGTGGATTTGCCGCCGGGAACGGGCGACGCGCAACTCACCCTTTGCCAGACCGTACCGCTCGACGGCGGCGTGATCGTGACCACGCCGCAAGAAGCGTCGCTCGGCGTCGTGCGCAAGGGCATCGGGATGTTTGAAAAGGTCAACGTGCCATTGCTGGGTATCGTGGAGAACATGAGCTACTTCACCGCGCCCAACGGCGACCGTGTGGAAATCTTTGGCCACGGCGGCGGACGCAAGGAAGCCGAGCGAATAAAAATCCCGTTCCTAGGCGAAGTGCCGATCTTCACGGAAATCCGCGAAGGTGGTGATCGCGGCGTACCCGTGGTGGTTTCTTCGCCCGATCAACCCGCCGGTCGGGCGTTCCTGAACGTTGCGGAGGCGGTCAAGGCCAGGTTCGCCTGAGAGTGGCGGCGACGCCTTGTCGCCCCTGCGTGTGCATTAAGCCCTCTCCACGAACTCCAAGCGACAAGGCGTTGCGACCCTTGGTAGGCGGAATTTCTACTTGACCACCTCACGGCGGGTCATTTCTTTCGCTGACAAGAATTCAATGCTGACAAGAATTCAATTGTCAGTCGCGCTTCCCGGGCGTAGTGTCCGGGCGAACTGATTTGCAGCAGTATGTCAGATCAAACCAAAGAGTCCTTGCAGCCGGGCGACTTGTTGAAAAACTCGTCGCTCTACCGGGAATTCCAGGCTGAACGGGAAGAGATTTTGAAGCACAAGTGGATCGAGTCGGAGAAGGCGGGCCGCGATATTGGATTCGAGCAGGCGTTGACGGAATGGATCGTCAAACACCGCTCCAAGTGGCGGAAGTCGCGTCAACCTTCGTCGGTCGGTCAGTAACTTGAGCTTAAACAAATCGGAACTGCTCCTTTAACGCGGCCCGGAGAGGTCGCAAAGGTGCCAAATGAATAACTACGCCCCAACCGCGAAACGGCCCGTGCCGACAGTTCGCGGTTTTGTTTTTGCGACCACCGCCGCGGCCGCGAAACCCCCAGGCACACAAACACGCAAATACCCAAAGTGCGGACCGTCACAGTTGCGGCTTTGGATGTGGCGCTTTCTTGGAGTTTGGGGCTTGGAACCTGGAATTTCCCTTTCCCATGTCTGATCCCACCATCGTTCTCAATGCCACCGCCATCCAACGGGCGCTCACCCGCATCGCGCACGAAATCAACGAGCGCAACGATGTCAGCAGCGACGTCGTCCTTGTCGGTATCCAAAGCGGCGGCGTGCCGCTGGCGGAACGACTGGCTGGATTGCTGGGTGGAATCTGGGGCCAACCTGTGCCTTCCGGTGCGTTGGATGTCTCCATGCACCGCGACGACCTCGACCAACGTGCCGCGCCGACCGTTCATCCTACCGTGATTCCGTTCGACGTGACAGGCAAGACCGTGGTGCTTGTTGACGACGTGTTGTTCAGCGGGCGCACCATTCGCGCGGCGATGGATGCGCTGAATGACTTCGGACGACCGCAGAAAATTCAACTCGCTGTCCTCGTGGACCGCGGCCATCGCGATCTGCCGATCAAGGCGGATTTCGTCGGCAAAAACGTGCCCACATCGCTCGCGCAGAAAATCCGCGTGCGCGTCGGCGAGCCGGGCGCGGAGGATGAAGTCGCGCTCGAAAGAAATCCACACCGGTTGGACAGTGCTGCTGACTACTGACCACGGACGATTGACTCCCCATGCCCTGGCATCGCCAACATCTGCTCGACATCGAATCGCTCACGGCGGAGGAAATTCTCACCGTGCTCGACACCGCCCGCGCTTTCAAAGCCGTCGGTGAGCGCGCCATCAAGAAAGTGCCCGCGCTCCGCGGCAAGACCGTCGTGAATTTGTTCGTCGAGCCCTCCACCCGCACCCGCACCAGTTTCGAGCTTTCCGAACAACGCCTATCCGCCGACATCATCAACTTCAGCGCCGACGCCTCTTCGCTGAAGAAAGGGGAAACGCTCAAGGACACGGCGAAGAACCTGGAAGCGTTGAACATTGATTTCATCATCATCCGCCACAGCGCTGCGGGCGCCGCTCACTTCCTCTCCCGCGTGTTGAACGCCCATGTCATCAACGCCGGTGATGGCGCGCACGAACATCCCACGCAGGCCCTGCTCGACGCGTTCACCATTCGCGAGCGCAAAGGCAGGATCGAAGGACTGAACGTTACGATTCTTGGCGACATCCTGTTCAGCCGCGTGGCGCGCTCGAACATCTGGGCGCTTACGAAACTCGGCGCGAAGGTGACACTTTGCGGCCCCGCTACGCTCGTCCCGCGCACGTTCGAAGCGATGGGCTGCCGCGTGACCCATCACCTGGACGACGCCATTCGTGACGCAGACATCATTCACCTGCTCCGCATCCAGCACGAGCGCCAGCGCAAGACGATGTTCCCAAGCATCAATGAATACACCCAGCTCTTCGGCCTGAACAAGGCCCGGCTCGCCCAGACCAAACCCGACTCGCTGATCATGCATCCCGGCCCGATCAACCGCGGCGTGGAGATTGACAGCGACATCGCCGACAGCGACCGCTCGTTGATTCTGGAGCAGGTGACGAACGGCATTGCCGTACGCATGGCCGTGCTCTTCCTCATCAATGGCGGCAAAGGCCCGCAGGAAATCATCCCGGCGTAGCAGCCGACATGAGGAGGCTCGTTTCAAGCGCGGAACTCGGAACGGGAAATGGGGAATGCTCTCGATCGGTACACGATTCGAGTAACTGCGCTTTTGATTGGTGTTTGGTGTTTCTCTGGAGCTTGGAGCTTGGAATTTGAAGCTTCCCACCCGTATGCTCCGCGCGATGAACCAAAAGCAGGACAAGCCTCCGGTGGATCCGGAGTTGAAGCGCCGCATTGATGAACTCATCGCCTTCAAGGGCGGCGGGCATAATCCGGACGCGGTGGCCGATATCATTGAAAATGCGCTCAAGCTCCTGAAGGACGTGGAGGACACCGGCGACGTGCGGGTGATTCAGACGGCGGTGCGCGAACTGCGTTATGCGTACCGGCTGTTCGCGCCGTACGCGGACAAGCGCAAGGTAACCATCTTCGGCTCGGCGCGCACGCAGCCCAACAAACTGGAGTACCAGCAAGCGGTCGAGTTCGGACGCAAGATTGTTCAGGCAGGCTTCATGGTCATCACCGGCGCGGGGCCGGGCATCATGCAGGCGGGACACGAAGGCGCCGGACCGGAGAACAGTTTCGGCATGAACATCCGCCTGCCGTGGGAACAGGGCGCGAATCCGGTCATCGCGCAGGACAATAAGCTGGTCACGTTCAAATACTTCTTCACGCGCAAACTGACGTTCATCCGCCACTCCGACGCCATTGTGCTCTTCCCTGGCGGGTTCGGCACGATGGACGAAGGTTACGAAGCGATCACACTCATGCAGACCGGCAAAAGCCAGCTCATGCCGCTGGTGCTGGTGGACAAGCCGGGCGGAACGTATTGGAAGACGTGGGACAAACAAGTGCGCGAACATTTGCTTCGCGACGCACTCATTTCGCCGGATGATTTGAATCTTTACCGCATCACTGATAGTGCCGACGAGGCGGTGAAGATTGTCACGCGGTTCTATCGCAACTTTCACTCGACGCGGTTTGTGAAGGACCTGTTCATCATCCGCCTCAAACACGCACCCACGGACACGGCGATCGAGGCGTTGAACGAGGATTTTCCGGACATCATCGTCGGCCCACCAATCAAACGCATCGAGCCGACACCGGAGGAACGCGAGGACAATGATTGTCTCGATCATCAGCGTATCGCGTTCGGGTTCAACCGCCGGGATTACGGACGGCTGCGGCAACTGGTGGACGGGCTGAATGGACTGTGAACCAAAGCAAGAACATGAAACGAACATCCAACATCCAACTTCCAACGTCGAACAACCAATGCCCAAGAACGCGGCGCCATCACCACATTCGATGTTGGACGTTGGATGTTGGGCGTTGGATGTTTTACCTTTTCGTTCTTCTCCTCGCGTTGACTTCAACCACCCGCGCCGCCGAGCCCATCCGCGCGCTGATGGTTGCCGGCGGCTGCTGCCACGACTACGAAGCGCAAAAGAAGATCATCAGCGAAGGCATCAGCGCCCGGGCCAATGTGACCTGGACCATCGTTCACGAAGGCACGGATCGCACGCATTACGTCAGCATCTACACCAATGCGAACTGGGCGAGAGGTTTCGACGTGGTGCTCCACAACGAATGTTTCGGCCAGGCGACGAACGTGGCGTTTGTGGAAGGCATCGTCCGCGCCCACAGCGAAGGGGGCGTGCCAGCGGTGATGCTGCATTGCTCCACGCACAGCTACCGCTTCTCCAGTTCGGACGAGTGGCGCAAGCTGCTGGGCGTGAGTTCCTACAAGCACGGCGCGAAACACGCGTTCGAGATCGTGAACCTCCAATCCGATCACCCCGTGATGAAGGGCTTTCCCGAGAAATGGCAGAACCATCCGGACGAACTGTATCAACTCACAAAAACCTGGCCCGGTTTTGTGGCATTGGGAAAGGGCCTCAGCGCGAAGGAACCCGAACAAACCGTCATCTGGTTAAACACCTACGGCAAAGCCCGTGTCTTCGGCACCACGCTCGGCCACGCTAACGAGACGATGTCGGACAAGGTTTACCTCGACCTCGTCACGCGCGGATTGTTGTGGGCGTGTGACAAGCTGGACGCGGACGGGAAGCCAAAGGCGGGTTACGGCAAGCCATAACGGAGCGCGGACAGCTTTGTCCGCGCG